>Ga0070741_10010117_pt1 | contig 17961 bp, 18 predicted proteins | sample Coa_R1_4_FD_66440 | JGI IMG/M metagenome (GOLD analysis project Ga0070741, IMG submission 66440) | Surface soil microbial communities from Centralia Pennsylvania, which are recovering from an underground coalmine fire - Coalmine... | ecosystem: Environmental > Terrestrial > Soil > Unclassified ...
CGCCATGGCCTCGCGCAACCTGCCGGACCGGCTGCGCCGGCGTGCCATCTTCTTCGGCAGCCTGGGCGCAGTGCTGCTGCGCGTGGTGTTCTGCGCCGTGATCGGCCTGCTGCTGGGCGTGCCCTATCTCAAGCTGGCCGGCGGCGCGCTGCTGCTGTGGATCGGCATCAAGCTCGTGATCGAGGACAAGGATTCGGCCGAGGTGCGCGCCCACGCCACGTTGTGGGCCGCGATCTCGACCATCGTGATCGCCGACGCGGTGATGAGCCTCGACAACGCGATCGCCATCGCTGCGTCGGCGCACGGCAACTTCGCGCTGATCGCGATCGGGCTGCTGCTGTCGATCCCGATCATCATGCTGGGGGCGAGCCTGATCGCGCGTGTGCTCGACCGCTATCACTGGATCGGCCTTGCCGGCGCGGCGCTGATCGGCTGGATCGCGGGCGAGATCATCGCGGGCGACGGCCGCTTCGAGAAGCTCGATGCGGCGGGCGACATCGTGCAGTTCGTGAGGCCTGGCTCGATCGCCGACTGGCTCGACGGGGTGCTGCCCCATCCCGAGCGCGCGCTCGCTGCCTGGGGCGCGGGCTTCGTGATCGTGGTCGGCCTCTATCTCGCCGGCCGGGCCCGGCGGATGTCGCGCTAGCGCGAGCTCGATGGAACATCTCGGCCTCGGCGCCGCAGGACTGAGCGCCCTCGTCCAGGTCGTGCTGATCGACCTGGTGATGTCGGGCGACAACGCCATCATCATCGGCATGGCGGTCGCAGGTCTGCCGCGGGAGAGCCGGACCAGGATCATCTTCTGGGGCGTGGCCGGCGCCACTGTGCTGCGCATCGGTTTCGCTGCCATCACCACCCAGCTGCTGCAGATCATCGGACTTACGCTCGCCGGCGGCCTGCTGCTCCTGTGGGTCGCCTGGCGCATGTATCGCGAGCTGCGCGCCAAGGGGCGGCCCGAATCGGGCGACGCCCAGGCGCCGGCCGGGCCCAAAACGGTCGGCCAGGCGATGCTGCAGATCATCGCCGCCGATGTCTCGATGTCGCTCGACAACGTGCTCGCCGTGGCCGGCGCGGCGCGCGATCACATCGTCGTGCTGTGGGTCGGCCTCGTCCTGTCGGTACTGTTGATGGCGGTGGCCTCCAATTTCATCGCCCGCATCCTCGATCGCCACCACTGGATCGCCTGGGTGGGCTTTTTGATCATCCTCTATGTGGCGGGCGCCATGATCTGGGACGGCACCCACGAGGTTGTTGCCGCAGCGGGGACGCGCTAGACCTCAGGCCGATGGCCGAAGAGTTGTGGCGTCCGCGCGCGCTCGCGCCCTATGCGACCTTGCCTTGGGCGAGCCGCGGCCGCCTGCATGCCGAGCGTGAAGACCCCACGCGCAGCCCGTTCCAGCGCGACCGCGACCGCATCATCCATTCGACGGCGTTCCGCCGGCTCAAGCACAAGACCCAGGTTTTCGTCTATCACGAGGGTGACCACTACCGGACGCGCCTCACGCACTCGCTCGAGGTGGCGCAGATCGCGCGCACCATCTGCCGCACCCTGCAGCTCGACGAGGATCTCGCGGAGGCGCTGGCGCTGGCGCACGACCTCGGCCACACACCGTTCGGGCACGCGGGCGAGGAGGCGCTGCATGCCGCCATGAAGCCGTTCGGCGGCTTCGACCACAACGCTCAGACACTCCGCATCCTGACCAAGCTCGAGGAGCGCTACGCCGAGTTCAACGGGCTCAACCTCACCTGGGAGACGCTGGAGGGCGCGGTCAAGCACAACGGCCCGCTGCTCAAGGACGGCCGCGCGCTCGAGGACCTGCCGGTGGCGATCGTCGAGTATTGCCGCGACCACGATCTCGAACTGCAAGGCCATGCCGGCCCGGAGGCGCAGGTCGCGGCGATCTCGGACGACATCGCCTACAACAATCACGACATCGACGACGGCCTGCGGGCCGGCCTGTTCGGCATTGGCGAGCTCAGGGCGCTGCCGCTGGTCGGCGAGATGTTCGTCACCGTCGAGAAGAAATATCCCGGCATCGCCGAGCCGCGGCTGATCCACGAAGCGATCCGCCGCATGATCAACGCCATGGCCGAGGACGTGCTCGGCGAGACGCGCCGGCGGCTGGCCGAGGCGGGCCCGAGGAGCGTGGCTGACATCCGTGCGCTCGGCCGGCCGGTCGTCGGCTTCTCGGAGAAGATGGCGGCCAACGACCGGGTGATCAAAGACTTCCTCTACAAGAACATGTACGAGCACTGGCATCTAAACCGCTCGCACTCCAAGGCGCGGCGGGTCGTGATGGACCTGTTCGACCTGTTGTTCGCCGAGCCCAACTGCCTGCCGCCGCCGTGGCGCGAGCGCGCCGAGGCGGCCGAACGGCCGGCGCGGGCCCGTCTGGTCGCCGACTACATCGCCGGCATGACCGATCGCTTCGCGCTCGACGAGCACAAGCGCCTGTTCGATCTGGACGAATAGGGACTTCTACACGACAGAATCGGTTCCAACTGATCTTCGGGCCTATACTCGCGCCACGATGATCGACACCCTGCAGCCGTCCTGTCGGAGACATGAATGGAATTGGGCCAACGAATCCGGGTCCCGTTATTTTCCCGTTATTTTAACGGGAGCTCCCGAACATGCCCCAATCGGTCTAATACCTCGCCGGTCAGGGTGCCTTGGATGACAAACCCCTTCGGATAGGCAATACCCCGCGCCCATGAACCCGTACCGTCATTTCGTCGGCTGCATCGAAGCGGCACTCACGGCCATGCAAAAGGCCGGTACGCTGCCGGCGCCGCTGGATTTTTCCGCCGTCACGGCCGAGCCGCCGCGCGATCCCGCCCATGGCGACATCGCCACCAACGCCGCCATGGTGCTGGCCAAGGCCGCCGGCAAGAAGCCGCGCGACATCGCCGAGCCGCTCCTGGCGCGGCTGAAGGCCAATCCCGACGTGGTCGACGGCTCGGTCGCGGGGCCGGGCTTCATCAACCTCAAGGTCGCCGACTCGTTCTGGCGCGAGCGGCTGCGCGACTGCCTGAAGGCGGGCACCGCCTATGGCGACTCCAGCATGGGCGGCCGGAAGAAGGTGAACGTCGAGTACGTGTCGGCCAACCCGACCGGCCCGCTGCACGTGGCGCACGCGCGCGGTGCCGTGGTGGGCGATGCGCTGGCCAACCTGCTGGCAAAGGCGGGCTACGCCGTCACCAAGGAGTACTACATCAACGATGCGGGCGCGCAGGTCGACATCCTCGGCCGCTCGACCTTCCTGCGCTACAAGGAGGCGCTGGGCGATCATATCGGCGAGATTCCCGAGGGCCTCTATCCCGGCGAATACCTGAAGGAGGTGGGCGCGGCGATCGCCAAACGCGACGGCGCGCGCTGGATCGACAAGCTCGAAAGCGACTGGCTGCCGGTGATGCGCGACTTCGCCATCGCGAGCCTGATGGCCGAGATCAAGGCCGACCTCGAGACGTTGGGCGTCAACATCGACGTCTATTCGTCGGAACGGGCGCTCGTCGAAGGTGGCGCCGTCGATCGCTCGTTCCAGGATCTCTCCGGCAAGGGCCTGATCTATACCGGCCGGCTCGAACCGCCCAAGGGCAAGAAGCCCGACGACTGGGAGGATCGCGAGCAGACCCTGTTCAAGGCGACGCAGTTCGGCGACGAGGTCGACCGACCGATGAAGAAATCGGACGGGTCGTGGACTTATTTCGCCAATGACATCGCCTATCACCACGACAAGTTCCGGCGCGGCTTCGCCGACATGATCGACATCTGGGGCGCCGACCATGGCGGCTACGTCAAACGCATGAAGGCGGCGGTGAAGGCGACCACCGACGGCCAGGGCGAGCTCGACGTCAAGCTCTGCCAGCTCGTGCGCGTGATGAGGAACGGCGAGCTCGTGCGCATGTCCAAGCGCGCCGGCACGTTCGTCACCCTGCGCGACCTGCTCGACGAGGTCGGGCCCGACGTCGTGCGCTTCACCATGCTGACGCGCAAGAACGACGCGCCGTTCGATTTCGACCTGGTGAAAGCGACCGAACAGAGCCGCGACAATCCCGTGTGGTACGTCCAGTACGGCCACGCGCGGACGCGCTCCGTTATGCGGCAGGCCATAGCCGCCGGCATCGCGGTCGAAGGGCTGGAGAGCGCGCCGCTGGAACGGCTGGCCGATGCCGGCGAGCTCGCCCTGGTGCGCCTGATCGCCCAGTGGCCGCGCCAGGTCGAGGCTGCCGCCGCCGCGCACGAACCGCACCGCATTGCCTTCTATCTGTATGACCTCGCCGCCGCCTTCCATGCGCACTGGAACAGGGGCCGCGAGGAGCCCGGCCTGCGCTTCGTGGTCGAGGGCGATGCCGAGCTCACGCGGGCGCGGCTCGCATTGGTACAGGCCATCGGATTTGTGATAGGATCGGGCTTAAAGGTCTTCGGCGTAAAACCCGTCGAAGAGATGAGATAAGGAAAAAATGCACATCCGCCGGCCCCCCTCCGGCGACGGTCCGAAGATCTACCGGCCCAACGAGCCGGTATCCATGCGGCTGGATCCGCCGCCCAGGACCGTCGCACACTCGCACCTCTCCAACGAGCCCGATTCGATTCCGCCCTCGCCGCGCGACACGTTGCTGTCGCGGGTCAACCGGCGGCGCGGCCAGATCCTGACCGTGATGGTCTCCTTCGCCGCCATCGCGAGCTTCGCCTCGGTCGTGTGGTGGGCGCACAACCAGGACGTCAAGGCGGGCGGCAAGGGGCTCGAGCCCCTGGTCGTGCAGGCGCCGACCACGCCGACGCGCGTGAAGCCCGAGAATGCCGGCGGCCTGGTGCCGCCCGACCAGGACAAGGAAGTCTACAACCGCATATCGCCCGGCGCGGTGCCGGTGCAGCCCGAGAAGCTCCTGCCGGCGCCGACCACGCCGCAGCTCCCGGCCAATGGCCTGCTGCCGACGCCGTCGACCCCGCCCGCCGCCGAGGCGCCCAAGGACAAGCCCAAGGATCAGCCGAAGGATCAGCCGGCGGCAACGACACCGACGCCGGTCCAACCGGGCGCCAACACGGCGAGCACGACCACGCCGACCACGACCACTCCGCCCACGGCGACGACGCCCGCGGTGGCCGACAAGCCGGCGCCGAACGGCGAGGCGGGCCCGTCGATTGCCAGCCTGATCGACAATATGTCCGGTCCGGCCGGCGGCTGGCGCATCCAGATCGCCTCGGTGAAGAGCGAGGAGATCGCCAAGTCGACCTGGGCGCGCCTGCAGGCCGCGCACGGCGACGTGCTGGCCAATCTCAAGATGCAGCCGACCCGCGTCGATCTCGGCGACAAGGGCGTGTGGTATCGCGTGCAGGCGGGCCCGCTCGACGAGAAGCAGGCGCAAACCGTCTGCGGCACGCTGAAGAGCCGCAGGACCGACTGCGTCGTCGTTCCGCCCGCCAAGCGGTGAGCCGACGATGAGCCGGCCGCGCGCGGCGATCTTCGGCTGCGCCGGCCTCGCGCTGACGGCGGACGAGAAAGCCTTCTTTCGCGATGTCGATCCGCTGGGCTTCATCCTGTTCGCCCGCAACATCGACACGCCCGACCAGGCGCTGCGGCTCACCGACGAGCTGCGCTCCTGCGTGGCGCGCGCCGACGCACCAATCCTGATCGACCAGGAAGGCGGCCGCGTCGCCCGGCTGAAGCCGCCGCACTGGCGCAAGGCGCCGCCCGGCCGCGTGCTGGGCGAGCTCTACGCGCGCGATCGCGAGAAGGGGCTGGAGGCGGCGCGGCTCAACTCTCGCCTGCTCGCCCAGGACGTCGCCTCGATCGGCTGCGACGTCGATTGCCTGCCGGTGCTCGACATCGCCTTGGCCGGCGCGCATTCGGTGATCGGCGATCGCGCCTATGCTGAGCAGCCGGAATCGGTCGCCGCGATCGGCCGCGCCGCCGCCGAGGGCCTGCTGGCCGAGGGCGTGATGGCGGTGATCAAGCACATCCCGGGGCATGGCCGGCCGACGGTCGATTCGCACTACGACCTGCCGCATGTCAGCGCTCCGCGCGAGTTGCTGGAGCGCACCGACTTCCTGCCGTTCAAGCTGCTGTCGGACCTGCCATGGGCGATGACCGCGCACGTGCTCTACGAGGCGATTGACGACAGGGCGGCGCTCACGGTTTCTGCCCGTGGCGTGAAGGACGTCGTGCGCGGCCATATCGGCTTCGACGGGCTGCTGTTGTCAGACGACCTCAACATGCAGGCGCTGGGCGGGTCGTTGGGCGAGCGCGCCGAGCGGGCGCTGGCGGCGGGCTGCGACATCGCTCTGCATTGCAGCGGCGACATGGACGAGATGAAGCAGGTGACGGCCAGGGCCGGCCCCATGACAGCCGATGCCTGGCGGCGGTTCGAGGCCGGCCGGGCCTGTCTCGCGCGCCATCGCCGCCCAATGCCGAGGGCCGAGGCGCTGGCGCGCTTCGCCCAGCTTTTGCCCGAATGGGGATAAGGGACCAAATACAGTGGCGGCAGGCGTCGCTGCTGGATTAAACGGAGGCTGCATGGACGAGCCTTCCAACCCGCCGGCCAGCGAGCAAGCCGACAAGTTCACCGCGCAAGGGCCCGACGTGATCGCGCCCGGCGAGGGCGAGCTGATCGTCAATCTCGAGGGCTTCGAAGGTCCGCTCGACCTGCTGCTGACGCTGGCCCGCGACCAGAAGGTCGATCTGCGGCGCATCTCCATGGTGGCGCTGGTCGACCAGTACCTGGCCCACGTGGCGCAGGCGCGGCGGCTCAGGCTCGAACTGGCCGCCGACTATCTCGTCATGGCGGCGTGGCTTGCCTACCTGAAATCCCGCCTGCTGCTGCCCGAGCCGCCGGCCGGCGAGGAGCCGTCCGGCCAGGAGATGGCCGATGCGCTGCAGTGGCAATTGCGCCGGCTCGAGGCGATGCAGGAGGCGGGCGTGCGGCTGATGGCCCGCCCGCAGCTCGGCAAGGACGTCTTCTCGCGCGGCGCGCCGGAGGGCGTGGTCGTCGTGCGGCGCGCGATCTGGGACGTCAAGCTGTTCGACCTGCTGCAGGCCTACGGTCACCAGGTGCGGCCCAAGGATGCCGACACCTACCAGATCGCGCCGATGCAGTTCTTCTCGGTCGAGGAAGCGGCCGAGCGCCTCGCCCGCATGCTCGGCATCGCCGTCGACTGGCAGACGCTCGAGGCGTTCCTGCCGGCCGGCCTCACCGATCCGACGCGGCGGCGCTCGGCGCTCGCCTCGACCTTCGTCGCGGGCCTTCAGCTCGCCAAGGACGGTCAGCTCGAACTGCGCCAGACCGAGCGTTTCGGTCCCATCCATGTGCGTAAACGGAGTGAACCGCGGTGACGTCAGAGGCCGACAACATGACCGACACCAAAGTGACGGACGTCGTGTCCCCCGACCACGCCCAGCACCTGCGCCTGCTGGAAGCGCTGGTGTTCGCCGGAACCCAGGCGCTCGACGAGAAGGAACTGGCCGACCGGCTGCCCAACGACGCCGACGTGCCGCGGTTGCTGGCCGATCTTGCCGAGCTCTACGCCAATCGCGGCGTCAACCTCGTGAAGGTTGCGGGAGGCTACGCCTTCCGTACGGCGCCCGACCTTTCGGAGAAGCTCAAGATCGAGCGGCCGGTGACGCGCAAGCTGTCGCGTGCCGCCATCGAGACGCTCGCCATCATCGCCTATCACCAACCCGTGACCCGCACCGAGATCGAGCAGGTGCGCGGCGTGGGCCTGAGCAAGGGCACGCTGGATCTGCTGTTCGAGCAGAACTGGATCCGGCCGATGGGCCGCCGGCGCGTTCCCGGCCGACCGGTTACCTGGGGAACGACGGATTTCTTCCTCGAGCATTTCGGCCTGCCGAGCCTCGACGATCTGCCCGGTCACGAGGAGCTAAAGGCCGCAGGCCTCTTGGACCCGCGCTCGCAGCCCCCCATATTCAGGCCGGAAGAGCCCGACCTGCCGCTCGAGGCGGAAGACGAGGCCGACGAGCCGTTGGCTGCCGAGGAACAAGGCAGCTAAAAGGTCGCCAAAGGGCCTTATTCGATTGGTTGCCGGGCTCTCGCCGCGGGTGGCATAATCCCCGCGAGCGATCGCAAATGTCATTGGGAGCTTTTTAGATGGGTAGCATGAGCCTCTGGCACTGGATCATCGTGCTGGCCGTAGTGCTGCTGCTGTTCGGCGGTCGCGGCAAGGTCTCGCAGCTCATGGGCGACTTCGGCAAGGGCCTCTCGGCCTTCAAGAAGGGCGTGGGCGCGCAGGACGATGCCCAGCAGGCACAGCAGCAGAATGGCCAACCGGGCGACGCGGCCAAGCCGATCTCGGCGCAGGCCACGACCAGTACGCCGGGACAGGTCCACCAGGACACCGCCGCCAAGGTCTGAGCGGCCGGCGGCGATCTTCAGATCGATTGGCCGGGTCCCGCGTAGATGTTCGGCATCGACAGTTCGGAGTTCTTGCTCATCGCGATCGTGGCGCTGGTCGTCATCGGTCCGAAGGAGCTGCCTGCCCTGCTGCGCACGTGGGGCAAGTGGATGGCGCAGATGCGCAGCATGGCCTCGGAGTTCCGCGGCCATGTCGACGAGATGGTGCGCCAGTCCGAACTGGACGAGGTGAGGAAGCAGTTGACCGACGCGACCGGCGGCGTCGACCTCGCCAATCTCGACCCGACGCAGCAGATCAAGCAACACATCCAGGAAGGGGTGGAAGAGGGCGAGAAGGCGATTGCCGAGGCCAAGGCGAGCCTCGAGAACCCGCCGCCGCCCGACAATCAACTGGCAGAGCCTGAGTCGGCGCCGCAGATCGCTGCCGAGACTCCGCCGCCAGCGGCCGAAGAACCTGTAGTGGCCGTGGCCGACGCGCCGGCATCTCCCGAGGAAGCGCCCGTGCCGGCGGAAAAGCCCGCCAAAGCGGCAGCCGAATAGGCCAATTGGCCCTTTGAATTGCCGGCCAAAGGGCGGCATAACCCGCCACCAATGACCGCCGCGCAAGATCAGCCCCACGACGGCCCCGAAGACGACAAGCCGATGCCGCTGCTCGATCACCTGATCGAGCTGCGCCGGCGGTTGATCTATGCGCTGATCAGCTTCTTCGCGGTGTTCTTCGTCACTTTCTACTTCTCCAAGCCGATCTTCGACTTCCTGATCGAGCCGGCCCGGTCGATGGGCTACAAGGTCTCGGTCTTCGACATCTTCGAGTTCTTCTTCGTCACGGTGAAGCTGTCGGCCTTCGTGGCGCTGATCGTGGGCTTCCCGCTGATCGCCACGCAAATCTGGCTGTTCGTCGCGCCCGGTCTCTACCGCCAGGAGAAGCGCGCCTTCCTGCCGTTCCTGATCGCCACGCCCTTCATGTTCTACGGCGGCTGCGTGGTCATGTACTACGTGGTGCTGCCCTACGTGATCAACCTGATGCTGGCGCACTACGTGCCGGAGGACATCGAGAAGACGCTGCGCACCTCCGACTACCTGTCGCGCATCCTGCAGCTCGTCTTTGCCTTCGGTTTCGCCTTCGAGGTGCCGGTGCTGCTCACCCTGCTGGTGCGGGTCGGCATCGTCAGCACCGAGGGCCTGCGCTCCAAGCGCCGCTACGCCATCGTCGTCTGCTTCGTGATCGCTGCGGTGCTGGCGCCGCCCGACGTGCTGAGCCAGGTCGCGCTCGCCGTGCCGCTGCTGCTGTTCTACGAGATCAGTATCGTCATCGGCCGCTGGATCGAGAAGAAGCGCGAGGAAGAGGACAGGAAGGCCGAGGAAACGGCCGGCAGCTAGCCATGCACGACATACGATTCATCCGCGAGAACCCGGCCGCCTTCGACGCCGGCCTGAAGAAGCGCAACTTGGCGCCTTTGTCGGCCGAGATCTTGGCGATCGACACACGCCGTCGCGCCGCCATCACCGAGAGCGAGCAGCTCCAGGCGAGGCGCAAGGCGCTCAGCCAGCAGATCGGCCTGGCCAAGCGCAAGGGCGAGAGCGCCGATGCCCTGATGGCCGAGGTCGCAGGCCTCGAAGACGGCCTGAAGAAGGGTGAAGCGCTGGCGGCCGAGCTCGACGCCGAGCTGACGCGCAAGCTGGAGGTTCTGCCCAATTTGCCGTTCGACGACGTGCCCGACGGCCGCGACGAGACCGGCAATGTCGAGATCCGGCGCGTCGGCAGCCAGCGCAATTTCAGCTTCAAGCCCAAGGACCATGTCGAGCTGGGCGAGGCGACCGGCGAGATGGATTTCGCCGCCGCCGGCAGGATGTCGGGCGCGCGGTTCGTCGTGCTGAAGAAGCACCTCGCCAAGCTTGAGCGCGCGATCGCGCAGTTCATGCTCGACCTGCACACCTCGGAGGAGGGCGGCTACACCGAGGTCAACCCGCCGTTCCTGGTGCGCGACAAGGCCGCCTACGGCGTCGGCCAGCTGCCGCGTTTCGCCGAGGACATGTTCCACACCGACAATGGCTACTGGCTGATCCCGACCGCCGAGCTGCCGCTCACCAATCTGGCGGCCGAGCTGGTGCTGGAGGAGAAGCAGCTGCCGCTGCGCTATACCGCCTGGACGCCCTGCTTCCGCTCCGAGGCCGGCGCCGCCGGCAAGGACACGCGCGGCATGATCCGCCAGCACCAGTTCCCCAAGGTCGAGCTGGTGTCGGTCACCACGCCCGAGCAATCGGCCGCCGAGCACGAGCGCATGACGGCCCGCGCCGAGGAAGTGCTGAAGCGGCTTGCAATCCCGTTCCGCACCATCGTGCTGTGCGGCGGCGACATGGGCCCCGCCTCGCGCAAGACCTACGACATCGAGGTCTGGCTGCCCGGCCAGAACGCCTATCGCGAGATCTCGAGCTGCTCGAATTGCGGCGATTACCAGGCGCGCCGCATGAATGCGCGCTACCGGCCGAAGGAAGGCAAGGGCACGCGCTTCGTGCATACGCTGAACGGCTCCGGCCTCGCCGTGGGCCGCACACTGATTGCGGTGCTGGAGAACTACCAGAACGAGGACGGCTCGGTGACCGTGCCCGAAGCGCTGCGCCCCTATATGGGCGGGCTGGCCCAGATCCCCGGACCGGGCAAGTGAAGGCTCCGGCCCTCGCCAAGGCGCGGATCCTGGTCACCAACGACGACGGCATCCACGCGCCGGGCCTCGACGCCCTGATCGAGATCGCGGGCCAGCTCTCGTCCGACGTCTGGGTGGTGGCGCCCGAGGTCAACCAGAGTGGCGCCGCGCATTCGCTGTCGCTCAGCAAGCCTCTGCGTTTGCGCGACGTGAGCGAGCGGAAATTCGCGCTCGAGGGCACGCCCAGCGACTGCGTGCTGTTCGGCGTCAAGCATCTCATGAAGGACCGCAAGCCCGACATCGTTCTGTCGGGCGTCAATCGCGGCACCAACCTCGCCGACGACGTCACCTACTCGGGTACCATTGCCGGCGCCATGGAAGGCTGCCTGCTCGGAATCCCGTCGATCGCCTTCAGCCAGGCCTACATGCACGGCCAGCCGGTGAAGTGGGCGACCGCCACGCATCACGGCGCCGACGTGGTGCGCAAGGTGCTGGCCGTGGGGTGGCCCAAGAACGTGTTCGTCAACGTCAACTTTCCCGACGTAACACCGGCCGCCGTCAAGGGCGTGCGGATCACGCGCCAGGGCGTGCGCGGCTTCGGCGGCCACATCGTCGAACGCGTCGACCCGCGCGGCGGCACCTACTACTGGATCGGCTACACGCCGGGCGAGCACGAGAACGACGAGGAGGCCGACATCACCGCCGTGCGCAGCGGCTTCATCTCGGTGACGCCGCTGCATCTCGACCTCACGCACGAGGCGAGCCGGCGCAAGCTCGCCGCCGAGCTCGAGAAGGCGTAAAAGGGGCGCGGGTGCGATGAACGTTCCCGCCATGCAGCGCCTGATCGCGGAGCTCCGCCAGTCGGGCATCGCCGATGAAAACGTGCTGGCCGCCGTCGGCGCGGTCGACCGCGAGCGCTTCGTCGCCGGGCCTTTCGCCGAGCGCGCCTGGGAGAACACGGCGCTGCCGATCTCGTTCGGGCAGACGATCAGCCAGCCATTGGTGGTGGCGGCCATGACTGAGGCGCTCAGGGTCGGTCCGCGCATGAAGGTGCTCGAGATCGGCACCGGCTCGGGCTACCAGGCGGCGATCCTCGCCAAGCTGGCGCGCCGCGTCTACACGGTCGAGCGCTTCAAACCGCTGTCCAAGGAGGCGGAAAAGTTGCTGATCGAGCTCGGCATCTTCAATGTCGTGTTCGACGTCGGCGACGGCAGCAAGGGTTGGCCGGGCCAGGCGCCGTTCGACCGCATCATCGTCACCGCCGCGGCGGAGGAGCGGCCGCAGGCGCTGATCGACCAGCTCGCCGTGGGCGGCATCCTGGTCGTTCCGGTGGGCCGCGATCCGACGGCGCAGGTGGTCGAGCGCATCGTCAAGAGCGAGAGCGGGCTGCAGCGCGACACCTTGATGCCGGTGCGCTTCGTGCCGCTGGTCACCGGCGCGCTGCCGGTCCTGGGACAGGGATAACAGCCAAAAAAGCGGCGGCAGCCCGATTCCCGCCTGAATCTCGATGCATTACAATAGGGGCATGAAAAGAGCCCCTCGCTTCCCCTCGCGATGGGCCGGACGGTTGTGCACGCTGCTTGCCGCGGCGGTCCTGCCGGCTGCGCTCGGCGCCTGTGAAAACATGATGTATGGCGCCCGTGAAGGCACCATCGAATATCCCGGCTCCGGCGCGGGCCCCAATGCTGCTCCCGTCTACGTCGCCAAGAGCGACGACACTGTCGAAGGCGTCGCCCAGCGTTTCGGCGTCAGCCCGCAGACGATCATCGACCGCAACAAGCTCGAGGCGCCGTACAAGCTGAAGGGCGGCCAGAACCTGGTGATTCCCGGCGCCCGCCCGCCGGCGGAGACCGCGGCCGCCGCGCCGCCGGGCACGACCGGGCCGGTCAAGCAGGAAGCCCTGCCGCCGCCCGCGGAAGCCAACAAGCGGCCGGCCGCCTCCGGTGAGCCGACGCCGCTCGGCCCGCCGCCCAAGGAAGTGACCGTCACCGCGACGCCGCCGCGCTTCGAGTGGCCGGTGCGCGGCAAGGTCGTCGCGGGCTATGGCGGTTCGGGCGGCCAGAGGAACGACGGGATCGACATCGCCGCGGAGCAGGGTGCGCCGGTGCGCGCCGCCGATTCCGGCACCGTCGTCTATGCCGGCAACGAAGTGAAGAACATGGGCAACCTGCTGCTGATCAGTCACAGCGGCGGCTACATCACCGCCTATGGCGACAATTCCGAGCTGCTGGTCAAGAAGGGCGATACGGTCAAGAAGGGCCAGACCATTGCCAAGGCCGGCACCAATGCCGCCGGCGAGCCGCGCCTGCATTTCGAGGTCCGCCGCGCCAACAAGACGATCGACCCGATGTCGGTGCTGCCTACGCAATAGGGCTAGCTAGACGACCTTCCCGTCAAGCTTGTACTGGCCCCGGCGGTCCTCGATCTCGAGCACCCAGACATCGGGGTCGTACTGGACCTGGCGCGCGATATAGGCGTCGGCCTCGGCCTCGCTGACGGGATTGGGGCCGGTGCCGCGGCTCCACATCGGCTCGCTGTCGAGCGAGGTGGCGGGCGTGTAGACCGTGACGCCGTGCTCGAAGCGGTTGATCTTGACCAGCACCGTGCCGGCATCGTCGTCGCCGTGACGCACGATGGTCGCGGGAATGAAATTGCGGTCGCAGATGCGCACCTGCGCATGCACCCACAGGCCGGTGGTCAAGCCCATCACCATGGACGCATCTTACCCGAGGGCGTCGTCGAGTCCGTCGAAAACCGCGCGGGCGCCGCGCCAGCGATAGCGCACCAGCGAGAACGGCAGCGCATCGAGCGCCGCGCCATCGCGTTCGGCCAAAGTGGCCGGCGCGATCAGGATCGGCTTCACGTCGGCGCCGCCGCGCGCCGAGGCGAGCGACAGGGAGCCGACCGCGAGCGCCAGCTCCTCGGGCTCCCCGTCGGCCACGAGTGCGAACAGCGGCTGCGGGCGTTCGCCGCGCAGCGAGAAGAGATCGGCGGCGCCGCCGAACAGGCCGCGCTTGGAGAGCTCCTCGTGCAGCGCCATGTCGACCAGATGGCGGTCGCACGCGGCCGCGGCCGAATCGCCGTCGGCCACCGGTACGCAGAGCCGCGTGCGCTCGGCTGGCGCCTCGCCCGCCTTGAAGCGGCGCACCGCATCGACGAACTGGCCGAGCAGGCGGCTGAGCCGCGGATTGTCGAGCGGCGCCACGATCAGCGCCTCGCTCTCCTCGCCGTCGGGCCAGCGCAGCTCGCGCCACACCCCGTTGCTCATGAACTCGCGGAACGCCGACTTGCGCTGGCCGGGACGGGCGCCGCCCATGCGGCCGGAATGGCAGAGATAGAGCGCGCCCAGCGCGTCCGCCGCGATGACGCCGGCCACCTTGCGGCTCGCTCCGCCGCGCGGCAGGTTGAAGCAGCAGGTGATGCTCTCGCGCCGGCCGGGCGGCGCTTCGGCATGGCCAAGCAGCAGCGCCTCGCGGGCGGGGCGTGGCTCGAAGGCCCACCAGAAGGCGTCGTCGCGCGCCCAGTGGATGGTCGTGCGCAGCTCGCCGCCGCGCCAGGTCAGGCGCACGTTGCGCGCGGGAACGCCCTTCAAGGCGCCCTGCAGGCGCTTGATGGCACGCTCGATCCGCCTCTGGTCCCCCACGACCTGCAGCATGGCCAATTCTACCGTGACGGGAGCCCTTGCCGTTGTGGACAGGTTGGGTATGAACGGCGCCCCTCCACGTTCTGTTCTCATGGCTGACCCACCCCTCCTGACCCTCGCCGGCATCCGCTTCCATCTCGGCGGCCAGACCATCCTCGACGGCGTCGATCTGTCGATCGCGCCGGGCGAGCGGCTGTCGCTGGTCGGGCGCAATGGCGCCGGCAAGTCGACGCTCTTGCGCATCCTGGCCGGCGAGCCGATCGCCGATGGCGGCGAGCGCTTTGCCCAGCCCGGCGCCACCGTGGCGACGCTGCCGCAGGAGCCGGACTTCACGGGCTTCGCAAGCGTGGCGGACTATGTCGCGGCGGATGGCGCCCCTGCCCATCGCGTGGCCGCCATGCTGGGCGAAGTGAGGCTCGATGGCGGGCGGCGGCCCGGCGAATTGTCGGGTGGCGAGGCGCGCCGCGCGGCGCTCGCCCGTGTGCTGGTGGCCGAGCCCGACGTGCTGCTGCTCGACGAACCGACCAATCATCTCGACCTGCCGACGATCGAATGGCTCGAGGAGACGCTCGGCCCCTGGAAGGGCGCCTATGTGCTGGTGAGTCACGACCGGCGCTTTCTCGCCAACCTGACGCGCGCGGTGCTGTGGCTCGACCGCGGCATCGTGCGCCGCCTCGACAAGGGCTACGATTCCTTCGAAGGCTGGTCGGCCGAGATCCTGGAGCGCGAGGCGACGGAGCGGCACAAGCTCGATCGCCTGATCGAGCACGAGACGGAGTGGGCCGGCAAGTCGATCCGCGCCCGGCGCACGCGCAACGAGGGCCGGCTGCGCGCGCTCCGCGACCTGCGCCGGCAACGCCGCGAGCAGATCGGCCCGACCGGCCGCGCCACGATCGAGACGGGCGAAGCGACGCAGTCGGGTGCTTTGGCGATCACCGCGCGCAACATCTCCAAGCGCTTCGGCGACAAGGTGATCGTGCGCGATTTCTCGACACGCATCTTCCGCAAGGATCGCGTCGGCCTGATCGGCCCCAATGGCGCCGGCAAGACGACGTTACTGCGCATGCTGATCGGCGAGCTCGAGCCCGATACCGGCTCGGTGAAGCTCGGCGCCAATCTCGAGCCCGTGGTGATCGACCAGCGCCGCGCCGCGCTCGACCCCGACAAGACGCCGTGGGAGATCCTGGCCGACCGCAACGACCATGTGCTGGTGCACGGCCGGCCGCGCCACGTCATGACCTATCTGCGCGAATACCTGTTCCGCGACGAGCAGGCGCGCCAGCCGGTGCGCACGCTGTCGGGCGGCGAGCGCAACCGCCTGCTGCTCGCCAGGGCGCTCGCCGCGCCGTCCAACCTGCTGGTGCTCGACGAGCCGACCAACGACCTCGATGCCGACACGCTCGATCTGTTGCAGGAGGCGCTCGGCGACTATGACGGCACGGTCTTGCTGGTGAGCCACGACCGCGACTTCCTCGACCGGCTGGTGACCTCGACCATCGCGCTCGAAGGCGACGGCACGGCGATCGAATATGCCGGCGGCTACAGCGACTATCTCGCCCAGCGCGGCCCCCGCGAGAGGCCGGTCGTTGCGAAGAGGGAGAAAGCCGCGCCGCCGCAACGCGAGCGATCGTCTCCGCAACGTCTTGGCTACAAGCGCGAACGCCAGCTCGCCGAATTGCCCAAGAAGATCGCCGCCTTGCAGGCCGAGATGGCGGCGATCAACGAGGCGCTGGCCGACGCCGACTTCTACAGCCGCGATCCCAAAGGCTTCGCCGCCAAGTCGTCACGGCTCGCGGCCGCGCAGGCCGAGCTGGATGCTGCCGAGACCGAATGGCTGGAGCTCGAGATGCTCAGGGAAGAGCTGGGTGGCTAGATCGGCTTGCCTTCGCTTGCCGCCCAGCGGCGCATGAGCTTGTTGCTCGGCAGCTTGTTGTCCGTGACCTTCTTGGCCGTTTCCCCGCCGGCGACCGGCAGCCCGGCCGGATCGAGCTTGCCGATCTGCACGAGCACCGATGCCTGGTCCCAATAGATATGCTCGTGCGCGACCTTGCCGTCCCTGAATTTCACGATCGCTACCAGCGGGATCTCAACCCTCCGCCCGGTCGGCGCGACGCCCGGCAGCATCCAGTCGATCTCGCTGGTGTGGGTAAAGGAGAAGATCATCTCGTCGACGAGCTGGTCCTCGCCGACGGTCCGGCTGACCGGGGTGAGGTTCGTGTCCGGCGGGTTGCCGCCGATGAAATGGTACTTGTAGAAGCGCTTCAGCTGGTCATGCCCGACGCCGCCGGTCATGGTCGGGACATGGTTGACGTAGGGAGCGGGCACCATCGTCGCCATGGTGGCGTCGACGTCCCGGGTCTCGAATTCGTAGCGGCAGTGCTCCTCCCAAAGCGCGACCAATTCCTGCGGCGTCATCGTGCTCCCCTTCGCGTGATTCGCGCCCGAGCATAGCCGATTTTCCGAGAGTTGACGCCCGCGCGATCCTCGGGAATAAGCACGCAAAAATGCCAGACGCCTCCGCCTCCCCTGTGCCGTCGGCCGGCCATCCGTCGGCGCTGCGACGCACTTTCGCCATCATCTCGCACCCGGACGCCGGCAAGACCACCTTGACCGAGAAGCTGCTGCTGTTCGGCGGCGCGATCCATGTCGCCGGTGCCGTGAAAGCGCGCGGCGAGGCGAGACGCGCGCGCTCGGACTGGATGAAGATCGAGCAGCAGCGCGGCATCTCGGTCACCACCTCGGTGATGCATTTCGAATATGGCGGTGCGGTGTTCAACCTGCTCGACACGCCGGGCCACGAGGATTTCAGCGAGGACACCTATCGCACCCTGACCGCCGTCGACTCCGCCGTCATGGTGATCGACGCCGCCAAGGGCATCGAGGCGCGCACGCGCAAGCTGTTCGAGATCTGCCGGCTGCGCGACGTGCCGATCATCACCTTCATCAACAAGCTCGACCGCGAGGCCAAGGATCCGATCGAGCTGCTCGACGAGGTCGCCTCGACACTGGCCCTCGACGTCGCGCCGATGACCTGGCCGACCGGCTCGGGCCAGGCCTTCAAGGGCACCTACGACCTGGTCAACAACCGCATGCTGGTGTTCGACACCACCGACAAGAGCCGCATCGGCGAGGTGATCGAGAATTACGAGATCAAGGACCAGCGGCTGGCCGAGGAGGTCGAGCTGGTGCGCGCGGGCTATCCCGCCTTCGACTTGGCGGCCTATCGCGGCGGCCACCTGACGCCGGTGTTCTTCGGTTCGGCCTACAACAATTTCGGCGTCAAGGAGCTCCTGGATGCGCTCG
>Ga0070741_10010118_pt1 | contig 17960 bp, 11 predicted proteins | sample Coa_R1_4_FD_66440 | JGI IMG/M metagenome (GOLD analysis project Ga0070741, IMG submission 66440) | Surface soil microbial communities from Centralia Pennsylvania, which are recovering from an underground coalmine fire - Coalmine... | ecosystem: Environmental > Terrestrial > Soil > Unclassified ...
ATTTCGCCTGATTCCGGCGCGACGTTTCGCCAGTATTGCCTTACCTGCCACAATCCGAAACTGAAGACGGCTGACGTTGTGATTGACCCCGTTACGGCGGCCGATCCCGCGAAAAATCCCGAGTTGTGGGAGCGCGTCATCCGCCAACTTCGCGCCAAGACCATGCCGCCCGCCGGTATGCCGCGGCCCGACGCGAAGACCTATGATCAAGTCGCGTCCTACCTGGAGACCGCGCTCGATCACGACGCCAAGGCCAATCCCAATCCCGGCGAACTCCCCAACCTCCGCCGCCTCACCCGCACCGAATATCAAAATGTGATCCGCGATCTGCTGGCGCTCAGCGACCTCCCTAAGGAGATGGACTTCACGCTTCTGCTGCCCGCCGATAACGCCGCCAGCGGTTTCGATAACATCTCGGACCTTTTATATATCTCGCCCGCGATCATGGAGCGCTATCTCGACGCCGCGCGCAAGATCAGCCGCCTGGCCGTCGGGGATCCGGCGATGCCGGTGATGGTAAATATCCATCGGCTGCCGTTGCAGGAGCCGCAAGACACCCACGTGGACGGTCTGCCGTTCGGCACGCGCGGTGGCATCGCCATCCGCAGCTATTTCCCGCTCGACGCCGATTACGACGTTGAAATCGAGACCGACGGCTTCTCGCGCGATCAGCACCAGATCGAAATCACTGTCGATGGAGAGCGGAAGCAGTTGATTCCGATTGGCGGGGGAGGCGGACGCGGCCGCCGTTCAAGCGGGTCGAATCACTTCCGCATTCCCGTAAAGGCCGGCCAGCGTCTCATCGGCGTCACCTTTATTCAGCACACCGAGGCGCTCGATGAGGCCACGCTGCATCCGCGCATCCGCACGCGCGGCACGCAGCCGGCAATTTCCACGGTTACCATTCGGGGGCCCTACAATGCCTCCGGCCCCGGCGAGACGCCCAGCCGCCAGCGCATCTTCTCCTGTTATCCAAAGACCGCCGGCGACGAGTTGCCGTGTGCCAACCAGATTCTCTCGACGACCTTGCGGCGGGCGTATCGCCGCCCCGTCACCGACCGCGATTTAAAGGCGCTGCTGCCCTTCTACGAAAATGGCCGGAAGGAAAAGGATTTCGATTACGGTATCCAGTTGGCTCTGGAGCGGCTGCTGGTCAGCCCGCAATTCCTCTATCGCGTCGAGCGCGATCCGGCCGGCGCGGCCCCCGGCACGGCTTACCGCGTCAGCGACCTGGAGCTGGCATCCCGCCTTTCCTTCTTTCTGTGGAGCAGCATGCCCGATGATGAGCTCCTGGATCTCGCGGTAGCCGGCAAGCTGAAACAGCCGCAAATTTTCGAGCAGCAGGTACGGCGAATGATCGCCGATTCGCGCTCGGAATCGCTGGTCACCAACTTTGCCGCGCAATGGCTCTTTCTGCGCGATGTCGAAGTGAAAGCTCCCGACCTGTTCCTGTTCCAGAACTTCGACGAAGGCCTGCGCCAGTCCTTCGAGCGCGAAACGGAACTGTTTCTTGACAGCATTCTGCGCGAGAATCGGCCAGTCCGCGAACTGCTCACCGCCAACTACACCTTCGTCAATGAGCGGCTGGCCAAGCACTACGGAATTCCGAACGTGCGCGGCAGCGATTTCCGCCGCGTCACTTTACCGGAGGGCAGCGCGCGCGGCGGCTTGCTCGGCCAGGGCAGCGTCCTCACCTTGACTTCATATTCCACTCGAACGTCGCCGGTCCTGCGCGGCAAGTACGTTCTCGAAAACCTGCTGGCCGCACCTCCGCCACCTCCGCCTCCCAACGTTCCTTCGCTCAAAACCGAAAGTAACAGCTCAGGCGAAGAGCTTTCGCTTCGCGAGGCGATGGTGCAGCACCGTGCGAACCCGGCCTGCGCCAGTTGTCATGCGCGCATGGACCCGATCGGTTTCGCCATGGAGAACTTCGATGCCGTCGGCAAGTGGCGCGACCAGGATGCCGGCAAGCCCATCGATGTCACCAGCAAGTTACCCGACGGCACGGTTGTCGACGGTGTTCCGGGCGTGAGAGACTTGATCCTGCGCGATCCCGAGCGCTTCGTCGGCGCGGTAACGCAAAAGCTTCTGATGTATGGAATCGGACGCAACGTGCAATATTTCGATGCTCCGGCGGTCCGGAAAATCGTCCGCGATGCGGCGGGCAGCGACTACACCTTTGCCTCACTCGTGTTGGGCGTCGCGCAAAGCGATCCGTTCCAGATGAGAAAAACCCGGCCAGAAAAGAGGAACCCATGACGTTTCTTACCCGAAAATCCCTGCCGCGCCGCACTCTGTTGAAAGGGTTGGGCGCCACTATGGCCCTGCCGATGCTTGATTCCATGGTTCCCGCCCTCAGGGCGGCAACCAGGCCGACGACGCGCCTGGGTTTCGTGTATGTCTCGCATGGCGTCATCTTCGATCAGTGGAAACCGACCAAGATCGGTACCGGGTTCGAGCTCACTCCCAATCTGAAGCCTCTCGAAAAATTGCAGGGCCAGTTCAACATCCTTACCGGCCTCTCGCATCTCGAAGCCGACACGAAGGGCGACGGCAGTGGCGATCACACCCGTGCCTCCGCCGCCTGGCTGACCGGCGTTCACGCCTACGACCGGACGCGGCCCGGAGTGGAAGTGAAACTCGCCACCACCGCCGACCAGCTTGCCGCTCAGGCGATCGGCCGTACGTCGCGCATCCCATCGCTCGAGCTGAGTGTCGACACGCCATCTCAGGGGTCCTGCGATTCCGGCGATTGCTTTTACGTCAACACTGTTTCCTGGCGCAATCCGTCCACCCCGAACATGACCGAGAATCATCCCCGCGTCGTCTTCGAGCGCCTCTTCGGCGATGGCGGATCCAGTGCGCAGCGCGCGGCTCAGACCCGCGAGACCGGCAGCATTCTCGATTCCGTCATGCAGGAGGCAAGCGACCTCGCCGCCACGCTCGGCAACAGCGACCGCTCGAAGCTCGGCGAATATCTCGATTCCGTGCGCGAGATCGAATCGCGGATCCAGACCGCCGAAAAAGATGGCGCGCAATCGATCAATCTGCCCGACCGCCCCATCGGAATCCCCGACAGCTTCGATCAGTACACCAAGCTCATGTTCGATCTGCAGGTCCTGGCGTTCCAGGCCGATCTGACGCGCGTCTTTACCTTCATGATGGCGCGCGAGCTCAGCGGCCGTACCTATCCGCAGATTGGCATCCCGGGCCAGCATCATCTGATTTCTCACCACCGCGATGATAAAGAGCTCATGTCGCAGAAGGCGCGCATCGATACCTATCACGTGCAGTTGCTCTCGTACCTGCTCGAGAAGATGCAGACCACGCGCGATGGCGACGGGTCGCTACTTGACCACAGCCTGATCATGTACGGCAGCGGCATGGGGAACGGCAACCTGCACCGCCACTCGGATCTGCCGGTGCTGCTCGCCGGGAAACTAGGCGGTAAGTTCAAAACCGGCTACCATTATGACTACCAGATGAACACGCCCATGGCGAATCTGCTGGTCACGATTCTGGACCGCGCCGGCGTGCCCATCGAAAAGATGGGCGACAGCACCGGGCCGCTGAAACTTGAGGCGCTGCCCGCATAAATCTTCGAACAGGAGCCTGCATTATGGAGACCCGCCGCCGATTGCTGCAGCACGCAGCCTGGGCTGCCGGAGCAGCCGCCCTCACAACCAAGACGGCCGATGCGCAAAGCGCAGGGTCGGCCAGCGAACCGTCGCCCTGCATGAAATTCTTCCCCGCCGGTTTTCGCAACGAACGCGTCAAAACTTCGGGCGCCGAAATCAATACGGTCATTGGCGGCTCCGGCCCGCCCCTGCTCCTGTTTCATGGCGCGCCGCAATCGGTAATCACGTGGCGCCTGCTCGCGCCCGATCTCGCCAAGGATTTCACGGTCGTCATGTGCGACCTTCGCGGCTACGGCGATTCCAGCAAGCCGGAAGACAAGCCCGATCATTCCAGCCAGTCCAAACGTCCGATGGCGCTCGACGGCGTTGAAGTCATGGAGCACCTCGGCCATCGGCAATTCATGATGGTGGGCCACGATCGCGGCGGACGCGTCGGCCGCCGCATGGCGATCGATCATCCGGACCGGGTTCAGAAACTCGTGGTCATGGACATCGTGCCCGCCCACTATCTCTATTCGCACGTCACCATCGAGTTCGTCCAAGCCTACTTTCATTGGTTCAACTATCTGCGCCCCGCGCCGGGGCCCGAGAACGAGCTCAAAGCCCAGAATGAGGCCCAGCTCGCCCGTGCCGGTAACGATGTCCAGCGCGAGTACCTCCGCCACACCACCGACCCGCTGATGCTTCACGGGATGTGCGAGGATTACCGCGCCTCGGCCTCGATCGATCTCAAGATTGACGATGCCGACATCAAAGAAGGCAAGAAGATCCAATGCCCGCTGCTGGCGCTCTGGGCCGCCAATGGCGCCATGGGGAAGCTCTACGACGTACTCAAAATCTGGAAAGAGGAAGGCGTGAACGTGAGCGGCAGGGGCCTTCCACCGCCCGCCAATCATTCGCTCCAGGAAAGTTCTCCCAAGGAAACCTTGGCCGAATTGCAAAAATTCTTGCGAACCTAGAAAACATGACAAAACAACTCGTGATCGCAGTCGCGGCCGTGGCCGCACTCGCCGGCGCCCAGCCCAAGTTACAGATCAAAGTGCACACCGGACACGGCGTCAACGGATACGACGTGAACTCGACGATGATCTCCGGCCAGACCGATATGCTGGTCATCGACCCGCAGTTCTCGCTCAGCGAAGCGCACCGGCTCGCCGCGGAGATCCTCGAGTCGAAGAAGAATCTCGCTACGATCTACATCACGCATCCCCATCCCGATCACATGTTCGGGCTCGCGGTGCTGCACCAGGCCTTTCCCTCGGCTAAGATCGTCGCGCTTTCGGCAACCGCCAATGCCGCGAAGAATGCGTGGCCCGCCCGCCAGAAATTCTGGTTCCCGACTTACGGCAACAACATTCCCGGACCCGATCCGGTCCTGCCGGAAGCGCTTTCCACACCCGAGCTCACGCTCGAAGGCGAGCAGTTCCCGATTACCGGCGGCGTGCAGGGCGATGGCCCCGGCAACAGCTTCGTGTATATCCCTTCTTTAAAGGCCGTGGTGGCCGGCGACACCGTCTTCGACCACGTCTACTTCGGTGTTCCCAAGGACAAAGCCCGCGAAGAGTGGATGAAGACGCTCGACCAGATCTCCGCGCTACAACCAGCGATTCTGATCCCCGGCCATGAGGGCCCGGGCGCAACCCACGATCTCTCGGCAATCGCCTTCATGAAGAAATACATTTCGGACTGGGATGCGAACGTCGCGGCCTCCAAGGACGCTGCGGAGATGAAAGCGAAAGTGCTCCGGCAATATCCAGGGCTCGGGATGGAGTTCACGCTCAACGACCGGGTGGCTGCGTACTTCCCGGAAAAAGGCAAGTAACCTCAACATTGCATGCAGTGCATGGCTGGCAAGCATGCACTGCAATCCATACCTCGGCTTGCCTTCAGCCTGGCTTTTCCCTTTGAAATCATCAGAATCAGCATATTAACGCCGATTGCTCGGCCTGTATTTTACTTGACAGAGCCCCCGATTTTGAATAGAATCCGTTAAGCTGCATACAGCTAGTATGCAAAAACGGGGACTTTTTATTTTCAGGGGGTTTCGAAATGAACGTGAGGACTTGGCTTGGCGCGCTGCTTTTGACCGCTGCGGCCTTCGCTCAGAGTGATCGTGGAACCGTCACGGGAACCGTCGCCGACCCGGCCGGCGCCGTTGTCGCGGGCGCTACCATCGAACTCAAGAATACCGAGACCGGCGTGATTTCCGACGCCGCTACGACGCCGACCGGAAACTATACCGTTCCCCAGATTCCGGTCGGTACTTACGAGCTGTCGGTCATCGTGCCCGGATTCAAAAAGTACGTCCGCACGAACATTGGTGTCGGAGTGGCGCAGACGGTGCGTCTCGACGTAACGCTGGAGGTCGGCGCGGCGACCGAGTCGGTCACCGTCAACGCCGAAGCGTCGATGTTGAAGACCGAGAGCGGCGAACTAAGCCACACGATCGAAGCGCAGCACCTGGTGGATCTCGGGTTGCTTGGCATCGGCGGAACGTTTTCCTCCAGCCAGGGCCTGCGGTTCTACCAGGCCGAAATCGCGCTGATACCCGGCGCCTCGGTGCCCGCCGGCGGATTTGTCCTCGGAGTCCGTGTGAATGGCGCGCCGAATGGTACAGCGCGCACTCAGATCGATGGAATGGACGGCACGAACCAGATCAACGCGGTCCAGGCCGGCACCGGGACCAGCGTGGACGCCATACAGGAAACCGCAATCCAGACCAGTAACTTCGCCGCGGAGTTTGGTTCAGTGGGCGGCGGACTGTTCAACATCAACATGCGGTCCGGCACCAACCAGTATCACGGCGCGGGCTACGATTATTTGTCGAACGAAGCCTTTAACGCAGCGACTCCGTTCCTCAATACCAATCCACGCATCCGGCGCAACGATTATGGCTTCAATGTCGGCGGCCCGGTGCGCATCCCCAAAATTTATAACGGCAAAGACAAAACGTTCTTCTTCTACAATCGTGAGCAGTACCGCGAATTCTTTCAGACGAACAATCAGGCCATCACCGTGCCCACCGCGGCTTACCGCGCGGGCAATTTCGCAGGGGCGATGACCGGCGCTAACCTGGGCGCCGATCCGCTGGGAAACAGCATCATCGAAGGCATGATCTACGATCCGCTTTCGGTGCAGAACGTTAACGGGCAACTGGTACGGACTCAGTTTCCGAACAACGTCATCCCGCAACAGCGAATGGACAAGGTTGCCTTGGCGATCCAGAACCTGATTCCGAACCCCACCAGCGGGGGCAGCGCTCTGAACTATCTGCCGTCGTTCAACAACGATCGGATCACGACCAATGAATCGGTGAAGATGGATCACCTGCTAAGCAGCAAAGCCAAAATTAGCGGTCTTTTCCTCACCAACGCTAGTGCCTCGCAATATTCGCAGAGCTTGAACGGCTCCGAGGGGCTGCCCGGCGCGATTACAGCGACCCGCGGCACCTTCAGCCGATCCCAACAGTGGCGTTTGAATTTCGACTATACGATGAGTCCCACGGTGCTTCTGCACGCGGGAGCGGGGATCTTGCAGTACTTACTCGATGATCACTCGCCCAATACCAGCTTCAACGACAGCACCATCGGACTGACCGGTGTTCCCAACCCGGGAGGCCGGTTCCCCGGTATCGGCGGGTTGTGCGTGTCGGGCTCGGGCACGAACACTTCGCCGTGCACGGGAACAGGCGGAATGATGGACATGGGCCCCACGGTTTTCGTCCCTGGCACCGGCGTTGCCGGCGCACAGTCGCTCACGAAACAAATGACGCCCACCTATCAGGCGTCCCTGACCTGGGTCAAGAATAACCACACGTTTAAGTTCGGGAGCGAGGTGCGCGAATTCGGTTATCCGCTCGTTGGGCTGGCAAACACCAATGGCTTATTCGGCTTCTCCGCAAATCAGACCGCGCAGCCATACGCTCAGTCTTCGATCATCGGCGGCCGCACGGTCGGATTCCCCTACGCCAGTTTCCTGCTGGGCCAGGTGAACAACGGGGCCGTGAATCCGGTGGCGGACCTGCGCACGGGCAAACATTTCATCGCCTTGTTCGCGCAGGATTCCTGGAAGATCACCCGCAAGCTGACCCTCGATTACGGTATCCGGTACGATTACGACACCTATCCGAAAGAGCAATACGGCCGTTTGCCCACCCTGGACCCGACACTGGCGAATCCCACTGTCGGAGGACGTCCCGGCGGCATCATTTACGAAGCCACCTGTCACTGTAACTTTGCCCATAATTACCCCTACGCTTTCGGACCGCGGCTCGGTGTCGCTTATCAGATTACGGAAAAGACTGTGTTCCGCGCCGGCATCGGAATCGCCTACGACGGCACCGCCACGGCTCAGACCGGAACCGGCAGCGCATCGCCTGCCAACAACTTCACGGCGCCTGGATTTGGCGATCCAGCGATGACGCTGTCCGGCGGCGTGCCGCAGCAGTATGTGCTGCCGTGGCCCAACTTCACCGCCGGCGCGTACCCCAATCCCAATTTCCCGGCTTCTCTGAACGGGCCGACTTCCGTGGTGGATCAGAACGCCGGCCGGCCGGCTCGTCAGCTCCAATGGAGTGTTGGGTTGCAGCGTGAGATTCTCCCGAACCTCCTATTAGACGTCAGCTACGTCGGCAATCGCGGCGCGTGGTGGCTGAGCAGCATTCTGGACAACTACAATGCAATCACCCCTCAGACCTTGAGCGCCGCGGGACTGGATATTAATAACCCGACGGACCGGGCCATTCTTCGCGCTCCGATCTCATCGGCCGCCGCAGGCCGTTTCCAGAACAAGCTGCCCTACGCCGGATTCCCGCTGACCGCGACCGTCGCGCAGTCTCTGCGGCCCTTCCCGCAGTTCTCGAGCGGTTTGACGCCGCTGTGGGCGCCAGAAGGACGCACCTGGTACGACTCGCTTCAGTTGAAAGTCACTAAGCGGTACTCTCATGGCCTGATCCTTGATTACGCGTTTACGTATGCCAAGGAAGAGCAACTCGGCACCGAAGGCGGCACGGTCAACGATTATCAAAACCGGATGCAGAACAAAACCCTCTCCGGATTCTCCCGCCCGTTTGTGAGCGTGCTTTCGGCAAACTACCGCCTTCCCAAGTGGGGCTCGAACCGGATCCTCTCCCAGGTTGTCCGTGACTGGACCCTAGGTTCGGTGCTGAGCTATGCCAGCGGCCTGCCGATTCTGGCGCCCACCTCGACCAACAATCTGACCACGCTCCTGTTCCGCTCGACCTTCTTCAACCGAGTGTCAGGCCAGCCACTGTACCTGACGGATTTGAACTGCCACTGTGTCGATCCGACTAAGCAACTGCTGCTCAATCCGGCGGCGTGGAGCAACCCGACGGACGGGCAGTGGGGCACCTCTGCGCCGTACTACAACGATTACCGCTATCAGCGGCGGCCGGCAGAGTCGATGAGCTTCGGCCGCGTCTTCCGGATTCGGGAGAGCATGGCGCTGACGGTCCGGATGAACTTCCAGAACATCTTCAACCGCACGCAGCTACAGAATCCGTCAGCCACGAATCCTCTCGCCCCCACGACCTGCACGGCGGGCAGCGGCGCGGTCTGCACCAATCCGGCGACGGCCGGCAGGCTCACCGGCGGCTTCGGATTCGTCAACTACCTGGCGGGCGACTTTGTCTCGCCCCGCCAAGGCACACTGGAGATGCGCTTCTCATTTTGAGACAATCTTGGAGTGCGGTCCTCGGGACCGCACCCGGCCCCCCGCGCCGGCTATGATTCGCGTGAGCCGAGATACCTGAATGAATAGAACGTGGTCAAAATACTTGTTAATGGGGGCAATGCTAGCCGCTGGTTCCCCCGTCGCATTTTCGCAGTGGCTGGGTTATCCGACAGCGAATGTCCCGCGCACTAAGGACGGCAAGCCTAACCTTGCCGCGCCGGCTCCGCGTCTCGCCGACGGAAAACCGGATTTCTCGGGGATGTGGGGGTGGGTCAACATCGGACCGCCCTGCGGGGCCGAGTGTACGGACACGCAAATCTCCCGCGAGTTCATCAATATTGCCTCGACGCTGAAAACTCCGGTACCGTACCAGCCGTGGGCGGCGGATTTGGTGAAGAAACGGCGCGTGGAGCAGGGACTCGATCCGAACGTTCACTGCATGCCGCGGGGGGCTCCGCGAATCTGGACCGACGATTATTACAAACGCGTCTTCATGGTCCCGGACCGCATGATCATCCTGACCGAGCGCAACATGCAGTACCGGCAGATCTTCATGGATGGACGGCAGCTTCCGAAGGATCCCAATCCGACCTGGAACGGGTACTCGACCGCCCATTGGGACGGCGACGCGCTGGTAGTGGAAACCACCGGGTTCCGCGACGATCTCTGGCTGGACGCGAGCGGGAATCCGCTGACCGAGCAAGGCAAAATGATCGAGAGGATCCGGCGGCCCAACTACGGGAATCTCGAAGTCGAGATCACGATCAACGATCCGAAGGCTTATACCGCGCCTTGGACGGTGAAGCTGAACCAGCCTCTGGTGCTGGACAGCGAGCTCCTGGATTATTACTGCCTGGAGAACGAACGCGACTCGAAGCACATGCGCGACCAAGCTCCGATCGGGACTCCTCAAGGGACTCCGCAGTAGGTCGTAGCGCCGATTTGAAAGCTCAGTGATCGCCGGCGTGCGCTTCACTGACGACGCCTTCCAATTGGAAGTCGCCGAGCAAATCCTTTTTGGTGAACATCCGGATTTCGGAGAAGCGTCCGTCGCGGAGCTTTCTTACCCAATGAGGATCGCCGATTTGGCCTCTGCCGACGGAAATGAAGTCGAATTCCTGGTTGTTGAACCGGCGGAGCAGTTCGCGCAGGCCGGCCTCTCCCGTTGAATTGGCCTCTTTCCCGAAGAAGTTATCCATCACATCGGTATCCAAACCAACGCTGCCCACGGCGATGACCGGCGCGTCGGTCATCGACTTGGTCCAGCCCGCGATTCCCCAGTCCGATCCCTCCCACTCGGGGCTCCAGAAATAGCGGGCGGAGGCGTGGAAGATGTCGGCCCCCGCTGCGCGTACGGCATTCAGCATCACTCGGAGGTCTTGAGGCGCCGGCGCAATCCGCGCGTGGTAGTTGACCTCCTTCCATTGAGAAAAGCGGAAGGAGATGAGAAACTCCGGCCCGACGGCGGACCGAATGGCGCTCACAATTTCCGCCGGAAAGCGCACGCGCGCGGCCATCTCGTCGCCGCCGTAGCCGTCGGTCCGCCGATTGGTTTCGGCCCAGAGAAATTGATCGAGCAGATAGCCATGGCACGCATGGACCTCGACTCCGCACGCGCCGATCTGTCGTGCGGCAACAGCACCTTTCACGAAAGCCGCCTTGATCGCTTCCATCTCTTCCAACGTGGCGGCGCGCCCGTTGGGCTTCCCACCGTGGGCCAGCCCCGACGGACTCAAGGTCGGATATTGTGACCAGGGACCGTCGCCGCCTTGCTTGCGGATGGCTCCTTCGTGCCACAACTGCAGGAGCATGCGTCCTCCGACGCCGTTGACGGCACGGAAGCATCGCGCCCAAGCCTCCAAGGTGGCATCGGTGATGCGGCAAAAGACGGGAGTCTGCGTGGCCGAGGGGTGATCGACAGCGCAGGACTCGGTGATGATCAGACCGACACCGCCTTCGACGCGCTCCCGATAGTAGTCCGCCAAGCGAGGCAGCGGCGTTCCGTTGTCACACCACATGCGCTGCATGCCAGGCATGACAAAGCGATTCGGTAAAGTGATCCCTTTGACGGTGAACGGCGTGAACAACGGTGACGGATCGAGGGGTGGCACGGTCTTCCTGCATCGAGTATTTTACGCTAAGTTGAAGCCCGGTCTGATTTGCGGGCGGCGGCCGCCGGAAGCCGCGCTTCGTGGCCGCGAGCAGTCACTTTTTCGAGGGACGTCACTCGTTGACCCGTGACGATCAACGCATCATCGAAATTGTTGACGGTGGGACAGACGTGGCGCGGAATCAGGTACAACGCTTCTCCAATTTCCGGCCGCGCCCCACCCTTCACCTCGATGGGCAGATGCTCTTCGCTGGGCTTGAGCGGAACCAGGTCCGGCCTGCCCGCGACAGCGCAGGTGGGAACGCCCGCGTCCGCGGAGACGGCTTTGTGCCCGGCATCGCAGGTGAGAAAGTTCGTCTTGGGATGGCTGACCACCGTGGAGACCACCAGGGCGGCCGGCTGGTAGCCCCATTCGGCGGGCAGCTGCGTGAGGCTGCTCATGTCGCTGTAAACGACAGTGCCGGGCGACGCACGATGCACGAAGCGCCCGGATCGAAACGGCGCGTACATCGCCGCGCAGGGGAAAGCCGGGGTGCCCGAAGTGATCACCTCTCCCACGGGAAAGCCGGCGCGCTCCACAGCCGTCACGATTTCCATGAGCCGGTCGTAATTGCGATGCGCCGCTTTCTCGCGCTCTTCCATCGCCGGCGCAGTGACGTGGCCATCGTAATAATGCAAACCCCGAAACTCGATGCCGGCCGACTCAATCTGCCGCACGAGCCCTACAATTGCCGCAACATCGCCTTGTTCCATTCCGGTGCGGTCCATTCCCGGATTGACGTCGATGAAGACGCCGACGGGGCGGCGCTTCCATGCCGCCGCCTGCCCCGGATTTTCGGCCAGCACGGAAATGCGTACGCTGCGATTTTCTTCCGCCAGTTCCGCGACGCGCGCCGCGTTCGCTCCCACGACGGGGTAGGCCAGCAGCACATCTTTCATTCCGGCGGCGCAGGCGGCGGACAGTTCGACCGTAGTCGAGCATTTCGCCTGCGCGATTCCACACTCGACCATGCGCCGCATGATGAAACCCAGTTTGACGGTCTTGAGGTGCGGTCTCCAGCGGTTGACATCGCCGCCCAGCAACCGGACGGTGGCCGCGATGTTGCGATCGACAATCTCGGGGTAGATGGCGAGCGCGGGCGTGAGTAGCGTTTCCACATCCGCGATGCGATACGGTTCGGCGGGATTCACATTTCCAGCTTACGCCCGCGGGCGACCCGAAGCCGGGCTCTCGCGAACGAGATCAGGCCCGAATCGATCGCGCGATTCGGTTCTTCTTTGCATCGATCGATGCGGAATTGGGAGAAGGTTTGTTCGCAGGAAAGGAGTTCGCGCGCGGTGTCCGCATCGATCGATGCGGAGAGGAACGATCCGGTTTGCGAGGGGTGTGAGCGAGTTCGCCGACACTGGGTTGCTGCGGTCCTCTCACGACCTAATTATCGCGCCGGGGTGCCGGCGGACCGGGGGTGGGCGCGGGCGGTTTTGGCGGTAAGCGGCTGGATCGGGAGGGATGGGAATATTTTCTCGGGTCGTCATCGGCGGAACGGAGTACCCGCAACGCTAGACTGTGAAGAGATGGCGACGAATTCACAGATCGAGTGGACGGACGCAACATGGAACCCGGTGACAGGTTGCACGAAAATCAGTCCGGGCTGCAAGCATTGCTATGCCGAGAGGCTCGCCAATCGACTGCAGGCCATGGGCCAGGCGAACTACCGCAACGGCTTCGAAGTAACGCTGCAACCACAAATGCTCGAACTACCGCTGAAATGGAAGTCGCCCAAGCGGATTTTCGTGAATTCCATGAGCGACCTGTTTCATGCGGAGGTTCCGTTCGCGTACATCCGCGACGTGTTCGATATCATGCGCAGGGCGCACTGGCACCAATACCAAGTGCTCACGAAACGCTCCGAGCGTCTGATGGAGCTAAGCAAGCAACTCGAATGGGAGCCCCAGATCTGGATGGGCGTCAGCGTCGAGAACGAAGATTATGCCAAGCGCATTGACCATCTGCGACGGACCGCTGCCCACGTGAAATTCCTGTCCGTCGAGCCGCTCCTTGGGCCGCTTCGCCAGCTCGACCTTAAAGGCATCGATTGGGTGATCGTCGGCGGCGAGTCCGGGCCCGGCGCCAGGCCTATGGAGGCGGATTGGGTGCGCAGTATTCGCGATCAGTGCCTCCGTGCCGACGTGCAGTTTTTCTTTAAGCAGTGGGGCGGCGTCAACAAAAAGAAGGCCGGCAGGACGTTGGATGGACGCACATGGAACCAACTACCGCAGCCCTTGGTTGTTCTATAAGAACTGGTGCATAAATGGCTCCGGTTATCTGCGGGTATCCGGGCGTCAGCGATACCGCTGACGGGTTGTGTTCGATGACGGCCTTCCGGTGTCTGTCATAAGCCCTGGGGGATCGCGACACGGCCGGTTTATCACGGGCGACGCGAGGTCTCATGGCGGGGTCCGGTCACTGGGTCGCGACAGTGGGCCAGGGCTCCGAGTGGTGTAGTCACCGCCGGCGAGTTCAAAACCCGGTTTCGATCGCTCCTACCGAGATGACCTTGCCGTTTTCCACTTCCACCTGGACCTGTGTCTTGACCTTGGAATAGGCGTAGGTGATCCGGCCAGGGCCGTCATTGATCCCCATCGTGGGCGGGCCGAAGCGGCGGAGCATTTCGCCGTACTCGATACCCGCCGGAATTTGCTTGGGATCTTCGAAGGCGGGCGCGCGACGAGGTGGTTTGGCGAGTGCCCGTTTGGCCGCGACGAGTTTCGACGGTTCGTGGCGCTTCGGCTCTTCCTTGGGAAGGCGATTCATTTCGTTCGAGGGATGCCGGGGTTCTTCCTCGGCCGCGGTGTGCTTGGGCTGGTCGAGTCCGCAGCCGGAGGCGAGCAGCAGCAACGCCGCAAGAATCGGAATGGTTCCCTTCATCCGGCCGCACCCTCCTCGTCTGATTGTGAGGTCGGAGATGCGGGAGGGGAAGATTGGCGAACGTTAATAGGGGAGTACTGTCGGGATGGACGGCAAAGCTACTCACTGGCCGAAAAGGGCTTCGATTGCTGGATGTGATGGTCACAACTGCATCACCAATCGTAATCCTGCGTCCACCGAGCGCTGCAGCCGGGCGGGTAGCGTACCCGCGTGTCCGGTGATATGTCATGCGCTCTCGTGGAGCGCCCTCCCTGTTGCACTCCGATTACTGCCGTTCCTAGTGCTGCAGCACGCTGCTGAGCGTCCAGTACGGTTTGCCGACCTCCTGCGCGTCAATTACGGCGACCGCGGCTACATGCACGATGTCGTTTACTTCCGAACCGCGCTGTAGGACGTGGACCGGTTTCGAGAGGCCCGTCAGGAGGGGCCCGATCAGCTCCATGCCGCCGATGCGGTGCAGCAGCTTGTAGGCGATGTTGCCGGCTTCGAGGTTGGGGAAGATCAGGACGTTGGCGCCGCCTTTCAGGGTGCTAAAGGGGTACGTCTCGTCGATGATCTCGGGAACCACCGCGGTATCGGCTTGCATTTCGCCGTCGACCATGAGGCCGGGGGCGCGCTGGCGCACCAGGTCGACGGCGCGGCGGACTTTGTCCGAGAGCGGGTGGCGGGTGCTGCCGAAATTCGAGAAGCTCAGCATCGCGACGCGCGGCTCCTGGCCGAAACGGCGCGCCTTCTCCGCGGCCATGATTGCGATTTCGGAAAGTTCTTCCGCCGTGGGATCGATGTTTACCGTTGCGTCGGCCAGGAAGTAAATGCCGCCTTTCGGCGTGATGAGGACGTACACACCGGCTACGCGCTTCAGCTCTTGCCGGACTTCGATCAGCTCCAAGGCGGGGCGGATGGTATCCGGGTAATGCGTGGTCAGCCCGCCGATCAGGCCATCGGCTTCACCCAAACGCACCATCATGCTCGCGAACGTGGTGGGGTTAAGAATCAGCTGTTCGGCTTCGGTGCGCGTAATGCCTTTGCGCTGGCGAACGTGGTAGAGTTCTTCGGCGTAGGTCGCGAGCCGCGGCGAGCGCGGCGGATCGACAATCTGCACGCCTTTCAAACTCAGGCGCAGCTCGGCGATTTTGTCGCGGATCTTCCCTTCGTTGCCGAGCAGAACCGGGTCGGCGATCCGCTCGTCCACCAGGATCTGACAGGCGCGCAGGATCTTGCTCTGCTCGCCTTCGGTGAACACGATGCGCTTGGGATCTTTCTGCGCTTTGTGGATCATGAAGCGCATCACCTCGTGCGATTTGCCGAGGCGGCGTTCGAGCTCTTCACGATATTGATCGAGATCGACGTTGTGCTGCGCCACGCCGGTTTCCATGGCAGCGCGGGCGACCGCCGAGGCCTCCCAGATCAGCACACGCGGGTCGAACGGTTTGGGAATGATGTATTCGCGGCCGAATTCCATGTGGTCGGCATCATAGGCGCGCAGCACCGAATCGGGCACGTCTTCCTTGGCGAGAGCGGCGAGGGCGCGCGTGGCCGCCAGCTTCATTTCGTCGTTAATCGCGGTGGCGCGGACGTCGAGGGCGCCGCGGAAAATGAACGGGAAGCCCAGAACATTGTTCACCTGGTTCGGGAAATCGGAGCGGCCGGTGGCGACGATGGCGTCGGGGCGCGTGGCGAGCGCGACGTCGTAGGGAATCTCGGGATCGGGATTCGCCAACGCGAAGATGATCGGGTTGGGCGCCATGCCGAGGATCATCTCGGGGGTGACGGAGTTGCCGACAGAAAGGCCAAAGAAAACATCAGCGCCCTGCATCGCCTCGGTGAGGGTGCGCGCCGAAGTCCGCGTGGCGAAGCGGGCTTTGTAGGGGTTCATGCCTTCGGTGCGGCCTTCGTAGATGACGCCCTTGGTGTCGCACATCACGATGTGCTCGCGCCGCACGCCGAGCTTGATGTAGTGCTCGGCGCAGGAAATGGCGCTGGCGCCGGCGCCGCTGAAGACGATACGGATTTCCTCAATCTTCTTCCCCATGATTTCGAGCGCATTGAGCAGGCCGGCGCCGGAAATAATAGCGGTGCCGTGCTGGTCGTCGTGGAAGACGGGAATCTTCATCGTCTTCTTCAGCTCGTCTTCGATCAGGAAACACTCTGGTGCTTTAATGTCTTCCAGGTTGATGCCGCCGAAGGTGGGCTCGAGGATCTGGCAGGTGCGGATGATTTCCTTGGGGTCGAGCGTATCGAGCTCGATATCGAAGACGTCGATGTCGGCGAAGCGTTTAAAAAGGACGCCCTTGCCCTCCATGACGGGTTTGCCGGCGAGCGCTCCGATGTGGCCGAGGCCGAGCACGGCGGTGCCGTTGCTGACGACGCCGACCAGGTTGCCCTTCGACGTATATTTATACGCAAGGCTTGGGTCGCGCTCGATTTCTAGACAGGGGACCGCCACTCCGGGGGTGTAGGCGAGGCTGAGGTCACGCTGGGTGCGGCAGGGCTTTGTTGGGGTAATCGACACCTTGCCGGCAGGTGTGGAGGAATGATACTCCAGCGCCTCTTCGGGGCGAATCGTCATAGTGTAGCCTTTCAAGACAATTATAGCTGATTCTCTCGAACTACACCCCGCCGACTGTGGAGAATGACGACGCGCCCGGCGGATCGGAGCGTCCGGAAATGGGATTAGGGTTCAAAGACCTGCGATTCTGGGTGAAAAACGAGCGCGCCGCTGCAATCCGGGTCCTCGATCTGGTTGAGGCAGTCATGCGAGACTCTTTCGAAGGTCCCGGGAAGCCCGAACCGCTCAAATTTGTACTTGCCGGCTGCTGGTCCGCAGGCTGAAAGCCTGCCCCACCGAGCTGCCGGGAGATTCCTCCCGTCTCGGTAGACACGTTCACCCTCTCGCCTTCCGTAATGAAAAGTGGCGCCCGGATCTCCAGTCCCGTTTGCAGCCGTGCCGGCTTGGTCACCCTGCCACTGGAGGAATCGCCGCGCACACCGGGTTCCGTGAACGCGACTTGCAGTGTGACGTGGGCGGGCAACTCCACGCCGATCAGGTTGCCGTTGTACTTGAGCAACTCGATGATGAGACCTTCGGACAGAAAGTCGGCGGTTGCCGGTGCTCATCTCTTCTGGCCGCCGCGCCGCAGATGCCATGGCTTACACTCAAACTACATGCTCAATCGGGGCTATGCCTACACCACAATCATTAGCAGCAAATACCCCGGACAAACTCTGCTCTCCCACCTGGCAGGCCTTTACCCCCACTCAACCCCACAAGCCTGGCAACAAAAACTGGACAACGGCGAAGTCACCCTCAACGGCGTCACCGCCACCGGAAGCGAATCGGTCACTTTAGGCCAAACTCTCGTCTGGAACCGTCCACCTTGGATCGAACCAGACTCCCCTCGGCACTTCGAAGTCCTGTTTGAAGACCCCCATCTGTTGGCCGTCAACAAACCCAGCGGGCTGCCCACCCTCCCCGGCGGCGGCTTCATGGAAAACACCCTCCTGCGCCTGGTGCAAAAGCAAACCCCCAACGCAAACCCTGTCCACCGGTTGGGCCGAGGCACCACCGGCATCGTCCTCTTCGCCAAAACAC
>Ga0070741_10010119_pt1 | contig 17959 bp, 14 predicted proteins | sample Coa_R1_4_FD_66440 | JGI IMG/M metagenome (GOLD analysis project Ga0070741, IMG submission 66440) | Surface soil microbial communities from Centralia Pennsylvania, which are recovering from an underground coalmine fire - Coalmine... | ecosystem: Environmental > Terrestrial > Soil > Unclassified ...
CCCAATGGCAGTGCTTCCCTTTCCGGTTGCATTACCCTCTCGCCGCTGGCTTTTGGCCAGTTCCAGGTCCGTTCCACCGCCGCAGACGGCAGTTTCTCGGCTTGCTTCGCCGCGAACGGCCTGACCGTCGGTCAAAACACCGTGCGCGTGACCTACAACGGCGCGCCTTTGACCACGCCGTCGTTGCCCGCATTTACAATTGGCATCAATGGCGATTTCAACGTCACGGTTTCGGCCGCGATGACCGCCGGTCTGACCCTGAACAGCTTTGGCCTTTCCAACGCCACCTTTCTCTTTTCCGTTTCAGGGGGTATAGCGACGGCCGGCAAATTCGGGGCGACCCTGAACATCCCCAGTTCTCCGTCCGGCTTTTTCAAGGGAGCGGTGGCGCAAAAAGTCTCCGGCTCACTCGCCAGTGATGGGACCTTTGCGCTTAGTGGAACGCTCAGCGCCGGCCAGGCGCTCGGCACCTCCTTGCCCGTGTCCAACGTGTCGGCCGGTGCATCGGTTGTGCTGACGCAGACGGGGCTCACAATCTCAGGGGGCTTTACGGGCGGCGTTCTGACTCAGGTGCCGCTGGTCTCCACGAGTATCACCATTGCCGTCGCGGCGGACGGCAGCATGACCTTGAGCGGAACCGTTGTTTGCTCCTCTTTAATTGATAATCAGATCACGGTCGGGCCCTTCAGTGGCTCAACTTTGTCCTGGAGCATCAACAATTCTGGACTGTCGATGGCAGCATTTTCGGCCCAAGTAAATGTCGGAGGCGCTTTTGGTGCGGCGGTGGCCTTGCCTGGCTTCACGATGAATGCAAGCGGCGGCTTTTCGGTAACCCTGACCTCAAGCAAATCTCGGATTGTGAACGTGACAGTCGCTGGGTATGGCCTCACGGATGTAAGCCTTACTCTGGTCCGCAATGCGGGAGTCCTCTCGTTGAGTAGCTTTGGTGGCAACCTCACGATTCCAGGTTTTTCCCAGCACCTGAGTGGGACCATCGACGATTTAGCCACCATCACCCTCGATTTCGCCGGCGCGGTAACGTTAGGAGGTTTTACCGCCGGCACGGACGGCCATCTGGCGTTGCGCAATTCCGGGCTGACTGCCGGCGGCACTTTTGATATTTCCGCCAATGGTAACAGCCTCGGTTCGTTGGTGCTCACGGCCGCAATAGCACCCGCAGGAACCTATTCGGGCAGTGCCAGCACCACCTTATCGATCGGCGGCTATTCCACTTCGACGTTTAGCGCCACGCTATCCAACAACGGCCTTTCTGGCGCGCCGAAATTGAACTACGGCAATCTCACGATCTCCCTCCCGAACCTGTCTATCACCTCGACCAGCGTTTCGGGCAGTGGCAGTGCCCAACGGGATAGCGGCTGGGTGAAATTCTTCGATGTGCCCGGCGAAGTCGGCGACATCTACGGACGCCTGCAAGGCACCGTCTCTCTATCGGTCTCCGGCTCTGGTTCGGTCAGCGGGCAACTTTCCGCCACCTTCGGTTGGTGGGTCGTGACGCTGAACCATTGCGACCCACCGCCGCCCTTCGGCGATGGCGCTTGCTTTTATAACTATGGTCCTGACCCCATCCCCTCGGACCATGCGGCTGGCGCTTCGGGCGGAATTGGATCCAATGGACAGTTCTGCGTAAACCAGACGATCTGCAATCCGTTCAGCAACTGCCAAAACCAATTCTGCTTCACGCTGTGGTGAGACCGCTCGCCCCTGTCACTCGTCACTTCCCATCCATCCCGGACTGGTAAAATGTGGCACGGCGGTCATACTCCGGCACATGAATCCACCTAGATCAAAGGTCGTCGCGGTCCGTCGCGCCGCAGCGGCGGATTGTGCGGCCTGGCTGGACCTGGTTCGCCTGACTGTCGGCGATCGATACATCGCCCCTCAAATCTACGCCCCCGCCTGGGCCGCCGAACAGTTGAGCGCCGGCGAAACCTGGGTCGCGGAAATCGACGGCACAATCGGCGCCAGCGTCTCCATCCTCACCCCATTCACTCGCAACGACAACCCCGTCTCCAACTTAGGCCGTCACTTCGCCTTGCCCGAGCACCTTCTGGACGGAGCCGCCGAAGCTCTGTTGCGAAAAATAAACGAGATCTGCGCTGAACGCAGGCAAATGGCCATCCTGAGGGTCCCGGCGTCCGATCACCCGCAGCAGCTCCTCTTGGAAAAACTCGGGTTCGTGTGCATTGGGTTTCAACCAGCCAAGCATGTCTACCGTGACCGCGAAGCGATCCTCTTTTACGTGCGGATTGGGGCCCCGGCGGCCGCCGTGCGCCTTCCTCTTTCCCAATCCCTGCCCCAAATCGTGGAACTCGCTTCCGCCGCGTTGAAAAATCTGAATATTTCCAACCCCGAAATTGTGCGCGATGGCGCCACGGGTTACCCCGTGCAGACTGAGATCGAAATTCAGGAGGCGACCCCGGAGCAATTTGAACTGCAGAAGCTTCAGGCGCAGCCGGCCAATCCCCCGATCGAGATTTCCGGCCAATTCAACCGCGGATTCGGTCTCTTGAGAATCCCAGCCAATGCTCCCCTGCGAGCAGTCCTCGGCGCCCGAGGCGGCAGAATCGTTGCGGGGCTGACTTTCTATTTCGACGAATACGACCTGTGCCTGCGGTTGGTCGATTCCTTTTCCATCGACGAGCTTTCCACCGGCGCCATGCTGCAGCACGTGGCCCGGCTGGCACAGTCAGACTTCAGGGCGCGTTACCTCGAAGTGGATTTTCTCATCACCGCTCCTCGCGCTCTCAAAAGCGCGGAGCAACTGGGTTTTGTGCCCGTGGCTTACCTGCCGGGCATGTACAAACGCGGAGGTTGTTGCGTCGACCTGGTGAAAATGGTCAAGCTCGACACCGATTACGCGATCGACAAGGCTCAACTGACGCCCCACGCGACCCAAATCGTCACGATAGTGGATCGCATCTTCCAAAATCAAAAAGTCGGCTTCAGCACCATAACACTCCTCCGCTCGTTAGCGGCGTTCAATGGCCTGGGCGACGGCGAATTGGGCAAACTGGCCAGCTTGTCCGCCAAAAAACTCTTTCGCGTTGGTGAAACAATCTTTCAACAGGGGGACGCTGGAGACGAGGTCTTCGTCGTTATCCGAGGCAAGATCGAGATCTTCCTACCCCGGAAAGCGGCGCCGGTTTCCACCGTCAGCAGTGGTGAACTCTTCGGCGAGCAGGCCTTTCTCGACGGTGCTCCCCGTACGGCCACGGCTCTTGCTGCCGAACCCACTATCCTGCTGGTCATCCAACGTTCCGCCTTTGGCGAGCTGATCCAAACCGAGCCTCACCTGGGAGTGATTGTCATGCGAAACATCGCCCAGGAACTGTCGCGCCGGCTGCGCCACGCCGATGTGACCCTCGGCGGCACACCGCCCCCAAAAGCACCCTAACCTGGCAGCGCCGGCGTCTGGCCCGGCTACCGAAAACATAATGATCCCAGCGGCTGGCTCCGTCCGCTGCACGCTAGGTTAACCAGGCTCATTTGGAATTTTTCCAACATGCTTGAAGATCGTCCAAGCTGCCCCCCGCTCACTACACCCATCGCGGGCAACAGACCAAAAAACATCGAGCGATAAACCTCCAAAAAGTTCAACCAGATTTCCTCGTTCGAGGTGAATCTGTTCCACGGCGAGGCACGAAAATTTTGGTAGAAATGAAGGGTCCAGATGAGACTCCCGAACAGCATCATCGCCAGGATGAGCAGGACCACGGCGACGGCTCTTAATTTGGTCCGTGCCTTCAGTTTCATGACTGCGTAATAATCTGGTAATTGCAAACCCCCGCAGCGTCCAGAGCAAGAGCATTCCGTGAAAATTCGTAAAATTCGTGTCCCAAATTCCCTGTAGGTTCCTCGGGTTCTCTTCCTCCCGCATCCCTTTGAGCTTGCGAGGCACGGACCCTTCGCGGCCCAATCAATTTCGCTCGTAGCATTCCGCACGCGCACTCCCTGCGGTGAAGGAAACTCTTGTGGACAACTCCGTTGCACGTGCTCATACTCAACTCGTTGGTCCGCCGACATCATTAGCACCGCGTGCTCAGAATCAATTATCTGATGACAACAGCTAACAGGTCTCGAACAGGAGCGCCCATATGAGCAAACAAAAACTTCACTTCACTCGCCGGGATTTCCTGGCTGCCACCCTCAAGGCCGGAGCCATCCTTGCCGCACCCCAATTTGTTCCGTCCAGAGTTCTGGGCCGAGAAGGCAATGTCCCACCCAGCGAACAAATCGTGCTGGGCGGCATCGGCATCGGCAACCGCGGCACTTACGACCTGGGCTGTTTCCTCGAAGAACCCGATGTGCGCTTCGCCGCGGTGTGCGACATCAAAGCCGAACGCCGGCGCGCCATTAAGAAAAAGGCCGACGACAAGTATGGCAATGAGAACTGCGCGACCTACCGGGACATGCGCGAACTCCTGGCCCGTCCCGACATCGACGCCGTCCTGATTGCGACGGGGCCAAACTGGCATTGCACGGCGGCTGCCTTGGCGGCCAATGCGGGCAAGGACATTTATTGCGAAAAACCTTGCACCAAGAATATTGCGCAGAGCCTTGCATTGGCGGAGATCATCCGGCGCACCGGCCGGGTTTTCCAGGCCGGCACCCAGCGGCGCAGCTTGCCGAATTTTGCTTTCGCCATTGACCTGGCGCGCCGCGGCAAGTTAGGCCCGCTCAGAACCCTTTACGCCCATCCCTATGGCCTTTCCACCAAGACCAGCGGCTGGCTGCCGGCCGAGCCGGAGCCAGACAAAGAGCAGGTGGATTGGGATATGTATTTGGGCCCGGCGGCCTGGCGTCCGTTCAACAAAGCGCTGCTGGACGGGTTCAACTTCGAAAAAGGCGGCGGGCTGGTCGGCGGCGGTTGCCTGGAATGGGGCTCACACTGCGTTGACCTTTGCCAATGGGCCAACGACGCCGACAACACCGCCCCAGTAGAATACGAACCCAAAGGAGCTGAACTCCATGCCACGTACGGCAACGGGGTCAAACTCATCTTGCGCGATAATGGCTGGCTGCCGCTCGGCTCATGCCCGGTCCGCTTTGAAGGCGATACCGGCTGGGTTGAAACGGGCGATGACGCGGAAATTGTCGCCAGTTCGCCGTCCCTGCTGGTCGGCCGCGGCGCCAAGATCGCCGGATACCCCGCCAATTTCCACATCCGCGACTTCCTCGATTGCGTCAAAACCCGAGCCAAAACTCGTGCGGATGCCGACACCGCCTGCCACGCGCACATCGCCTGTCATGCGGCTAACATTGCCCTCTTTCTCGGGCGCAAACTCCAGTACGACCCGGTCAAGAATGAGTTCATCAATGACGAACAAGCCAACCGGCTCCGGTCCGAGGCGCTGCGCGAGCCGTGGCGGATCTAAATCAATCTCAGTCAGACCCAACCCTATAGAAAAAGGACATCTATGTTCTTCACCAAACAACCTCTGAGCTGGCAGCTCACGATTCTGCTCGGACTCTGCGCACTCGGTCCGAATGCTGGCGCAGCCGAGGCGCCGGGCAACGCGGCCGAAATGGAACACAAGCTGATTGCCGTGCTGAAATCCGACGCCTCTCCTGATGAAAAAGCAATCACGTGCAAAAAACTGGCTGTCTATGGCAACGAGGAAGCGGTCCCGGTCCTCGCCCCGTTGCTGCTGGATCCGCACTTGGCTTCCTGGGCCCGAATTGCTTTGGAAGTGATTCCAGGGGAATCGGCGGACGCCGCGCTGCGAGACGCGGTTCCCAAACTTCAGGGCCGGCTCCTGGTGGGCACCATCAACTCGATTGGTGTTCGCCGCGATCTCAGAGCTGTCAGCGAATTGGCTTCTAAGCTTAAGGACAGTGATCCCGATGTTATTTCAGCGGCAGCAGTAGCGCTGGGTAGAATTGGTGGGACAGATGCCGCTACAGCTTTGAAGGAAGCACTGGCCGCGGCGCCGGTTGCGGCCCGCGGATCAGTGGCCGAAGGATGCATCCGCTGCGCCGAACGCTTTCTGGCCGAGCGGCATTCGGCTCCGGCAATTGAACTTTACGATTTGGTCCGCAAATCCGACGTGCCCAAGGAGAACATTCTGGAAGGCGTTCGTGGGGCAATTCTAGCGCGCCGGGACGATGGCATTCCTTTGCTGGTCGAGCAATTACATTCTCAGGACCGGGAACTGTTCCGAATCGGTTTGCGCGCCGCCCGCGAATTGCCGGGGGCGAAAGCCACCAAGACGGTGTCTGATGAAATGCACCACGCCACACCAGAACGTCAACCTTTGTTGCTGTTGGCCCTGGCGGACCGCAATGACGAAACGGCGATGCCTACCATTCTTGACGCGGCCAAAACAGGAAGCAAAGAACTGCGCCTGGTCGCGGTAGGCATCCTTGATCGCATGGGCAAGGTTTCGACTGTGCCGGTTCTGATTGAGGTAGCGGCCGGCGGCGATTCGCAACTGACGCAAGCCGCCCTGGTTGCCTTGACCCGCATGCCCGGAAACGACTTGGATGCCAAGGTGCTGCAGCAGCTCGGCTCAGCCAAAGGCAAGACTCGCCAGGTCCTGATTGAACTCGCCGCGCGCCGCCAGATTGAAGGGACTGTTCCAGTGGTGCTCAAGGACGTCGAAGACAAGGATCCGGCTATCCGCAGCGCAGCGGTGCAGGCCTTGGGATCGCTGGGCGGGATAGCCCAGGTAAACGATCTGGTCAGATTGTTCGCCGCCGCCCAAAGCTCGAAACAGCGTGACGATCTCGAGGCCGCCATCCTGGCGATCAGCAGCCGCCTCGGCAACGGGTGCGCCCAATCTTTGCTGCCACTGGCCCATAATTCTGACACCGCGGTTCGCAAAGTCGCACTGCACGCACTGGCTTCGGCCGGTGGCCCGGAAGCCTTGGCGGCGGTCAAACAGGCCGTCGAGGACGCCGATGAATCCGTCCAGGACGAAGCGGTTCGGACACTTTCTACCTGGCCCAATACCTGGCCGGAGGACGAAACCATCGCCGAGCCCTTGTTGAACCTCGTCAAGAATTCAAAGAAGCCCAACCACCAGGTGCTGGCGATGCGAGGGTATCTGCAATTCCTTGAGGGCGATAAGAAACTCAAAGGGGATGAGAAGTTGGCCAAGGTTGAAGAAGCTCTTCCGCTCATGAATCGGCCGGAAGAGAAGCGCTCCGCCATCACAGTGGTGCAGTCAATCCCCAGCGCTGCGGCTCTCGATCGGTTAGTCAAATTTGCCGCCGACCCCGCGCTCAGCGAAGATGCTTGCTCGGCGATTGTCGATCTGGCCGGCAAAAGAATGCCTGGAATTTCAGCTGACGCCCGGCGCGAGGCGTTGCAGACCGCCGTCGACAAATCGAGCAACGAGGAAACCAGAAAGCGCGCCCGCGCCGCCCTCGAGAAGGTTCGCTGACTGAACGGCGGCGAGGTAGGGACGGCGCGCTGCGCCGTCCGCGCCGCGTACAGCGGCGCAATGCCCCACTTGGATTTTGTCGGACGCACTATTCGCAACGCTGCCGCATAAATGCGGCGTTCCGAGCGCCGAGCGCATCTCGGGCGTGAATTCTACTGCGGCAAGCGCAACTTCCTTATATCCCCGATCATAGTGAGACGCGGCCAACATTGCTAGAATGTGGCACCGTGCCCTAAACGCCGCATTTATGCGGCAGCGTGCCCGGAAGATCGTCCGCGCCCCTTCCACACTCATGGCGCCCTATAGGAAGCGGGCAGGGACCTCGCAGCGCAAGGTCCACCTAAAGACCCTGCCGAGTTGCGGCGCGCCAGCGATTCGATCACACTAGGGCGGATGCTCAATGAACTGACGCTCTCAGAATTGGGAGAAAAATTGGCTTCGCGCAAAGTGTCTTCGCGCGAGGCCACGCAACATTGTCTGGACCGGATTCGGCAGGTCGATGGCCAAGTTCACGCGTTCATCAGCTGTGACGAGCAGGATGCGCTCGCCCAGGCTGACGCGGCCGATCAAAAGATTGCTGCGGGGCAACGAGCGCCCTTGCTCGGCATTCCCATTGCGACCAAAGATGTCATCGCCGTCAAAGGCCAACCGCTGACTTGCGGATCGAAGATCCTGGGCAAGTTCATCTCGCCCTACGACGCGACCGTCATTGAGAAGCTGCGGGCCGCAGGCGCTGTGATATTTGGCCGCTTGAATATGGACGAGTTTGCGATGGGCAGTTCCACCGAGAACTCCGCGTTTCACACTACGTCCAATCCCTGGGAGGTCTCGCGCATTCCGGGCGGTTCGTCCGGCGGATCGGCCGCCGCGGTAACCGCTGATGAATGCATTGCCGCTTTGGGCTCGGATACTGGCGGCTCGGTCCGCCAACCCGCCGGCCTTTGCGGCTGTGTCGGGCTCAAGCCGTCCTATGGGCGAGTTTCGCGGTATGGACTGGTCGCATTCGCCTCATCGCTGGACCAGATCGGCTGCTTGACCAAAAACGTTCGCGATTCGGCAACACTGCTCGAGGTATTGAGCGGAGTCGACCATCGTGATTCGACCAGCGTGCCTCAACCGGTACCGTCTTATGCCGACAACCTGGTCCCCGAGCTCAAAGGCCTGCGCCTGGGATTGGCCAAGGAATACATGGTGGGAGGATTGGATCCGGAGGTCCGCAAGGCCGTAGATACCGCGGTGAAACAACTGGAAAAACTCGGGGCGGAAATCGTTGAGATCTCTCTGCCTCATACCGATTACGCGATTGCGACTTATTATATTATCGCCACAGCCGAAGCCAGCGCCAACCTGGCGCGTTTCGACGGCATACGTTACGGCGCGCGGGTCGACGGCGCCGATCCCATCGAACTCTATTGCAAAACACGAGGCGCAGGGTTTGGCGCGGAAGTGAAGCGCCGAATTCTTTTGGGCACTTATGTTTTGAGCAGTGGCTACTACGATGCCTACTATCTGCGAGCCCAAAAGGTTCGCACCCTGATCCGCAATGATTTCCTGAATGCGTTCGGAAGAATCGATGCGCTCGTTACGCCCACTTCCCCAACGCCCGCTTTCAAAATTGGCGACAAGGCTGACGACCCGCTGCAAATGTATCTCATGGATATCTACACGATCTCGGCAAATCTTGCGGGCTTGTGCGGAATCAGTGTGCCCTGCGGCTTTACAACTTCACCAAAGCTGCCAATCGGTCTCCAATTTCTGGGCAAACCCTTCGATGAGCAAGTCATCCTCCGTGCGGCGCATGCTTATGAGCAGTCGACGCCGTGGCATAATGAAAAGCCACTATTACCGAAGTAGCGCGCTGTTGTTCGGAGTCTCTTCTTCAGCCGGTCTGGTCTCACAGCTTGGCGCCGCATGCATTCAGCAGGAGGGGCCAAATCGTTCGTCCCAACCGCCTGAAGGCGGGACTCCGAGCCAAACGCGGTCCGCTTTTAGCGGGTCCAGCGCTCTTGAGAGCGGGTTCGGGCCGCTTTGCGGGCAGCCATCCTGCGGTTGGCCGAGCCACGTCGACGCGCCGCTGAGCGGGCTTGTCTTGAAAGGGCTTTGTGGGAGGCGGCGCTGTGGCCCTCTCGCTTCAACGCGTTCAGCCTCGCACGGGAACGGCTCCGGGAGGTCTTTTGAGCGCGCTGTCCTTTGCGATAGGCCGAAGCGGCACTTTTCCGGGTCTTGGCGGAAGCCTGTCCTTTACGTGGCGGGCGAAGTTTGACTCCCGCGCGCCGAGCCTTGGAGAGCCCAATCGCAATCGCCTGCTTGGCGGAACGCGCGCCGTGTTTGCCTTCGCGAATGTGGTGCATTTCCTCGCGCACGAATTCGCCGGCTTGGGTGGAGGCGGCTTTACCCTGGCGCCGGTCGCGGCGAGCCCGTTCTAGAGTTTGTTTTTCCGGCATGATTCCTTTGGTTACGTGCAAAACAACAGCTGTTCCACACTCAATACGGTAGAAACCTCCGCCTGAGGTCTTCAATAGGGTGAATTGCTGCTCCAATTGTCCAGGTCTCTTGACCCCGCTTCCGGAAAAGCTACCATCAGCCAAGCGGCCAATGACCTGAACTCAATGGTTCATTTCCTGGCCAACATTTTATGGCGAATAAACAAATTATTAAGCCGGCCAAATCGGCGCCGGCAGTCGGTCCCTACAATCATGCGGTCCGCACCGGCGACTTGCTGTTCTGCGCCGGCCAGATCCCCATCGATCCGGCCACGGGAGATCTGGTTAAAGGCGATATCAAGGTCCAAACCCAACGCGTGCTCGAGAATGTGAAAGTGATCCTCGACGATCAAAAACTGACTTTCGCGAATGTGGTCAAGAGCACGGTTTTCCTCACCAACCTGGCTGATTTCTCCGGGATGAACGAGGTCTATAGCAAGTATTTCACGACCGATTTTCCAGCGCGCTCGACCATCCAGGTCGCGGCGCTTCCAAAAGGGGCCAATGTTGAAATCGAAGTGATCGCTCATGTTTAAGCACGGTTCAGAGTCCCGGCTTCAGCCGGCCACAGTAACCACGGATGAACCCTGATGGACACGGATGCGACGGCACGGAATTGATTGCCGGGGTAATCGTTAGCTTCACCGAGCGGCAACAGATTAGTGGTTCGCGATTTCTGGTTCGGCCTGCTTTTATCGGTGTTCAGCTGTGGCCATCTTTGGTTTTATCTACTCGTCCGGCTTCAATCGCCAACCGATAATGAGATCTCTATGAAAACCAAAAAAACCTGGCGCGAGAAACTTGCTGATAGCAAAGGGCTGCCAAAGGTTGCCAAGGTAACCGGGAAGATGAGCCGTCGTTGGGGTGAGGGCACGATGGTAGTGCCCGCCCCACTCGAAGTGGACGCGCTGATGAAGAAAGTACCAAAGGGCAGGTTGGCGACCATCAACGAGCTGCGCGCAGCTCTGGCGGCTAAACATCATGTCACCTTTGCCTGCCCGATCACGACTGGTATTTTTGCATGGATTGCCGCTCATGCAGCGCAGGAAGCCGAGGCAGCCGGGGCAAAGCGCATCACCCCGTACTGGCGCACGCTCAAGAACCGCGGCGAATTAAATCCCAAGTACCCGGGGGGCATCGCACAAATCATGAAGCGGCTCAAGGCCGAAGGCCACGAGGTGGTGCAGCGCGGCAAACGAACCTTTGTTGACGAGTATCAAAAAGTCCTTTTCAAAAGTCTCCGTTGAATCGAACCGGTGCAACCGCTCGAAGGCCGGTTATTATCTCGCGACAAACCCATAAACGATGACTGATGTCTCCTATCTCATTGCTGGGCTGCTAGTCGGTGGGGGCGTGGGTCTCTCAATCGGGTGGGCCGTCTGGCGAAGTCGCGGATCCGGAAGCGACGCTCGGCTGGAAGCTGAATTAAGGCAACAACTCGCTAAAAAGGAAGCAGACCTTAGCGCACTTCGTCCGCAGCTCGCCGAGGCTAACCAAGCACGCGCTGTGGCTGAGGCGAGCCACGAGGCGGCCAAACGCTTGGCTTCGGAGCAAGGGCTGCTGCACGACAAAGCCATGCAGGAAACCAAGGAGACCCAGCAGAAAGCCTTGGCTGACCTGCGGGAGGCCTTTAAAGCCTTGAGCTCCGACGCGCTTAAACAAACCGCGCCTGAATTTCTGCGCCTGGCCAACGAGACGCTCTCCAGGTTCCAGGAGTCGGCTAAAGGCGACCTTGAAAAGCGCCAGGAGTCGATCAAGACACTGGTCAAGCCTCTTGAAGAACAACTGAAGATTTACCAGCAGCGGCTGCAGCAGAGTGAGTCGGCACAGTCGACCACGTTGGGCGAAGTTAAGAAGCAACTCGAGACGCTGGCGAATCAAAGCCAGGCGCTGGCTCAGGAAACGCAACAGTTTCGGGTCGTGCTCAAGTCCAACCAGGCCCGTGGCCGCTGGGGAGAGGAAACCCTGCGTCGCGTGGTGGAAGCTGCCGGGATGAGCGCGCATTGCGATTTTACCGAGCAGACTATGGCCGGAGACGGCAAGCCGGACCTGGTGGTGCGCTTGCCTGGAGAGCGGCTGATCATTGTCGACGCCAAGGTGCCGGATCTGGATTTCCTTGGCGCGCTGGAATCGGCAGACCCGGCCAAGCGCACGGAATCGCTAGCCCTGCACGCCGCCAAGCTCAAGACGACCATCAAAGCCCTGGCGGAGCGCGATTACCCGGCGCAATTTCCAAATGCCCTGGATTATGTCGTTCTTTTTCTACCCGCCGAGTCGCTTTTCAGCGCCGCACTCGAAGGAGACCGGGATTTGATCGTTTGGGCGGCGACGCGCCGGATTTTGCTGGCTACGCCCGCTTCGCTAATCGCCTTGCTGCGCTCGGTGAGCGTGAGCTGGCAACAACACGCGCAAACGGAAAATGCGCAAAAAATCGCCGAAGCGGCGCGGGAATTCTATTCGCGCGTCGTCACCTTTAGCCGCCATTTCGACAGGATTAGAGCCGGCCTGGAAGATGCCAACGCCGCCTTCAATGATGCCGCGGCGAGCTTTCAGTCGCGGGTCCGTCCGGCCGGTGAGCGGTTGGCCGACCTCGGCGGAGGGATCGAAGGCAAGGATTTGCCAGAGATTCCGCTGTTGGACAATGCGCCGCGATTACCTTTTCCAAAGACGGAACCGGCCAGGCCGGCAGCCCTTCCATAAAAGCCCTTTTGGCTTCTTTTAAGGTCACACCGCGTCACAGTTTGCCACGACGGCGTCGGAGCGATTTCCGGGACTGCTTTGCGGCGGAGTGAAACTTCTCAGCGCCGGTCGACGTACTTTTGCATCGCCTCCTCCTGTCGCTCGATCGATTCAACTAGTTTGAATTGAGTCCGGCAGCGATCCAGGTTGTGGGACGGTCGATGGATGCGGAAATAAGTGTCGCCGCTGAGGAAATCAGTTAGGAAGCGAATGCCGATTTCAAACGTAATGAGCTTGCCGGAGAAAGCGATGTGGGCCTTCTCGGCTTTGGTAAGGAATTGCGCGGCGGTGGACAAGTATCCATCGGCGAGCTTCTTAAACATGGGCATCTGCATTTTGACCTTGGACAGGTCCAACTCGTCTTCGAGAGTGGGACTGGTGGTGGTTCGGACCATGTCTCCGAAATCGTAAAGAGCGCAACCCGGCATCACGGTGTCCAGGTCGACAATGCACATGGCCTCGCCGGTCAGCACGTCCAACATCACGTTGTTGAACTTGGTATCGTTGTGGGTAACGCGTTCGGGGATCCGACCTTTGGCCATCGCATCGAGAATCACGTCGACAATCGGCTCGTGCTTGAGGGCAAAGTCAATTTCGGCTTTGGCGTCTTTGGCTCGGTTGTAATGATCTCGCTCGATCGCATGTTGCAGCGCCCCAAACCGGCGGCGCGTGTGATGGAAAAACGGGATGGTCTCGAACAGGCGCTCCCCGGGCAAATCCACCAGCAATTGTTGGAATTCCCCAAACGCCCGGCCGGCTTGAAAAGCCTGGTCGGGTGACTGCACCGCTTCATACGTTTCGACGCCTTCGACGAAGACAAAAGTGCGCCAGACTTCGCTGTCTCCGTTCTGGTAAAAGGATTTGCCATCGCGCGTCGGGATCACCACCAGCGAGCGGCGGGTCGCGTCGCGCACACTGCGCGTTTCCTGTTTCTTGCGGAGGTGCGTTGTCACTCGCATCACGTTTTTCATCACCGCCGCCGGATTTTTGAAAACGTTCCGGTTAATCTTCTGGTGGATATATCGTACCCGCGTGCCGCCCTGGTCATAGGTCGCCGTGTACGTTTCGTTGATATGGCCGATCTTGAGCGTCTCAGCGTGAAGAATCTCTCCGTAAATCTGAAACTTCTTCGAAATCTCCTGAAGCTGTTTTTCCTGGTAAGCCATAACCGATTAGCCTCCGAGAGTGGCGCTTTCTGAGAGGGCTGGCAATCCGTATTAACACAGATAAGCCCGGTCAGCTGAACAGGCTGAACGAAGTCCCCTAGTTGTCCGCCCGACCTAGCCAGAGAACGGCGATGCGACACCGCGCCTAATTATAATTCATCGGAGAGTTCCCCGTGTTTATGCTCCGGATTGGGAATTAGCTTCTGGTTGCGGCAGTCCACCACCCAATCCAGATCTTCCAAAGGGATCTGGCCCACAATATTAGGCAGCGCATCGGGGACCTCCACCACATCGAATCGACCGGTACGACCTTGAATCTCCAATGACACAGGTGCAAACACCCGTCTGGTTTCGGACCGGGCAGACATTGTCCGAGAACGGATTTCGCCGACTGGCCGGAGACCTAACTCACGAATGATTGAAGCCCTCAAGTAAAACTTCACCGCACCGGTGTCCACCAAGGCGTCGGTTTCGATCACTCGCGGTTGCTCCGTGCGAGCGCCGACTGCGACCAGCTCGGCATCGAGCCAGTTCTCAACCCGAATTTTCGTCCTGACCTTTCCCATACCTTTTGGCATATTCCAAACCTAGTTCTATTTATCGAAGTTGGCAATTAAGGTCAAACATTCTTATTCCCGCTTACATTTGACGGGCGGAACATGCCAAGGTGATACGGTTGCTGCAACCGGTGAGCGGCCCTTGACGTAAGTCCGCAGGCGCTGTAAACAAAACCGTATGACACAAGTCATTTCAGTTCGAATACCTGCCCAGAAAGTAGCGGCGATTGACCGGCGGGCGGCGGACGAGGGACTCGATCGCACTAAGTATCTATTGAAACTGGTGGAGCAGGATTTAGCTCAGCGCAATCGTCGCCTGAAGCGACGTTTCGCCAGTAGCCACCTGCTGGGCAAATTCCACTCGCGCGGGAGTTCCAACGCTGAAATTCGGAGGGCGCTTAAGTCGCGTTGTGACGAAGATCGCTGATTCCGGCTTACTTATCGCGGCGCTGGACCCACGAGACGGACACCACGCCTGGGCCGCGCGTGTGCTGAAACAGCAGGAACCACCCTGGCTGGTTTGCGAAGCGGTACTGGCAGAAGTATCAGCCAGTATCGGAACACCTGAACCCGTTTTGGAGATGCTCCGCGTTGGTGATCTGGAGATTGGGTTCGGTTTGGCGCAAAACCGCTCGGAAGTGTTCGCCTTGGCCCGAAAATACCGAGACCAAGGAATGGATTTGGCGGACGCCTGCGTTGTCAGAATGAGTGAACTCTTCGATAAGGCCATTGTGTACACGGTTGATCGAAGGGACTTCATGGTCTACCGGAGGAAAAGACGGCAACGAATCCCCTGTGAATTCCCTCGCTAGCGTTGCCGCCAGCGCAAAAGGCCGATGAAACCGGGCGCGAAGCACCGGAGGAATTCTGAAGCACCGCTTGCCGAGCGCAGTCAGAACTCAGTTCGGAATTGTTTAGATCAACTCCGTCGCGCCGGAGAGCCGCCTTCCGGGACGCCACGAATCTGGCCCGCCGTTGTCAGCGCTTTATTCATTGCATTGGTATGTATGCTGGTGCCGGCGATCGCGCCGGACCTGGGAATTGATGCGTCCTGGTGCGCGGTTCTCGACTGGGCACATCAGCAAGGACTGCAGTTCGGAAAGGACATCGTTTTTACTTACGGCCCCCTGGGATATCTGGTCGCTCCTTACTGCTTGGAGCCGCCAGGCACAGCGCGGATCCTGTTCAATGCGGCGCTCTGCTTTCACATCGCCTTGGGACTTTCCCTGTTGGCCTGGAAACTCGCGCCCCTTTGGCGTTACGCCCTCCTTGGATTCTTTGTTGCCGAAACAGCCAATGCCGAAATCCGAGCTGATTTACTGCTGAACACAGGACTTTTTTGTTGGGGCCTGCTTTGTACGTTCGATTCAGGCGACCGCCGATGGATCGTGATCGGAAATTTTGTGCTGCTCGCAGCCTTCTCAGCGTTGACGAAAGTGAACTTTCTGTTCGTCGCGGGGTTCTCTGCGTGTGCTCTTACAGGATTCTCATTGCTCACCAATGAACGCAAAGCCGCGTGGGCGATATTACCTGCATTTGCGGGTGGCGTTCTCCTCTTATGGCTAGCTTGCGGGCAGGCCCTCTCGCATTTCGCCGGTTTCCTTTGGTATGGGTTAATACTTTCCCGTGAGTACGATCAGGCGGCGGGCCTGGGAGGTCTACCCATACTCCGGACTTTGGGGGTTCTGATTGGGTTGTCAGGGCTTGTCGCCGCGACTTTGCGTGTGCTGAGCGCCTCGAAAAGTCCGCGGCGAATGGATGGCTCTCGCCAAGCCGTGCTCGTTGTGTGGATCGCCGGTCAGCTCTTCACGGTAGGCAAACACAGCCTTGTCCGGATGGACCGGCTGCACTTTTTCGACCTGGCTGTCTTCGCACCCGTTGTGGCGCTGGCACTCGAAGCCTTGCCGGCTTCCCCGTCGCGTTCCCGCAGCATGGCGCGAGGGCTGAGTCTGGCTTGCTGTGCGTTATCGCTGTATACGATCGACTCGGCCTTCTTGCCGGGCGTCGTGCCGGCGTTAAAACAGGTATTTGCCCAGGCTGCTTACCACTGGCACTGGCTTTTCTCCGCGTCCTACTGCCGCGGGGCGATGGCGCCGGATTTGGACTTGCGTCGCAACGAAGCGCAATTGCCGGCCGTGCGTAGAATCGTGAGCCACGCGACGATTGACGTGTTCGGGTTTCATCAGGCTCATGCCCTGCTAAATCAACTGCAGTACCACCCGCGACCGGTTTTCCAGAGTTACGTTGCTTACAATGGCCAACTCGCCAGACTCAATGAGAAGTTTTATCTTTCCGCTCAGGCCCCCGATTACGTTCTCTTCGAACTAACGGGGCTCGAACATCGGTTCCCAGCGCTGGACGACAGCCTGGCGCTTCGGGCTATCCTCGCAAATTATCGATTCGTGACGAACGCCGACGGTTTTCTATTGCTCAAGCACGCGAGTTCAAATCCACCGGCCCTGAGACTTCTCAAGTCAGGAGATTTTCCGCTGGGCCAGCGGCTCGACATAAGCCGCAATTCCGCCCAGAATCTTTGGGTCGAATTGGAAATCGATCCTACCTGGCTGGGCCGGCTTTACAAATTTGTCTATCACGCTCCGACAGTCCGGCTTTCGGTGTGGGCCAATTCAAACGTCGCTCGAAAGGCGATCATCCGGCGCCAAGCCGCACCGTCCCTGCTGGAAACCGGCTTTATCGGCTCCCCTTTTCTTGTGAATACGGCTGCAGTCCAGGATTTCTACGCGGGACGGGAGGTGTTCCGGCCGGGGGGATTTTCGATTGAGGCGACCGGACCTGGCACGCTTTGGCAGAAGTCGATTCATTTTCAAGTATCCAAAATCGAAACTCCGCCAGGCCAAGCGGATCAGAGGGAACAGCAATAGAAATGGCGGACTCGCACTGCCCGCGCGAAATACACCAGACAATAAAAAAAGCCGAAACATTGCTGTTTCGGCTTTTTAGAAAAAAACTGGCGGCAACCTACTCTCGCGGAGTCTATAAAACCACTACCATCGGCAAGACTGTGTTTGACGGCCGTGTTCGGAATGGGAACGGGTCGGACCACAGCTTTATGGCCACCAAAATGCTAGCGCGGACCGCCTGGAGATTGCCAGGCGGGTCGATAGAAATCGACGGCGCAAAAAATTTAAAAGAACAGGACCGGAATCGGCGGATTCTCTGAAAACTGCATATAGGAACAACCTGGATTACAATTCGCGAGTTAAAATCGCTGATCCATCGCCGTCCCCCGCAACGCAAGCGTTACGGGAGCAGACGAAAGAAAAAAGCGATCAAGCCGCACGACCGATTAGTATTAGTCCACTCAACGGATTACTCCGCTTACATGCCTAACCTATCAACCCGGTGGTCTACCGGGGGTCTTTAGGGACCTTGCGGTCCGGGAAACAATATCTTGGGAGGAGCTTGGCACTTAGATGCTTTCAGCGCTTATCTCTTCCGCACATGGCTACGCAACGATGCCCCTGACGGAACAATTGCCACACCAGAAGTGCGTCTAACCCGGTCCTCTCGTACTAAGGTTAGAACCCCTCAAGTTTCCTGCGCCCACAGTGGATAAGGACCGAACTGTCTCACGACGTTCTGAACCC
>Ga0070741_10010120_pt1 | contig 17959 bp, 16 predicted proteins | sample Coa_R1_4_FD_66440 | JGI IMG/M metagenome (GOLD analysis project Ga0070741, IMG submission 66440) | Surface soil microbial communities from Centralia Pennsylvania, which are recovering from an underground coalmine fire - Coalmine... | ecosystem: Environmental > Terrestrial > Soil > Unclassified ...
CGACGGTCATTGGAACCGGATGCTCTCGCTTGGCGAGCAGCAGCGTCTCGGGCTCGCGCGCGCGCTGCTGCATGCGCCCGACTTCCTTTTCCTCGATGAGGCCACGGCCTCGCTCGACGAAGCCTCCGAGGCCGCGCTTTACCGGCTGCTGCTGGAGCGGCTCGCGCGCGCCGCCATCGTCTCCATCGGCCACCGCACCACCTTGCGCGCCTTTCACGGCCGCCACCTCGCTCTGGTCAGCAGCGGCGACCATTATCGCGTTCAGGAATCGGTGCTGTCGGCGACGGCGTGAGCTGCACGCCCGCAATAGCAATCGGGCGGCGTTCCCGAAGGAGCCGCCGCCCGCAAGGAGGAGAGTGTCAGGTTGGCTATTTGAGAGCCGATAGCGCCGTGTCGAACTTCAGCATGGCGACAAAGCGGGACGAGCAAGCGTCGGTGCCGGTCGTCGTTATGCATTGCGCGGCGGTCGGCGCGCTGACGTCGGTGTCCCAATAGCGCAGATCGAGTGTGATTGCCTTGTAATTGAAGTCGAGGCCGACGTCCCACCAGTTGTAATCGGCCACGCCGAGATTGGCTTTGGGGCCGGAGCCGTACGATTGATGGCCGACCTCGGGATTGAGCGACACGGTGACGCCGGCCATGGGGCTCCAGGGCAGCGTGACCACGGCGTTGCCGGAATAATAATAGGCGTCGCCATTGCCGACCCACGGCGGCAGTAATGTGACCTTGTCGTTGAAGTTGTTGCCGCCGTCGACGACGCCGGCGATCGTCAGCCAATCATTGAACTTGTACGACGGCTTTGCGTAGAACTCGCCGAAGCTGCCGAAGCCGTTCGGCTTGCCGCCGGGATAGTCATAGAAGACATAACCGAGGTCGAGGCCGAAGTTGCCACGGGAAAATCGCGCGCCGCCACTGAAGTCGAATTCGGCGTCGGCGAAGCCGGTGTAGAGGCTCGAGCCCCAAACGCCGCTATAGAGCGTGAGCCAATCGCTGGGCTTGTAGTCGAGCTCGGTATAGCCCTGCACCGCCCCCTTGTGCGCCGACTGCGAAACGCCGCGCAATTCATAATCCGTGGTGAACGCCGTGCCGAAAAGGATATCGAACGGTGCCGGCGCAGGAGCCGGTGCCGCCGCGGCCGGTTTTGCCTTCACAGAAAGATCCGCCGCGAACCCTGGCGCCGCGGCCCCAAGCGCAAGCCCCGCGGCTACCAACACAACAACCTTCTTCATTGATGAACCCCCGTTATCTGCCGACGCCGCGGGCGCTAATGAGGCGCGCATCTCGCTTTGTCCAAACCGATCACGCACGGGGGGCCGCGCTGCAGCAAGACGAAAGCTTCAGCAATTGCTGCCTCTTTGAGCAAACAAATCTTCTGCCGAAATGAAAGTCGCTGGCTGTGACCAGAAAGTCACAAAAGTTTAACGGACGGCACGCGACTCCGGTTCGCGGCGCGAAAATCCGTTCTGTCAGATGATTAATTTGTAGGCAGGCAAAGTAAGGAAATCGACGAATTCGTCCGCCAGCGAGAGCGAGCGGAACAGTTCGATCGCTTCCGGAAAGCGGCCTTCAGCGTAAGCTTCGCCGCCGACTTCCTGCGCGACGCGGCGCATCTCTTCGGCGAGCACGCGCTCGAAGAAGTCCCGCGTGGCCTTGGCGCCGGTATCGAGCACCACGCCGTATCTGATCCATTGCCAGATTTGCGCGCGGCAGATTTCCGCCGTGGCCGCGTCTTCCATCAGGTGATAGATCGGCACCGCCCCACGGCCGCGCAGCCATGATTCGATGTATTGCACGCCGACACGGATGTTGAGGCGAAAGCCCTGCTCGGTCTTTTGGCCCTCATGAATTTGCAGAAGGTCATCGCGCAGAACCTGCACGTGCAGCCGCACGCGGCCAACCTGATTCGGCTGCGGCATCATGCGGTCGAAGACTTCCTTCGCCACCGGCACCAGGTCCGGATGCGCCACCCAGGTTCCGTCATAGCCGTCGCGCACTTCGCGCTCCTTGTCGGCGCGCACCTTGGCGAAGGCCTCTTCGTTGGCTTGCGGGTCGTCCTTGACCGGGATTTGCGCCGCCATGCCGCCTATGGCGAAAGCGCCGCGGCGGTGACAGGTGCGCACCAGCAGCGCCGCATAGGCGCCGAGGAATGCCTCGCCCATGACCACCTGCGAACGGTCAGGCAGGACGAAACGCGGATCGGTGCTTTTGGCGAAGGTCTTGATGAACGAAAATATGTAATCCCAGCGGCCGGCATTCATGCCGGCGATGTGCTCGCGCAGTTCCCAGAGAATTTCGTCCATCTCGAACGCCGCCGGCAGCGTCTCGATCAGCACCGTCGCCTTGATCGTGCCGGTGGGAATGCCGAGCCGCTCTTGCGCGAAGACAAAGACCTCGTTCCAAAGCCGCGCCTCGCGATGGCCCTCGAGCTTGGGCAGGTAGAAATAGGGGCCGGTGCCCTTGGCGATTTGCGCCCGCGCATTGTGAAAGAAGTGCAGCCCGAAATCGAACAGGGCGCCGGAAATGGGAGCGCCGTCGACGAGCAGATGCGCTTCGGGCAGATGCCAGCCGCGCGGGCGGACGATCAACACCGCAGGCTTGGCGCCCACCTCGTAGCGCTTGCCGCTGTCCTCGTCGGTGAAGGCGATGTTTCCGGCCCAGTAGTCCTTGAGGTTCGCCTGGCCGGTGATGTTGTTGGCCCAGGTCGGCGAATTGGCATCCTCGAAATCCGCCATGTAGTGGGTGGCGCCGGAATTCAGCGCGTTGACGATCATCTTGCGGTCGACAGGCCCGGTGATCTCGACGCGGCGGTCGAGCAGATCGGGGGGGATCGGCGCCACCCGCCAGTCGCCGTCGCGGATGGCTTTCGTTGCCGGAAGAAAGTCGGGCAACTCGCCGGCGTCGAAGCGTTTCTGCCTTTCGGCGCGGGCGGCCAGAAGCGCGCGGCGCTTGGCGTCGAACCTGCGATGCAACTCGGCGAGAAAATTGAGCGCGGCAGGCGTGAGGATTTCATCCGACCGCGCCAGCGGGGCGGCCTTGATGACGATGCCCGGCACGGCCGCCACAGCCGCGCGATTGAAGCGCCGGCGTCCGCGTATGGTCCGGCGCCGCGGCGACAGCCCCGCGGTACGGCGGCGCCGGCGCGGCTGCCCGGGGCGGGCGCTTGGGCCTGTCTTACGAGCCAAACCCCTGGCGGCGGACCGGCGGCCGCCGGCCGGCCGGCCGGCGCCGGATCGCGGCGCGGCCCTCCCGGCAACGGATTTCGTTTTCTTGCGCGCGGCGCGGCGCCGGGTCTTCGACTTCGCGGATTTGGCGCTGGCGGCCGGCTTGCGTGGCGCCACGCGCTTGGACTCGGCCTTGCGGGCCCGAGCCCGGCGCCGGCCGGCCGAACCCTTTGCCCGCTTAGTTTTGGTTGCCGTCGCTTCCTCCGCCGCCGCCCCAAGACATGCCGCCGCCCGCCATCGATCCAAATCCGGGGGTCGTTTCCGGAGCCGGCGCAGGCGCAGGCTTCGGCGCTGCACGCTTGGCGGGCGCTTTCTTCTTCGGGGCCGCTTTCTTCGCGGCGCCGCGCTTGGCCTTGCTCTTCTTGGCGGTCGAACGCGCCGCCGCCTTCCGCGCCGGCGCCTTCTTCTTCGTCTTCTTGGCTTTACCGGCCGTCTTCCGCTTTTTCGCTTTCGCCATGATCATCCTCCTGTTGCCGTTTATCTTTCGGCGGCCTGCTGGCCTGCTCCACTTCCACGAGCACGCGGCTCGACGAAGCGGCCCCAACCGAACTCTGACGCGAATCGCCTTCGGTCAAATCCTCATCCTTGGCGATCCCAACTTCCCTTAGTCCTTCCGGGGCAGGTCCCCCCGTCGCCCAATCAAGCAACTCCACCGTATGCACAATCGGGATGCCGGTCCCCGTTGCGATCTGCGTGATGCAACCGACATTTCCGGCGGCAATCACATCGGGTTTCAACATCTCGATATTCGCGATCTTGCGATCGCGCAACCTCGTCGCCAGTCGCGGCTGCAGGATGTTGTACGTTCCCGCAGAGCCGCAGCACAGATGGCCTTCCGCTACATCTTTGACTACGAATCCCAAGTTGCAAAGCAATTCTTTTGGTTCGCGCGTGATTTTCTGTCCATGCTGCAAGGAGCAGGCCGAGTGATAGGCCACGACGAGGGCATGACGCGCGGCGCCGGCGAGCGGCAAGGCGGCGAGATATTCCACGATGTCCTTGGCTAGCGCCGCCACGGCGGCCGCCTTGTCCGCGTAGGCGGGATCCGCCCGCAACATGAAGCCGTAATCCTTCACGGTGGTGCCGCAGCCCGACGCGGTGACGACGATGGCATCGAGCCCCTCGCCTTCGATTTCACGCATCCAGGCATCGACATTGCGGCGGGCGGCGGTAAGCGCCTCCGCCTCGCGGCCGAGGTGATGCACCAGCGAGCCGCAGCAGCCTTCGCCTTGGGCCAGCACGACTTCGACCCCATGCCGGGTCAGGATGCGTACGGCAGCCTCGTTCACCGTCGGGGTCAGGATAGGGTTGACGCAGCCATTGAGCAGCGCCACCCGCGCACGGCGCCGGCCCTCCGCCGGGTAGACGCGGCGTCCGGCAGCGGGCGGCTGCGGCGGCACGCGTGCCGGCGCCAAGCCGAGCATCGCGGCGAGCGGATGCAGCCCGATGAGGGAGAACAGCGGTGCTAGCGGGCGGAATACCAGGGCCAGGCCCAAGGCCTGGCGGAAGCGCGCGGGGTCCGGTAGCAGCCATGCCAGCAGGTTGCGCAGCAGCCGGTCGAGAAGCGGACGCCGATAGGTGCGCTCGATATGAGCGCGGCCGTGATCGACGAGATGCATATAATGCACCCCGGAAGGGCAGGTGGTCATGCAGGCGAGGCACGACAGGCAGCGGTCGATATGTTTGACGACTTCGGCGGTGGCGGCCCTGTCGTTTTCGAGCATCTCCTTGATCAAGTAGATGCGGCCGCGCGGCGAATCGAGCTCGTCGCCGAGCAGGACGTAAGTGGGGCAGGTGGCGGTGCAGAAGCCGCAATGCACGCAGGCGCGCAAAATCTTTTCCGATTCCGCCATGCGCGGATCCGCGAGCTGGGCGAGGGAGAACGAAGTTTGCATGTTCAGATTCACGTCCCGGATGCGGTGCGGCACGAAGTGCTGCGCCGCTGATCCGGGATCCATTTTTCCACGCAATGGGCCTGGATCCCGGTTCTGCAGCGCATCACTTCGTGCTGCGCTGCGCCCGGGAAAAGTACAAGGTTCGTGAGGACTCCCATCACATCCCCGCCCACATGCGCCCGGGATTGAGCACACCCTTGGGATCGAAGCTCTCCTTCACCCGCTTGGTCAATGCGGCGAGCGCCCCCGGCTGCGGCGGAAAGACATCGACCACCGCGCGAACCGCCGCCGGCGCGCGGACCAAAGTGGCGTGGCCGCCGGCCACGGCCGCGGCGCGATGCACCGCGCTTGCGCCGGCATCGTGGGACGGGAGCGTCTCGACCCAGATCAGGCCGCCGGCCCAGTCGTAAAAAACCTGCGCGCCGGCACCCTCGACAATGGCCGCGGCGGCCTGCGCGCCCCAGCTCGGCGGCACCGAGAGGCGCCAGAGCGGCCGCTCGGCGGCGCCGGTCGAGGCGAAGGGCTCGCAGTCGCGCACCGCGCGCCAGAAAGCGCGCGAATCGTGCTCGGCGAGAAGATCGAGCGCGCCGAAGCGGCGCAGCAATGCTTCCAGCGTCACCCGCCGGTGGGTAACGGACGGCGCTACCCCTTCGAGACGGAAAGCGGTGACGGCGGTGCGGTGGACATGGCCCGGCGTGCGCGGCGCCACCGCCGGCGGCAGGTGCGCCGCCGCGGACACGTCGCAGGTGGAATTGGTCGCCGCGGCCATCGCCCGGATGGCCTCGGCATCGGGCTGGGCGAGCAGCAGCACGGTTTCTTCGGTTTCCGCCTTGGGCAGCGTCTTCAGCGTCACGTCGGTGAGGACCGCGAGGGTGCCCCACGACCCGGCCATGAGCTTGGCGAGGTCATAGCCGGTGACGTTCTTCACCACGCGGCCGCCGGATTTGAAGCCTTCGCCGCGTCCGGAAACGGCGCTGAAGCCAAGGAAATGATCGCGCGCAGCGCCCGCCTTGAAGCGGCGCGGGCCGCAGAGGTTGCTGGCGAGAGCCCCGCCGACCGTGCCCTGCCCCGCGATCGCGCCGAAGATCGCGCCGCAGTCGACCGGTTCGAAGGCGAGCTGCTGATTCCTGGCCGCCAGCAATTCCACGATTTCGATGAGCGAGGTGCCCGCGCGCGCCGAAAGCACCAATTCCTCGGGCTCGTAGAGCGTGACGCCGCTCAGCCCGGAAAGATCGAGGGTGACGTCGGTCTGGCTTGGCCGGCCCAGGGAACGCTTGCTGCCGCCGCCGACGATTTCCAAAGCGCGATCGCCGTCGAGCGCCCAGCGCACGGCGTCTTCCACCTCCTTGGCGTCGCGGGGCTTGAGGGTGTCGGTCATGCAGGATTTAGAAACGCGGAATATCCGGGAACGGCAGTTTCCCGCCGCTGACATGCATGCGCCCGAGCTCGGCGCAGCGGTGCAAAGTGGGAAAGACCTTGCCGGGATTGAGCAGGCCCTTGCCGTCGAAGGCGCATTTGAGCCGCTGCTGCTGCTCGAGATCGGTTTCGCTGAACATCGCCGGCATCAGATCGCGCTTCTCCACCCCGACGCCGTGCTCGCCGGTGAGCACGCCGCCGACCTCCACGCAAAGCCTGAGAATGTCGGCGCCGAAAGCTTCCGCGCGCTCGAGCTCGCCCGGCTTGTTGGCGTCATAGAGAATGAGCGGGTGCAAATTGCCGTCGCCGGCGTGGAAGACGTTGGCCACGCGCAGCCCATAATGCTCCGACATCTCCCGCATGCGCTTGAGCACGAGCGGCAGCTGGCCGCGCGGGATGGTGCCGTCCATGCAGTAATAATCCGGCGAGATGCGGCCGACCGCGGGAAAGGCCGCCTTGCGGCCGGCCCAGAACAACAGCCGCTCCTCCTCCGAATTGGAGATTTTGCAGGAATCCGCCCAGCATTCGCGGGCGATGGCCTCGACGCGGGCGCAGAAGTGGTCCACTTCCGCCTGCACGCCGTCGAGCTCGACGATCAGCAGCGCCTCGACGTCGAGCGGATAACCGGCATGCACGAAATCCTCCACGGCGCGGATCGCGGGGCCGTCCATCATCTCCATGCCGCTCGGGATGATGCCCTCGCCGATGATGCGGGCGACGCAGGCGCCGGCGTCCTCGGAGCTGGTGAAGCCGATCAGCAGCGCGCGGGCGCATTCCGGTTTCCGCAGCAGCCGCACGGTGACTTCGGTGACGACGCCGAGCAGACCTTCCGAGCCGGCGATGATGCCGAGGAGGTCATAGCCGCCGGGATCGAGATGCTTGCCGCCGAGCCGCACGATCTCGCCGTTCATCAGCACGATCTCGCAGCCGAGCACGTTGTTGGCGGTCATGCCGTATTTGAGGCAATGCACGCCGCCGGAATTTTCCGCCACGTTGCCGCCGATGGTGCAGGCGATCTGCGAGGAGGGATCCGGCGCGTAATAGAATCCGGCCGCGGCGACGGCCTGGCTGATCGCCAGATTGGTGACGCCCGGCTCCACCACTGCGACCCGGTTCTCATAATCGATTTCGCGGATGCGGTTGAATTTGGCCATGCCAAGCAGCACGCCGTCGGCCAGCGGCAGCGCCCCGCCGGAGAGCGAGGTGCCGGCGCCGCGCGGCACGACCTTGATGCCGTTCTCGTGGCAATAGCGCAGCACCTCGGCGACCTGCGCCGTGGTTTCCGGCAACGCCACCAGCATCGGAAGCTGGCGATAGGCGGTAAGGCCGTCGGACTCGTAGGGGCGCATTTCCCGCTCCGCGGCGATCACCCCTTCCCCCGGCACGATGGAACGCAGCGCCGCGGCGATACGCTCGCGACGCGCCACTATTGCAGCGTCCGGTTCGGGCATTTTCAAGGACATACCGGAACTCCAAATCCACAGTCGCTGCGGCAACGGGCGATTGTGCATTGACATGCGTCCGAGGACGCTGACCTTATTCGATTTTTGCTGGAGTGACAGCCATGCGATTTTTGCCGGCCTTCGCCGCCGCCGTTCTGATGGCTTCCCTGTCCGCCGCACGGGCGCAGGAAGTCGCCGCCGGGGAGCAGATTTTCAAGTCAAAATGCTTCATTTGCCATGCGGTCGGCCAAGGCGCGACGAACAAGATCGGTCCGCAGCTCAACGGGCTCGATGGGCGCAAGACCGGCAGCGCGCCGGAATATGATTATTCGGACGCCAACAAGAAATCGGGCATTGTCTGGAACGAGCAGTCGTTCGGGGAATACATCAAGAATCCGCAAGCCAAGGTGCCCGGCACCAAGATGGCATTCGTCGGCATTCAGGATGACAAGGAAATCGCGAACCTCTGGGCCTATTTGAAGCGGTTCGGCCCTGACGGTAAGATCAAATAGCGCAGGCCGGAGCGTATTTCATGGTCAAGGACGTGGTGGTCAATCTCATGGTTGGGGGCTCGCGCGACGCCGCCGCAGAATACGCTGTCTCCATGAGCGGGACATTCGGGGCGCATCTTGTCGGCATCGCTTTCGCTTACGAGCCGGTGCTGCCCGCCGTGATCGGAGCGGGCATCCCCGAATCGGTGATCGACGAGCAGCGCGAGGAAAACGAAAGAGCGGCGAAAGCCGCCGCCGGCAATTTCGACACCATCGCCAAGAGCGTCGCCCACGAGACGCGCATGCTCGGCGCTTCGCTGGCCGGCGCCGCCGACACCTTCGGCGAGATCGCCCGTTGCTTCGATTTGTCCGTCGTCGGGCAATCGGAGCGGGAACGCGTCGGGCCCGAGGAACTGGTGGTCGAAGGGGCGCTGTTCGGCTCGGGGCGCCCGGTGGTCGTCGTGCCGTTCGGCCACCAGGGCGGTATGCTACTCGACCGCATCGCGATCTGCTGGAACGGCGGGCGCAATGCGGCGCGCGCGACCGCCGAAGCCATGCCCTTCCTGAAGCGGGCGAAGACGGTCGATATCATCGTGGTCGCCGCGGACAATTCAGGGCCCATCGAAGGCACGGCCGCGGAGCTCGCGCGACATCTGGCGCGTCACGACATCAAGGCGCAGGTCACGCGCGTGCCGCAAGGCAATCTGCGCGTCTCGGCCGCGATCCTCGCCTATGCCGCCGACAGCGGCGCGACCATGCTGGTCATGGGCGGTTACGGCCACTCGCGGCTGCGCGAATTCATGCTCGGCGGCACCACGCGCGGCGTTTTGAAATCGATGACGGTGCCGACGCTGATGTCGCACTGAGGGAGCGGCGTCGCGTTCAGTGCACCGACTTGGCGAATTGCGCGACCGCCGAGACGACCTGGCCATCGATACCATTGAAGCCGTGATAGGCCCGGGCCTCGCAGGGATCGCCCTTGTCGATGCCGCCATCGAGCCAGACCACCTTAACCTTGCTGCCTGCCCAGGCCTGAAATCCCGGCACGCCTGCCGGGCTGGTCGGCCGGCAGCCGTCATGCCGGTGCTCGATCACGAGTGTCGGCGGTAGCGCGGCAGGGGAGCCGAGGAGCGAAGGCATGTTGCCCCAAAATCCCGAAGTGAGGACCAGCCCATTGGGATGCGCGGGCAATGACTTCGGCGCGCGCAACGTGCCGCGGCTGGTCCCGACCACCACGACCACCGGCGTGACGCTGCGCATGTATCGCACCGCCGCCGCGACATCGACGCCGACATCGATGGTCAGCGTGGCAAGGCCGTAGGAGAGGTAGTCCTTGCGGGTCCGCACGAGCTGATTGCCGCCGAGCGAACCGAATGTGCCGTCCGGCCTGACATTCATCACGCCATTGCCGCCGGGAATGAGAATGAGTCCGGCGCGCGCCGAGGCCGGCTTGTTGAGCAAGGCGTATGCGTCGCCGATTTTCACCGCCTGGTCAGCATGCGCCCCGAGCGGCAATACCATCGCGGCGAATGCCAGTCCCAGCCAAGTTCGTGCATGCATGAGTCTCCTCCCCGTTTGCCTCAGCTTCAGTCAGCATTTCACGCCGCGCCGCTGCCCGCCAGCGGTGCTGGCACCTGCACGACCAGACCGCGGGCGCGCGCATCGACGACACCGAGCGCGCGCAGCGCCAGCAGGGTCAGCATCTGCACGGTCGCGCGCGGCGCAGGCACCGCGCCGGCGGGCAGCGTCGCCAACGGCCCGAGCAGCCCTTCGATCAAGGCACCGGTCAGTGCCGCGGTGGCGAGGCGGACATCCTGCTCCGGCAAATGCTTGCCGGCCATGGCGGCGCGGATTCGCGCTTCCAGTTCGGTCGCCATCGCGCGGCGGAAGCCCACGCGCGCGGCATCGATGTCCGGCTCGACGGGATCGGTCAGCAAGGCCGAACTCAACCTCGGCGCCGCAAGCGCGCGGGCGCAGAAGGTGGCAATCGCCGCCGCCAGCGCGGATAACGGCCCGGGCGCCGCGGCCGCGGCCTGGCGCATGGCCGCGATTTCCTGACCCGTGACAGCTGCGGCGAGCTCGGCCACCAGATCGGTCTTGTTGGGGAAATAGCGATAGACCGTCCCCGCGGCGATGCCGGCACGGGCGGCCACCGGTGCGATATGCACCGCATCCATGCCGCCTTCGGCGGCGGCGGCGCGGGCAGCGGCGAGAATGGCTTCGCGGCGCGCCGCAAGGCGACGCTCGACGCGTTCGGTGCGGCGATAGGCCATGGCTATAAACTGAACCATGATTCATGGCGCCCTGGCAATCGCCGGCCGCGGCGTCTGCCCTGATCGGAAAGGCGGCTAAGCCGCGGGCTGAACGCTGGCGACTTGAAACGTGTGCATGTCGCCGTCCTCGCCGCGGATCGAGACATATTCGCCGGGCACGAACGCGTGCGCGCCAAACCGGTAGCCGGACTCGTCGTCGTCCTCGGCGGTTTCGTCATAATCGAAAACCCAGCGGCCGTGCTCCGGCCCGCCCGGCTTGTGCACGAGGCGGCCCACCTCCTCCGGCTCGCCGCCCCAATAGCGACGCACGCGGCAATGCTCGCGATAGCGCTGCCACAGCTTGGGATCGATACGGCCTTTGTCATCCAACGGCGCCACGAATTCGTAGCCATGGCGCGAGGACCCTTCGGGGAATTCCTTGGATCGGGCGAGGTTGAGCCGGATGCGCTTGAGCACATGGGGCAACTGCGTCATAAGAAACTCCTCGGACCGATCAAGAAAGGCCGCGCCGATCGGGGCGCGGCGATTTAAGCGGGTGGAAAACGCCGGTTCAAGCCTGCTGCGCCGAATCCCGGCGCTGCGTCCAGTTCCACAGCAAGGCGAAGACGCAGCCGATCGCATAACCGATCAGGCCCGTGACCGCGACCAGACCGGCGGCACGGCCCAAGCTGAAGGCTTCGACGACGACGAATGGCTTGATGAGATGCAGCCACAGGACAAAATCGATGACCGCTTGTGCCCAGCCGAGCGCGACCAGCACGACCCAGCATAGATGGTAGAGCCCGAGCAGCGCGCCGAGCGCGAAACCGGTTTTGTGGGGATTGATGATGTGCGCCATGACGAACCTCCGGAGACAGGAGGATAAGAGCGCGGGCGCCGGCGGCGGACATTGATCCAGCGCAAGGTGGACTGGGTCATAAAAAAGCGCCCGCCACTGCGGCGGACGCTTGTCTCGATTGCCGCGAATTTCAGCCCTGCGGCTGCGGGGCGATGTCGCCGGCCGGCGGCGCGTCGGGCCGCGGCCGCTGCTTGCCGGCCGAAGGCACGGCGGAGGCGCGCGGGGTCAGCGGCTCAATGACCGATTCGCGGCTCGGCCGTTTGCCGTTGAGCAGATCGGTGATCTCGTCGCCGGACAGCGTTTCGAATTCGAGCAGGCCCTTGGCCAGCAATTCCAGGTCGCCGCGCTTATCGGTGAGGATTTTCTGCGCCTCGGCATAGCCGGCTTCCACCAGACGGCGTATTTCGGCGTCGATCTTGCGCGAGGTCTCTTCCGAAATGTTCTGCTGGCGCGACACCTGATAGCCGAGGAAGACCTCGTCCTGGTTCTCGCCATAGGCGACGGTGCCGAGCTCTTCCGAAAGGCCCCAGCGCGTCACCATCATCCGCGCCAGCTTGGTCGCCTGCTCGATGTCGGAAGCCGCGCCCGAAGTCACTTTCTCGTTGCCGAACACCAGTTCTTCCGCCACGCGCCCGCCCATCATGATGGCGAGCCGTGACGTCATCTGCTCGCGGCTCATCGACAGCTTGTCGCGTTCCGGCAACTGCATGACCATGCCGAGGGCGCGGCCACGGGGAATGATCGTCGCCTTGTGCACCGGGTCGGTGGCCTTGACGTTGAGCGCGACAATGGCGTGGCCGCCTTCGTGATAGGCGGTGAGGAGCTTTTCCTCCTCCGTCATCACCAGCGACTTTCGCTCGGCGCCCATCATCACCTTGTCCTTGGCGTCCTCGAACTCGACCTGCGTCACCATGCGCTTGTTGCGCCGCGCCGCCATCAGCGCCGCCTCGTTGACGAGATTGGCGAGATCGGCGCCCGAAAAGCCGGGCGTGCCGCGGGCGATGGTCTTCAGGTTGACGTCGGGCGCCAGCGGCACCTTGCGCACATGCACCTTGAGAATGTTTTCGCGGCCGATGATGTCCGGATTGGGCACGATCACCTGGCGGTCGAAACGGCCGGGCCGCAACAAGGCCGGATCGAGCACGTCCGGACGGTTGGTGGCGGCGATGAGGATGATGCCCTCGTTGGCCTCGAAGCCGTCCATCTCGACCAGCAACTGGTTGAGCGTCTGCTCGCGCTCGTCATTGCCGCCGCCGAGGCCGGCGCCGCGATGGCGACCGACCGCGTCGATCTCGTCGATGAAGATGATGCAGGGCGCGTTCTTCTTCGCCTGCTCGAACATGTCGCGCACGCGCGAGGCGCCGACGCCGACGAACATCTCGACGAAGTCGGAGCCGGAAATGGTGAAGAAGGGCACGTTGGCTTCGCCCGCCACCGCGCGCGCGATCAGCGTCTTGCCGGTGCCGGGCGGGCCGACCAGCAGCACGCCGCGCGGGATGCGCCCGCCGAGCCGCTGGAATTTTCCGGGGTCGCGCAGGAACTCGACGATTTCCTGCAAATCCTGCTTGGCCTCGTCGACGCCGGCCACGTCCTCGAAGGTGACGCGGCCGTGCGCCTCGGTGAGCAATTTGGCGCGCGACTTGCCGAAGCCGAGCGCTTTGCCGCCGGCGCCCTGCATCTGCCGGGTCAGGTAAATCCAGACGCCGATCAGCAGCAGCATTGGCCCCCAGGACACCAATACGGAGAGGAACCAGGGAGCATCGGGCTGCTGCGGGCGCGCCGTGATCGAAACACCTTTGCTGTAGAGCTTCTGCACCAGGCCCGGATCGTTCGGCGCATAGGTCTGGAAGGTGCGGCCGTCGGTGAAGCTGCCGTGAATGTCCGGCCCTTGAATGACGACGTCGCGCACGCGGCCTTGATCGACCTCGTTCAAAAGCTGCGAGAAAGAAATATCCTGCGACGAGGAGCGCTGCCCCGGACCGTTGAACAGTGTGAATAACGCCAGCACCAACAGGACGATGATGGCCCAAAGTGCAAAATTGCGAAAATGCGGATTCATTCCCTGTCCTTGTGAGCGCGTGCCGGACGCGACCGGCTCGAATGCCTGCGCTGGCTGGCGGCGGAATTCAGGCCCTTTCCCCCGGACAATCTAGGTATGGGACCACTCCGTGCCAAGGCGAATACAGCAAATAATGCGTATTTTAGCGCATTTTACGGCGCGCGTCCCGGCCGGGTCCCTGCGTGGTTAAAGGCCGGCTAGCACCGCGGCGCGCGGGGGCCGGCTGCACCAGCAAGCGGTCGGCGCTGAGCGTGATCATCGCCCCCGCCAAGGTGCGCCGAAACGAGCCGCGGCGGGGCTTTTGCAGCGGCAGCGCCGCGTACAAGGCTTCGAGCTTGGCCAATTCCGGCGGGCCTTCAGTGGCCATCGCCTTGACCATGCCGCCGAGCAGGCGCAGCCCGATTTCCGGCGGCAAGGCGGCGAAGCCGCGAGCGTCCACGGCGACAGCCGTTCCCTCCTGGGGGCGCCGCAACACTTTCTCCGCATCCTTTACCGCACGGGCGAGGGCCGCCTCGGCACGCCGCACCCGCTGCGCCAGCAACACCAGTCGGTCGGCCGTCAGTCCTTCCTCGGCGAGCAGCGGCAGCAGCGCGCGCATGCGCACGCGCGCGAAACGGGGGTCGCGATTGGAGCGGTCTTCCGCATAAGCGACGCCGGCCGCCTGCAGCGTTGCGACCAGCCGCGGTTTCGGAATCTCCAGGAAAGGGCGAAAAAGAACGATCTCCTTCCATCGTTCCACGGGCAATGCGGAAATGGGCGCCATGCCGCCGAGACCACCGGGCCCGCTGCCGCGCAGGAACCGCATCAGCACGGTTTCGGCTTGGTCGTCCCGTGTATGCGCGGTGAGAACATGCGTGGCGCCGATTTTATCGGCGGCCTGCGCCAACAACCGATAGCGCGCGGCGCGCGCGGCTTCCTGCAACCGCGCCTTCGGTTTGACGCCGCGCCAGGGCATTACGCGGTGGGTGACGCCAAGCCGGCGCGCCAGGCGGCCGACCTCGCGCGCCTCGGCGGCCGATTCCGGACGCAGACCGTGATCGACGGTGACGGCTAGAAGTTTTGGGCCGCGCTTGCGCCGGGCGCGCCAATGCGCGGCGAGCCACAGCAAGGCCGTCGAATCCGGTCCGCCGGACACCGCGAGCACGACCGCAGGCGCGGCGGCGACAGGTGAAAATAATGTCCGGCATTCCGCCGCGGTGAGCGGACGCGACGCCGCCTCAGCAGTGGACACGCTTTTGTTCCGCGGCCACGCTGCGTTTCACCGCGGCCGGGGCATGGCTGTATTTGTGATCGATTTCGCCCCACGCAGAGCAGGCGGTTTGCTTCTCGCCGAGCGCAGCCAGGGATTGACCGAGCCGCAGCAGCGCGTCGGGCGCTTTGGCGTTGCTGCTGTAATCGGTCGTCACCGTGAGAAAGGCCTTGGCGGCGTCGCGGTATTGCTTGCGCTGGAACAGGCTTTCGCCGAGCCAATAATTCGCTTCCGGCGCCAACCCGTCGCGCGGATAGCGGCGGAGGAAATCGCGAAACTCGTTCTCGGCAAGTGCATAGTCTTTGCGTTCCATATAACCGCGTGCGAGTGCGAACATGTCCTTCGGGCTTTGCGATGGCGGCGCAACGGAAGCGACTTGGGCGCCGGTGGCGCTGGTGTTACGCGGCGGCGGCGGCGGCAGCAGCGCCGGATTGCCCGGCCGCGGCGGAGCAGCCGCGGCGCCGGAAAGCGTCGACAGATCGAGCGGCGCTCCCGTCACATCTCCCCCCGACACTGCGGCAGGCGGCGCCATCGGCGGCGGGCCCGCATTGGCCGGAATGGATCCGAGCATGCGCGGCGCGCCCGGTGCGCCGGGATTCTGCGACGGATCGAAAACATCGGATCGCGCGGAGGATTGCATCGGCGCCTGCGGCGCCATCGGCGCGGCGGGAAGCGGCGGCGCGGCAACCGCCGGCGGCAAAGGATTGCGCGGCGGCACATTCATCGGCGCCGCATTGGCCAACGGAGCCACGCGCTGCGCGGCGCCGGCCCCGCCCTGCTGCTGAAGCTGCTGCTCGAGCTGCTGATTGCGGAATTGAAGCTGCTCGACCTGGCCGGTCAGCCTGCGCACCTGCGCCTGAAGGCGATCGACCTCGACCGCCAGTTCCGATGCGCGCGCCTCGGCGTTCTGCGCCGCGCCTTGCGCGGGCGCCGAGCGGCTCCCGAACAGATTATCGAGGAATCCGGGCGACTGCCCGGTCTCCTGGGCGAGCGCGCCGGTCGCCAGAAACAAAATCGGCGCAGCGACCAGCGCCGCCTTTCTTGTGCGCACCGATAACATCATTCCGCGTTGCGTGTGTTTGCGATCCCCGACCGAAACTAGCATCGGGCAAAGCTGCGTTCAAATTGTGACGTCCGGCCGGAGCGCCCCGAACGGCCACCGGCGCCCGTGGGCGCCGGTGCAAAGGCGATGGCGCGGCGGCTCAGGTCTGTCCGGCGGCGTTCAACACGGTGACGGCACGGCGGTTCTGCGACCAGCACGAAATGTTGTCGCATACCGCGACCGGCCGTTCCTTGCCGTAGGAAATCGTGCGCATGCGTGACGGCGCGATGCCGCGAGCGGCCAGATAATCGCGCACGGTTTCGGCGCGGCGGGCGCCGAGCGCAAGATTGTATTCGCGCGTGCCGCGCTCGTCGGCGTGGCCTTCGATCGTGAAGGCATATTGCTGGTAAAGCTGCAGCCATTGCGCCTGCTTGTCCAAAGTGGCGCGCGACTGCGCGGTCAACTCCGAGGAATCGGTCTCGAAGAAGACGCGATCGCCCACGTTGACCACGAAATCCTGCTGGCTGCCGGGCGTGGCTGCGTTCGCCTGGCTCTGATCCGCCGGTTTGCTGGCGCAGCCGGCAACGGCCAGCGCCGCCACCATGAACACTGCGAACTTCGCGCGGTTGAAAATTCCCCTCGTCATGCCGGTGCCTCCGTCTTCCCGTCGTTGCCGGACCTTCTCGGTCTAACGAGCCTTCGTTAAGCGAACGTTCCATCAACCTTGATGGGAACTTGCTTTGTCTGTTCAAACTCGCCGGATCGGCTCAAACCCTTGTTGATGGTTAATCCGTGGTGAAAGCCGCGCACCCTTTGCAGGCGCGCGCTTACGTCAAAAGCGGCGACCAGGCCGGATCCGAGGCATAGGCCGGCGTCGTCACCCGCTGCTCGTTCCGCCCGGTAATATCGATGGTGAACAGCGACGGTCCGCCGCTGGCGCCGGAATCGCGGAAGAACATGATGACGCGGCCGTTCGGGCAGAACGTCGGCCCCTCATTATGGAAGCCCTCGGTCAGCAGCCGCTCGCCGGAGCCGTCCGGCTTGATGACGCCGATGGCGAACTTGCCGCCGCCGATCTTGGTGAAGGCGATGTAGTCGCCGCGCGGTGACCAGACCGGGGTCGAATATGCGCCCTCGCCGAAGCTGATGCGCTGCGCCGGGCCGCCTTGCGCCGCCATGATGTAAATCTGCTGGGTGCCGCCGCGGTCGGATTCGAAACAGATGCGGGCCCCGTCCGGGGCGTAGCAGGGCGCGGTATCGATCGCCTGCGTGTCGGTGAGGCGCGTGGTCTGCTTGGAGCGCAAATCCATCACGAACAGGTTGGAATTGCTGCCCTGCTGCAAGCTCATGATCACGCGCTGGCCGTCGGGCGAAAACCGGGGCGCGAAGGTCATGCCGGGGAAATGGCCGACGGTTTCGCGCTGCTTGGTTTCGATATTGTACAAATAAACCTGCGGCTCGGACCCGCCGTAGGACATGTAGGTGATTTCCTGCGACGTCGGGCTGAAGCGCGGCGTGAGCACGAGTTCCTCGCCGTGAGTGAGATAATCCAGCCCGGCGCCGTCCTGATCCATGATGGCGAGGCGCTTGATGCGGCGGTCCTTCGGCCCGGTTTCGTCGATGAAGACGATGCGGCTGTCGAAATAACCCTTCTCGCCGGTGATACGCGAATAGATCGCGTCGGAGATGATGTGGCCGATGCGCCGCGTGTTCTCGAGGGTGGTGTTGTATTGCTGCGCGGTGAGGTGCTGCCCGGCGAAAACGTCCCAGAGCCGGAAATCGGCCCTGAGCCGCCCGCCTTCGCGCCGCACCCGGCCGGTCACCAGCGCCTGCGCATTGATGACCCGCCAGTCGTCGAAATGCGGCTGCACGTCGATGTCGGTGATGCGCTCGATGTAGGCGGCGGGATCGATCGGCGCGAACAGGCCGCTGCGCCGCAGATTGCCGGTGATGACCTGCGTGACCTCGCCGGCGACGTCGGCGTCCTCCGGCGTGAGCGGAATGAATTCCGGAATGGCAATGGGAATGGGCTG
>Ga0070741_10010121_pt1 | contig 17958 bp, 17 predicted proteins | sample Coa_R1_4_FD_66440 | JGI IMG/M metagenome (GOLD analysis project Ga0070741, IMG submission 66440) | Surface soil microbial communities from Centralia Pennsylvania, which are recovering from an underground coalmine fire - Coalmine... | ecosystem: Environmental > Terrestrial > Soil > Unclassified ...
AATATGTCTTCATTCGCTTGATTCTCCTCAATTGTGTTGATCTATGTCGTTGGCCTGGGTCAATCTGCGCGGGAAGCGCTCACTTTGCTGATTGTGCGTGACTTCCGTCTTGCGGTCGAGCTCGTCCGCATAGCCGTGCGGTAGCCTTCCATCCAGCCTTCCCACCATGCAGTTGATTTCCGGTTTGGACGGTTTGTCTCCGCCTTGTTTAAAGACAATGTGCTGTGGCGGCGAAGATGGTTGGTCAATCCACACTTTGAATATGACTTCCCGCAGATGGGGCAAGCTACATCCGTAAGACTTCGCCACAAGTAGAGATTGCCACGCATACTATCCGGCAGGTATGACGTCGCTGATTGGGCGACAGTGCCGGGATGTTACAACGGCCTTTCTGCTACTACCAATAGGTAGTAGGTAGATATTTTGTAAACTTTCTTCGCATTTGCGCGCGATCAAAGACCACAACGGCTGCAGAAACAATGCTGGTTGGTTGTTCTTTGTGGCAGAAAATGCGTGGGATTCGCTTTCCGTACTACTCGTTATTGCTGAGCATACTAAGTAACGGCATTCATTTTCCGACATTTCGTCACATTCGTAACACTTCTGTGACATCGCCGATAACCTGCGGAATACATTACCGGCGTGACAAGAGCAACAACATTCCCTGAGAAAAGCACGAGAAGCTGGCTGCGAGCGGTGCTCAAGGAATGTCAATTTCGATTCCGGGTCGGGCGCTCTGCCGGCTGCTTATTGCCTCGTGGGAGCAGCCCGCGCGCTTCGGCGCCCCGCCTTGTTCACCGATGCGCTGCGAGCTTTCAAGTGGCATTCGAGAATTGAGATGGATGTTTTGCAAAAAGCGAACCGCGGTAGGCCGAGTCGACGCTCGAACACAGGCCCTCGTCGCATGTGTATCGGCCCACTAGAGGCCGAAGCCATGGAGATCCTATGGGACTTGGGCGAGGGCAGCGTGCAGGACGTGCTGGCTCGGCTGTCGCAAAGGGGAATCGCTTACACGACGGTGATGACTACCTTGGCGCGCCTATTCATGAAAGGTGTATTAACACGGCGCAAGCTTGATCGTAAGTTTCTTTACCGGCCTCGTTTCACTGCCGAGGAGTGGCATAAACAGGTAGCAATGGAAGCGGCGGTTTGCTTTCTAAGCACGCCCGACACTTCGCACGAGTTGCTGATGTCCTGCCTGAAAAAAGCGATTGCACTCCAAAGCGTTGCAGGGTTGCCCGCTGCCGATTCAGAGAATCGAGATGAAGCGTTAAGAGAAGTATCAGATTTGGGCGTGAAGCGCGGCCCTCAAAGCCACGCTTACCTGTCGCATCACGTTCACTCTTGGAGCGGGCCGAAACCGGAGTTCAACGCAATTTCGGCTCGGTTGAACGCAGCCACCGGAAAGAGCCGCGGTGGAATAGGCCGCAAGTCAGGACAAGGGCCGGTGTCGAAGCGCCGCTCGTCCGCGAATTAGCGGCCCTGCAGGGAATTACAACAAGTTCGTGACGGACAAAAATGCGCAAGGAAGAGAATTTGTGCGGTGGGTACAAAATTGGCCATAGCTGAGAAAGCGCTGAATCCTGTACCGCTGCAATTTATTGGTGCGAAAGGGGGGACTCGAACCCCCACGGTTTTACCCGCCAGATCCTAAGTCTGGTGCGTCTGCCAATTCCGCCACTTTCGCACATCCCACGCAAATGCGAGATTAAACTGGCATTTAATCCGCATCCTCTCGTCCGGCAGCGAACGCTCGCAATTTTTTGTTTGCTCTTGGTGGCACTATAGCTTTTTGCGGCTAGGCTTCTTCGCCTTAACCAAGCGATCGACCACACCCTGCTGGTGCGCCGGCACGAAATGCGAGTAGCGCCACGCCATCCTCGGCGTCCGAAGGCCGAGAAGCTCGCCAACCGTCCGCAGAGCCACACCGGACATCACGAGTCTAGATGCAAATGTGTGACGGTTGCAATGCCACGAGTAGTCGGAGAGGCCGGATTCCTGCAGTGCGGGCTCGAACCAATCGCGATGCCGCGCAACTTGTCATTGTCACTATTGAGTGCACGCAGGGCACCTCCGGCGCAATCGCCGTAACGTTCCGCCTCGCAAAGGGATTCTGCTGATGCAGAAAGGCGTACCCGTCATAGCGATGCTCGTTATGGAACGCAGCCATAAATGTGCCGAATCCAGCATTTGGCGCAAACAGCTGTGGAGCAATCCCGACATACGCACCAACACCCGGGGAACCGAATTCCAGGGAATTGGGGTGGCAGATCCCTCTGCTAAGGACGCGCCATATTATGCCAAACGGCGCAGGAAATGCGCGCGAGATGGACGAGTCATTCGATTCGGCCTCCGCGTCTTCCGCTGAGTTCGTCTGACATTGGGGTATTGAGACGCAGATTGCGACTTTGGAACGCCACTTTTGAGCCGTTGACTCGATGCTAATGGAAGGTTGTAATGCCGGTATATCTTCTAAGTGCGCCAATGCCCTATAGAAGCTTCCCTTGGCTGACCGTTTTGTATGCGTCGTTCGTGGTCATCCTTGTTGTCTGCTATCTGCTCATCACTAAGTAATTCAGTGTGGATGGCCCCGCCGGGCGCGACAATCTCGTCCTGGTAAGGCAGTTGTTCTCAACAAAAAAGGGCCCCCGCTGGGGGAGCCCCGATTGACGCTTCGCTCGGCATAGCCCTGGCGGTTACCAGATGGTGAGCGTCGCGCTGTCTATCCACTCGTGATAGCCACCGCCGCGTGCGTTATCGTCGAGCTGCCACTGCACGCCCAGGTTGTCACCCCACCGCAGATCTCTCGCGGTGCCGGTGTAATTCACAGGGTGGCTGTTTCCGTCCACAACCAGCGTGTGATAGGTGTACTGATGCGCGCCAGGATTGGTCGTCATGTACCACTGGATGTGGTGCCAGGTGTTGGCAGTGAAATGCGGGCAGGCGATAGAGGTCTGGATCCAGTGGCCCGCGGATTCGTTCCAGGTGTCCCAATAACCACGGCCGTAATCGCACTGGCTGCCGATCATATAGTTGTAGCCGCCGATGAATTGGAAGGCATCAAACTCCAGCGCCTGCCCATCGCTCAGCGAATTGTTGTCGACGTAGAACCAGAAATCCCAAAGGAAATTGCGGACGTTGTTGTGGGCGCCGAGCTTCTGTATCCACAACGTATTTCCCCACACGCCATCGTTGTAGAACTCGGTGGCCGAGCCGTCGCGCGAGGGCGTTCGCTGGTATTGCGCCATCCAGTCGGTGCCCTGTCCGCTGCCGCCGGAACATCCTGAATTGTGGCACGAGCTCCAGTTGCCGCGGTCCTCGATGTGGTTGAAGACGATCGCCCCAGGCGGCGGGGTGGGGAGTCCGTTGCCGCCTCCACCACCACCGCCGCCGTCCGTGGTCACGGTGATCTGTTCGTAGACATCGCCATACGCGCCGGTGCTGTCCCAGGCGCGGGTGACCAGCTGGTGTGTGCCCGGGGAGGCGCTGATGCTCGGGTCGATGGAATTCGTTCGTCCGCCGGTGTATACGTTCTGGCTGTCGAGATAAATGTGCCACGCGACGATGGGATAAGAACTGGTGGCGTTCGCCGCCACCGCAATAGGAGCGCCAACTTGAGAATTATTCGTGGGTTGGGTGACGGTAACATGTACAGCTGCCGAGGCGGCCATTGACGTGCCCAGCAGAGCGGCTGTCAACAGGAGTGCGTTCTTCATCAGGACATTTCCTCCGTTGAATTTGGCCAAACCCAAACGATGTAGCGCATGGCCGCACGCGCGATCAGCAGCCGATGAGCGAGTATCACGTCGCCAACGCCGAACGCGAATCGGGCATTCGTCCTAGAAGAGTTGCTTACTTTGACTGCGGCATTCAGAGTTGAACTAAGTGGGCGAGGGCCCGCGGCGTTTTCGACTGCGCCTCGCCGCGCGTGAAGTGAAGCTCGGGCATTGCGCGATGGGCTGAAAAGGGCAGCCGACAGGATCTGTCGCCGGGGCGGCGCTTGCAACTTGCCGCCCCAATCGCGAAACTGTCTTTGTACTGCTGGTAAGATTTTTGCGATGGTTACTTTCGTTGTGCTGCGAATCGTAGCGGTGGTTCTGCTGGTCGCGGCAAACGCGTTTTTCGTGGCCGCCGAGTTCGCGCTGGTCAGCGTGCGCGAGACTCGCCTGCAGCAGATGATCGCGGCGCATCGCATTGGCGCGCGCACCGTGCAGAAGCTGCACCAGCACCTCGACCACGTGCTCAATGCGGTGCAATTTGGCGTGACCGTCTCCAGCCTGGCCTTGGGCTGGATCGGCGAAGCTTCTATCGCGCACATGCTGGAGCCGCTCTTCCGGCCGCTGCCGCACTCGCAGTTCTACGCCCACGCCATTGCTGTGGTGCTGGCGTTCATGTTGATGACCTACCTGGTCGTGATCCTGGGCGAGGTAGTGCCGAAATCCATCGCCTTACAACGCACCGAGCGTGTGGCGCTGGCTGTCGCCGGCCCCATGGATTTCTTCATGACCGTGGCCGCGCCGTTTCTGGCGTTCATGACCGCCTCCACACACGTCGTGCTGAAGGCTTTCGGAATGCGGCCGGTGCGCGAGGCGGGCGTCCATTCGCCCGAAGAGTTGAAGCTGATCGTCTCCGCCAATCGCCGCCTGGGTGTGCTGGCCCCGACGCAGGAGGAGATGATCCATCGCGCCCTCGACCTGGAAAACATTCTGGTGCGCGAGATCATGGTGCCGCGCCCCGACATCTTCTCTTTGCCGGCGAACCTCTCGCTGGAAGAAGCATTGCAGAAGGTGGTCGACGAGCAACATTCGCGCATTCCTATTTACGATCCGCTGCGCGGCCCGGAACACATCATCGGGGTGCTGTACGCCAAGGACCTCATGCGATGGCTGCGCTATCGCGTCAACCGCACCGCATCGGCACGCTCCATGAACCGCCCCAGCGGACTCGAGGTGCGGCATATCATGCGCGAGATTCTGGTAGTGCCGGAGACTAAGCCGCTTCCTGACCTGCTCACCGACTTCAAGGCGCGCAAGCGGCACTTGGCCGTGGTGGTGGACGAGTTCGGCTCGACCGCCGGACTGGTGACGGTGGAAGACGTGCTGGAGCAGTTGGTGGGTGAGATTGAAGATGAATTCGATATTGCCGAACCGTCGTTCGCGCCCGACGCGGCCTCGATGGTCCTGGATGGCTCGGTGAACATACGCGACCTCGAATCGCAATACCACATTGCGTTACCGCGCGACGACGGCTTTGAGACGCTGGCCGGCTTCGTCCTGGCGCAGCTGCAAAGAATTCCTGCCATCGGCGACAGCTTCGCCTACGAGGGCCGCCGCTTCACCGTGGCGGCCATGGATGGGCTGCGCGTGGAGAGCGTAAGAATCGAAAACGCGCCGCAACCGCAAACCGAATCCAGCCCGGCAACCCCCATCGCGAGCTAAAGACAGTTTCGAGTTTCAAGTTTCGAGTTTCCAGTGGAAGCGGCGGCCAGCACCTAGCACTTAACATTTAGCCAAGGCGCTTGCGAAGCGGAAGATTGTCATCACGACGGCCATGGAATCGGCAGAAGGCATCTGGAGCACATGGTAGATAATGAACGCGTGGTCCCGCAAAAGCACCGGATCGCTGATTACCTGCGGCCCAAAACGCTTGCGATGTTGTTGCTCGGGTTCTCCTCGGGCCTTCCTTTTCTCCTAGTCGGCAATACGTTCGGATACTGGCTGCGCGATGAACACACCTCTCTAACCTCGATCGGGTTTCTTTCCTGGGTGGGAATTGCCTATTCGCTGAAGTTTTTGTGGGCCCCCGTGATGGACCGCGTCGATTTGCCATTGTTCAAGCGGCTTGGACATCGGCGCGGATGGATGATGTTCTCGCAAATGTTGGTCGGACTGGCGCTGTGTGCGATGGGCGGAGCTGGCACGAATGCCGGGCTCGGCCGGCTCGGCGCCCTTGCCCTCGTCGTCGCATTTGCCTCATCGACACAGGACATTGTGGTCGATGCCTGGCGAATTGAATCGGCAGACGACGGAGAAGAACAAGGACTCCTCGCCTCTGCCTATCAGTTCAGCTACCGTATTGCGCTGCTAGCTACGGATTCCCTGATCCTGATCGTGGCAGCGCTTGTAGGCTGGCGCATGTCGTACGCGATTTACGGCGCGTGTATGGCCGTTGGAATACTCGCGACCTGGTTTGCAAAGGAACCGGAGCGCGTGGATGCGGTGGCGGACGAAAAACAGCGCGAAGCGCCGCTGTGGACGGGTCGTGGTTTCTTTGACGCGGTTGTGGGACCGTTCCTCGCGTTCTTCCGCGCCCATGGTTGGCTCGCGCTCGTGATGTTGGCGGCCATCAGCCTCTACCGGTTGCCGGACTTCGTCATGGGTCCAATGGCAAATCCCTACTACCACGACATCGGCCTTACCAAGCAGACCGTCGGAGCGGTGCGCGGCTCCATCGGACTCATCGCTACGTTTGCCGGCATCGCAGCCGGAGGTTTCTGCTCGCTGAAGCTTGGCTACATGCGCGCGCTCATCATCGGGGGCATTCTGCAGGCTGGTGCGATTGCCGCGTATGCGACCCTCGCGTTCGCGGGGACGAGCATTCGTCTCTTCGCCCTGGTTATGGCAGGTGATAACTTCGGCATCAGCTTTGCAGGCGTTGCGCTTGTGGCGTACATGTCGAGTCTCACCAACATTGGATACACCGCCACGCAGTATGCGCTTTTGAGTTCAACCTATGCCTGGCTGGGAAAGATCTTGAAGGGATTTTCGGGCGCCGAGGTCGAGAGTCTGAGCGCCACGCACGGCCTCATACATGCCTACGGAATTTTCTTTATCGCTTGCGGACTGACCGGCGTGCCTGCCGTCCTTCTTTTTGCGGCATTGGGTTACTGGCACAGGCGGAGGCAAGCGGTCGCAACCGCTGCCTCGCAAAGTCTTCACCTGTAATCCAACCAATGCGAGACGGATCTTCTCGTGGCCGGGCGTGGGCCGCCTGACCATCAGCGCCATCTCCAATCGCGATTACTACCTGGTGCAAGGGTGCATCCTGGCAATCGGTCTTACGTATGTGTTGGTGAACTTCCTGACCGACCTGCTGTATTCGGCTTTCAATCCTAGGATCCGGCAGTAGGTCAGTTTCCCGCAGCGCACTATGGGGGATCGAGCAAAAAAAGCGGGGCGCCTGGTCGGGTGCCCCGAAGGTCAACTTCGCTTGTGCTGCTGAACTAGCCGTCTCTTGCTATGTCAGCTAGGGGACTAACGCTGGACTGGCGTGGTACGTCCCTTGCCCCTGCTGTTATTTCCTGTGGGCATACCCATGTGATAGGTGCCAGTGCAGGAGTAGTCCACTCCGCCGTCTTTGTTTCCCGTGAGCTTGCAGCCGCCGGTTCCGTTGATGCCCTGCATCTTTCCCGTGCCGCCTATGATCTCCCACTTGTTCGTGGCGGTCTGCATGGCGCCGTCCTTCATGGTTCCGGAGCCCTGATACTTGAAGTACGCCTTATCGCCGCTATCGAACGTTACCGTGTAGATGCCGCGGTTGTTCATGTTGGTCGAAGTACCTTCAAGCTCCTCCGAGAAGTTGCCCTGTTTGGCGACTGCGCCGTTCAGACTGGCAGTGATCGTGCACTGTCCTTGCGCCACCATGAAGACATGGCCTTGCTGGTCACCGGCTGGAACGCTTTGCCGGACGTCGGGTTTGTTGCACTTACCGGTCATCGTTGTCTTGGTTTGCGCCGATCCCATGGCTACCGCCAGAGCCACCACTGCACATATACAACCAGTCCTGCAGGTCATCTCAAGCCTCCAGTTTTATATTGAATGCGCAATTGTACACCGCAACCAAAATTCACCAGCAAACCCAGGTGCTCTACTTACCGCCGGGGTTGACTCGATATCAGTTGGCAAACAAGGCAGAGCAGAGCGACTGATGCAGTCCTACTGGTTTTGTATAGGTTGGCCGGTATCTACGATGTGGGCTTTGCGCACCTGGCCCCTGCTGTTGCGGATAAACATGTAGCCCTTATCTACACGACAATGTATCCGCTCGCCGGAATTCATCTCTACCTCAGGTCCGGGCCGCGCAATTTGATAGTTCACTCTTCCCACTCGAACGAAGTACAAAATGGTGTTGGTCGTTGCGGGCGAACTCTGTGAGTAGCTCTCGTTAGACCACATCGTCACGTCGCAGGTTTTGTAGGACTGGCCAAAGCATGACGCAGCGGTGAACAATACAAACCAGAGGCAGCAGCGTTTCGTAACCATAAGCTCTCCGCTAGTAGAACCTTCACAACGGCCTGTGTTTGTCGCCTTGTGCGGACAATCTTAGCGACGCAGGTCAGCTTTCTCGCTGCAAAATCGTTCGGCAGATGCCGAAGAGTTACCGCCGCTTTCTTCCAAAGCAGTCAAGACTTCAGTGGGAATGATTGTAGGCCTATTGGTGTAGTTCCGTGGATTCTTTGAAAGACGACGGTCGGCGGTGCGGGACTTGAGTTATCTCAATTCTTGTAACCAGGCGATATCATAACTTCAACTATGCCATCCAGGAAAAGCTCATCCAACTCGAAAGGGCGTCCCGCAATGCCACGCGTGCCGCGAAAGAAGGTCGCGAAGCCGAAGATGCCGACAGGTTCGAAAGGAGCTTCGCCGACGCTGCTGAAAGGCTGGAAGCATATCGCCGAATTTCTAGGACAGCCGGTCAATGTGGCCCAGCGATGGAGCCGGTCGGGCATGCCGGTCAGGCGGGAAGGCCGGTTCACCGTCGCGACAACCGACGAGCTCAGCCGCTGGCTGGGAGGCGAGTCCGGCGTGGCGCAGCCGGTTCATATTGCCGCGGGAACCGACACTGATCTTGCCGCCGAGCTGCGCAAGAGCTTGTCGGTGGCGAAGCAAGGGCGTGTGGCGAAGCGGAAGTGAACCGAATCAGTGGATCGTGGTTAGCGGATAGTGGATAGAAACGACGGAGCCATCCACGGCTCTTCCGCTGCGGGTGCTGCTCGACGTGATCGGGACCGTCTGCGAGGGAACCTTACGGCTGGGCGCAGGGACTATCCGGCGGAGCATTTCCCGGTGCCGTGACAGGCGCGCGAGCGCGAGGCGCAGTTGCCGGGTTCGGCCACTTCGCCGTCAGGGCCGATGCAGGTTTGGGTGTGCATGCACCAGAAGACGCCGTCGTTGGTGGGCGGCACAGTGGGATCGGGTTCGGCCTCGATGAACTGGCCCTTCCAGCGCAGGGCCGAACAGAGGCCGTAGCGATTGGTATCGAAGCGTTCGGAATCCAGGTTTAACATCGGGCGGCTCCGGGCTGTCGGTAGTCAGTTGTCAGTAATCAGTAATCAGGTGTCAGTTGTCAGTTGTCAGTTGTCAGTTGTCAGTTGTCAGTAATCAGTAATCAGTAATCAGTAATCAGTAATCAGTTGTCAGTTGTCAGTCGTCAGTTGCCAGTCGTCTGTCGTCACTTGCCCGTCGTCAATAGTCAGTTGTCAGTCAGTCGTCGGCAATCAGTTGTCGATAATCAGTTGTGGATAATCAGTGCTTTGTAACAGAGCACGACTTTCCTCGTGCCCTGTTACGAGTCGGCACGATCCGCCCGGCTGCGTCACCGGAGCGCCGGCACCATCCATTCGCCTCTGCCACCAGAACTAGCCGGCCGCCATCATTGCGCGCCGCACCGCCACCTTCGCCAGCGCGATCTTGTACTTGTTCTGGCTTAGCGGCTTAGCGGACGCGAGCGCGGCATTCGCCGCGGCCGTCGCGGTTTCCGGCGTGATGCTCTTGCCCGCCAGCGCCTGCGCGGCCTCCGGCGAGAGCCACGGAACCGGCGCAACCTGTCCCAGCACCACGCGCGCGGCGCTCACCCGGTCGCCATCCATTTCGAGCGCAACGGTGGCGGTAGCCAGCGGCCAATCGAATGCGGCCTTTTGCCGCACCTCATAGCTGGCCACCTTGAGGTTTTTTGCACGCGGCGGCACTGCGATCTCCATCACCATCTCGCCGGGCTTCAAGTCGTGCTCCAGCTCGTTCTCGGTGCGTGGGATGACGAAGAACTTCTCCAGCGGCAGCTCGCGCACGCCGCCGCCGGAATTGCTTGCCGAGTAGAGGCGGATCTTCGCGCCGTAGGCGATCAGCACCGGCGCCAGCGTCGACGGGCTGACGAAATACGCCGGGCCATTGTTGCCCAGGATCGCCGCATAGCGATTGTCGCCCTCGACGACCATGGATTTGCCGCTGGGCGCCTTCGGCATCAGGCCCATGCCATTGCGGAAGTACCAGCATCGCGGGCGCTGGCACATGTTGCCGCCAACGGTGGCGAGATTGCGAATCTGCGGGCTGGCGGCTTCATTGGCGGCCTCAAGCAGCGCAGGGTAATCGCTCAACTCGTTCTTCGCGTCCGCGAGTTCCGCGATGGTGGTGAGCGCGCCGATGCGCAGCCCGCCGCCCGCCGGGTTGCTGATGCCGCGGAGCTGTTCGATCTGCTTGATGTTGACCAGGCGTCGCGGAGTGACGACGTAATCCTTCATCAGCGCCAGCAGATCGGTGCCGCCGGCGAGGATGGAGCCGTTTTCGCCCAGCAATGTCGAGACCTGCTCTTTGCTGGTTGCGCTGACGTAATCGAAGGCTTGCACGGATGCTCCGGTGGGGTCGGGCGACAACTTCAGGGTCGCGTTAAAACCGTCCTCTCAGAATCGGCCTGTGGTGGTCATTGTAAAACACCCGCAGCCCTAGAAACTGAATAAGTGTTCATGCACGCAACCCTGAAGGCCCTGGCTGTTTTCCGATGGCGTTCTATCTTGGACGCCGTCGAATGACAGCCCCGAGGGCCAGCACGCCCGACGCGAGCATGAGCAGGCTCGACGGCTCGGGCGAAGTATTCAGGCCGTCCTGGTCGGTGCCTGTCCGAAAACCGCGAATGTCAAACGTCTCCGACGGGATGGTGCCGAACTGGCTCTCCTCAGCCTGCGACGGGCAGCCCTGCGAATGGCAGCCGACGCCGCTGTTTTCATCCCAATAGACCGGATTGTGGTCGGCAGTCACAGCATTGTCCAGCGTGAGCCACGACGTGCCCGCCGGGATGTTAACGCTGAGGCCGGTGAGGGTCACCTTGTCGATGTCGAAGCCGTACTCATTCACCGCGATGAAGCTGTCCTGCACGAGCGTCGTGCCCTGCCCGTAGAGGGTGCCGCCGCCGAATTCGCCGGAGCTGATCTGCCAGTTCAACCGGAGCATCCGGTCGCCGGGATCTTCCCAGACCCAGATGTCAAAGCCGGTAACGCGCGAATTCGCCGTCGCGAAAAACGAATCGCTGACCGCGAAACCCATGTTCAGCTCCCATGCATCCATGCAGCCGCCCGGGCAGACGACGCCGTTGTCATACAGAATGCCGGCGGAATTGCCGGCTGAGGCGGAGATGGTGGCCAGTCCGACAAAGAGCAGAGCGAGCCAAAGAAGCCGGAGTCGCATGAGACGCATTCTCCTACTGTGGGAGTTGAGCGGCCGGCATCGATCCTACAGCACGCGGCGCCGGATCATTACCCCAAGTCCAAGCAGCCCAGACGTTACCACAAACACTGTCCCTGGTTTGGGCGCCTTGCTTTGCTGGTCATCTTCATGTTGATAAAGGCCGCGAACATCGAACGTCTCGGACGGGATGGTGCCTACACCAGTAAAAGAAGCTTGCGATGGGCAGCCGGGCGAGTGACAGGCATAGCCGCTGTTTTCATCCCAATAGACCGGATCGTGCAGGGCAGTGACTGCGTTCGTCAGATTGAGCCAATAAGTTCCTGCGGGAAGGTTGACGTTGAGGCCGGTGAGCGTCACCTGGTCTACATCGAATCCGTACTCGTTCAAGTAGCCGCCGTGGTCGTTCACTAGGGTATTGCCGCTGGCGTAAACGGTCCCACCATTTTCGTTGGCGGTAATCGACCACTGGATCCGTAGAACGCGATCCATGGGAAACTCCCAGGTCCAGATATCGAAGCCGGTGACCCGGGCATTGGCGGTGAGGTTTATGGTGTCGCTCGTTACATAGCCACCGCTGATGGGCCAGGCATCGATGCATCCGCCTTGGGCGCACGGCAATACTCCGTTGCTGTAAACGATGTCGCCATTTTGCGCGAAGCTCGGCATGGCCACGATAGCTGGAGAAAGCAACACAAGCAGAGTGAGTAACCCGCGCATGGATCACCTCTCAAAGGAGTCGTTGGCCAAGGAAATTCGTTCCAGGCACTCCGAATACCGGAACATTCTGCTGCCGAAAAAGAGACTTCGTCAAGCGGCGCGCATTCGTCAAGCGGCACGCAAATGAAAAGGGCCGCGCATGGCAGCCCTGCAGTCTCTGCTTGTGAACGCCGTATTACGCCCCGCGTCCCCCGGCAAGCTGTGCGAAGGTGGTGCGCAGGAACTTGTGAGGGTTCACCGGCGTGTCGTGAATGCGCACTTCATAATGCAGGTGCGGCCCGGTGCTGCGGCCGGAGAGTCCCACGTAGCCGATGACCTGGCCCTTATGCACCGACTCTCCGTCGGTGACGGCAAAGCCGGAGAGATGTCCGTAGCGGGTCGAAAGCCCGCCGCCGTGCTCGATCTGAATCATGCGGCCGTAGCCGTTGTAGAAGTCAGCATAGCTGACGGTGCCGTCGGCAGGCGCCAGCACCGGCTCGCCGAAGCGGGAGGAGATGTCGACGCCGGAGTGGAAGGCGCCCTCACCATTAAAGGGATCGATGCGTTCGCCGAAAGAACCAGTGATAGGCCCAATGACCGGCCACATCGCCGGGACCGAGCTGGCGTTCGTCCAGTCGGACAGCGTGGCGTTGTGGGTGAGGCCCATGCTCAGGCCGGCTGTGGCCGCGCCGGTCAGGGCGGAGCTGCGCAGCGCGTACAGTTCGTCGAGCGAGTACTTCACTTCGTCGGGCTGCACCGCACCCTCGGTCGCCTTCATCAGCTTGGCGTTGGGCTTCAGCCCGTAGATCATGGAGACTTCATTGGCCAGCGAGCCGAGCGAGGCGACCTGGATGTCTTTCTCGTGTGTCGCCTTCTCCAGTTGCAGGTAGCGGCTCTGGAGGGCAGTCTTCTCCGAACGCAGCTGATTGAAGCTGGCCACCTTCCACAGCATGCGGGCGTACGAACCCGCCATGCCGGTGATGGTGAACATACCGATCAGCGCGCCGGCCAGGAAGACGTACAGGTAATGGATGGGTATCGGTATCTTCCGTAGCTGGCCTTCCGCATCGCGGGCTACGAAAAGAATATAAAAACGTTTTCGCAAAACAATTACCCTCGGCAAGTAATCTGGTTCCGGAGAATGACGCGAACCGGTTATGAAAATCCGGAACCGTTGGGCCTCGTTAACCGACTGCTAAGCTCGGTCACTGGGAGCCGCGGGCTGACGGCATCCCCCCGCCGGCAAATGCCGGACGGCAGGCTGGAATTCTGGAGCGACATCAAACCGTAACAGACGCCGGAAAGTGGTGTCAACCAATCTGAGATGCAGTAATACAACTAAGGTGTTGCTGAACAGCAGTTTAGAGTTTCAAGTTTCGAGTCTCAAGCCCGTAAGACTCTGCTGTGCAGCAACTTACAAGTGTCCGGCTGTTACTCGTGATGTAGGCCAAAACAGGCTTCGGGCCTTAATCCTATGCTCGAAACTTGAAACTTGAAACTCGAACCTCGAACCTCGAAACTGTCCTGACATGCCGCTGAAGGAACAACAACTGATCGCGCAAATTCGGAGGCAGGCTCCGCGGCTGCGGGGCGGTTTGGGCATCGGCGACGATTGCGCGGTGCTGCGGCTTCCGCCCGGCGAGGAGGCGCTGCTGACCACCGACTTCACGCTGGAGGACCGGCACTTCCGGCGTGACTGGCATCCTCCCGACGCCGTTGGGCACCGCTGCCTGGCGCGCGGCCTGAGCGATATCGCTGCCATGGGTGGAACGCCTCGCGCGGTGTTCTTGTCAATGGCGGTGCCGGCAGAGCTGCCGCAGGCCTGGGTGGACCGCTTTGTGGCGGGATTGCTAAAGCTGGCGCGCAGATATTCCGTTCCGCTGGCTGGAGGAGACACGGCGGAATCGCCAGCCGGGATCCTCGCCGACATCGTCGTGCTGGGCTCGGTGCCGAAGGGGAAGGCCATCCTGCGCTCGGGCGCCAGGCCCGGCGACCTGATTTATGTCACCGGAAATCTGGGAGCGGCGACGGCCGACCTGGAGCGCCTGCGCCTGGGAGAGACGCTGCACGCGCGCTCCGATCGCAAACACTTCTATCCCGAGCCACGCGTGGCCATCGGCCAATTCCTGCGCGAGCGCCGGCTGGCGTCGGCGATGATCGACATCAGCGACGGGCTCTCCACCGATCTCAGCCACCTGTGCGAAGAGAGTCGGGTGGGCGCCGCAATCCAAGCCGACGCCATCCCCGCGGCGCTCCCCGGTGAAGATGGCCTGCAGCTCGCGCTGCATGGCGGCGATGAATACGAGTTGCTGTTCACGGCGCCGGCGGACCGCCCCATCCCCAAGCAGGTGGCGAAGGTCGCGATTACGCGTATCGGCGAGATCACTCGCGGCAGGAAGATGAAGCTGACCCTCTCCGATGGCAAGACCGAGCCGCTCGCCGCGCGCGGCTGGGAACATTTCAGCCAATGAACTTCTCTCTATAAGCTGCCGCATTCGGGTGTAGAGTAGGAGCGATCACAAATTGGCAAGCTCGCCAGCCACCAGGAGGAGATATGCTGAAGCTTTTCGCACCAGGTCGTGCATGGGTCGCCTGCTCGCGTCCGATTCTGGCACTGGCGTTGATTTGCCCGCTACTTCTGATAGGCACGCAGGCGGCGCAAAGTCAGACCTTGACCGTGCTTCACAACTTCACCGGCGGTGCAGACGGCAACGATCCCGACACCCTCACGCGGGACTCCGCCGGCAACCTGTATGGTACGGCAAGTCTCGGTGGCAGCGGCAACCTGGGTACAGCCTTCAAGTTGACTCATCGGAATCAAGGCTGGCTCCTCAACGTCCTCTATAGCTTTCAGAGCGACGGCGGGGGGCCTTCTTCTTCGCTCATTGTAGGTCCCGATGGCTCCCTGTACGGCACTACTGCAGGTGGCGGCTGTTGTGATAGGTCGCCAGGCACTGTTTACAATCTGCGACCGCCGGCGACATTCTGTTCGACAGTTTTGTGCCCGTGGACGGAAACCGTCCTGTACCATTTCACGGGTGGTGCCGATTCACGCAATCCCGCCGGCCATCTTACCTTCGATCAAGCGGGCAACATCTACGGTACGAACTTCGGATTCTTCTTCGCCGATGGAAGCGGTAATGGGTCTTCCAACTTGGGTGGTGCCGCCTGGGAGTTGGTTCACTCCGGCGGATCGTGGACCATCAACGTGCTTTACGATTTTTCCAGTCTCGACGGAGGTTCCAATCCAGACGGTGGCGTGACTTTCGACCGCACAGGTAATCTGTACGGGACAACAATAAACGGAGGAATCCTGGGAAATGGGGTCATATTCCAGTTGGCCCCATCCGCGGGAGGCTGGTCGGAACAAGTGCTCTATAACTTTCCCGACAATGGCCAGGGTGCACTCCCGGGTGCCGGACTGGTGGCGGATGAGGCAGGAAACTTTTATGGCGATGTTGCCGATGGCGGCTGGGTCTATGAATTGACGCCCTCAGGTGGGGGCTGGAGCTACAGCAATCTGTACCAAATAAACACCTCACTGCATTCCGATCTCACTGTCGATGCGCAAGGCAACCTGTACGGTACCTCGTACGAGGGCGGTCAGGGATACGGCTTCGTATTCAAGCTAAGCCAGGTGGGTGGCGTCTGGACGTTCACCGATCTGCATGACTTCACTGGCGGAAGCGATGGGGCGTACCCGGACAGCAGCGTGGTCGTAGACGCGAATGGCGTGATCTACGGCACCGCACCAGGAGGTGGAGCGTTTGGGGGTGGCACCGTCTGGATGCTCACGCAGTAAAGCAGTGACCACTGACCCCGAGCCCCTGACCACTAGCCACTGTCTTTAAACAGGTCTGCCCACGACGCATCCAGGTTGTCCCAGCGGGCGCGTTCCAGCCAGTTGGCCTGCGAGTCCGGCAGGTACAACACGCCGTGGCCTTCCGAGCACACCAGTTCGGTTCCTGACCAATCCAACAAAACGTGACCGGGTGCGCCGATTGCGATGGGAGTACCCAGCCGCCGCAGGCAGACGCGGCAGCGGCGCTGCTGGTCGCGTATCCCCCACGAGAGCGGCGCCAGCGCAAGCACCAGAAACAACCACAGGCCAACGGCATTGGTCATCGGGTGAATGGAGCCGTAGATGGACACCGAGAGATACTGGACGAAGCTCCACGCCAGCAGTCCGGTCGTGACCAAGAGCAGTACCGTCTTGGCGACCAAGAACGTCCACCAGCGCAGGCGATGGCGAAGGGCGATGGGAGCGCGTGCGACGCCGCCGCCAGAGCGCGCGTACACGATGAGCACGGCGGATGCTACCGACAGCAATAAGAGCAGAAGATACGAGGAAATGTAATAACGCAACTCGGCGGGCCCCGAGGTCACGCGCACCAGCGACGCCGGGAAAACGTAGCCGGCGTTCTCGCTGCGGTCAGCGAGTTCGGCTTCCACCCTGCGGGTGGTCGCGCCCGGCGTGGTGCGCGCTACCGCACCGATGCGCTCCACGAAGTTCGAATACGGCGGCTGCGCCCAATCGAGCAGCATCCACGCCGAGATATTGGCCGGCAACAGATGGAAGTTGCGGGGCAGAACTCCGATGATCGTTCGCGGATACCCGTCAAGCACGACCTTATGGCCCACGATCGAGGGATCGGCATGGAACTGGTATTTCCAGATTTCATCGCTGAGCACGGCGCAGTCGACGCAGCCGTTCTCGTCCCCTGAGCGGAACGTACGGCCGATGGCTGCATTCAGTTGGAGCACCTGGAAGAACTCGGGTCCCACCCGCGCCGTCAGCACTGGAACGGTGCGCTGTTGCGTCTGCAGCTTGCCCGCAGCCCACGAATAAGGTGCGACGGCAGTCAGCAGCTTGCTGCCCTTCCACGCCGCCGCCAGGCCGAGAAGCGTCTCCGTGCGCACCCGCCGAAACTTGCCGTCGATGCTGATAATCTGCACCCGCTGGGGATCGGGAATGGGTGACGAGAGCCACGAATGCAGCGCGGGCACAATGCCGCTGGTCGCCAGCAAAAGCAATGCGGCGCACCCAATCGTGCCCAGCGCAAAGGAGGGCAGGCGGCGCACCCGCTCCCAGCGGGCGAAGAATTGCTCGCGATCGTAGCGCAGCCAGAATGCCGCCGGAAACGCACTCCAGCAGAACTTCGCCAGCTCCAGCTTGTTGTTGCGGTTAAGCGAGCCGCTTTCCGCCAGGAACATGCACCAGTGCCAGGCTCTCCTGGTCCAGCTCTCGCGCCAGAGCTGTCGTTCGCGCGCCGGCGCAAGCCAGCTTGCCAGCCACAGGATCGACCGGCAGATGGCAAAGACGCGCTGCGCTGGAGCGGGAAACTGCATGGCTTATTCAAGTAAGATGAGCAAAATGGCTGCCGGGCTCTCTAAACTTGCGGGCCCGAGCCGGCCGGATCAGGTTTCGACGCCGTCGTCCTCCCACTCATAGCCGCAATCGTCGCAACTCCACTTGAACTTCGATCCCGGAGCTGGCGGGTCGATCTCTTTGATCGGCCCTGTCTCCTCATTGTCTTCATCCCCGTCCCCTTCGAGCGATGGCGCTTCGGAGTCGAAGCCCTGCAACACAACTTCGGTCGAGCGGCACTTGGGACAGTGGACGACGGCTTGGGGAAGCTCCTCGTCTGGTTTGTCTTTGCCGAAATATGTGTCGTAGTTCCGGAGCGCATGGCGCGCGCGTTCAACGTCCACGTCGAGCACCATCACGTTGAAGTCGGGGAAGTGTGAAGATTCGCTGTCGGCAGAGGACGAGAATTGCAGCTGCTCCGGCTCCTCCACATAGCCT
>Ga0070741_10010122_pt1 | contig 17956 bp, 11 predicted proteins | sample Coa_R1_4_FD_66440 | JGI IMG/M metagenome (GOLD analysis project Ga0070741, IMG submission 66440) | Surface soil microbial communities from Centralia Pennsylvania, which are recovering from an underground coalmine fire - Coalmine... | ecosystem: Environmental > Terrestrial > Soil > Unclassified ...
ACGCCCCACCCCAGCACGCCGAGCCCGTTGATCATCGTCGTGTGCGAGTCGGTCCCGACCAACGTGTCGGGATAGGCCTGGCCCGTGCGGTCGGTGAACACCACGCGCGACAGGTACTCCAGGTTGACCTGGTGGCAGATGCCCGTGTCGGGCGGCACGACCTTCAGCTCGTCGAACGCCCGCTGCCCCCAACGGAGGAACTGGTAGCGCTCGCCGTTGCGCTCGAACTCGAGCTCGGCGTTGCGCCCGAAGGCCTCAGGCGTGCCGTAGACGTCGGCGATCACAGAGTGGTCGATCACGAGCTCGGCGGGGATGAGCGGGCTCACCCGGGCAGGGTCGCCACCGATGGTCGCGATGGCCTCGCGCATGGCCGCGAGGTCGACGACGGCGGGGACGCCGGTGAAGTCCTGCAGGAGGATGCGTGCCGGCATGAAGGCGATCTCGTCGTCGGACTCGCCGCCCTGCCAGCCGGCGAGCGCCTCGATGTCGGCGGCGCGCACGCTGACGCCGTCCTCGTTGCGCAGCAGGTTCTCGAGCAGGACGCGCAGCGAGTAGGGGAGCTGCGGGCCGAGGTCACCCAGGCGGTACACCTCGTAGGAGCGGCCACCGACGTCGAGCCGGCCCTTCGCCCCGAAGCTGTTGGTGCTCATGCTCCCAGTCTTGCCGCGCCGGACAGCCCCGCCGCACGCCCACTACCGTCGGCCGGGTGACGATCCCCGACCGCATCCTGATGGGCCCCGGGCCCTGCAACCCGTACCCCGAGGCGGTCGAGGCGCTCGGCCGGCCGCTGCTCGGGCACCTCGACCCCGACTTCCTCCGCATCCTGGACGAGACGTGCGAGGGGCTGCGCACCCTGTTCAAGACGTCGAACGCCCGCACGCTGCCGATCTCGGGCACCGGTTCGGCGGGGATGGAGGCGGCGTTCGTCAACACCGTGTCGGACGGCGACGTTGCCGTGGTGGGGGTCAACGGCCTGTTCGGGGAGCGCATGTGCGACGTGGCCGCCCGGTGCGGGGCGCGCGTCATCCGCGTCGACAGCCCGTGGGGCGAGCCCGTCGGTGTCGACGCCGTGCTCGACGCCGCCCGCCGCCACCACGCCAAGGTCATCGCCGTCGTGCATGCCGAGACGTCGACCGGCGCCCGCTCCGACGTCGCCGCCCTCGGCGCGGGCAAAGGGGACGCACTGCTGCTCATGGACTGCGTCACGAGCCTCGGCGGGATCCCCGTGGAGGTCGACGCGTGGGGCGTCGACATCGCCTACGCCGGGACGCAGAAGTGCCTCGGGGTCCCCCCCGGGTTGGCACCGCTCACGATCAACGACCGCGCGTGGGAGCGGCGCATCGAGCGGCCGCGTAGCTGGTACCTCGACCTCGGGATGATCGGCGAATACACCGGGGCGGCGCGGAAGTACCACCACACCGCCCCCGTCGCCATGGTCGCCGGGCTCCACGGCGGGCTGAGCGCCATCTTCGACGAGGGCCCCGCCGCCGTGCAGGCGCGCCATGAGGAATGCGGCCAGGTCCTCCAATCCGCCCTCGAGGCCATGGGGCTCGAGCTGTTCGCGGCCGCGGGGAGCCGGCTGCCGGAGCTCACGACCGTACGCGTGCCCGACGGCGTCGACAGCGCCGGGGTGCGCAAGGCGCTGCTCGAGCGCTACGGGGTCGAGATCGGCGGCGGCGTCGGCCAGTACGCGTCGTCCGTCTGGCGCATCGGGTGCATGGGCCACACGGCGCGCCTGCGCAACGTCACGATGCTCGTCGCCGTGCTGGCGGAGATCCTTGGCCGTTGACGCCAGCTGGGTCCGCGGCCTGCCCAAGGCCGAGGTCCATGTCCACCTCGAGGGGTCGCTGCCGCCGGCGCTCGTCGCGGGAGCGGGTGACCCGGCGTTCCGGGACCTAGCCGGGTTCCTCGCCTACCTCGACGCAGCGTGCGCCCTGGTCACCACGGCCGAACAGGTCGCCGCCGTCGGCTACGCCGTCGCCGCCCGGGCGGCAGCAGCGGGGGTGCGGTACGTCGACCTGATCTGGAACCCGACCCACTGGCCGGCGTGGCGCGACCGGGTGGGCGCGTTCGTCGACGCCATCGACTCGGGCCTGCGGGGCGCCGCCGAGGACGGGCTGCCGCCCGTCGGCCTCTGCGTGAGCCTGAAGCGGACGCAGTCGGCCGAGGAGGCGCTCGGCCTCGTCGACTACCTAATCGAGCTCCGCCAGCCGCGGGTCGTCGCGCTGTCGATCGACGGCAACGAGGCGGCCACGGGGCGGACGGGAGCACGGTTCGCGGCGGCGTTCTCGCGGGCGCGCGCGTCCGGGCTGCACTGCTGCGCGCACGCGGGCGAGTCCAGCGGTCCCGAGGGCGTGCGCGACGCACTCGAGTACCTGGGTGCCGAGCGGATCGATCACGGCGTGCGCGCCATCGAGGACGGCGCGCTCGTCGCCCACCTGGCGGCCACCGGGGTGCCCCTGGACGTGTGCCCCACGTCGAACGTGCGCCTGGGTGTCGCCCCGTCGCTGCGCGAGCACCCGGTCGAGGCCCTCCGCCGGGCCGGTGTGCGCGTGAGCCTCAACACCGACGACCCGGTGCTGTTCGGTGCAACGGTCGACGGCGAGTACGCGGCGTGCGCCTCCGCCTTCGGCTGGGGGGCTGACGCGCTCGCCGACGTGGCGAGGACGTCGATCGAGTCGTGCTTTGCCGACGACGGCCTCCGCCAGGACCTGCTCCGGGACCTGGCCGCCTACGTCGGCGGCGACGGCCCCAGCTGACGCCGCGGCCGGCGCCGCTCCTTGCGGCCGACGCCGCCCCAGCTGACGCCGCGGCCGGCGCCGCCGCCTCGGCCCCGTAGGATCGCCCGCCGTGCGCCATGTCGAGTGCCAGGGAGTGCAGCTGTCTGCCATCGGGCTGGGTTGCTGGCAGTTCGGCAGCAAGGAGTGGGGGTACGGGGCCGGCTACGCCGACCACGAGGCGGGCCGCATCGTCGAGCGCGCCCTCGAGCTCGGGATCAACCTCTTCGACACCGCCGAGGTCTACGGCCGCGGCCAATCGGAGCGCATCCTCGGCCGCGCCCTGCAGGGGCACCGGGCGGAGGCGTTCGTGGCGACCAAGGTGCTGCCGATCCTCCCCCTCCGGGCGCGTGTCGTGCGGGCGGCCGAAGGCTCGCTGCGCCGGCTCGGCATCGACAAGATCGACCTCTACCAGATCCACTGGCCCAACCCCGTGGTGCCGTTGGGGCAACAGCTCGGTGGGATGCGCGAGCTGCAGCAGCGGGGGCTCGTCGACCACGTGGGCGTCAGCAACTACTCGCTGGCCCGCTGGCGCGCCGCCGAGGCCGCCCTCGGCGCGCCGGTCCTCACCAACCAGGTCCCCTACAGCCTCGCCGACCGGCGGCCGGAGGCGGAGCTCGTCCCGTGGGCCGCGGCCAACGACCGCATCGTGATGGCGTACAGCCCGCTCGCGCAGGGGTTGCTGTCGGCGCGCTACGACGAGACCAACGCGCCGGGCGGCGTGCGCCGCAACAACGCCCTGTTCCTGCCCGACAACCTGCGGTCGGCGCGGCCGCTCCTCGACGCTCTGCGCGCCATCGCGACGGCGCACGGCGCGACACCGTCGCAGGTGGCGCTGGCGTGGCTCGTGCGGCGCCCCAACGTCGTCGCCATCCCCGGTGCGAGCAGCGTCGCCCAACTCGAGCAGAACGCGGCTGCGGCCGACCTCGACCTCAGCGAGGACGAGGACGCGGAGTTGACCGCCGCGTCGGACGCGTTCCGGCCGGTGCGCGGCGCGGCAGCCGTCCCGAAGCTGGTCGAGCGCCGCCTGCGCCGGTGACCGATGCATTCGACGTGATCGTCCTCGGGGCGGGGCCCGCGGGCGAGAACGTGGCCGGCCGCTGCGCCGAGGGCGGGCTCGCCGCAGTGATCGTCGAGCCCCGCCTCGTCGGCGGCGAGTGCTCGTACTGGGGCTGCATCCCGTCCAAGACGCTGCTGCGCCCGGGCGACGTCATCGCCGCGGCGCGTCGCGTCCCGGGCGCCGCCGAGGCGGTCTCCGGGAGGCTCGACACGGCGGCCGCGTTCGCGCAACGCGACGCCATGGTGTCGAACTGGGACGACGCCGGGCAGCTGCCCTGGCTCGAGGAGCGCGGCGTCGCGCTCGTGCGCGGGCACGGGCGACTGGCTGGCGAGCGGGCCGTTGCCGTGGCGCTCGGCGACGGCGGCACCCGCGAGCTGACGGCGCGGCACGCCGTCGTCGTCGCCACGGGCTCCACCGCGGCCGTGCCGCCCATCGACGGCCTCGCCGCGGCGCGGCCGTGGACCAACACCGAGGTCACGTCGGCGCACACCGTGCCGCCGCGATTGCTGGTGCTCGGCGGCGGGGCCATCGGCGCGGAGATGGCCCAGGCGTTCTCGAGGATGGGCAGCACGGTGACCGTGGTCGAGGCGGCGCCACGGATGCTGCTGCACGAGGAGCCGTTCGCCGGCGACGAGGTGGCGAAGGCGTTCTCGGCCGAGGGCATCACCGTGATCACGGGGGCGCGTGTCGTGCGCGTCACACGCGACGCCGCCGTCACGCTGACCCTCGACGACGGGCGCACCATCACGGGCGACGAGGTGCTGGTGGCCGTCGGCCGTACCCCCAACACGCGTGACGTCGGCCTCGACGCCGTCGGGCTGGCAGAGCTGGCCGGGCACTACCTGCCCGTCGACGACCGCCTCCGTGTCGAGGGCGGGGAGGGGTGGTTGTACGCCGTCGGGGACTGCAACGGGCGGGCGCTATTGACCCACATGGGGAAGTACCAGGCGCGCCTGTGCGCCGACGTGATCCTCGGCCGGGACGTGCGCGACACCGCCGACGGGCCGATCGTGCCGCGGGTGACCTTCACCGACCCCCAGGTGTGCGCCGTGGGGCTCACGTCCGAGCAGGCGCGCGAGGGCGGGCGGCCGGTGCGTGTGGTGTCGGTCCCCACTGGCGGCGTGGCGGGCGCGGCGGTCCTCGGCAACGGCATCGCGGGGACGTCCGCGCTCGTTGTGGACGAAGAGCGCCGGACCATCCTCGGGGCGACGTTCACCGGGCCGGGGGTGCAGGAGCTGCTGCACTCGGCCACGGTCGCCATCGCCGGTGCCGTGACGCTCGACCAGCTGTGGCACGCCGTGCCGGCATTCCCGACGGTCAGCGAGGTCTGGCTCCGGCTGCTGGAGGCGTACGGCCTCTAAGAATGGCGGCAGGCTCGGCCCACGCGGCAGCCGCTACGGCTCGATCGGCGCGGGAAGGTCGGTGCGGCCCATCAGGTGGCGGTCGACGGCGGCGGCGCACGACCGCCCCTCGGCAATCGCCCACACGATCAGGCTCTGGCCCCGCCCCATGTCCCCGCACACGAACACGTTCGCCACGTTGGTCTGCCACGTCGCGTCCCGTGCCACGTTCCCCCGCTGGTTGAGCGAGACGCCCAACTGCTCGAGGAGGCCCGGCTTCTGCGGCCCCACGAACCCCATCGCCAGCAGGACCAGCTCGCACGGCAGCTCGGCGTCCGTCCCGTCCACCTTGACGAACTTGCCGTCGACCATCTCGACCTCGTGGTACCGCAGGGCGCGCACGTGGCCGTCGTCGTCGCCGAGGAAGCACTCGGTGTTGACGCTGAACACGCGCTCGCACCCTTCCTCGTGCGCTGACGACGTGCGGAACATGAGCGGCCACAACGGCCACGGCGTCGACTGGTCGCGCTGGTCGGGTGGGCGGGGGAGGATCTCGAACTGGTGCACGGACACCGCCCCCTGGCGGTGCGCGGTCCCGAGGCAGTCGGCGCCGGTGTCGCCGCCGCCGATAATGACGACGCGCTTGCCCTGCGCCGTGATCGGGGGCGCGTCGAGGTCGCCCTCCCGCACGCGGTTGGAGAGCGGCAGGTACTCCATGGCCTGGTAGATCCCGTGCAGGTCACGCCCGGGGACGGGGAGGTCCCGCGCCACGGTCGACCCGCCGGCGAGCACGACGGCGTCGTAGGCGAGCACCTCGGCCACTGGGACGTTGTCGCCCACGTTGGCGCTCGTGCGGAACGACGTCCCCTCAGCCGCCATCTGGGCGAGCCGCCGTTCGAGGAACCGCTTCTCCATCTTGAACTCGGGGATCCCGTAGCGCAGCAGCCCCCCGATGCGGTCGGCGCGCTCGTACACGACCACGTCGTGGCCGGCGCGGGTGAGCTGCTGGGCGGCCGCCAGCCCCGACGGGCCAGAGCCGATGACGGCCACCCGCTTGCCCGTCGTCGTCACCGGCGCGACGGGCTCGACCCACCCTGCCTCCCACGCTGTGTCGACGATGGTGACCTCGACCTGCTTGATGGTCACGGGGTCGTCGTTGATGCCGAGCACGCATGCGGACTCGCACGGCGCGGGGCACAGGCGGCCGGTGAACTCCGGGAAGTTGTTGGTGGCGTGCAGCCGCTCGCTGGCGTCGTGCCAGTCTTCGCGGAACACGAGGTCGTTCCACTCGGGGATCAGGTTCCCCAGCGGGCAGCCGTTGTGGCAGAACGGGATCCCGCAGTTCATGCACCGCGACGCCTGCATGCGCAGCCGGTCGGGCTCGAACGGCTCGTACACCTCGTGCCAGTCGTGGACGCGTACGGGGATCGGCCGCCGGGTCGGCGTCTCGCGGCGGTGCTTCAGGAAGCCGGTCACATCACCCATGTGCGGCCTCCATCACCAGCTTGTCGGCATCGAGGCCCTCTGCTGCGGCGCGCTCGATGGCCGCCAGGACTCGCTTGAAGTCCTTCGGGAACACCTTCAGCCACGCTTGCGCCTCCCAATCGTCGAGCACCCGCGCTGCGAGCTCCGAGCCCGTGAGCTCGCAGTGGCGCTCGACGGTGCCGCGCAGCCACGACCGGTCCTCGTCGGTCAGCGGGTCGAGGTCGACCATGTCGGTGTTGACCCGCGTCGCTGCCGTGCCGTCTGGGTCGCGGATGAACGCCACCCCGCCCGACATCCCCGCCGCGAAGTTGCGCCCGGTGGGCCCGAGCACCACCACCTTGCCCCCGGTCATGTACTCGCACCCGTGGTCGCCCACTCCCTCGACGACGGCGGTGGCCCCCGAGTTGCGCACGCAGAAGCGCTCACCGACGAGGCCGCGGAAGTACGCCGAGCCCGACGTCGCCCCGTAGAGCAGGACGTTGCCGGAGATGATGTTGTCCTCGGCGACGAAGGAGGGGTGCGCGTTCGCCGGGGGCCGCACGATCAGGCACCCGCCCGACAGGCCCTTGCCGGCGTAGTCGTTGGTGTCGCCGAACAGCCGGATGGTGATGCCGCGGGGCACGAAGGCGGCGAGGCTCTGGCCCGCTGACCCGCGCAGCGTGATGTCGATGGTCCCGTCGGGGAGGCCGTCGCCGCCGTAGCGGCGGGTGACTTCGGCGCCGAGCATCGTGCCGACCGTGCGGTTGGTGTTGCGGACGGGCACCTCGATCGTCACTGGGGCGCCCGACGACAGGGCGGGTGCGGCCAGCCGGATCAGCTCGTTGTCGAGCGCCCGCTCGAGCCCGTGGTCCTGTGTCGTCACGCGGTGGCGCGGGGCCGATGCCGGGATGGGCGGGACCGTCAGGATCGGCGACAGGTCGAGCCCCGACGCCTTCCAGTGGTCGATCGCGTCGGACACGTCGAGGGCCTCGACCTGGCCGATGGCCTCCTCGATCGAGCGGAACCCGAGCGCGGCGAGGTGCTCGCGCACCTCCTCGGCGATGAACTCGAAGAAGTTGACGACGAACTCCGGCTTGCCGCTGAACCGCTTGCGCAGCTCGGGGTTCTGCGTGGCGACGCCCACCGGGCAGGTGTCGAGGTGGCAGACGCGCATCATGATGCAGCCCGACACGACCAACGGGGCCGTGGCGAACCCGAACTCCTCGGCACCGAGCAGCGCGGCGATCACGACGTCGCGCCCGGTCTTGAGCTGGCCGTCGGTCTGCACGACGATGCGGTCGCGCAGGCCGTTGAGCAACAGCGTCTGCTGGGTCTCCGCCAAGCCGAGCTCCCACGGCGTCCCCGCGTGCTTGATCGACTGCAGCGGCGAGGCGCCCGTGCCGCCGTCGTGGCCGGAGATCAGCACGACGTCCGCCTTGGCCTTGCACACGCCGGCGGCGACGGTCCCCACGCCGATCTCCGACACGAGCTTCACGTGGACGCGCGCACGGGAGTTGGCGTTCTTCAGGTCGTGGATGAGCTGCTTGATGTCCTCGATCGAGTAGATGTCGTGGTGGGGCGGTGGCGAGATCAGCCCGACACCGGGCGTCGAGTGCCGGGTCTTGGCGATCCACGGGTACACCTTGTGCCCGGGGAGCTGGCCGCCCTCGCCGGGCTTGGCCCCCTGGGCGATCTTGATCTGGAGGTCGTCGGCGTTGACGAGGTACTCCGACGTCACGCCGAACCGCCCGGAGGCCACCTGCTTCACGGCGCTGCGGCGCGAGTCCCCGTTGGCATCGGGGACCCATCGCTCGGCGTCCTCGCCGCCCTCACCGGTGTTGGACTTCCCGCCGATGCGGTTCATGGCGATGGCCAGCGTCTCGTGCGCCTCGGCCGAGATCGACCCGTACGACATGGCGCCCGTCGAGAACCGGCGCACGATCGACGACACCGGCTCCACCTCGTCGATCGGCACGGGCGGGCGGGTCGGCGCGAAGCGGAACAGCCCCCGCAGCGTGGCCAGCCGCCGCGACTGGTCGTCGACGGCGCGCGTGTACTCCTTGAACACCTCGTAGCGCTTCGTGCGCGTCGAGTGCTGGAGCTTGAACACGGTCTCGGGGTTGAACAGGTGGTACTCGCCCTCGCGGCGCCACTGGTACTCGCCGCCGACCCACAGGTCGCGGTGGGCGGTCTCGGTCGGCCGGTCCTGGTGGGCGAAGGCGTGCCGGGCCGCCACCTCGGCGGCGAGCACATCGAGGCCGACGCCGTCGAGGCGTGACACCGTCCCCGTGAAGTACCGGTCGACGAGCTGGCGCGAGAGCCCGACCGCCTCGAACACCTGCGCGCCGGTATAGGACGCGACCGTCGAGATCCCCATCTTCGACATGATCTTGAGGACGCCCTTACCGGCCGCCTTGATGTAGTTCTTCACCGCCTTGCGGTAGGGGATGCCGCGGATCATCCCCTGGTTGATCATGTCGGCGATCGTCTCGAAGGCCAGGTAGGGGTTGATGGCCGCCGCCCCGTAGGAGATGAGCAGCGCGAAGTGGTGCACCTCGCGGGCCTCGCCGGTCTCCACGACCAGCCCGACGCGCGTGCGGCTCTTCTCGCGCACGAGGTGGTGGTGCACGGCGCTCGTGAGCAGCAGGCTCGGGATCGCCGCCAACGCCGCCGAGGAGTTGCGGTCCGACAGAATGATCAGGTTGGCGCCGTCCTCGATCGCCGCCGACACGCGGGCGCACACGTCGTCCAGCGCCGACGCCAGAGCCGCGCCGCCGCCCGCCGGGTCGAACAGGCCGTCGATCGTGAACGCCCGGAACCCCGCGGCCCCGCCCGGCTCGTGGATGTACATGAGCTTGGCCAGGTCCTCGTTGCTGATGATCGGGAAGGGCAGCTCGACCTGGCGGCAGGACCGGGGCTCGGGCGCGAGGAGGTTGCGCTCGGGGCCGACGGATGCCTGCAGGCTCGTGACCAGCTCTTCGCGGATGGCGTCGAGCGGTGGGTTGGTGACCTGGGCGAACAGCTGCTGGAAGTAGTCGAACAGCAGGCGCGGCCGCGCCGACAGCACGGCGACGGGGGTGTCGGTGCCCATGGAGCCGAGCGGCTCGGCGCCGGACCGGGCCATGGGCGCCACCAGGACCTCGAGGTCCTCGTTGGTCCAGCCGAACTCGCGCTGGTGGGTCACCACGCTGGCGTGCTGAGGCGTGAGCATGTCGCGCGGCGGGAGGTCGTCGAGGCTGACGAGGTTCTGCTCCAGCCATTCGGCATAGGGGTGCTCGGCGGCGAGCGACTCCTTGATCTCGGAGTCGCCGATGATGCGGCCCTTCGACGTGTCGACCAGGAACATGCGGCCTGGCTGCAGCCGCCCGCGGGCGACGATGTGGGCGGGATCGATGTCGATCACGCCGACCTCGGACGCCATGATCACCCGGTCGTCGTCGGTCACCCAATACCGCGACGGGCGCAGGCCGTTGCGGTCGAGCACGGCGCCGATGACCGTGCCGTCCGTGAACGCCACCGACGCCGGGCCGTCCCACGGCTCCATCAGCGTGCCGTGGAACCGGTAGAACGCCCGCCGCCCGGCTCCCATTGAGGTGTGCTGCTGCCACGCCTCGGGGATCATCATCAGCACGGCGTGGGGCAACGACCGGCCCCCGAGGTGCAGCAGCTCGAGCACCTCGTCGAAGCTGGCCGAGTCGGATGCGCCGGCCGTGCAGATCGGGAAGATGCGATCGAGGTCGCCAGGCAGCACGTCGCTCGCCAGGAGCGCCTCGCGTGCCCGCATCCAGTTGCGGTTGCCCTGCACCGTGTTGATCTCGCCGTTGTGGGCGATGTAGCGGTACGGGTGGGCGAGCGGCCACGACGGGAACGTGTTGGTGGAGAAGCGCGAGTGGATCAGCGCCAGCGCGCTCTCGACGCGCTCGTCGAGCAGGTCCGGGAAGAACACGGCCAGCTGCGGGGCGGTGAGCATCCCCTTGTACACCACGGTGCGGCACGACAGGCTAGGGAAGTAGATCCCGTCGGCCTCGTGCTCGATCCGCTTGCGCACGATGTAGGCCCGCCGCTCGAGGGCCATCCCGGACAGCCCCGTGTCGCCGTTCACGCCGGCGAGGAACACCTGGCGCATGACCGGCATCGCCGCCCGCGCCCGGGTGCCGAGCGAGCTGTCCTCGTAGGGGACGTCGCGCCAGCCGAGCACGCCGAGGCCTTCGCTGTCGGCGATCTTGGCGACGGCCTGCTCCGCCGCGGCGGTGCCTTCGCGCGGCAGGAAGGCGATCCCCGTCGCGTACGAGCCGGCCGGCGGCAGGTCGGCGCGGAACACCGACCGGTAGAAGCGGTCGGGCACCTGGATCAGGATCCCCGCCCCGTCACCGGTGTTGGCTTCGTCGCCCGTCGCGCCCCGGTGCTCGAGGTTGCACAGGGCGCCGACCGCCGTGGCGACGATGTCGTGGCTCGGCCGGCCCTTCATGTCGACGACGAACGAGACGCCGCACGCGTCGTGCTCGAAGGCGGGGTCGTAGAGCCCCACGGGGCCCGGGGTGTGGTCGTCCATCGTCATCCTTTGCAAGCGCCTGGGTGGCCGCTGGCCGGGACGACATTGGCCCGGTGGCTAACTGCGCCGCTCCCACAATACCAGGCCTACGCTGGGCCAATGCTGACGAAAGGCTTCAACCACGTCGCGGTCCTGACGCCCGACATGGAGCGCTTCGAGGAGTTCTATACCTCGGTGTTCGGCGCCGAGGTCCTCCGCGACGGCCCCGAGGGGCCGCCCGGTGCGCCCAAGGTCCGTATGGCGATCATCAAGGTGGGCCCCTACAGCGAACTCAACGTCTTCCACATCCCGGGCAACAGCGAAGCCGAGCGGCAGACGCCGATGTTCGGGCGGGGCAGGCTGGACCACCTGGCGCTCGAGGCCGAGTCGCTGGAGGCCTTCGAGGCGATCAGGGAACGGCTCATCGCCCGTGGCGCAGCGGACACGTTCGTCACGAACTTCGGCCCCATCCTCAGCGTGTTCTTCCGCGACCCCGACGGGCTCGAGTGCGAGGTGTGCGTGGCGAACCCCGACGCCAGGCCGGGCGAGTTCCACCCGCCGGGCACGCCCGCCGCCCGCTACGCCGGCGCCGGCCAGTAGCGGTCCCGCAGCAGCCGTTTGTACAACTTCCCGGTCGGCAACCGGGGGAGCTCGTCGACGAAGTCGACGCTGCGCGGGCACTTGAAGTGCGCCAGGTGGTCCCGGCAGAACGCGATGAGCTCGCGCTCGAGCTCGGGCCCCGCCGTCGCGCCGGGCGCGGCCTGCACGACGGCCTTGACCTCCTCGCCGAGGTCGTCGTTCGGGACGCCGATCACCGCCGCGTCGAGGACGGCCGGATGGGTCACGAGGAGGTTCTCGGTCTCCTGCGGGTAGATGTTCACACCGCCCGAGATGATCATGTACGACTTGCGGTCGGTGAGGTACAGGTAGCCCTCCTCGTCGACGTAGCCGACGTCGCCGACCGTGCTCATCACCGCACCGTCGTGGTCGGTGGCGCGGGTCTCCGCCGTCTTGGCCGGGTCGTTGAAGTAGACGAAGTTCGTCGCGCCGCGGAACCACACCGTGCCGGGCACGCCCGTGGCGCACTCGCGCATCTCGTCGTCGAGGACGACCAGCTCGCCGACGAGCGGCTTGCCGACGGTGCCCTTGTGCGCCAGCCACTCGGCGGAGTTGCAGAACGTGAGCCCGTTGCCCTCGCTCGCCGCGTAGTACTCGACGATGATCGGCCCCCACCACTCGATCATCTGCTCCTTCACCGGGACGGGGCACGGCGCCGCCGCGTGCACGATGCACTCGAGCGATGAGGTGTCCGCTGCAGCGCGCACGTCGTCGGGGAGCTTCAGCAGCCGGCTGAACATCGTCGGCACCATCTGCGAGTTGGTCACGCGGTAGCGCGCCACCAGGACGAGGAACGCCGCCGCGTCGAACCGCTCCATGACGACGCACGTGGCGCCCATACGCAGCGACGCGGCCACGCTCCCCTGGGGCGCGGCGTGGTACAGCGGCGCCGGGCTCAGGTACACCATGCCCTCGCGGAACCCGAACACCCCCCTGATGAACTCCCCCAACGGCAGCGCCTCGCCCGGGTCGCGGTCCGGGAGGTCGCGGTAGATGCCCTTCGGGCGCCCGGTCGTGCCCGACGAGTAGAACATCGCCGCGCCGAGCCGCTCGCCAGGCACCGGCACCGACGGGTACACCTCGCACACCGTCTGCAACGGTTCGAACGGGCCGGGCGGGTCGCTGGTCCCCGCCATTAGCCACCGCTCGACGCGCGGGCAAAGCTCCGGCAGGCGAGCCGCGACGTCGCGCTTGGCGTGCGATGTCACGAAGACCCGTGCTTCGCAATCGTTGACGATGTACGCGACCTCTTCGGCGGACAGGAAGGAGTTCACCGGCGTGTAGTACAGGCCGGTGCGCTCAGCGGCGCCCTCGCACTCGAGGAGCCGTGGCGTGTTCTCCATGAAGAACGCCACGTGGTCGAGCCGCTGCAGGCCCTGGTCGCGGAAGAGGTGGGCGATGCGGTTGCACGCCGCTTCGTACTCGGAGAACCTGACCTCCTCTCCGGAGGGCGCCATCACGATGGCCGGCTTGTCGGGTTGCTCGAGCGCGTGGCGCGCCGCGTACATGGCGCGGGAACGTAGCGCCTCAGTCCAACGGCCGCAGGCGCACCTTGGCGGGTGGGAGGTGCCCGTAGACGAGCACGCCCTCGCCGGGCCTGATGCGCCGAAGGTCGGCGTCGGGCGCGAGCGGGCGCTCGCGGCGCGAGCGCGTCGTCGAGCGCCCGCCCGCCGGGCCGATGGTGAGGCTATGGTCGGCGACGTCGGCCTCGCCGATGAGGCGGCTCGTGTACTCGAGCGTCGCCGGGTCCGAGATGCCGGACAGGACCAGCTTGGCCCGATGGTTGTTCACCACCGTCGCCGCCCGTTCGCCGTACCTGGCGCGCACCTGGGCCAGGTCCTGCCACACGGTGACGAGCTGGATGCCGTGGCCCGCGGCCGTGGCGGCGACAGCGTCGAGGTCGCGCAGCGGTGCGATGTTCGCGGCTTCGTCGAGCACGATGAGCAGCGGCGGGTCGAGCTCCCCGGCGTCGTACGCGGCGGTGACGACGGTGTGGAGCAACGTGGCGAATACGGGCCTCAGCCGGTCCTGCTCGTGCCCGGGCGCGCACACGTACAGGGTCGACGCGCTGCCGTCGAGCAGGCGCGCCGGGTCGATCACCGACGTGGCGGCCGAGCGCAGGACCACGGGGTCGGCGAACGCCTCGAGCACCATCTCGGCCGTCGTGAACACCGATGAGCGGGTGCGGTCGTCGCGCCGCCACGACGCCGTCGCCGCGCCGAGCGCGTCGGCGTGCCAGGCCAGCGCCGCCGCCACGTCCTCCTCCGCCTGGGCATCGACCCAACGCACGACCTGGCCCATGTCGGCACCGCTCAGTGCGGCAGCGAACAGGTAGGGCGCGAGGAGCTTCCCCGCCGCGGCGTACCAGAAGTCCTCCTCGCCGCCGGCGCCGGGGTTCGTCCGAGAACTGGTGCACAGCCACGCCGCCGTCCGCCGCGCGCCCTGCCACGTCGTGCACGCGCCCAGCGGCGACCACGTCGTCGCCGGTAGGCCCGTCGACGCCGTGGGGTCGTACACCCACGTCGTCGCCCGCCGCGCCCGCCGCTCGATCGTGTCGCGGACGAGGTCGGTCTTGACCGAGGTGGCGATCACCGGCCCGTCCCACTCGAGCACGGCGGGGATGGCGAGGCCGCGCGTCTTCCCCGACTGGGACGGCCCGAGCACGACCAGCGAGGCACGGCGTTCGGCTGCGAGCAGGCGGCCCCGCCCCGGGCGCGACTGGAGGTAGCCGATCGTCAGGCGCCCGCGCGCGGGCCGGGGCACGACGACGGGGCGGACGTCGCGCGCCCGTGCCCATCCCCTGCGGCCTGGTCCCGTCGGCGGCCGCGCCGGGCGCCCGGCGACGACCACCACGGCGAGGGCGGCGCCCGCCACGGCCCCGATCGCTCCTGCGCCCAGCATCTAGACAGTGATGACATCATATGCTATGAAAAGCAAGCGCCTTCCCCGGCCGTCACCCCCCAGCGACCGGAGGAGGCGCCCCCCATGGTGATCGTGCACCGGCTCGGCGCCACCGGCGCCCGCTACTACCTGGCGGCGGTCGGCCCGAGCGGCGGGGATGCCCCCGCCCTCGGGGAAGCGCCCGGGCGGTGGGTCGGCCGGGCCGCGCCCGATACCCCCGTCACCCTGCCCGCCCTGGCGGCGTGGATGCCGAGCGGGGCGGGCCGGCTGCCGGGGCTCGACGTTATGTTCTCCGCCCCGAAGTCGGTGTCCGTGCTCCACGCGGTCGCGGGCGATGACGCGGCGCGCGAGATCCGGCGCGCCCACGACGAGGCCGTGCGCGCCGGCGTCGCGTACCTCGAGCGCCATGCGTGCCGCGTCCAGGTCCGCAGGCGGGTGGAGCCGGCGTGGGGGTTCGTGGCCGCCGCCTTCCGGCACCGCACGTCGCGCGGCGACGACCCGCACCTCCACACGCATGTCGTCGTGGCCAACGCGGCGCTCACCGAGGACGGCCGCCGTCGCGCGCTGCACACGCCCGCGCTCTACCGCGAGCGGCGGGGCGCGGCGGCGACGTACCACCTGGTCCTCCGTGGCGCGCTGACGTCGTCGCTCGGGCTGCGGTGGGCAGCGCCGACGATGGGGAGGTCGGACGCGCTCGAGGTGCCGGCCGAGGTGCGCGCCGCGTTCAGCCGCAGGCGCGCCGCCGTGTTGACGGCGTCGGCGTCGATGGCGGACCGGCGGTGGGCCGAGCACGCCACACGCCCGCCGCGCGACGGCCTCGTCGACTACGAGAGCCTGGCCTTCGGATGGCGCCGGCGGGTCTTGTCCCTCGGCTGGCGGGCGCCGGACGTCTTCGAGGGACGGCCGCTAGCGGTCGCCCCCGTCGACGAGCAGGCCCTGCCGACCGCGGACCGGTGGGGCCGTGCCGAGCTCGTTGCTGCCCTCGCCGACCACTGGCGCGACGGTGCTCCCGCACCCGTCGTCCGCGCCGCGACGGAGCAGTTGCTCGGCTCGCCAGAGGTGGTCCGCTGCGCGTCGCACTTCACGACGCGCGCGGCCGAGGCGCGGCGACGCGCCCTCGGGCCGGCGCTGGCGCAGCTGCGCGCCGTCGGGGCGACCCCGGAGGCACTGGGCGAGATGGCGCACGACCTGGCGCGCACGGGGCAGCGCGTGGTGGCCGTGGTGCGCGACGCCCATGCCGCGCAGGCGGTGGAAGGGCGTGCAGGGGTGGCGGCCGTGCCTATCGCCGACGCGGCGAGCGCGATCGCCGCCATGGGCCCCGATGACGTCGTCGTGCTCTGCGCCGAGAGGCCGCTGCCGTCCGCAGACCTCGAGCGTGTGCTCGCCGCGGCTGCGGCGCGCCGGGTCGACGTCGTGCGTGGCGATCCGGCGGTGCCCGCACCAGCCGGCCCGGGCCGGGCGCTGCCGGCGATCGCGTTGCGGACCGTCGCCGACCGCGGCGGTGACTGGACGGCGGCCCCGACGCCGCGCCAGGCGGCGGACCTGGCGCTCGCCGACTGGTTGGCGTGCCGCCGCGCCGGCCGGCCGGCGGTGCTCGTCGGCGAGCGGGCCGAGGTCGAGGTCCTCAACGGGCGGGCGCGAGCCGCGCTGCGCGAGGCGGGGATGCTCGGCGGCCGAGAGGTAGGCGGCTTCGCCGTCGGGGACGTCGTGCGGTTCACGCACGCACGTCCGTCTGCTGACATCGCCCGCCACGCACAGGGCGAAGTCGTCGCCACCGGCACGGGATCGCTCGACGTGCGCCTCCTTGGTGCGCACCGCACCGTGCGGCTCAAGGCGGCGGAGCTGCGCACCGTGGTCCACGCCCACGTCGTGCCACCGCTCCCCGTGCTCGTCGCCGGGCGCGGCGACGTCTTCATCGCCGGGGCACGGACCATCGCGGAGCGCCACCTCGCGGGTGCGCAGCAGCACCGGTACGTGACGGGTGAGGCCGCGCTCCCGCCGACCGCTCGCGAGCTCGTGACGCGTGACTCCTTCGTCCGCGGGCACGAGCCGTCCCTCGCCAGGCACGCCGTCGAGCGTGGCGCTGGCCGTTCCAGGTAGCCCGACGAAAGGCGACGCCCGTGCACGCCCTCATTGCCGCTCTCCCGCCCCCCACGAGCATCACCCCGGTGGCGGGGCCGCCCCTGCCGGGGACGCCGCAGCTGCAGCAGCTCATCGACGGGTTCTCGACGTGGGCGTTGATGGCCGCCCTGGCCGGGATGCTGATCGGGGCGGCCGTCTGGGCGCTCGGGCACCACTCGAGCAACTACCAGCAGGCGGTGAACGGCAGGAAGGGCGTGCTCGTCTCCGGTGCCGCGGCCATGATCATCGGCGCCGCACCGAGCCTGATCGACTTCTTCACCGGGCTCGGGCGGCAGGTCCACTGACGTGCGCGGCGCGGTCATCACGGTCCTCCTCGCCGGGTTCATCGTCGCCGGCGGCGCGGCGCTGGCGGTCGCTGGTGCGCGGCCGGCGGTCGCGGCCCCGGGCATCGGCCTCCCGGTCCCGCCGATCCCGCCGATCATCCCGCCGGCGCTGCCGATCGCGAACCCGCTCGGCGACGCCGTCACCAGCGGGCTGGGCGACGCGGCGAGCGGTCTCGCCCGCGCCTCGGCCGACACGGTGCTCGACGCGGTGGCGAGATGGGTGTCCGACGGTGCCGCCTCGCTGCTCGGCGGGCTGGCGCGCACCATCGACCAGAACACCGACCCGGCAGACACCAAGCAGTGGTTCGACGGGCACTTCGGGCTCATGGCCGTCGTCGCCGCCCAGCTGGCGATCCCGCTGCTGTTCGCCGTCGCCATCACGGCGGTCGCCCGTCGCGACCTGGCGCTGTTGGCGCGAGCCGCCTTCGTGCATGCGCCGCTCGCTTTGCTCGGCACGGGCGCCGCGATGGTGATCGTCGGCATGGCGCTGTCGGCGACGGACGAGCTGTCGGCTTACGTCACCTCGAGCGCCCACGTCGATGCGGCGGGGTTGCTCCGCAACCTGGTCAGCGCCCTCTCGCAGGGCGGGTCGACCGTCACCGGGTTCGGGCTTGTGCTGGTGTCGCTGCTCATCGCCATGGGCGGGTTCTTCCTCACGATCGAGCTCGTCGTGCGGGAGGCGGCGATCTGGGTGGCGATGCTGTTCCTCCCGCTGGGGCTGGTCGCGTCGGTGTGGCCGGCGACGGCGCGGTGGGGCAGGCGGCTGGCAGAGCTGATGGTCGCGCTGATCCTCTCGAAGT
>Ga0070741_10010123_pt1 | contig 17955 bp, 15 predicted proteins | sample Coa_R1_4_FD_66440 | JGI IMG/M metagenome (GOLD analysis project Ga0070741, IMG submission 66440) | Surface soil microbial communities from Centralia Pennsylvania, which are recovering from an underground coalmine fire - Coalmine... | ecosystem: Environmental > Terrestrial > Soil > Unclassified ...
GGTCGCCCGCGGGTCGCCGCCGGTCGCCAGGGCGATCATTCCGGGAAACGAATCCGAGGGGAACGGCGTGCTCGCGTTGGAAAAATCAACGCCGCGCGCCATCAGCGCGGCCAGGGTGGAGCTGGGGTGGGTTTGGACATACCAGGCCAGGTCGGACTGGTGCAATCCGTCGACCGACACGAGCAGGACATGATCAACCGTTCCGTGGCCAAAGCCGTGCTCCGGCATTTCGGCCGCGACCGGCAAGGCCGTGCCGGCCAGGAGCAGGGCGCCGGCAAAAGCAGCGGCGAAGCGGGCGGCGGTGGAAGGGTGGTGGGGCGAGTCTGTCTTCATGATATTCCTTTGATTTTGTAATTAATTACTGAATACACCGGGCCGCTCAGGCGAACATCCGCCGGGGCGTCGACCGGGGTTATCACCCAGACTTGACCGCGCCGGAGCGAAATTGACCACGCGATGTTTGTAATAATGGAGTTACGAATGTTGCGGTCGGGTTACGCCGCAGCCTTCCGGACCGGGAGCCGCGCCGATGCGGGCTGAGCCCGATTGGCCGGGCCAAGGGGATTTAGCCCAACATTTTCTCTTCCCGCCCGCCGCTTGGGCCGCCCGATTTCACCCCGGCCCGGGGTTTGCGCCCGGTTGTCTGGGCGACGATGAGAATGACCCCGATAATCAGAAAGACCGCCCCCACCGCACCGAAGCCGAACAAGGTGGCGACGATGGCGAGCACGAGAAGGAGAATACCGATAACCACCAGCATGGTCGGACCGCGCGCAAGCCGATCGCCGGCCGGCGCCACGGGCATCGGCGGAGCATACCGCCGGCGTTTCGCGACCGCCATCCGGGCGTTCCGGTGCGCACCTTGCGGGGGCTCGCCCGGCTTTGCCTCCGGAGAAAACGGAGGAGGCGCGGCGCCGCGGGCGCCCCGCGGTTAATCTTTCAACTCGCCGGCCTGCTCGGCCTGCTGATGTTTCCGTTTCCGGACAAAGACCTGGTAGGTGACGATGTCCCAGGCGTTGTGAATGCCGGTGAAGAGAAGGAGCAATGATGAGGCGGCGACGGAAAAAAGCGCGGGGCGCGCCTGCGAGAGGGCCAGGCGCGCCGAGGCCGCCAGCGCCAGGTAAGCGGCAAGCGGAAACAGGACGTGGAACAGCCAGTCCTCAAACACCGGCAGATAAGCGGTCTGCCGGCGCATGCGCCGCACCACGACGGCGGTGTAGATGATGCCGCAAAGGCCAATCAGGCCCCAGAGAATTGCCGCCGACTCGATTTCATTCCAGGGCGCGCTGATCAGCGCGGAGAGCAGGAGCACGACGCCGAAATGGACCACGCTCGGCGTGGTGAAGGCATGCCCTGTCTGCGCGTCACTGCGCGTCACCGGCATTTCGGCGATGAGCGTGATGACGACGAACTGCAGTCCGATCAATGCGCCGGCCGATGATCCGACGATCATATAAAAATCCTGCCATCGTTCGAGCGGGTTCATGTCGGGTCGTCAATCGGCAGTCGCCTGAGCCGTGAAAGGCGGCGGAAATCACGCTGGATACTGTTCGTCACTGACTTTTTCCATCCACTCGACGGCCTTGCCGTCCAGTTGCTCCTGGATGGCGAGATGGGTCATGGCCGTGGTCGGCGCGGCGCCGTGCCAGTGCTTTTCGCCCGGCGGAAACCAGATCACATCGCCCGGCCGGATCTCTTCGATCGGCCCGTCCCAGCGCTGGGCCCGGCCGCAGCCGGCCGTCACAACCAGGGTCTGGCCGAGCGGATGGGTATGCCAGGCCGTGCGCGCGCCGGGCTCGAAGGTGACGGTGGCACAGGCGACGCGCGCCGGCGCGGCGGCCTGAAAAAGCGGATCAATCCGCACCGTGCCGGTGAACCAATCGGCCGGTCCCTTTCCGGATGGCTGCGAGCCATTCCTTCTAATTTCCATGCGGAATAAGAGATGATGATGGGACGCGCAGGCAAGTGCCAGGTCGATTTAAGCGGAGCCCTGCCGTCCGCGCCCACAACCCCGCCTCGGAAAAGCTCACGCCGCGACCAGCTGCACTTCGTGCGACGGGCCGAAGGACCTGATCAGCCACTCCAGCCGGTCGATGGGCAGGGGTTTCGGCATGGCGAGGGGCGGTGCCAGTCGGCGCAGCTCGCGGCTGTAGCGGCCGTAATGCGAAAAATGCGCCGGATAAGTGTCGGGCGTGAGGCCGAGAAAAGCGCCGCGCGTCCGCGCCCGGCGGAGGACGGCGTGCCAGGCGTCGATCGGCGGCAGGCCCACCGCGTCCACCCCATGGGCGAAAAGCATCAGATAAATTTCGTCAAACGGTTCACCCTCGTCGAGGTAGCGGTTCACCGCGTTGAGCGACGGCTGCATGTTGAACACCGTCCAGAACGGCACCGCGCCGGCATGGAGGCACCGGTAGGGATCATGGGCAATGAACGACTCGATGACCAACCGGTTGCCCGGCAGGCCGCGTTCCCGGTGCCACGAGCGGTGGAAATCGGCCACCAGAGGGCTGGGACGCTCGGGTGCATCGAAGGAAATCCGCTGCAGGCGGAAGCCGCGGGTCCGGGCAAAATCGGCAAGATCATTGCCCAGGGCCGGCTCGAACCCCCATTCCGCCTCCGGGCTTTCGCCGTTCGGCGGCGGAGGCTGCCAACGGCGCAGCGGCCGGCCATGGCGTTGCAAGGCCGCCTCCACCCGCGGGCCGCCGTGAAAATATTCCTCGACGGTCGCGCCGCCGACCTCGCCAAACTGGAAACGGTGGCGCGGCCCCAGCCGCGTCGTCGGCCAGCGAAGGCCGCAGTCCGCGATGATGATGCGGCCGCCCGGTTCCAGCCGGTCGGCGAGAAACTGCGTGTAGGCGGGCGGCAGACGAAGGAACTTTGAGCGAAAATAAGCGAGGCGGGCCAGGGTCAGACGGTCCTGATTGGGATCGAAAAATTGGTGAAGCTGGACGTCGGGATTCAGCGCCAGGAAAACCTGGGCCGTCTCCCGCTCCTGCTCGAGGGCGCGGATCGGATCATCCGGATCATGCCGGCGCTTGATCACGGTGAGGAAGGTTTGCGGCAGCCAGGGGATGCCGAACGCCGCGCAAAGGTGCACCAGGGCTCCGTTCGACGATCCGATCATCACCGCCGGGTAGCGGCGCGCGGGATAAAGTCCGGCCAGCCATTCGGCCACGGCGTGGGCATTGACCATCTCGATTTTGCCTGGCGAAATGCCTTCGCGTGCGGCCCAGCCGGCGAAGAAATTCAGCCGCTGCCGGCGCGGCAGCAGATCGCTCTGCCGGACCAGCCATTGCAGCGCCGGCGGTTGGCCCAGGCCGGAGAAATCACGGCCGTGGAGAAACCGGGCAAGCGACTGCGCGAAGGCGGCCGCTGAATCGAATTGGGCTATGCCGGGCGGAGGTTTCATCGCTGGCGCCGTCCTGGCGCAAGACACGCCGGGATGGACTCCACCAAGATGGGCTGTGGCCGCATCGTTTTCCAGAAGGTCGCGTTCCGGAATTCCGACCGGTGAAATCCCGCGGACCGCACCGGAGCATCTCCGAAGGCGAGGGCCCCGGCCGCGGATCGTCACTGCGGGTTTGCATCGCGCCGGCAAGGTTCTATTGTCCGGACAATGGGTTTTTCCAGCATCCCACCCGCCCCGGCGCCGCCGGAAGCTTTCACCGTGTCCACGCTCCGCCCTGCGAGCAAGCCGACCATGTACTTCGTCGGCATGACCACGGCGCAGTCCTCCATCATGCGGGTGTTCCCGCGGTGGGCGCGATTCCTCCAGCTCGGCGATGTGGGCATCCAGGGGATCGACTGCCGCTGGCATGACGATCCGCATGTTTATCGCCGGGTGGTCGAGTTCATCCGGGACGACCCGCTCTCGCGCGGCGCGCTCGTCACCACGCACAAAATCGATCTGCTACGCAGCTGCCGCAACCTTTTTGATGCGCTCGATCCCCATGCCGAGCTGATGGGTGAGGTCAGCTGCATCGCCAAGCGCGGCGGCCGGCTGTGTGGCTCGGCCAAGGATCCGATCTCGAGCGGGCTGGCCCTGGAGGCATTTCTTCCCGACGGGCACTGGATCAACACGCGGGCCGACACCTTCGTGCTCGGCGCAGGCGGTTCGGCGATCGCCATCACCAGTTACCTGCTGGCGGCGTGGCACGGCAGGGACCGGCCGGCCCGGCTGATCGTGTCCAACCGCAGCCCGGCGCGGCTGGGCGAAATGGCGGCGATTCACCGGCGGCTCGATGCCGATTTTGCGGTGGAATATTACTGCACGCCGCACCCCGCCGACAACGACACGATCCTCGCCAGCCTGAGTCCAGGCTCGCTGGTGATCAACGCCACCGGCCTGGGCAAGGACGCGCCCGGCTCGCCCCTGACCGACGCGGCGATTTTTCCGCCGCGCGGCTGGGCGTGGGATTTCAATTATCGCGGTGATCTTGGTTTTTTGCGGCAGGCGCGTGCCAGGGAAAAGGAGCGCCAGCTCCACGTGATCGATGGCTGGACTTATTTTCTTCATGGCTGGACGCGGGTCATCGCCGAGGTCTTTGGCATTGAAATCCCGGTCAAAGGGCCGCGCTTTGACGAACTTGCCCGTCTGGCCGAGGAGGTGCGATGAACGCGCACAATAATCCATCGGCGGCGGGCGGCGCGCCGATGACGCCATGGGCGATCGAAATCGACCTGCTCGAGGCGACGATGCGGATGCCGGACCGCCTGCTGGTCCGCCGCGCCTCGGACATGCGCGGCTATTATCGCGATGCCGCCGCACTCGAGCACTTGATTGCCGCCGGCGATCCCCTCCATTATGAGGTGCTGGAGAAGCCGGTGCCGGAGGAGCGCGGTCATCTCATGGTCTGCATCAGCCGGCTGCAGCCCGGGCTGGTCGGCGACGAGTGCTTCATGACCAAGGGGCATTTTCACGCCGTGCCGGCGACGGGAGAAATTTATCTCTGCCTGCGCGGCACCGGCTTCATGGTGATGAAGACGGCGGCCGGACTGAAGGCCGCGGTGCCGATGCGGCGCCATCAAATGGTTTACGTGCCGCCGTGGTGGGCGCATCGATCGATCAACACCGGCGACGAGCCGCTGGTTTCGTTTTGCGTCTATCCCGCCGAGGCCGGCCACAATTACGGGGACATTGCCACCGCCGGTTTTCCCCAGCGCATCCTCCGGCGCGGCGGCGCGGTGCAGATCGTGGAGGAAACGGCGAATTTTTCTCGCCCGGCTTGACTGAAACCTGCAAAAGCCAGCGCCGGGATGGATGCTTCTGAAGAACAACCGCTCTTTCGCGCGACCGAGCGTTTCGCGCTCGATGCCGCCTCGCCGGTGCCGCTCTATCACCAGATCGAGCGGATCATCATCGAGCGCACCACCGGGCGGGACGCGATGGGGCGGCTCCTGCCGGCGGAGACCGACCTGATGCGGATGTTCAACGTCAGCCGCGCCACTGCCCGCCGGGCTTACGAGACGCTGGTGACGAAGGGAATCGTCGAGCGCCGCCGCGCCCTCGGCACCCGCGTGGTCGGCACGGAAATGACGGAGGACCTCGGGCGGCTGAAAAGTTTTACCGAGGAAATGCAGCGCAAGGGCCTGCAGACGAGCACCGAGGTGCTGGAGGTGGCGGAGCACGCGCCAACCGCGGCGGTGCGCGAGCGGCTGGGCCTGGGCCGGGACGAGCGCACGCTGCTGTTCCGGCGGCTGCGCGGCACGAGTGAATTTTTTCCCGTGGTTTATCTGCTCTCGGAAATCCCGGCATCCTTCGGGATCAGCGCAAGGGAGGATTTCAGCGCCTCGCTCTATCAGCTGATCGAGGCGAAACATCGCATTCCGATCGAATCGGCCGACGAGGAGATCCGGGTGGCGAAGGCGACGGCCGCCGAGGCCAGGTTGCTCAAAATCGCGCCGGGCGATGGCGTGCTGGTGATGGAGCGCATCACCTACACGCGGGGAGAGAGGCCGCTGGAGTTTGTCCGCGCCGTCTACCGGCCGGAGCATTACACTTTCTCCATCCGGCTCCGGCGCTGATCAGTACTGCAGCAGGCACTTCACGACCTCGCCGCGGCGGACGGCGGCGAAGGCTTCGGCGATCCGTTCAAGCGGGAACCGATGCGTGACAAATTCCGCGGCGGAGAGCCGGCCGGCGCGGATCCATGCGCAGAGCGGTTCCTGCGCCTCGCGCTCGCGCCAGCGCGTCGGCCATTGGTGCACGTAAAGATTGAAGTTATAAGGCCCGAGTTCCTTCGCCACCGGCAGGGTGGGCGCGGCGACGACGCCGTAGACGCAGACCGAGCCGCCCATTTTCACGAGGGGCAGCGCGAGATTGACGATCTTTTCGTTGCCCACCGCGTCGATCACGGCGTCAAGGCTCCGCGCCAGCTCGCGCTGCAACGCCGGGACGTCTTCCGGCGCGAAGGTCGCGTCGGCGCCCATCTTTTCCGCCACCGCACGCTTGCCCGGCAGCGGATCGACCACCCCAACCCACTTCAAGCCGAGCAGTTTTCCGAACTTGACGAAACTCAGGCCCACCGGGCCGGCACCGAAGACGAGGATGCGCTGGCCGGCCGTGAGGTTGAAATCTCCGAAGCCGCCGTAAACTTCACGCCACATGCAAAGCAGCACGGCGTCGGCGGGAGAAATGTCCGCCGCGACCTTGCGCTGGATCTCATGGCATTCGAACCAGCCATGCGCGGCATCGGCCACGCCGTCCGCGACCATGGCATCGTGGTCGTTGACGAGGGTGAAATCGCAAAAACCGCCCCAGCCACTGTGCAGCCCGGCTTGGGCGAACTCGAAGACCAGTCCGCCGATGACGCGGTCGCCCACGGCGAAGTTGCGCACCTTCGGACCGACCTGCTGGACGATGCCGGCGTCCTCGTGGCCGAGCACCATCGGAAAGGCCTGGACGCCGGGGAAATGGCCGCCGATCAGCTTCGAGTCGGTGGCGTTGCAGAGCGCGGCGATCTCGGTCTTGACCAGCGCCTGGTAGGGACCGACGCGCGGCGGCGGAAGATCGGCGATTTCGAGTTTGCCCGGGGCGGAGACGATGACGGCTCTCATGGGAGTAATTGAATTTTTGCCAGCTCGGCATAGACCGGCTCGAGGCGGCGATAGGTGACGGCGAGGAGTTCGCGGCGGCGGCGGTAGATTTCGCGGTGCGCCGGGATCGGCGAGGCGGTGTGCTCGACGGTGATGAACTGGCGGATGACGTCGAAATTTTTGAAAATCCCCGCCGCGACTCCGCCGATGACGGCCGCGCCCATCGAGGTGGCTTCCTCGAGGAAGTTGAGCGATTCGATCCGGCAATCGTAGACGTCGGCCATGATCTGGCGCCAAATTGCGCTTTTCGCGCCGCCGCCGATCACCGTGACCGAATCGATCGGCACATGGGCGCGGAAGATGTCCACGATCAGTCCGAGATTGAGGGTAATGCCCTCCATCACGGCGCGAAGCAGGTCTTCACGCCGGGTGGCGACGCTGAGGCCGACGAAGGCGCCGCGCGCCGCCGGGTTCCACCACGGCGTACGCTCGCCGAAGAGGTAGGGCAGGAAGAGCACGCCGTTTGCGCCCGCCGGCGTCCGGGCGATGGCTTCCTCAATAAATTCATAGGAACGGTCCTGATCCACGCCGGCGGCGACGATTTCCGGCATGCAGAGCTGTTCACGCATCCAGGCGAAGCTGGAGCCGGCCGTCTGCATTGTGCCGGAGGGGTGCAGGTAACCCTTGACGCAATGCGCCCAGTTCATCGTGCGCATCTGCGGATCGACGATCGGGCGCTCCACCGTGAGCGCGATCCAGCTGGAGGAACCGAGATAATTGTAGGCGCTGCCGGGACTGATGCAGCCCACGCCGACGCCCGCGCAGCTGCCGTCGCCGCCGCCGGCCGCCACCGGCGTGCCGGCCCTCAGCCCCGTCTCCCGGGCCGCCGCGGCCGTCACCTCGCCAATGATCGTCGCCGAATCCACCGCCTCGGGAAAAAGCCCCGGGTCGAGACCGGCCAGCCCGAGGATTTTTTCCGACCAGCGAAACGAAGTGAGATCGAAGGCATTGGTCCCCGAGGCGTCGGAAAAATCCGTGACCAGCCGCCCGGTCAGGCGGCCGTTGACGTAATCTTTCGCGCACAGCGTCTTGAACGTTTGCCGGAAAATCTCCGGTTCATGCGTCCGCAGCCACATGAGTTTTTCCAGCGTGTAGGAGGCGCTGACCCGGTGGCCGACAATGGCATAAAACTCCGGCAGGGAGATCCGGTCCAGCAGCGTCTCGGCCTCGGCGGTCGCGCGCTGGTCGCAATAGAGGATCGAGGGCCGCAGCGCCCGGCCGTCGCGGTCCACCGGCGTGCAGCCCATCATCTGACCGCTGAGCGTGACGGCGGCGACCTCGCTGGCGGGGACCTGGGCGAGAAGCACGCGGGTCGATTCGCAAACCGCGCGCCACCAGTCCCGCGGGTCCTGCTCGGCCCAATTGCCGTTGAAGAACCGGGTGGCGTAACCGACCGTCTGGCTGGCGACAAACCGACCTTCGTCGGTGAAGAGCGTGGCCTTGTTGCCGCTCGTGCCGAGGTCGTGGGCCAGAAGATAGCGGGCCATGGCGGGCTACTGCAGCGTGTTGCCGACGGAGACGAGGACGATGCCCGCGATAAGGACGGTCAGCCCGCCCGCAAGCCAGCGGCGGCTTTCGGCGCTGGCGCCCTTCCATTCACCGGTCATAAAGCCGAGAGCGTTGCCGATCAGCACCGAGCCGGACTGGAAAATGGCGAACCCGACGGACGTGCCGAGCGCGCCGAGCATCCAGCCGCCGAGCCCATAGAAAAACAGGCAGGCGAAATGGCCCAGCGCCATGAGCAGGGTGAGGAACAGATTCAAGCCGGTGCCGGGCAGGGCGAAGTTTTTCCAGGTCCGGTTCTGCGCGAGGCGGAGGATGGCAAAACCAAAGCTCGAAACCAGGCCGCCGCCGAAGATCAACGTCCAGACGGCGATGCCGGCGAGCCAGGGCGGATTGTGAAATTGGTCGATGGCGATCCGGTCAATGTGTCCGAGATTGCCGCCGATATGATAGGCGATGTTACAGCCGGAGGAGAACAAGCCGGCGAGCACGCAGATGATCACGCCGGTGAGCGTGTTTTTTTTCGGGGCGGGGGAGGCGCCGGCCGCCGGCGGTGACGTCAGCGATCGCTCGCGCTTCATGCCGGCGACGCCGTTGAGCGCGACGCCGGCGATGCAGATGAGAATGCCGAGAATGACGACCAGGCCGCCGCGGGTCGCCACGCGGTCGGCCTGGCCGAGAAAAAACGGCAGGATCGAGCCGCACAGGGCCATCGTGCCCATGGTCAGGGCATAACCGAGCGAGAGTCCGAGCCGTGCCAGTCCGTGGCCCCAGAGGCAAAACCCGCAACCCCAGAGAAAACCCAGCGCGATCACGCCGAGGAGCGTGCCGCCCGAGACCTGCGCATAGGTCGCGCCCAATCCCTTCAGCGCCAATGCCGCGAATCCCACCGGCACGATGAGCATGGCAAAAAAGAAAAAGGCGCCCCAGGTGTTTTCCCAGGCGTAGTTTTTGACGTACTTGGCGGGGAGCGCGAACGTACCAAGGAAAACCGACGCCAACAGAATCCAAGCCATGCCGAGCAGCATAAATGACCTTTGTTAGTTGTGAATGAGAGCTGGCCCGCGCGGCGGTGGAGGCGCCGGGCGGCCGGGGAGCGGGACTATTGCAAACGAATCAGACTGAGTGTGGCGGGAGAATCGTGGCGGGTATTCACCTTGTCGCGGTGGTCGGGGCCGAAGACCGCGTCGAAATTTGAAACGACGAGATTGCCGTGCCAGACGATCGGTTCGCCCGGCTCGTTGAGCTCGCCCTGGCGGCCGTCCGTATCGCCGTTTTGCGCCACGACGGAAATCTCTCCGGCGGGCGAGACGCGGGCGATCGCATTGTTGGAAAAATCCGCGACGTAAAGGTTGTCATGTTCGTCGACACAAATGCCGTCGGTCGTCCGCATCCGTGCTTGGGTCGCTTTCGCCAGGAAACCGGGATCGTGCGGGTCCAGGGCGTAGTCGTGGTCGGTGCGCGCGAACACCACCTTGCTCGCGACCTGGCCGGCCGCGTCAAAGGTCAGCTTGTAGATGGCGCCATCGCCAAAAATTCCCACGAAGAGGTTGCCGGCGCGATCGAACACGAGGCCGTCGGCGCCGTACTGGCAGTGCCGGTTCTCGCTCAAAAACGTCGCCACGATCTGCGGATCGGCCAGCGTGTTGGTCACCGTGACATCATGGTCGTTGAGGCGAAACCGATAAACCGCGCTGACGAGCAGCCCGGACGGATCCTTCACGCGCGTCATCAAGCTTTCCGTGACATACAGCCAGTCGCCCCGCACCCGCACGCCATTGGGATGTTCCATGCCTTGCGCCACGACGGTCGTTGACTCGATGCGATTGTCGCGGATGCGCAGCCGCAGCAGGCGGCCCTCAAATGCGCCTTCAGGTTTGCCCGGCCAGCCCTGGTTGTCGCAGACGTAAAGATCACCGTCTGGACCAAATTCGATTCCCATGGGGCAGGACCGCCCGGTTTTGGCGAGGGGCGGCACCTCCACCCATTTCATAGCATGGCCGGCGGCATCGATTCGCGCCAGACAGGCAGGCTTGGCCAGATCGGCGAAATTGGGGCAGGCGACGACGAGTGTGCCGTCGGGGGCAATGGCCATGCCATCCGGTGTGGCGACCGATTCCGGCAGGGCAACGAGCAGCTCGGGTTTGAGCGGCGGCACGGCGGCGGCGTTTGGGATCAAAAAAGATCCGCCGGCGACAAGAAGGATTACGCGGCCAAGGCGAACAGAAAGCCTGGCCTGCGCGGAAAAGATCGCAGCGAGGGCCTGCATCGGGGTGAAGGCTGGAATGTCAGGACATTAGAACAAACGGGGCGACTGTCGATGCCAAACACGCGAATCAGTCGGTCCTTTCGCCGCATCGATAAGTTTTCGAGATCCCCACGCTTATTCTTTGCACCATCGCCATCCTCCCCGACGCGCAGACCGGTAATTCATCCGATAGCGCATGGAAGAAATTGGGATAGGTTGCCGCATGTCTCCTCTGGCTACACTTGCACGGACGTCGGCCATGCACGTTACCCGGCTTTTTACCCGCTGCCTGATCCGGCCGGAGGACGTGCCTCCCTCGCAGGATGATCTCACGGTGGTGGGCACTTTCAATCCCGCGGTGGTGGCGACCCCGGAGGGTGTTCGATTGTTGGTGCGGGTGGCCGAGATGCCCCGGCAAAGGCGGCCGGGCTGGGTGGGACTGCCGCGATGGGATGCCGCCACCGCCCGCGTGGCGATCGACTGGGTGGCGGAGGAGGACATCATCCGCGAGGATACCCGCAGTGTGCGGTTTAAGGCCGATGGCGTGGTGAGGCTGACCTTTGTTTCGCACCTTTGCGTGGCCGAAAGCCGCGATGGGCGCTCAATTGACCGCATCGCGCCGGAACGGTTTTTGCCGGCGGGGCCGTTGGAGCAATATGGCGTCGAGGATCCGCGGGCGACCAAGATCGGCGGAAAGTATTATTTCACCTACGTCGGCATTTCCCGTCATGGTCCGACCACCCTGCTGGCCTCAACCCGCGACTTCCGCACCTTTCAGCGGCATGGAACGATTTTTTGCCCGGACAACAAGGACGTCGTGCTTTTCCCGGAGAAAATTGGCGAACGGTACGTGGCGCTGCACCGGCCTTCGATTTCGGCGTCGCTCACCCGGCCGGAGATCTGGATCGCATCGTCGCCCGACCTGAAGGATTGGGGCGGTCATCAACCCGTGCATGGCGGCAAGCAGGCCTGGGAAGCGGGACGCGTCGGGGCGGGGGCGCCGCCGATTCGGACGGCGAAGGGATGGCTCGAACTCTACCATGGCAACGACCGCCGCCACGGCGAGGACCGCGTGGGCCGTTACTGCGGCGGCCTGATGTTGCTCGATCTCTACGTGCCCTCGCGGGTTCGCGGGCTGTCCGGTCCGATATTTTACCCGGAAGCCGATTTCGAGTGCACCGGTTTCGTGCCTGACGTGGTTTTTCCCACCGGCATCGTCGAGCAGGGCGAGACGGTGCTGGTTTATTACGGCGCGGCGGACGCGGTGACGGGGGTGACGGAGTTCCGCCTCGGCGACCTGCTGGCGGCGGTGGGAAAATAATCGCCTAGGCGACCGTCCTGTTTCCGTCCGTCTCCGGCTCGAGCCAGCAGGAAGGATCGGCGGGAGGAAGGCGTTGCGCCTTCTGGCTCCGTCTTGCCGGCCGCGCCAGGGAGCGGTGCCGCGCTTCTGCATACGAGGTCATGAAGCGTCGCGCCACGTTGCGCCAAATCATCTCGCGGCCGAGCCGATAGGCGTGATGGCAGATCTCTCTCCGCCGGACATCATCGTCCAGCAAGGCATTGATTTCGCGCGCCAGGGCCGCGCTGTCGCGGAACGGCACCAGCACGCCGCGGCCGTCAGCCAGCAATTCCCCGGCATGCCAGTAGGGCGTGGAAACGACGGCCCGGCCGCAGCCGAAGGCATAGGACAGGCCGCCCGAGGTGATCTGGGTAGGATCAAGATAAGGCGTGACGTAGACGTCGGCGGCGCCGAGGAATTTTTTCAACTCGTCATCGCTGACAAAGCGGTTGCAGAACAACACATGCCGGGTCAGGCCCAGCCGATCCACCAGCCGCTCGAGCATCAGCCGGTAGGCTTCGCCCTCCAGGCGTCGCTGCACGGGATGCGTCGCACCGAGCACGATGTAAATGGCCGCGGGAAACTTCCGGACAATTTGCGGCAGGGCCTCGATCATGTACTCGATGCCTTTATTGGGGCTGAGCAGACCGGAGGTGAGGATCACCCTCCGCCCGGCCAGGCCCAGCGGCTCCTTGTAGAAATGGGGGTCGACAAAAGGCATGTCGGGGATGCCGTGCGGGATCACATCGATCCGGTCCGGTGCGGCACCATAAACGGTTTCGATCAGTTCCCGACCACGCTGGCTCATCACGACCGTCCGGGCCGAAAGGCGCACGATTTCCTCCAGCACGCGACGGAACGCCGGCGCGGGCTGATCCTGGATGGTGTGGAGATGCGAGACCACCGGCACGCGCAAAGCGCGGAGCAACGTGAGAATGTGGCTGCCGGCCGGCCCGCCATAGATGCCAAATTCATGCTGCAAAGATACGACCTTTGCCCCGCTGCCATTGATGAACTTCGCCGCCTCCCGATAGCTGGCGGGGTCCTGTTCCCGGATTTCAAACCGGGCTTCCGCCGGGTAAGCGTAGCCTTCCGGCACGTCGGTCACGGGCACCACCAGGCATTCGGCGTCGGCATATTGACCTTCGATCGACCGGACGACATCGGCGGAAAAGGTAGCGATCCCGCAGCGGCGTGGCGGATAACTGCCGACCAGGACGATTTTTTCGGAATGAACAGGCCTGATCATGAGGTGGATGATCGATGGTGCCTTAACTCAGCCAAAAGTTCCCCCAGCGAAAGGGTGGCAAAACTGGTGCTCTGGTCGCTCATCGCATAGGGAATCAGCAGCCGGCCGGCATGCACCAGCCCCCCGCAACTGTAGACGACGTTGGGCACATAACCTTCCCGCTCGCTCTCCGACGGCGTGAGCAGCGGCTCGCGCAACCGGCCGATCACCCGAGTGGGATCATCCCGGTCGAGCAGGATGGCGCCGAGGACATAGCGCCGCATCGCCCCCACGCCGTGGGTCAGGACCAGCCAGCCTTCCTCGGTCTCAATCGGCGAGCCGCAGTTGCCCAGCTGGATGAATTCCCATGGTTCGGTCGGGCGGAGGAGCAGGCGTTTTTCATACCAAAAATGAAGGAGTTCGGAAAACATGATGAACAGATTCTCACCGTCCTGACGCGAAATCATGGCGTAGCGGCCGTTGAGCTTGCGCGGGAAAAGCGCCATCCCCTTGTTGCGAATTTCCGGACCGTTGAGCGTGTTGATGCGGAAATTCAGGAAATCGGCGGTCTCCACGATTTGGGGGAGGACGATGTTCCCATCGTAGGCGGAATAGGTGGCATAATAGGTGGTTCCACCCTCCTCCTCGCGGAAAGCGACCCAGCGTGCGTCTTCGATCCCGCGGCGCTCCGCCGGGGTGTTGGGAAAAATCACCCGCTCGGACAACCGCGTCGCCGGATCGAAGCGCAGCTCGTAATTCGACTGGGCGAGGGCGAGAATGCCGCTGGCGGTGTGCTGCAGCCGGTCACGGGCGGAGAAGCGCCCGCGGCGCAGCCCGCGATCGACGGCCGGCCGCAACTGCTCGAGGGTGAAGGTCTCGTCGAGCTCGTCGAGGACCGAGGAGGCAAATTCATCGAGCAGCCCGAGCTCGGCGAGCTTGCGGGCAAAAAGCCGTTTCTCAAATGAGGTGTTCGGATAAGGCGCCGCCGCCGCGGCAAAACGAGTGGGGGGGGTCACGGAAATTTGGCCGTCGCCGTCGATCAGGGCGGTGCGGAAGACAATGGACGAAAGATGGCCTTCGCCGGTGGCGCGCAGGCTGAGCACGAGCCGAAGACTGTCCTTGGGCACGCCGGATTGGTTGGGATGAGGCACGACCGACGGGTTGAAAAGCGCGGCCGCTTCCATCGAGTATTCCAGCGTGAGGTAGGCGCCGATGAGCAGCCGGCGGTTTTCGCTGGCGGGCTGATCCGTGATCAGTTCGTGCTCCACCTCGGCGAAGCGCCGCAGGAGGTATTCGCGGAGGTGGAGATGCCGGTCGGCGAAAGCGCTCAGCATCCGCTCCGTCTCGACCCGTACCGCCTCCTCCGGCAGGGTCATGACGCGGGCGAGGACGCGGATCAGGCGTTCGCGGTTCGGCATGTCGAAGGGACGGAAAAATACCCGCGAGCTCTCCGGTCGGAGCACGATGCCGGAGCGTTGCAGGTTGAGCGCCATGATGGGCGTCTAGATTCATCTGCCGCAGCGAAGTTCCTCGGGGTATGGCGCCACCGATCCATCCGGGATGATACCGGTTTCATCGGGAACCGGTTGCAGGATCATCGGCTTGCACGCGGATATTAGGCGGAACGCCGGCTCGCTATAAGCATATATTTAGTAGCTGAAAAATTCAGAAATAACTGCGGCGGGTAGGGGCTTGAAGGTTGTCCGCCCGCGGCCCATGCGAGAAAGTGCCGGCCTCCATGAAATCCAGCTTCCGTTTGTTTATGGCCGCGCTGGCCTGCGCGGCGTTGCCTCTGTCATTGGCCGCGGCCGGGACCGCGGCGGCGTTGCCCCCGCCCACGCTCGAACAGCGGATCGGCGACCTCGAGGCCTACGTCAACAACGCTCCGCGCCCGACCGACGGCCGCGCCCAGACCAATCTGCCCTGCGGCGGCCCCGGCCACAACGCCTGGATGATGACCAGTTCGGCCCTCGTGCTTTTCATGACCCTGCCCGGACTCGCCCTCTTCTACGGCGGCCTGGTGCGGCGCAAGAACGTCCTCTCCATCCTCGCCCAGTGTCTCGGGCTTACCGGCCTGGTTTCCATTTTGTGGTGGATTTGTGGATACAGCCTGGCTTTCAGCCCCGGCGGCGGCGTGATCGGCGGCCTCGGTCACAGTTTTCTCCGCGGCGTGGGGACCGCCCCCAACCGGGAGTATGCCCAATGGGTGCCGCAAAGCCTCTTCGCCATCTACCAGCTGATGTTTGCGATTATCACCCCGGCGCTGATCCTCGGCGCCATTGCCGAGCGGATGAAGTTCAAGGCGGTGATGGTCTTCAGCGTGCTCTGGATGTTCCTGGTTTATTTTCCCGTCGCCCACCTGCTCTGGGGCGTCGACGGCTGGATGAGCGGGCTGCTCAATCCGGCTGCCCCGATCAAGGCGATCGATTTTGCCGGCGGCGATGTCGTGCACATGACCTCCGGGTGGAGCGCGCTCGCCCTCTGCCTCGTGCTCGGCCGGCGGCTCGGTCACGGTCGCGAACCGATGCCGCCGCACAGCATGGTGCTGTGCATGACGGGCACGGGCATGCTTTGGGCCGGTTGGTACGGTTTCAACGCCGGCAGTGCGCTGGCGGCCGACTGCGTCGCGGTCAACGCCTTCGTCACCACCACCCTGGCGGCGGCGGCCGGCTGTTTCAGCTGGCCTCTGCTCGAGTATCTCCGCCGGGGCAAGCCGAGCGTGCTCGGCTTCTGCTCCGGCGCGGTGGCCGGCCTCGCCACCATCACCCCCGCCAGCGGCTTCGTCACTCCCGGCGTGGCGGTGCTGATCGGGCTGGTGGCCGGCGTCGCCACCTACACCGCCTGCAATTTCCTCAAATCCCGGTTTAACTACGACGATTCGCTCGACACGTTTGGAGTGCATGCGGTCGGCGGCACGATCGGCACGGTTCTGGCCGGCATTTTCGCTACCGCGGAAATCAACCCGGCCCTGGCCTCTGGTCCCATCGCCGGACTGGTCGGCCGCATGCTCTGGTTGGAGCAACTCAAGGCCGGCGCCATCGTCGTGGCCTGGTCGGTGATCGCGACCATTGTCATCGCCAAGGCGGTCGGCTTCGCCTTCGGCGGGCTCCGGGTCAGCGACGAAGATGAGACGATGGGGCTCGACCTGGCGGAGCACGGCGAGGAAGGCTACATCGTGGAGTAAACGAAGGTTTTTCGGCGGTGCTGCCAACCGGTGGCGATGCCGTGCGCGGCCTCGCGCCGTCAGCCCCGCCCGAATCAGATTGAATTGGGCCGCCTTCCGCCATAGAAAGAATGGGTCCGGTTTCGGACTTCACCCTCATGTTGACCCGGAGGGAAATGTTGCTCGCGTTAGGCGCCCTGCCGATCGCCGGTCTGGTGGGTAGGAATCGGCTGTATGCCGATGCGGCCAGGGAATTGCCCCGGCGCCTGCTCGGCCGCACCGGCCGCGAGGTCGTGCCGCTCGGGCTGGGCGGACAGGGTTCATTGCAGTGGACCAGGCCGGGACTCGATGCGCCCGACATCATCGTGCGCGCCGTGCAACTCGGCATCAATTACCTCGACACCTCCAATATCTACGGGCCGAGCCAGGAATATTACGGCGAGGCGTTCCGCCGCCTGCACCTCAAGCCGACCGACCCGCATTACGACGTTGGGCTGCGCGAGAGTCTTTTTCTCAACAGCAAGGCGCACCGCCGGTTTGCCCGCGAGCCGGTCAGGACCGGCCCGACCGCGATCGACGAGTTGAAAACCGCGCTGACGCTGATGTTCGGCGACGGCAAGGGTTTCATTCCGGAGGGCGCCTATCTCGATTCGTTTCAAGTCCACAACCTCAGCCTGCCCGAGCAGGTGGAGGAAATCTACGAGGGCATGGCCGAGCGCGGCTCGCGCATGCCGGAGCGCATCGGCGTGCTGCCCGCCCTGCTTGATTATCGCGACGGCACGAACTACACCGGGCTGAACCCCGAAAACCGCCGCTATCTCCGCCATATCGGCATCACCGGACACTGGAATTCGCCGGTGCTGATGCGGGCGCTGCGCTGGGACAAGGACAACATCATCGACACGCTGCTCGTCGCGCTGAACGCCAATGACCGGATCTGCCTGCCGCACCAAAACAATGTCCTCCCCCTCGCCATCGCGAAGGGTTTGGGCGTGATCGCGATGAAAATTTTCGCCGACGGCGCCTTCTACGGCAAGCCGGCGCGCAACACCATTGATTACAACGACGTCGTCAGCTCGGTTGGAAAATCGGGCGCCATCGCCTATTCCGACCTCGTGCGCTATCCGCTGTCGCTCCCCGGGGTGACCTGCGCCATTACCGGCATCGGCCAGATCGATCGTGACCATCCGGAAAACGACCAGCTGGTGGCGAATCTCGCCGCCGCCCGGATGGACATGCCATCGGCGCTGGAGCGCCGGCGGATCGAACAGGAGGCGGAGGCGCGGCATGGCGGCACCAATTATTTCCAGGACAAGCTGCGCGGGATCGTTCAGCCGAGCGACGTTCGCGCCCGGCATGACGGCGACCGCATCGTGGTG
>Ga0070741_10010125_pt1 | contig 17952 bp, 17 predicted proteins | sample Coa_R1_4_FD_66440 | JGI IMG/M metagenome (GOLD analysis project Ga0070741, IMG submission 66440) | Surface soil microbial communities from Centralia Pennsylvania, which are recovering from an underground coalmine fire - Coalmine... | ecosystem: Environmental > Terrestrial > Soil > Unclassified ...
ACGGACGCTCGCTCTTCGCAGGGCTCTCCTTCGAGCTCGACCGCGGCAGCTTCCTGGCGGTGCTCGGCCCGAACGGCGCCGGCAAGACCTCGCTCGTGCGCCTGCTCCTCGGCCTGACACGGCCGAGCGAGGGCGTCGTGCTCGTCGAGGGCGCCGATCCGGCGAGCCGCCGCGCGGCGATCGGCTACGTGCCGCAGCAGCGCGCGTTCGACCGCGACCTGCCGTTGCGGGGCCGCGACCTCGTCCGGCTCGGGCTCGACGGCCACCGGTTCGGCGTGCGGCCGTCGGCGCGCGGCTGGCACGAGCGCGTCGACCGCGCGCTCGCGTCGGTCGGCGCCGGGGCGTACGCCGACGCTCCGGTCGGCCGCCTCTCCGGCGGCGAGCAGCAGCGGCTCCGCGTGGCGCAGGCGCTCGTCTGCGACCCGCGCCTGCTGCTCGTCGACGAGCCGCTGCTCTCGCTCGACCTCGGCTACCAGCGCGTGGTCGTCGAGCTGCTCGACGGTCACCGCCGCCGCACCGGCACGCCGGTTCTCTTCGTCACCCACGACGTGAACCCGGTGCTGCACGCGGTCGACCGCGTCCTCTACCTCGCCGGCCGCACCTGGGCGATCGGCACGGTCGACGAGGTGCTCACCTCGGAGACGCTGAGCCGGCTGTACGGCACCGACGTCGACGTCCTCCGCGTCCGCGACCGCATCGTGGTCGTCGGCACGCCCGACGACGAGCACGGGCACCACCACTGATGTTCTGGCCGCTGCTGCAGGAGCACTTCGTGCACTCGGCGCTCCTGGCCGGCGCCGTCGTCGCGGTCGTCTGCGGGGCGATCGGGACGTTCGTCGTCGCGCGCGGGCTCTCGTTCGCGGTGCACGCGATCTCGGAGCTCGGCTTCACCGGTGCGACCGCCGCGCTCGCGCTCGGCCTCGACCCCGTCGTCGGCATGTTCGGCGGCTCGCTGCTCCTCGGCGGCGTGCTCGGCGTGCTCTCGCTGCGCGGCAGCGAGCGGGACAGCTCGATCGGCGCCGTGCTCGCGTTCGGCCTCGGCCTCGGCGTGCTCTTCCTCTCGCTCTACCAGGGCTACGCGACGGAGGCGACGAACCTCCTGTTCGGCAGCATCGTCGGCGTCGGCGACCGGCAGCTGTACGCGCTCGCCGTGGTCGCCGCTCTGGTGCTCGGCTGCCTCGCCCTCGTGTACCGGCCGCTGCTCTACGCGAGCGTCGACCCGGAGGTGGCCGAGGCGCGCGGCGTGCCGGTGCGCGCGCTGTCGGTCGGGCTCTTCCTGCTGCTCGCGCTCGCGACCGCCGAGGCGATCCAGGTCGTCGGCGTGCTGCTCGTGCTGACGCTCGTGATCACGCCGGCGGCGGCGGCGCAGCGGCTCACACGCCGGCCCGGGCTCGCGCTCGCCGTGAGCGTCGCGATCGCGCTCGTCTCGACCGAGGGCGGGATCCTGCTGTCGCTCGCGCAGCCGTGGCCGACCACGTTCTTCATCTCGACGGTCTCGTTCGCCGTCTACGCCGCGGCCCGCGCGCTCGCCCGCTGACGATCTCGAAGAAGCCGAGCTCGAGCAGGTCGAGCACGGCGCCCCGCAGCCCGTCGGGCTCGCCGCGGCCGGTCGCCGCGACGGCCTCCTCGAGGGTGGCGCCGTCGCCGAGCTCGAGCAGGACGTCGGCGACCTCGGGCTCGACGTCGAGCTCCGGCCACGTGCCCTCCTCGAGCCGGAACGTGGCCGCGCGGATGTCGCCGTCCCGGTCGATCTCCTCGATCAGCCGGGCGTCGTCGGCGAGGCGCAGCCGCAGCCGGTCGACGACGCCGTCGCCCTCCTCGGCGATCAGCTCGAACGCCGCGAACACCCGCTCGAGCTGCTCGCCCGCGTACTCGAGGTCGTCCTCCTCGACCGGGTCGGCGCGCACGAGGTGCCGGCGGCCGGGCCGGCGGTGGAGGACGACGCCGCCCTCGCTCACCCAGCTCGCGCCGAGCGTGCGCAGGTAGCCGGCCCAGTCGTCGACCGCCCGGCCGAGCTCGTCGGGCGACGCGGCGAGGTGGTCGTTCCAGCCCGCGGCGTGGTCGAGCGGGTCGGCGCCGGAGAGGCCGAGGATCCAGGCGTCGCAGCCGCTGCCGTCGAGCCAGCGCTCGACGTGCTCGTCGGGGTCGTCGGGCGACTCGGCGAGCCAGCTGACGAGCACCGAGGCGAAGCCCCCGTCGGCGAGGTGGGCGGCGGCCTCGCCGACGACGCGCCGCGAGAAGTCGTCGCCCTCGAGCCCGCCGTCGCGGTAGGCCCAGCGGCGCTCGGGCGAGATGACGTAGGGCGCGTTGCAGGTGATCAGGTCGAACCGCTCGCCCGCCACCGGCTCGAACAGGCTGCCGAGCCGGGTCTCCACGTTGTCGATCCCGTTCAGCGCGGCGCTGATCTGCGTGAATGCGAGCGCGCGCGGGTTGACGTCGGTGGCGACGACGTGGCCGGCGTGGCGGGCGGCGAGCAGCGCGTGCGCGCCGTTGCCGGTGCCGATGTCGAGCGCCCGCTCGGCGCGCCTGCGCACGGTCAGCGACGCGAGCCAGTACGCCGTCGGGGTGAAGCTCGCCACCCAGCCCGGCGGATCCTCGAGCCCCTGCGAGAAGCCGTCGAAGGCGAGCAGGACGCCTTCGGTCGGGACGATGCGCGCGCGCGGCGCGAGCTCGCCGTCGTGCGCGAGCCCGAAGCCGAGCCGCACGAACGCGTCGACGCCGTCCCGTCCGAGCGCCGCCTCGGCGTCGCCGAGCGCGAGCGGCCGCTGCAGGAGCAGAAGCCGGATCGCGTTCGCGGTCGGCGTCGCCGGCAGCCGCCGCTCCAGCACGGGCACGTCTGCGGCGTCCGCCGCCGCGCCCTCCTCGCCGAGCAGCGTCTCGATCGCCTCGCCGGTGTAGCCGGCCGCGCGCAGCGCGTCGCCGAGCGTCGCGGCGGCGGCGTGGTCGGGTTGCGGATCCCACATGGCCGCCGCATCCTGCACGAGACGGCGGTTACCGTGGCCGGGTGACCCGCCGCGCCGCCCTCGTCGCCGTGCTCTGCGCCGCCGGCTTCCTCGTCCTCGCGGCGCTCGTCGACCACGGCTCGCTGACGCGGGTCGACCAGTGGTGCGTGGCGAATCTGATGCCGTGGCTGGCCCGCGAGCCAGCGCCGCGGCGGGGCTTCACACGGTTCGTCCTCCCCGCCTCGAAGGACACGCTCGGCGGCACGCTCGTCGAGCTGTGGACGTACCCGGCGGCGGTCGTGCCGTCGCTCGCCGCCGTCGCGGCGGCCGCCGAGGCGCTCCGGCGCCGCGGGGCGGTCCGGGCCGCCGCGGCCTGGCTCGGCGCGTGGGCGGCCGCGAACGTCGTCGAGCTGATCGGGAAGGGCGTGCTCGTCCGGCCCGCGCTCTTCACGCACGGGCGGCACGTTGCGCCGTTCGACCAGTCGTACCCGAGCGGCCATGCGCTGCGCGCGCTGCTGCTCGCCGCGGCGCTCGCCTGGACCTGGCGGCGCGGCAGGCTCGCGCTCGCCTGGGCCCTGAGCGTGCCGGCCGCGCTCGTCGCGCTCGGCGACCATACGCCGACGGACGTCGCGGGCGGCGTGCTCGCAGGGGCGGCGATCGCCGTCGCCGCGGCGTCCTACGCCCGCAGGTCGGAGCCGCGGTGGACGACCTCGCCGCCGACGACCGTCAGCAGCACGGGCAGCCCGGGCAGCTCGTCCGGGTCGGTCTCGACCGGGTCCTCGGCGAAGACGGTGAGGTCGGCGAGGTAGCCGGGCGCGACGCGGCCGAGCCGGTCCTGCTCGCCGACGGCCAGCGCGGCCGCGCTCGTGTAGCCCTCGAGCGCGGCGAGCGCGTCGAGCCGCTCGTCGTCGTACGGCCGCCGCTCGCGCTCGCCGGGCGGGCGGCGCAGGCGCGCGGCCGCCAGGCCGACGCGCGGGTCGTAGTGCGTCACCGGCCAGTCGGAGCCGAGCACGACGACGGCGCCCGACTCGCGCAGCGACCGGACGAGGAACGCGCGGTCGCAGCGGTCGGGGCCGAGCCGGCGCGACCAGTTGTCGTCCCGCTCGGGGTCGAGCCACATCATGTGCTGCGCCTGCATCGAGGCGACGACGCCCTCGGCGGCGAAGCGCGGCAGGTCGCCGGGCTGGATCGTCTCGATGTGCTCGACGCGATGCCGGACGCCGGGCGCGGCGCCCGCGTCGCGGTACGCGTTCAGGGTCTCGTGGACGGCGCGGTCGCCGATCGCGTGCGTCGCGCACTGGAAGCCCGCGCCCGCGAAGCGGGCGACCGCGTCCCGGTAGTGGTCCGGGTCGGGCCAGAACGGGAGCGTGCTCTCGCCGAGCGTGTCGGGCTCGAACAGCCAGGCCGTGCCGCCGTCGATCACGCCGTCGATGAAGAACTTCGCGACGCCGCCGCGGAACCGCTCGCCCGCGAGGTCGCGCAGGCGCACGAGCTCGTCCCACTCCTCCGGCTGCGACTCCGGCGTGAGCCAGAACGGGACGACGAGCCGCGTGACGAGGTCGCCGTTCGCTTCGAGCTCCTGGAGCACGTCGAAGATCGCGGGTGAGCCGTCCATCGCGTGGCCGCCGGTCAGCCCGACGGCGGCGAAGGCGCGCAGCGCGTCGGCGTAGAGGCGGTACCGGTCGGCGTCGGTCAGCTTCGGCATCGCCCGGGCGACGAGGCTCGTCGCCGCGTCCTCGCGCAGCTCGCCGGTCGGCGCGCCGTCGACGCACACGATCTCGGCGTTCTCCTCGAACGTGCGCGGCCCGTCGATGCCGGCGAGCGCGAGCGCGCGCGGCGTCGCGACCGCGGTGTGGAGGTCCATGAACTGCAGGAACGCCGGCGAGCCCTGGACGGCGTCCTCGATCAGCGTCCCGTGGATGCCGCAGTCGCGGAAGACGTCGTATTCGAGCCCGAAGCCGAGCACCCACTCGTGCGGGGCGCAGCGGGCGCGCTCGGCTGCGAGCGCGCCGCGGACGGCGTCGAGTGTGCGCAGGCCGGTCAGGTTCGCGCCGCGAGCCTCGAGCGCGCCCATCAGCGGATGGATGTGGCTGTCGGTCAGCCCAGGCACGACGGCGGCGCCGTGCAGGTCGACCACCTCGCGCGCCCCCGCTGCGTCGGCGTCGTCGCCGACCGCGACGATCGTGTCGCCGGCCACGGCGACGGCGCTGGCGAACGGCCGCTCCGGGTCGAGCGTCCGGACGCGCGCGTTCACGAGCGCGAGGTCGAGGCCGCCCACGTCAGACCGACGCGCTGATCGTGATGCCGCCGCGCGCCTTCTGGATCAACGTCACGTCGACGTCCTCGTGCGCGAGCTCGAGCGCGGCCGCGACGTCGTCGCGGATCTGCACGGCGAGCGCCTCGCAGAACGCGCCCTTGTCGCGGAAGCGCGAGAGGTAGATCTTCAGCGACTTCGACTCGAGGCACAGCCCGCGCGGCCGGTACGTGATGATCGCCGTGTAGAAGTCGGGCTGGCCGGTGATCGGGCAGGTGGCCGTCAGCTCGTCGCTCGTCAGCTCGACGGAGGCGACTCCGGGGTTGGCGAACGACTCGAGGCCGGCGTAGTGGTCGCTGCCGGCGTGGCCCAGGGCGACGAACTCGTGCTCCACACCGCAACTGTAGATTCTCGGGGTCGGATGCGAGGTGCGCGGATGTTCGTCGCGGGGGCCGTCGCGCTCCTTGCCGTCGGCGCCGGGGCGGTGGGGGCCCGCCCGGCTGCCGGGAACGCGTGCGCACCGCGCCTCGTCACCTCCGCGTACGCCTCGTCGGTCGAGCAGGCCGTCGCCTCGGGCCGCGACCTGTGGGGCGGCCGGCTGCTGCGCGCGCCCGGCGGGCCGACCTACGCGGCGGCGCGGCAGCTGCTCGCCCCGCTCACGCAGGGCATGCAGTGGGCCGGCCGGCCGCTGACGAAGACCGGCTCGTACTACCTCCCGCTGTCGTTCCCGTTCACGCCGAACGGCTCGACCGTGTTCGCGCTGCACGTCGCCGACGGCAGCGAGATCGTCACGCGGCGCGTCGGCGGGCCGTCGCTCCTCGTCTACGTCGGCTCGGGCCGCGAGCTCTACGGATCGTGCGCCTCGCGCCTGCAGCCGGCGCGGCTCGCCGACGGCTTCCTGCCGATCCTGCAGACGGCGTACACGGATGCGGCGGGCGTCCGCTACCGGCAGGAGTCGTTCGTCGGCCGCGCCTACGGCGCGTACGGCGCCCGGTCGGTGATCAGCTTCGTGCGCCTGACCGTCGACGCGCGCCGCTCGACGCACGGCGCGACGGTGCGGCTCGTGCCGTGGCGCCGGCTCGCACACACCGCCCCCGACCGGCTCGCGCTCGGCGGCCAGACGCGGCTGATCGTGAGCGACGGCGCCGACGTCGTCGACGGCGTCGTCCGCTACCGCGTCCCGGCGGGGACGATCCGGACGGTCTACGCCGAGTGGCTGAACGCCCCCTCGGACGCGCGGTACCTGCACGCCGGCAAGGAGGCGTACGACGCGGCGCGCTCGACGGTCGTCAACTTCTGGCAGGCGCGGCTCGCGGGCGGCGCGACCTTCCAGGTGCCCGAGCCGGCCGTGCAGGACGCCGAGCAGGGCATCCTCACGCAGCTCGTCTCCTACGGCTGGCGGTACAGCATCGGGAACCCCTACGAGGAGCTCTCGTACGCCGAGTCGCTCGACGCGGCCGAGGTGGCGGTCGAGTACGGCTACGGGCCGGTCGCGAAGTCGATCCTCGAGCTGTCGCTGGAGCGCATGCGCCTGCGGCCGTGGCGCTTCACCGCGTTCCGCGGCGCGCACATCCTCGCGACGGCCGCGACCTACTTCCGGCTCACCCGCGACCGGGCCTTCCTGCGCGCCGAGACGCCGGCGCTCGAGCGGCTCGTGCAGCGGATCGCGGCGCGGCGCGTCACGACGGGGCCGGCGCGCGGCAGGCTGCTCCCCGAGCCGCTCTCGACCGACCTCGAGAACCACGACGTGGACAGCGTCCCGGGGCAGGTCGAGGCGATCGAGGGGCTCTCCGCGATCGGACGGGTGTGGAGCTCGAACGGCTACGCGGCGCTCGGCGCGCAGGCGCGCTCGCTCGCCGCCGGCATCGACCTGGCGCTGCGGCCGGCCGTGATGCGGGCGTCGAAGCGGCTGCGCGACGGCTCGCTGTTCGTGCCCGACGAGCTCTCGACGAAGCAGCGGCCGTTCGGCCGCCTGACCGCGACGAAGGACGGCTCCTACTGGAACCTCGTCATGCCCTATGCGTTCGCATCCGGCTGGTTCCCGGCGCACTCGAGCGCCGCGCGCGGGATCCTCCGCTACCTGCTGCAGCACGGCTCGCGCTTCCTCGGCGTGCCGCGCACGTACGCCCGCACGGTGTACGGGAACGAGCCCGGCGCCGGCCTCGCGCAGGTCTACGACCTGAGCGTCTCGCGCTTCCTCGCCGACAACGACCAGCCCGACCAGCTCGTGCTGAGCCTGTACGGGATGCTCGCCGCGGGGATGACGCGGGGGACGTTCGTCTCCGGCGAGGCCGTCTCGCTGCTGCCGGTCGACGGCGCCTACGACCGCTCCATGTTCATGCCGCCGAACTCCGGCGCGAACGCGTCCTACCTCGAGACGCTGCGCGACCTGCTCGTGCACGAGCGCCGCGGGCCGCTCGGTGCGGCGGCGGGTCTCGACCTCGCGTTCTCGACGCCCCGCGCGTGGCTCGCCGACGGGCAGTCGATCGACGTGCGCGACGCGCCCACGAGCTTCGGCAAGGTGTCGTTCTCGCTCGAGCGGGCCGGGTCGACGATCGACGCGCGGCTCGTGCTGCCGGCGCACGCGCACGTCCGGCTGCGCTTCCGTCTGCCGCCGGGCGAGCGGGTGACGCGCGTCGCGGCCGGGTCGGCTGTGCTGGCCGTCGACCGCGCCGGCACGGTCGACCTCGGCGCGTACCACGGCGCGCTCGAGCTGCGTGCGAGCGTGGGCTAGCCAACTTTTCCGCGCGCGAGGCGTCTAGCGGCGGCAGTGGCCGGCGACGGGATCGCGGTTCGGAGCGGCTTGCGCCTGACCACGGCGCGGTTCCTGCGCGACCGCGTCGCCGTCGCCGGGCTCGCCGTGTTCGCGTTCGTCGCGGCCGCGTCGTTCGGCGGCGGCCCGCTGCTCAGCTCCCTGCTCGGGCACAACGGGTTCACGCAGTTTCCGTACGCGGTGGTCGACACCGGGACCGGGTTGCGACCCGTCGGCATGTGGAGCCGCGTGCCCACGACGCAGCAGGTGCGCGTCGACAACTACGGCGGCACGCTGCCGGCGCCGAAGAACGCGTCGACGACGCTCCTGATCGCAGGCGCCGACGGGCCGCTCGGGCGGGACGAGCTGATCCGCGTGCTCGACGGCGGCAAGGCGTCGCTCGAGGTGGGGCTCGGCGCGGTGCTCGTCGCCGTCCTCATCGCGGTGCCGCTCGGCTCGGCCGCCGGCTTCTTCGGCGGGGCGGTCGACTCCGTCGTCTCGCGGCTGACCGAGACGCTCATGGCCTTCCCGCTCGTCCTGTTCCTCGTCTTCGCGTCGGTGCGTCTCAGCCCGACGCTCCGGCCGATCGGCTGGGGGCGGGTGATCCCCTCCGGCGTGCCGATGATGGCGCTCCTGATCGGGATCTTCACCTCCTTCTATCCGCTGCGGCTCGTCCGGGCGCAGCTGCTCGGGCTGCGCAGCGCCGAGTTCGTCGAGGCGGCGCGGGCGCTCGGCAGCTCGAGCGTGCGCATCCTCCGCAGCCACCTCCTGCCGCACCTGGTGCCGACGCTCCTCGTCTGGGGGGCCGTCGCGGTCGCGACGAACATGCTGCTCGAGGTGGGGCTGTCGGTGATCGGCGTCGGCGTGCAGGCGTCGACGGCGACCTGGGGGAGCCTGCTCGCGACGACGACCGGGACGATCTACTTCGCCTCGCCGGCCAACACCCAGAACTACACGATCTGGCAGACGCTCTTCCCGAGCCTCGCGATCCTCGTCGCGGTCGTGTCGCTGAACCAGGTGTCGGAGGGGCTCAGGCGCGCGCTCGAGCCGCGTGACCTCGCATGACGCGCGTCGGCGCGAGGCTGCTGCGCCGGGCCGCGACGGGCCTGTTCGTCCTCGTCGCGATGCCGACGCTCACGTTCTGCATCTACTGGGCGATGCCGGAGGAGCCCGGACGGTTCATCTACCCGTTCGGGTTCCAGACGACTCGGTTCGAGCTGCAGGACGGGGCGCGCCGGCTCGGCGCCGACCGGCCGAAGCTCGACCAATACGCAAGCTGGTGGTGGCACCTCCTGCACGGGAGCTTCGGCAACCAGTGGGGCGGCGCGACGCTGAACGACAACCGGCTGATCTTCTCGCCGATCGCGCCGACGCTCGACCCGGCGATCCGCGAGACGCTCTGCCTCCTCGTCGGCGGCACGCTGCTCGTCGTGCTGCTCGCGGTGCCGCTCGGCGCGCTCGCGGGCAGGAGCGTCGGCTCGCTGTCCGATCGCGTCATCTCGCTGCTCGCGCTCGTCGGCGTGTGCGTCCACCCGATCGTCAGCGCGAAGTTGCTGACGACGTTCGTCGGCGCGCACGCCCGCTTCATCCCGGCCGGCGGCTACTGCACCTTCGTCCGTCATGCGCCGCCGCCGCCCGCTCCCGGGCAGGCGGCGGTCGCCGCGGTCTGCGGCGGCCCGGTGGACTGGTTCACGCACCTCCTGCTGCCGTGGACGAGCTTCGCCCTGCTCTTCCTCGCCCTGTACACGCGCATGATCCGCGCCAGCGTCGCCGAGACGGTCGGCGAGGACTTCGTGCGCAGCGCGCGCGCGAAGGGCGCCTCGGAGGCGCGGGTCCTCGCGCGCCACGTCCTGCCGAGCGCCGCGCCGCGCGTGCTGACGATGGTGGGCATGGACATCGGCACCGCGATCGGCGTCTGCGTCTTCGTCGAGTACGCCTACGGGTTCCGGGGCCTCGGCCGGCTCGCCGTCTACGCGATGGCGGGCGATCCCTTCGTCGGTGCGCTCGACCTGCCGCTGCTGCTCGCCGTCGTCACGGTGATCACGGCGATCATCGTCCTCGGCAACCTCGCCGCCGACACGCTCTTCACCGTCGTCGACCCGCGCGTGCGGCCCTCCGAGCGGGCGGGGCGCACGAAGGCGATCGCGGCCGGCGTCATGTAGCTGCGAATCCGGGGCGAGCCTCGCCGTCCTGTCGCGCGCCGCGGCGAAGGCGATCGGGCACACGCCGCTGCCGCGCTCGTGGACGACCTGCCTGCGCGGCAACGACATTGCGGGCTGCTCCCGATCGTCCGAGCGCTTCTCCGCTCGGCGGGCGTCACGTGAGCGGGGCTCTGCCATGAGCCTCCGTCAAAACGTCTTCGCCGCGCTGTACGACCCGATGTCGCGCAGGAACGAGGACGGCGGCTCGCGTCGGGCCGGGGTGGTCCTTGTCACGGCCTGACGGATGGAGGATCCTTCCGGCGTCGTCCTTCTCGGAAGGGAGTGCACATGGCAGGGGTGGAGAAGCGGAGCTTCGAGTCGCCCGACGAGACGCGCACGCCGAGCAAGACGGTCTCCCAGATCGTCCACGTCGGCGGCAACGCCGCGTCGCGACTGACGCTCGAGCCGGGCTGGCGGTGGTCGGAGTGCATCAAGCCGGTGGCCGGCACCGACTCGTGCCGGCTGCGGCATCTCGGCGTCGTCCAGTCGGGGCGCATGCGCGTCATGCACGACGACGGGACGGTGCTCGAGCTGGGCCCCGGCGACGCGTACGTGATCGAGCCGGGCCACGACGCGGAGGTGGTCGGGGACGAGCCCTTCGTCGGCTTCGAGTTCGAGCCGGGGACGGCGGAGGAGTTCGCGCGCGCGTAGGCGTCGCCGCGCCCGCCGTCACGGGCGGGGTGCGGCTGGCCGAGCTCGTCGCGGCGCTGTCGCTCGGCGTCGACCTCGGGTTCGGCCAGCCGATGGAGCACGTCCTGCGGGAGTGCCTGATCGCGCTGCGCCTCGCTGAGCGGCTCGGTCTCGACGACGCCGGGCGGTCGACCGTCTACTACAGCGCGCTGCTCGTCAACGTCGGCTGCCATTCGGACGCGCACGAGCAGGCCAGATGGTTCGGGGACGACATCGCGCTGCGCTCGGGCAAGTACGACCACGACTTCCGGAGCCTGCGCGCCGCGGCCGCCACGATGCGGCTTGTCGGCAGCGGCAACCCGCCGCTGCACCGATTCCGGGTGGGGCTCGAGTTCGCCGTCTCCGGCCGGCACGACTTCGACGGGATGATCGCGCGGCATGCGCTGTTCGCCCGGACGCTGGCCGAGCGGCTCGGGCTTCCGCAGGCGGTTCGAGCGTCCGTCGGCACCGCGTACGAGCAGTGGGACGGCCGCGGCTGGCCCGACGGCCTTGCCGGGGAGGCGATCCCGGTGGCGGCGCGCGTCACGCAGTTCGCCGAGTTCGTCGAGGTCGCCCACCGGCTCGGCGGCGTCGACGCGGCGCTCGCGCTCGCCGGCCGGCGGTCCGGCTCGCAGTTCGACCCGACGCTCGCCGGGCTGCTGCTGGGCGACCCGGAGGGCATCCTCGGCGGGCTCGACTCGGCGCGCACGTGGGAGTCGGTGATCGACGCCGAGCCGGCGCTTCGCATCACGGTGGACGACGACGGCCTCGACGCTGCGCTGCTCGCGATCGCCGACTTCGTGGATCTGAAGTCGCCGTACACGCTCGGCCACGCCCGCGCGGTTGCCGAGCTCGCCGGCGAGACGGCGGTCCGGCTCGGGCTGCCGGACGCGTCGCGGCGCCTGCTTCGGCGCGCGGCGCTCGTGCACGACCTGGGCCGCCTCGGGATCTCGAACGCGATCTGGGACAAGCCGGGGCCGCTGGGCGGCGGTGAGTGGGAGCGTGTGCGGCTGCACCCGTACCTGACCGAGCGGATGCTCAGCCAGTCGGAGGCGCTCGCACCGCTCGGCGCGATCGCCGTGCAGCACCGCGAGCGGCTGGACGGCTCGGGCTATCCGCGCGGCCTCGCCGGCGCCGCGATCTCCGCCTCCGCGCGCATCCTCGGCGCCGTCGACGCGTACCGGTCGATGCGCGAGCCCCGGCCGCACCGGCCGGCGCTCGGCGCCGCCGAGGCAGCCGCCGAGCTCCGCGCCGACGTGCGCGCCGGGAAGCTCGACGCGGTCGCCGTCGACGCCGTGCTGGCCGCCGCGGGGCACGAGATCCCGCGTCGGCGGGAGTGGCCCGCAGGCCTGACGAGCCGCGAGGTCGACGTGCTGCGCCTGCTCGCCCGCGGCCTCTCGAGCAAGCAGATCGCCGTGGAGCTCGTGATCACCCCGAAGACCGCACGCAACCACATCGAGCACATCTACGCGAAGATCGACACCTCGTCACGCGTCGGCGCGAGCCTCTTCGCCACCGAGCACGGCCTGCTCTGAAGATGAGGCAAATGCCCCATGCGGCGGCGGGCGCGGGGCCGTAGTCTCGTCGCATGAGCCTCCGCCAGAGCATCTTTGCCGCCACGTACGAGCCCATGTCGCGCAAGAACGAGGAGGCGGGGCTGCGGGCGCTCCGCCAGACCCTGCTCGCCGGAGCGGGCGGCCGCGTCCTCGAGATCGGCGCCGGCACCGGCCTCAACCTCCCCCACTACGGCGACGGCGTCGAGTCGCTCGTCGTCACCGAGCCGGCACCGCCGATGCTGAAGCGCCTGCAGCGTGCGGTGCGCGAGCACGCGCCGCAGGCGAAGGTCCTGCGCGCGCCGGCCGAGGACCTCCCGTTCGAGGACGGCTGCTTCGACACGGTCGTCTCGACGCTCGTCCTCTGCGGCGTCGACGACCAGGCGCGCGCACTGCGCGAAGCCCGGCGCGTGCTGCGCCCGGGCGGGCGGATCCTGTTCCTCGAGCACGTGCGCTCGGACGACGCGCAGCTCGCCCGCCTGCAGGGGCGCATGAACTGGCTGAACCGTCTGATCGTCGGCTGCGACTGCAACCGGCCGACCCTGTCGACGATCGAAGCCGAAGGGTTCGTGGTCTCGCAGCTCGAGCACCACGCGATGCCGAAGGCGCCGAAGTTCGTCCGCCCGCTGATCGTCGGCGCGGCGACGTCGCCCTCCGCATAGCGAGCGGGCGCTTTACGCCGGCGCCGGAACGGGCGAGTGATCGACGGCGTGCGGCACCGCGATCGGCACGCACATCGGCGCGTGCGACGTGGGATGCTCGAGGATGTGCGCATCGATCCCGAACACCTCGCGAATGAGCGTGGAGGTGAGCACGACCCGGGGGTCGCCCTGCGCGATGAGCTTCCCGTCGCGCAACGCGAAGAGACGGTGCGAGTACTCGCACGCCATGTTGATGTCGTGCAGCACCATCACGATCGTCTTCCCTTCCGCCTCGTTCAGGTGCCTGAGCAGTTCGAGCACCTCGAGCTGGTAGGCGATGTCGAGGAACGTCGTCGGCTCGTCGAGCAGGATCAGGTCGGTGCCCTGCGCGAGAACGAGCGCGATCCATGCGCGCTGGCGCTGTCCGCCGGAGAGATGGTCGACGCCGCGGTCGCGCAGGTCGAGCATGCCGGTCACGCGCATCGCCCATTCGATCGCTGCGCGATCCTCGTCGGTCATGCCGCCGATCGAGCGGCGCTGGGGAAACCGACCGTAGGCGACCAGCTCCGCGACCGTGATCGACTCGGGGGCGACCAGCACCTGCGGCAGAATTGCAAGCCGCCGGGCGACCTCCTTCGTCGAGTACTGCTCGATTGCTTTCCCGTCGAGCACGACCGCACCTTCCTTCGGCTTCAGCAGACGCGAGAGCGCGCGCAGGAGCGTGGACTTGCCGGAGCCGTTGGGACCGATGAGCACGCTCACCTGGCCGTCCGGGATCTCGATCGACAGGTCGCGCGCGACGACGACGTCCTCGTAGTGCAGCGCGAGGTTGGAGCCCGAGAGACGCACTAGAGCTTCCTCATCAACAGGTAGACGAAGTAGGGGGCGCCAATGATCGCAGCGACCATGCCGGCGGGCAACTCGATCGGCGCGTCGGCGCCCCTGCCGATCGCATCGGAGACGAGCAGGATCAACGAGCCGATCGCCCCCGCCGCCGGCAGCAGGAGCCCATGGCGGGAGCCGACGAGCCGCCGCGCGATCTGCGGGGAGATCAACGAGACGAAGATGATCGATCCCGCGACGGAGACGCAGGCGCTCGCGAGCAGCACGGCGATGACGAGCGTGATCCGCCTGGTCCATTCGACCGGGACGCCGAGACCCGCGGCCATGTCGTCGCCGAGGCCCATCACGTCGAGCTTGTAGACGAAGAGCGCGAGCAGCGGCGTCAGCACGCCGATCCACGGCAGGATCTGGTAGACGGACTGCATGTCGATCGACGCGAGCGAGCCGCTCAGCCAGACGAGCGCCTGGCCGATGCCCTTCGCCTCGTGGAGCATCACGTAGCGGATGACCGACTCGCAGAACGCGCTCACCGCCACGCCGACGAGCACGAGCCGCACCGGCGTCGTGCCGCCGTGACGGAACGCGACGAGGTAGACCACCGCCATCGCGGCGATGCCGCCGACGAACGCCGCCAGCGGCAGGTACGAGAGCGCCGCTCGCGGGTAGGCGAGCAGCAGGATGACGGCGCCGAGCGCGGCCCCCTTGACGACGCCGATCGTGTCGGGCGCCGCGAGCGCGTTCCGCGTCAGGCCCTGGATCACGCCGCCCGAGACGCCGAGCCCGATGCCGACGAGGAACGCGATCAGGATCCGCGGCAGCTCGTAGTCGCGGATCGTGCGGACCTGGTCCGGCGTCCCGTGGCCGAAGAGCGCCTCGATCGCGTGCGGCTGAGGCACGCGCACCGCGCCGAGCCCCATCGTCCCGAAAGCCGCGAGCAGGCAGAGGGTGAAGAGTCCGATCACGACGAGCCCCGGGCGGCCGAGCCGCGGCACGGCAGGGGCGGCGGCCGCGGCGACGGGTGTCGCGCTCAAGCGACCACCTTCTCCCGCCGGGCGAGGTAGATGAAGAGCGCCGAGCCGATCGGCGCGACGACGACGCCGCACGGCATCTCGACGTGGCTGTCGAGGTGACGCGCGACGATGTCGGCGTAGAGGACGAGCGCCGCGCCGACGATCATGCTCAGCGGCAGTGCGACGAGGTGGTTGTTGCCGACGAACTTGCGCACGATGTGCGGCACGATCAGGCCGACGAACGCGATCGGCCCGGCGACGCCGACAGCGGCCCCGGTGAGCAGCACCACGCAGACGAGCGCGAGGAAGCGGGTGCGTCCGATGTTCTGGCCGAGGCCTCTCGCGACGTCGTCGCCGAGCGCGAGCACGTTGAGCGGCCGGGCAAGCAGCAGCGCGAGCAGGAAGCCGCCGACGAGCCATGGATACGCGGCGTGAACCTGCCGCCACTCCGCGGTCGTGACGCCGCCCACGAGCCAGAAGAAGAACTTGTCGGAGTCCTGCGTGAACGCGATCAGGATCCCCTGTACGAGACCCCACAGCACGAGCGTGATCGTGTAGCCGGCGAGGGCGAGACGCGCCGGGGACATGCCGCCGCGGCCGTAGCGGGCGATCCCGTAGACGAGCAGCGCAGCGGCGCCGCCGCCCGCGAAGGAGAGCCAGACCGCGTTGACGCCCGCGAGGCTGGGGACGATCGTCGTTGCGATCGCGGCGACGACGGCCGCGCCCCAGGTGACGCCGAGGATCTCGGGCGCGCCGAGCGGGTTGCGGGTCACCGACTGCATCACCGCGCCGGCGACGGCGAACGCGCCGCCGCAGAGCACGGCGAGCAGGGCGCGCGGAAGGCGGATGATGTGGACGATCAGCTGCCCGGTGGAATGCCCCTGCACGAACGTCCCCTGGACGATCGTCCAGAAGCCGATGTGCTCCGGCCCGATCGAGACGCTCCAGACGAAGCCGCCGAGCGCGAGCGCGGTGAAGGCGGCGAAGGCTGCCGCCGCCCGAATGCGGCGCGCGAGCGCGGCCGAAGCCGCGCCCGCGCCCGCTGCCGGTACCGCACTCATGCCCGTCTAGGAGCTGGAGACGTCGGGCAGGGCGATCGAGACGAACTTGTGGTAGAGCAGGTGCACCGCCTGCTGGCAGATCTGCTCACCTGCCAGGAGGCCACGCGCCTTCGACCACAGGTTGGTGTTGACGACGTACACCTGGTGGTTCTTGACGGCGTCGATCGTCGGGAAGAGCTGATCCTGCGACCACGTGTCGTAGAGCGTTCCGGTGGGAGTCTGCTTCGCGACGAACATGATGCCGGGGTTGCTGTTCAGCAGATCCTCTTCCGTCATCACGATGTACGGGTTGCCGACGTTGTGAGAGGTCGGCGGCAGGACGTTCGCCGGCGGGATGCCGATCGCCTGGAGGAGGCTCGGGGTGTACGCGAGGTTGCTGTGGACGTTCCACAGGTTGTTCGTCGTCACGACGAACATGGCCTTGCGCGTCTCTCCCTTGCCGCCGGTCGCCTTCATCACAGCGGCCTTCATCCGCTGCATGACGATCTTGTCCTGCGCGATGCGACGCGCCATCGCCCCGCACCGGTTCACGGCCTGGCCGATCACGACCGCCGCGTGCAGGTTCGGCAGATACGCCTCCTGCAGGCTGTCCAGCGCAACCGTCGGCGCGATCTGCTTCAGCTGGTTGTAGATCTTCACGTCGCGCGTCGCATCCGCGATGATCAGGTCGGGATGAAGCGACGCGATCGTCTCCAGGTTCGGAGCCGATCGCAGTCCGACCGACGTGTACGCGCCGAGCTTTGCCCGGATGCCGGGGATGATCTCCGACGGCTTGTTGTCGTCGGCGACGCCAACGGGCCTGACTCCGACCTGGACGAGGTCGTCGACGAACGAGAACTCGAGCGCGACGACGCGCGTCGGCGTCCCGTGGATCGTCAGCGAGCCGAGCGTGCCGTTCACGGTCCGCGAGGCAGCCCGCGCCGTGCCGCAGGTCGGGTCGAATCCCGCTTTCTGTGCGGCGACGGCGCCCGCGGATGCAGCCGCCGCGAGGGCGGCGAGTAGAGCCGGGGCCACCAGCCACTTCTTCACGACTCCATCCTCCTTGTCGTCATGCGGACTCCTCCTCTGCCGGTCCGGTGCCCGGAAGCGCGTGGAGCTGCGCGCCTTTCGCCGGCACTTCGGCGTTCTCGTCTCCGCCGTGAAGCTCGAAGACCTTCGCCTCGAACTCCTCGAGGAGCGTCTCGCAGCGCCGGAGCCAGTCGCGGGCTTCCCGAGCGTTGGGGGCTCCGAACCAGTCCCGTTCCTGCACCCGGTCGAACCAGTTGCAGATCTTCTCGAACTCCATCCGGATCTCTTCCGCCTCCTCGTAGCTGTAGTTCTGGCGGAAGTGCTCGAACTCGATCTCCTTGACGAAGTCGACCTCGCAGTTCTCGATGATCTCGGCGTAGTGCTTTGCTGTGTGGTCGACGAACAGCTCGACGATCTTCTTCTCCTCTTCGGGCGTGAGCTCGGCGAGCGGGAGCAGGTGATACGAGCCGTGGCCCTCGTCGATGCGCGTGAGCACCCCGTCGAGCTCTGCGCGCAGATCGTCCGTGTCGGGCAGCACGCAGACGGAGTCCTGCAGGTACACGGCGCCGGCCTTCTTCAGGCTCCGCCAGACGGCGACGCGTCCGGCGGTCGGCTTCGCCGGCATCCGGTAGACGAGCTGGATGAAGCGCTGTGGAGCCATCGGGCTGTTACCTCCCTCGCGCCGACGCGACGGCGCCGCGGACGATGCTGAGCGTGACCACGAGCACGATTCCCGCGCCCTCGAGGAGCGAGATCGCGGTGTCGGACAGGTCCGTCGCGGCGACGAGCACGGCGCCGACGGCGAGCACGGACGCGACGCCTGCCGCGATCTTCCAGTCCTCGCCCACGACGAAGTCCCACCAGAAGCGACCGAAAGCGACGACGAGCCTCAGCTACGCCACCTCCTCGGGGAGGAGCGGGGCAGCGACGATCTTCGGCGTGGCGTAGGGCGTGAGCAGCCGGATTGCGAGGAACGACAGTGCGATCCATGCCGCGAGGACGGCGAGGATGGTCGGAT
>Ga0070741_10010126_pt1 | contig 17952 bp, 16 predicted proteins | sample Coa_R1_4_FD_66440 | JGI IMG/M metagenome (GOLD analysis project Ga0070741, IMG submission 66440) | Surface soil microbial communities from Centralia Pennsylvania, which are recovering from an underground coalmine fire - Coalmine... | ecosystem: Environmental > Terrestrial > Soil > Unclassified ...
GCCCGGGCGAGCGCCATATCGAGCCGGTAGGCGAGCGGGCCGACGAGCGCGGGCACGGGCAGGAAGCGCGGCGTCACGCCGAGCGCTCGTGCCATCGCCTCCACGACCTGCCGGGTCGTGTACACGGGCCGGTCGCTGATGTAGTAGGTCTGGCCGCTCGCGGCCGGGTGCATGAGCGCGAGGCGGCAGCCCTGGACGAGGTTATCGATGTACGTCAGGCTGCGCGCGTAGTGGCCCCCGCCGACGAGCGGCATGCGGCCGTGCCTGACCCGCTCGTAGACCTCGACGTGGCGCGGCGGCACGGGCGGGCCGTAGAACATGCACGGCCGCAGGCTCACCGTCTCCATACGGTTCTGCCGCGCGGCCACCGCCTGCTCGGCCAGCCACTTGCTGCGCCCGTAGTGGCTGAGCGGGCACGGCCGGTCCGCCTCGGTCAGCAGCCGCCGCGGGCTGGGGGACCGCCCCGCCGCCGCGTTGCTGCTGATGAACACGAAGCGCCCCACGTGGTTCTCGACCGCGGCGTCGAGCAGGCGGTCGGTGCCCCGCGTGTTGATATCGTACCAGTCGCGTGTGCGCCGCACGTGCAGGATGCCCGCCGCGTGCAGCACAGTGTCCACTCCCCGCGTCGCGGCGCTGAGGCTCGCCCGGTCGCGCAGGTCGGCCTCCACGTACTCGGTCGGGAAGGGGGCGTCCGCGTCGTCGGCCCGCGCGGGCGGCAGGCGGCCCGGCTCGACCAGATTGCGCACGGCCGTGAGACCCGGCGGCGGCGTCTCCCGCAGCGATTGGAGCAGCGCATCGGTCAGCCAGCCAGGCACGCCGGTGACCAGCAGGCGGCCGACCTCTCTACTGCTTGAGCTCATGCGGTATGCTCCAGGGCTGGCGTTCTTGCTGGACGGGGCGGCGCGCCACGCCGACGGCATCCCGCACGCGGATCATGACCATGTCGATTGGATCGAAAATCATGCAGCGCACGATGTTGATACGCGAGCCATCCTTGTTGTCCCAGTGCACGGGCTCGTAATAGCACGGCACGTCGAAGCGGTGGAACAGGTAGAACAGCTCCACGTCGATCATGCCGCCATCCACGCGGCAGAGCGGGAAGATCTGCTGGACCGTCTGGCGCGTGAACAGCTTGAAGCCGCACTGGCTGTCAATGACCGCCTTGCGGAAGACGATCAGGTGAGCCAGGATCTGCACGCCGAGGCCGACGATGCGGCGCCACTTCGACTCGTGCTCCTGGTAGGTCCGCACCCCGACCACAGCGCCGCAGCCGTGGCGATCAATGTCGTGGATGAAGCGCTCGACCTCATGGATCGGCGTGGCATGGTCGGCGTCCATGAACAGGATGAGGTCGCCGCGCGCCTCCAGGCAGCCGCGCCGCACGGCCGCGCCCTTGCCCAGGTTGCGGGGCTGCCGCAGCACGCGCAGCGACGGCCAGTCGCGGGCCGCGCGCGCCTCCACGAGGTCGGGGGTGCCGTCGCTGCTGCCATCGTCCACCACCACGACCTCGTGGCGCGGGAAGCGCTGGTCGAGGTAGGGCTTGATCTCGTCGAGCGTGCGCGGCAGCCGGTGCGACTCGTTGTACGCCGGGATGACCACCGAGAGGTAGTGCGGCAGGGGTTGCTCCGGTACGTTTGCCATCTCAGCTCCTCTCGGGCTTACAGAGCGTCACGTAATAGTAGAACAGCCCGTGACGCTGGGAGACGACCCGGAACTTGCCGTCGAAGATGAGCCTCCGCGTCTGCGGCCACCGCGCGAGGTAGCCGGGCAGGAAGTGCCACTCGGACTGGATCAGGCTGCCGAACCAGCGCAGGTAGGGCGTCACCAGCCACCACTTCACCAGGAAACAGCGGAACGCCAGGTGAATCTGCGGGCTGCCCGGGAAGTCCACGATCGACAGGCGGCCGCCCGGCTTGAGGATACGGTAGCACTCGTCGAGGAACAGCCGCACGTTGTCCACGGTCTGCAGGTGGTGCAGCGCGTGGATATTGAGCACCCAGTCCACGCTGTTGTCCGGCACGTTCACCGCGCGGACGTCGGACTGCTGAATGTCGAAGCGCGGATTGTTGACCAGGTTCGGGTAGGCGGTGATATCGATCCCGTGCAGGTCGCGGAAGCCCATCTCGTAGAGCGTTTCCAGCCCTTCGCCGGTGCCGCAGCACATGTCGTAGATGCGCAGGTTGCGGTCGGCCCGGTCTAGCCCCAGCCACTCCAGCTTGGGGCGCATCTCCGCCTTGCGGCGCCGATACCAGCGCTCGTCGGTGTAGCTCGCCAGCCAGGTCTCGCTCTCCTCGTGCCAGGGGTCGGCGATGCCCGCGAGCCGCCCGGGCTTGCGGAGCGTCAGGTAGTACAGAAACGCATCGCGCGTGTGCCGCTCAACCTCAAAGGCGCTGCTCGCCAGGGCGTCCCGCGTCGCGCCCCACTCCCGCAGGTAGACCTCGATGTAAGGCCATTCCTCGTCGAGAATCCGGGCGAAGTTGCGCAGCCCCGGCGTGACCGTGCCCAGGCGGGCGCGCAGCAGCCAGAACAGGACGCGGATCAGCGGGCTGCCCGGGAAGTCGAGAACGAACAGCCGGCCGCCCGGCTTCAACACCCGGAAGCACTCTTGCAAGAAGGACTTCACGCCCTCTGTATCGCGGAGATGGTGCAGCGCGTGCAGGATCAGCACCGCGTCAAACTCGCCGTCGGCGAACGGCAACTGCTGCGCGTCGCTGGCGACGAAGCGCGCGCCGGGCAGGCGCCGCCAGTCCTCATACTGGTGGCCGTCCACCCCTACCAGACGCTCGAAGCCGCGGCGCCGCAGCACGGCGAGCGCCTCGCCCTTGCCACAGCACGCGTCGAGAATCCGCGCGCCGCGGGGCAGGTCGAGCACCCCGAGCTTCGCGAGCTTGCGGGGGAGCTTTGCAGTCCGGCGCTGGTGGTGCGGCTCCTCGTAGTGCGCCGACAGCCAGACGGCCGTCTCGGGCCCCGTGATCTCCGTTGGGCGGTCTAACGTCTCGACGCTCACCGCGCGCTCCGTTCCCGTGCCGGCCCCACCCGCCGGTAGCGCACGCGGATCATCACGCTCGAGCACTGCCAGTTCACCAGCGGCACGTGCTCGATCAAATCATTGAAGCGGATCAGGAGAGGCAGGAACCAGCGCGGGCACTTGAACGGGAAGAGGAACGGCGCCACCTTGAAGCTGGTCAGCTCGTAGCCGGGGTGCCCCTCGAAGAAGCTGCGCCAGGTCCAGGGCGTGAACGAGCGCTCGCCGGCGGCGCGGTGGCCGGGGGTCAGCTCGCGCAGCTTGCGGAACACGCTCAGCCCGTTCGACTCCACCAGCAGACAGCGGCCGCGCGCCACGCGCATCATCTCGCGCGCCATGTTGCGCGGGTGTTGCACGTGGTGCATGACGTCGAACTCGACCGCGACGTCGAACTCCGCGTCCGCCCAGGGCAGCGCCTCGGCATCCGCCTGCACCGCGTCGAGGCCCTGCTTGCGCAGCCACGCCACGCCCTCGGGGAACACCTCCGACGCCACCCAGCGGCGAATGGTGCCGCGGTTGGCCGCCAGGATCGCCTTGGACATGTCGCCGTTGCCGGCGCCGATCTCGCAGAAGTCCTTGCCGACCTCGCCGCCGAAGTTGTCGTAGAAGTAGCGCACGTAGCGCGGAATGATGTAGGCGTCACTGATGTCGCCCACCAGCTTCTTGCGCCACGACTCGTCTTCAGCATGGATGGTGGCCCATTCGGCCTGTGTCGCGGTGGGGTTCATGCTCATAGCACACCCTGTCCATGGATCGCCAGCGACTGGGCGTTGAAGAGGTTCGTGACGACCTTCGCGCCCTCGAACTCCGCGTTGTAGTGCAGCCGCTTCATGCCCCGCTCGCGCATGAACTGCGTCAGCTCCAGGTGCTTCTGCGGGCAATACAGCATCAGGAAGCCGCCGCCGCCCGCCCCGACCACTTTGCCGCCGAGCACGCCGTACTCCCGCTTCACGTAGTCGTACAGCTCGTCCACGGCCGAGATCGAGATCTTGTCGGACATCCGCTGCTTGAGCTGCCAGTGCTCGTCCATGAGCACGCCGAAGCGGTCGAAATCGCCGGCCACGATCGCGTCGCGGATGCGGTAGCCGATCTCTTTGATGCCCAGCAGGCTCTCCTCGACGCGCTGGCGGTCGGGCGTGCTCGTTTCGCGCATCGCCCGGTTCTGGTCTGCCAGCACCTCCGGGGCGCTCCGCTGCACGTTCGTGTAGTACAGGTGCGTGTTCGCGAGCAGCGTGGCGATGCTCGTCGGCTCCAGGTGAATCATCCGCACGTCCACCGTGCCGTCGCGGGCGATTTCGAGCGCGGTGAGCCCGCCGAACGTCGCCATGTACTGGTCCTGCTTACCGATCGGCTTCTGCAGCAGGTCCAGTTCGATGTGGCAGGCCTCCTCCGCCACCTCGTGCAGCGGCGCCGGCCGCCGCAGATAGGCGCGGATCGCCGTGAGCAGCCCCACCAGGTAGCAGCTCGACGAGCCCAGGCCGGAGCCCGCGCCCACGTCGGCCATCGAGGCGACCTCCACGGCGTCGTGGATGCCGTGGAGGCGGAACGCCTCGCGCGCCAGCTCGTGCTTCAGCTCGCCGACGGTCTCCGTCACCTCGCTGTTGGTGTAGTGCAGGCGCACCAGGCGATCAGCATTCGGGATGTTCAGCATCACGTACATGAACTTGTCGATCGCCATCGCCAGCACGAAGCCGCCGTGCTGTTCATAGAAGCTCGGCAAGTCCGTGCCGCCGCCGCCCAGCGTCACGCGAAACGGGGTGCGGGTGACGATCATCGCGCCAGTGACTCCGCCGCGCCCTCCAGGCTCGCCACCAGCGCGTTGGCGCGGGCCAGCCCCTCGGGGGTGTCAATGCCCAGACAGTAGCCGTCGATCGGGAACGCGTCGACGCGGGCGCCTTCCCGAAGCAGCCGTGGGAACACGTCGCGCCCGAAGTCCGCGAAGGCGCCCGCGGGAATTGCCGCCAGCACGCTCGGCTCCAGCGCGTACACGCCCGCGTTCACGTAGGGGCTGGCCAGCCCGTCGCCCTCCACGAACTCCCGCACACGGCCGCCGGCATCCAGCACCACCCGGCCGCCGGCCAGGCCCGTGTTCGGGACGCGCTCGCGGTCGAATACCGCGAGCGTGGCCAGGGCGCCGCGGGCGCGGTGCTGGGCTACCAGCGCGCCCAGGTCGAGCGCCGTCAGGTTGTCGCCATAGACGACGAGGAACGTGCTGCCGCCCAGCGCGCCCTCCAGCTTCTTCGCCGCGCCCGCGGTGCCCAGCAGCTCGGGCTCCCAGGAGTAGCGCACGCGCACGCCGAAGCGCGCGCCGTCGCCGATCAGCGCCTGGATCTGCTCGCCGCGGTAGTGCAGGTTGATCCAGACGTCGCGGACGCCGGCGGCGGCGACCTGGCGCACGTTGCGCTCCAGCACCGTTTCGCCCGCCACGACGATCAGCGGCTTCGGCCGGTCGGACGCGACGGCCTGGATGCGGGTGCTCTTGCCGGCCGCCAGGATCAGCGCCGTCGCCACCGGGGCCGAGCTATCCATCACGGCCGCTCACAGCTCGAAGCCCGCGCTAGCGGCGTCGTCGTGGAACTGGCGCACCGTGTCCAGCGAGTACTCGTCCAGGTCCTTGCCGAGCAAGTCGAGCTTGGCCAGGATGTCGTTGGTCACGGTGATGATGTGGCAGCCGATGCTCTCGGCGTGGAAGATGTTCAGCAGTTCCCGTGGGCTGGCCCAGATTAGCTCGGCGTTGGGGCTGTGCCGCAGGATCTCCACGGCCTCCGCCATGTGCGGCACCGGATCGCGCCCCGTGTCGGCGATGCGCCCGGCGAACACCGAGACGTAGCACGGCGCCCCGCCCGCCACGACCTCGGCCACAGCGCGCACCTGGGCCAGCGTCATGATCGCCGTCACGTTGATCTTGACGCCGCTGCAAGCCAGGCGGTTCGCCAGGCGGTAGGTCGGCTCGCCGGCGGTGTTCGTCACGGGGATCTTGACATAGACGTTGTCGCCCCAGCTCGCGATCTCGCGCGCTTGGCGCTCCATCTCGGGCTGGTCGTCGGCGAAGACCTCGAACGAGATTGGCCGATCGGGCACGTCGGCGAGGATCTCGCGGGCGAAGGCGCGGTAATCGGCGATTCCGGCGCGGCGCATGAGCGTCGGATTCGTCGTAAAACCCTTGATAAATGGCTTCCGGTACATGTCGAGGATGCCGCGCCGGTCGGCCCCGTCGGCGAAGATCTTCACCCGCAGATCCGCGAGCCCGGTCATTCGGCTCCCTCCCTGTCGCGCGCTAGGCGGCTCGCCCTGTTGCGGTCAGGCCCGGAGGCCGCGGCAGACCTCACGCGCGGCCGGCACGACAGCGCCACCCGACCGGCAACGACGGTGACAGGATCTGTAATGGAATTGAAACGTGGTGGTGTAGTCATCCGTATGTCCGCCGCGCTCAGTGCTGTTGACGCGCGCCTGATCAGCCACGGCGATTGGATAGGCGCGGCGGCCTGTCCCCGGGGCCGGCGTATGGGCGGGAAACGTGGCGCTCGTCCGCCGCGCCGGCCCGCGCGGTGCTGGGTCGGCGCGTGGCGAGCGAGCTAGCGCCGCCCGCGGCGCCCACGTGCGGGGGAGGCGTGCGCCCCGCCGTGCCGAACCCGGGCATGATAGCCCCGCGGCCATCCGAGCGGCAAGCCGGTCCGCCGTGAAATGCACGATGGCCCGGCCCGCCCCGTGGGACGAAACTCGCTCGCGTTCGACGCGGCGCGCGCCCTCTGCAGCCGCTGAGGTAAGTCCATTCGCCGCGGGGTGCCGGGTTCCCGATGTGCCCGATCCTAATAAACGCTAGACACGCCGCGACGCATCGGGCGACGACGCGCGTCGTTCATCAGGAAGAGTACCGGGGCCAAAAGGGCCCCGGTACTCTTGTGTCCTGGCTCCGCCCCATCTCGGCTAGGCGCGGCAACCGGGTATGGTATCCTGTGGCACCGTGGCATCCAGGAGGCCAGCGTCATGGCGGACACCTCGAATCGGCCCGGCTTCCTCGGCATCTCCCGCGAGGAGTGGCCGCTCGTACTCGTCCTGCTCGTCGTGATTCTCGTCGTCTTCGGCTACATCGGCTGGGGCCCCTCGCAACTACAGCCGATGCCCCCCATGACGGGCATGACCTCTTTGCCCCTGCCCACCAACACGCCGGGCGCCGGCCAGTAACCCCCGCTCCAGCCGCCCCTCGGATGGGCTTAGCACCACCTCTCCTCTCCAGCGTCCGGCCCGCAGGCGCCCACGATCGTTCCCGAGCGGGGCGCGTCGCGCCGACGGGCACGTCGTGTAGAATGTCGAGCGGGGCGGATAGCCCGCCCTGGCACCACCGCGCGCCCGCGGGGGGACTTCGTGTCCTCCGTGGTGTGGGCTTGCCGTCTGCGGCCGGGTGCGCGTCCAGCGTGGAGAGTTGCCCATGAAAGGTCTGGTGCTGAGTGGCGGGCTCGGCACGCGGCTGCGGCCGCTCACGTACACGGGCGCCAAGCAGCTCGTGCCGATCGCGAACAAGCCTGTGCTCTACTACGCGCTGGAGGACCTCGTCGAGGCCGGCATCACCGAGATCGGGATCGTGGTCGGCGATACGCACGCCCAGATCCGCGAGGCGGTGGGCGACGGCAGCCAGTTCGGCGCCCGCGTCACGTACCTGGAGCAGGACGCGCCGCGAGGGATCGCGCACGGTATCCTGATCGCCCGCGAGTTCCTGGGTGACGATCCGTTCGTGCTGTTCCTCGGCGACAACTTCTTGCGCGAGGGGATCGTCCCGTTCGTGGAGGCGTTCCGGCGGGGCGATGCGAACGCCCAGATCCTGCTGTACCGCGTCCGCACGCCGCAGGACTTCGGCGTGGCCGAGCTGCGCGACGGCGCGGTCGTGCGGGTAGTGGAGAAGCCCAGGGACCCGCCCTCCGATCTCGCGGTCATCGGCATCTACATGTTCGACCGCCATGTGCACGACATCGTGGCGAACCTGCAGCCGTCGGGCCGCGGGGAGCTGGAGATCACCGACACGATCCAGGGGCTGATCGACCAGGGGAAGCGCGTGGTGCCGCAGATCGTGAGCGGCTGGTGGATCGATACGGGCAAGAAGGACGACATGCTGGAGGCCAACCGGCTGATCCTGGAGACGCTCGACCGCGACGTGGCCGGCACGGTGGACGGCGATAGCCAGGTCCACGGTAAGGTGATCATCGCCGAGACGGCGTCCGTCCACAACAGCGTGATCCGTGGGCCGGCAATCATCGGGCCAGGCACGCGCCTGCACGACGCCTATATCGGTCCGTTCACGTCTATCGACCACGATTGCCTGATCGAGGCGTGCGAGATCGAGCACAGCATCGTGCTGGACGGCTCCCGCCTCATCGACGTGCCGGGCCGCATCGAGGACAGCCTCATCGGGCGCAACGTGGAGATCGTGCGCTCGCCGAACAAGCCGAAGGCCTACAAGCTCATGCTCGGCGACTTCAGCCGCGTCGAAGTCCTCTAGGGCGCGCGGTGCGCCTGGCGGTCCTTATCCCCGCGCACGACGAGGCGGCGACCATCGCCGACACCGTGCGGCTCGCCTGCGCCGCCGCCGAGCCCCCCGCCACCGTATTCGTCGTGGCCGATCACTGCGAAGATGGCACCGCCGCCGCCGCTCGGGCCGCGGGCGCGCGAGTCTTCGAGCGCCAGGATGGCCTCGCCGGCAAGGGCGCGGCCCTCGCCTGGTTTCTGACCGCGGCGCAGGACGAGCTGCACGAATTCGACGCGCTGGCGATCCTCGACGCCGACTCGCGGCTGCAGCCGGGCGCGCTGGCGGCGCTCGGCGCGGCGCTGGCAGGCGGGGCGGTAGCGGCGCAAGGCTTTGTCTGGCCCGAGCCGGCCGACGACTCGCCCGCGCCGCTGCTCGCCGCCTATTCCGAGTGGGTGTCGCAGGCGCTCGACGACCGGCTGCGGCGCCGGCTCGGCTGGCCGGTACCCCTGCGCGGCACGGGGATGGCGCTGTCGCTCGCGGCGCTCCGCGAGCTGGCGCCGCGGCTCGAGACGCGTGTCGAGGACATCGAGCTGACCCTGCGGCTGCTCGCCCGCGGGGGCCACATCGCCTTCGTGCCCGAGGCGGTGGTAGTGGACCCCAAGCCGCTCGGCGGCGGGCGCGTTGCCCGCCAGCGGGCGCGCTGGCTGCAGGGCCAGCGCGAGATCTGGCGGCGCTACCACCGCGTGATCGTGCGCCTGCTGTTGACGGGCGGCCCGGGGCGGGCCTGGGTGCTCGGCGCGCTGCTCGTGAAGCCGCGCACCGCCATCGTCGCGGGCAAGGGCGCCGCGCTGCTGCTGCTCCTACCGTTCGCCGGCCGACCGCGGGGGCGGCGCCTGGCGGGCGCGGCGGCGGCGCTGCTGGCGGTGGATATGCTCTATTATCTCGCGGGGCTGGCGACCGTGCCGCCGGGCTGGCGCGCGCCGGTGGCGCGCGCGCTGCTGCGCGCGCCGGTGTACGTGGCGATGTGGAGCCGCGCGCTGCTGCTCAGCCTGGCCGCGCGCGAGCGCTGGCTGCGCGCGCGTGACTGATACTCCGCAGGGCGCGCCGCCTCCGCTTCGCCGACGATGGGCCGCGCCGCCTCCGCGGCGTGTCGCCGGCCGCCGCGCCGCGTACAATGAACCGATGGGCGCGAGGCCCCGCGCTCCCGCTCGTCGCCGGTGCCGGCCGCGCCGTGCTGGTAGTCTTCGCGCGGAGTGATGCGTGCGGCTGTTGTTCCCCTACCTGGCGCGCTGGCAATCGGCTAACTGGTCGCGCTACCACCACCTGCTCAGCGGCCTCGCGCGGCGCGGCCACGAGGTGCTGGTGCTCCAGGCTCCCGCCCGCCCTGGCGCGCGCGACACGAACTACGTCGACATCGAGGCGCCGCTGCCGCCGGGCCTGCGCCTGCTCGACGTGCCCGTGCCCCAGGCGCTCTGGCGGCCGCGCTACCCGCTCGACAAGCTAGCCAAGAAGGGGCTGGTCAGCGTCGCCACGCGCCTGGCGGTGAGCGCCGTGGCGCGACAGCAGGCGGTCGACGTGCTGCTTCTGTACAATATCCCGCAGCTCGTCTTGCTGCGGGCGACGCGGGCCGCCGTCGTCGTGGACCTCGCGGACGATCTCCTGGCGATGTTGCGTCACGAGGCGGGGCCCTGGCTCCGCCCGCTCGCCCTGCCGCCGGCCCGGCAGGGTCTGCGGACGCTGCTCGCGGCGGCCGATCTTGTGACGACGCCCTCCTCCGTGCTGGCCGAGCGCGTGGGACCGCAAGTGCAGGTGGTGCCGAATGGGGCCGACCTTGACCTCTCCGCCCGCGCGGACGGCGCCTGGGTGCGGGAGCGGTTCCGCGGGCCGCTCGTGGGCTTCGTCGGCGCGCTGGAGTACGTGGTGGACTACCCGCTGGTGCTGGAGGTCGCGCGCCGCCTGCCGCGCTGCACCTTCCTGCTCGTCGGCGGCGGGCGCGACCTGCCGCGCGTCCGCGCCGAAGTGCGCCGGCGCGGCCTGGCGAACGTCCACCTGCCGGGGCCGGTGAGCTACGCGACGGCGCTCGACTACATGGCGGCCTGCGACGTGGCGCTCCTGCCGCGCCGCCTCGACCGCGTGAGCCACGCCGCCGCGCCGCTGAAGCTGTTCGAGTACGGCGCGCTGCGGCGGCCCGTCGTCGCCACACCGGTGGCGGAGACGCGGCGGGTGGCGGCGGACTGGGCGCACTTCGGCGCGACCGCCGACGAGTGGGTGAGCGCGATCGAGCGCATCCTGGCCGACCCCGCGGCGGCCGCGGCGCGCGCCGAGCGCGGCCACGCGCTCATCCGCGAGCGCTACCGCTGGGACGACCTGGCGGCCGCGTTCGAGCGCCAGATCGAGGGCGCCCGCGCGGGGCGCGGCGGCCACGGCCCGAACGGCACGGTGGGCGCGCAGGCGGCGACGGCCGCGGGGAGCGGTCGCCGGTGAAGGTGCTCACGGTCTTCGGAACGCGGCCGGAGGCGATCAAGCTCGCGCCGGTCGTCCGCGCGCTGGAGCGGCGCGCGTCGGACGGCGTGCAGGCGGTCGTCTGCGTGACAGCCCAGCACCGCCAGATGCTCGATCAGGTGCTCGCGCTGTTCGAGCTGCGGCCCGCGTACGATCTCGGCGTGATGGAGACGAACCAGACGCTGGCCGGCGTGGCGGCGGCGGTGCTGGCGCGCCTGGAGCCCGTGCTGCGGCGGGAGCGGCCCGACTGGGTCCTGGTGCAGGGCGACACGACCACCGTGGCCGCGGCGGCGCTGGCGGCCTTCTACGCGGGCGCGCGGGTCGGGCACGTCGAGGCCGGCCTACGCACGCACGACAAGTGGCAGCCGTACCCCGAGGAGATCAACCGGCGCGTCGCGGGCGTCATCGCCGACCTGCACTTCGCGCCGACCGAGCGCGCCCGCGAGAACCTGCTGCGGGAGGGGGTGCCGCCGGCGCAGGTCGTGCTCACGGGCAACCCGGTCATCGACGCGCTGCGCTGGGTGGCCGCGCGGCCCCCACCCGCTGAGGCGCGGGCCCTCCTCGCGCGCATCGGACTGGGGGAGGGCGCGGCCGACGATCGGCGCCTGATCCTCGTCACGGCGCACCGGCGCGAGAACTTCGGCGCGCCGCTCGAAGCCGTCTGCGCGGCGCTGCGCGAGATCGCGGCGCGCGGCGCGGGGCAGGTGCAGATCGTGTACGCGGTCCACCTGAACCCGCGGGTGTGGGAGCCGGTCCACCGCCTGCTCGGCGACGTGCCGGGCGTCACGCTCACGCCGCCGCTCGACTACGCGACGCTGGTGCACCTGTTGCGGCGCGCGCACCTGGCGCTCACCGACTCGGGTGGCATCCAGGAGGAGGCGCCGGGCCTCGGCGTGCCGGTGCTGGTGCTGCGCGACGTCACCGAGCGCCCCGAGGCGGTGGAGGCGGGCACGGTGCGGTTGGTGGGGACCGACCGGGCGCGCATCGTGGCCGAGACCTGCCGGCTGCTCGACGATCCGGCAGCCCACCGGCGCATGAGCCAGGCTGTCAATCCCTATGGCGACGGCCGCGCGAGCGAGCGAATCGTGGCGGCGCTGCTTGGCGACGCGGTAGAACCGTTCAGGCCGCGGTGCGCGGCTGGCGCGGGTCCCCGGGCAGCTAGCGGCGAGGGGCCGGCATGAGCGTGGAGCCCGAGATGCGTGTGGACGTCGTGGCCGGGGCCGAGCCCGCCGACCGGGCCGCGCTCCCGGCCGTGGCGTCCGCGCTGTCCGACCGGCCGCGGCGGCGGTCGCTGAAGGTACCGCTGCGCCTGGAGGAGCGCCGCCTGCTCCTGATCTCGTTCGACCTGCTGATGATCGCCGTCGCCGTGCTCGCCAGCATGTACTTCTGGTCCGTGCGCGGCGGGCTGGATTTCGATCTCGACTTCCTGGCAGACCAGTCGCGCTGGTTCGTGGTGTTCGCGGCGCTCTGGATCGGCGCCTCGACGCTCACGGGCTTTTACGGCGTGCGGTTGGCCTCCGACCTGGGCGCCGTGTGGGCTTCCACCTTCCGCACCAGCATCCTGGTGCTCGGCGGCTACCTGCTGATCTACTTCATCATCCCGCCGAACTCCATCCCGCGCAACATCGCGTTTTCGCAGGCGGCGATGACCTTCCTGCTGATCGCGGTGTCGCGTACCGGCTATCGGCTCCTCATCGAGCGCAGCCCGTTCAGCCGGCGGGTAATCGTGATTGGCGCGGGCCGGGCCGGGCAGACGATCGCGGAGACGATCGAGCGCTACGTGAAGGGCCGCTACGACGTGGTCGGCTTCGTGGACGAGGACACCGCGAAGCGCTTGCCGCCCGGCGCGCCGCGCATCCTCGGGACGCCGCAGGACCTGCTGGACCTGGCCGACCAGTACCACGCGATGGAGATCGTGCTGGCGATCACGCACCGCCTGCACGAGCGCACGTTCCGGGCGATTCTGGATTGCCAGGAGTACGGCCTGCAGGTGACGCCGATGCCGGTGCTCTACGAGGAGATCACCGGGCGCGTGCCGGTCGAGCACGTCGGCGACAACTGGTACGTGGCGCTGCCGCTGCGGCCCGCCAGCTCCAGCGGCCTGTTCCCGATCGCCAAGCGCGCGATTGATCTCACGGTGGCCCTGGTCGGGCTGGCGCTGCTGGCCGTGCTGCTCCCCTTCCTGGCGATCGCCATCCGGCTCAGCTCGCCTGGGCCGATCTTCTTCGGGCAGGACCGCGTGGGGCGCGGCGGGCGCGTCTTCCGCATGCACAAGCTGCGGTCCATGGTGGCGGGCGCGGAGAGCGATGTGCCGCTGTGGGCCGCGGACAACGACTGGCGCATCACCTGGATCGGGCGCTGGATGCGCCGGGCGCACCTAGACGAGCTGCCGCAGATGTGGAGCATCCTGCGGGGCGACATGAGCGTGGTCGGCCCGCGGCCCGAGCGGCCCGAGTTCGTCGCCGCGCTGGAGCAGGATATCCCCTTCTACCGGCTGCGCCACGCTGTGAAGCCGGGGATGACCGGCTGGGCGCAGATCAGCCTCGGCTACGTGGACAGCCCCGACGCCGCCCGCCTGCGCCTGGAATACGACCTCTACTACATCAAGCACCAGTCCGTCTGGCTCGACGTGCTCATCGTGGCGCGCACGCTGGGGCACGTGCTGCAGTTCCGCGGGCGCTAGCCTCGTCGCGCCCCGGGGCGGGCGCCGCGCTCCCCGTAATCGTTGACCGATGGGCCGGCCGGCTGGTAGTATGCGGAGCGTCGTCCGGCTGGAAGGGCGACCATGTGGGGACTTCGTGGCTCCTGGGGAAAGGACCGACATGACGTCGCGCTGGCTCTCTCGCTCGCCCATCGCGCCCGTGGCCCTGAGCGCGCTCGCGGCCGTCGCGGCCTTCGGCCTCGCCGCGTGCAGCGCCGCCGGCCCGCCGAAGCCCCCGCCGCCGCCCCTGGACGTGAAGGACGCCGGCTCGCCCGGGCCGGCGCCGACGACACTGGCCCGCGCGCCGGGCGCGCCGTCGGCACCGCCCGCGGTGGCCCCAACCGCCGGGCCGACCGTCATGCCCACCATGCCGCCGGTCGTGCAGGAGGCAGCCGCTGCCGCGCCCCCGCCGCCCGGCGCCGTGGACGAGAGCGATCTGCCCTCGGGTGCCGAGATGGCGCAGGGCGTGATCGCGGCGCTCGCCAAGGCGAAGACCGCGCGCCTCAGCGCGACGCTGCCCAACGGGCACAGCACCGACCTGCGCTACGTCGCGCCGGACCGCGCGGCGCTCGTCGAGACGGACGAGAACGGCCAGCCCTACGCCGAGTACGTGATTCTCAGCGATACGGGCTATTACAAGGACAGTCGTTCCGGCGGAAGCTGGGTGAAGGTCGGGGTCAACGAGGGCTACAAGCAGCAGGCGCAGATCTTCCGCCCCATCCAGATCGCGCTAGCCACCGGCCAGGCCCGCCCGCTGCCGTCCGGCGACGAGGTGGAGGTCATCGAGGACAACGGCAAGCCGGTACTGCACGCGGTCTACGAGTACGGCAGCTCGCAGGAGCTGCAGGACCTGGGCCTCATGCGCTCGAACGGCAACGTGCTCGACGTGCTGGTGGACGCGGCGACCTGGCTGCCGCTCCGGAGCCGCGAGGAGACCGAGACGGGCGGGCCGCAGAAGTCGGTGACCGAGGTGCGCTTCCTGGCGTTCAACGAGCCGCTAACGGTCGACGCGCCGATTCCGTAGCCCAGCCAGCCAGCTCAGTCGTATTCGAAGACGAGGCTGCCGATCACGCCGTCCGCGCTGCGGTAGCGCGCGATCGCGACCTGCTGGCGGTCCACCGAGACCCAGTTGACCTTGTAGTAGTGGCTGCCCAGGCGGAAGGTCTGCCCCTGGTAGAGGTAGTGTTCCTGCTCGCCCCGCTCCTCCCCGAGCGGCACGCCTAGCACCCGCCGCGCCTGCGGCACGACGAGCGCGCGCTGCACCACCGCGTACTGGGCGGTGGCGGCGTCGCGGGCATCGGGCCGCTTAGCAATCCGGACCAGCTCGACGCGCGACTGGTCCGTGGCGCCCAGCGGCTCACCCACGCCGAGAACCTGTAGCGCGTCGAATTCCGTGTCCTGCCGCAACGATTCGCGCGGCGGATGGGCGGGGTCGAAGGCGTCGCGCACGGCCTGGCCGGACGCGGCCGCCACCTGCCCCGTGCGCTCCAGGGCGCTGCCGAGCTGGTCGCCGAGGGGACGCCACGGCCCCACGGCGAGGCTGGTGACGCTCGCCAGCGCCACCAGCGCCAGCGCGCAGAGGAGCAGGCCGAGCGCCAGCGCCGTGGCCGCCAGCCCCCACGCCGCCACCGCGCCGGGCGTCAGGCCGGCCAGAGCGGCCGCGGGGCGCGCGCGCTTCTCGCCCGACGCCTCGCCAGCCTGGGGGCGGGCGGCAGTCGAAGTGGCGCTGTGCCGCATGGGCGCGCGCTCCGAGGGGTCAGGCGCGGCAGCCGGTGGCGCAGCGGGACGCTCCGCGGCGCCGGGCGCGGCCCCCGGCGCCGCGGGCGGCAGGAGCGCGCTGCCGCCGGGGCCGCGATCCATCGCCATGCTTACCTCGTCGGCTGCTCGTCCACCCAGCGGTAACGCGCGTCGATCGGGTTGCCGCGCGGCCAAGCACCCGCATCAGGGGCGTCCTGGCCGCCCAGCGCGGCCTCGTGCTCGACGACGAGGTAGCGCGGGCACAGCTTGATGAACGCCAGCACGCCGAGGATCAGGATGCCGATGTCGTCCACCTGGCCGACGAGGGGGATGAGGTCGGGCATGAAGTCCAGCGGCGAGGCCACGTAGAGCAGCGCGGCCGGCACGACCAGCTTCGCCATCGTCGGCACGCGCTCGTCGCGCAGCAGCCGGAAGGCGAGCCGCGCCTGTCGGAACAGCATCCAGAGCCCGCCCGCGCGTACAACGGCCGGGTGAGTCGCGAGGCGCCACCAGCGCATGATCTTCCTCCCGCGCCCGTGAACCGGGGGGCGCAGGAAAATTATACGGGCGCGCCATAAGAGCGCCGTATGAATTGCTGGCTCTGCCGGGCTAGAGCTGCGTACGCGCCTTCAGCTCCAGGTACTTGTTGACGACTGCGACGGTCAGGCGGTCGGCGGGCACGTCGAGGGTGATGACGCCGCGCTGGCGCAGCGCGCCCAGCACCTCCGCGCGCTCCTCCAGCAGGCGCGCCGCCACCACGCGCTCGTAGACCGCCGCGGTCGTGGTCGGCGTGGCGGTGGCCGCCGCGAGCACCACGGGATCGGCGAGCGTGACGCAGACGGCGAGGTGCTGGCGGGCGAGGCGCGCGAGGTGGCGCACGAGCGCCGACGACGCGTCGCGATCGGTCAGGTCGGTGAACAGGACGAGCAGGGAGCGCCGCATCTGGCGCGTCGCCAGGAACTGGAAGGCGCGATCGAAGTCCGGCTCGACTGGCTCGGGGGCCAGGTTGTACAGTGTGGCGAGCATCGCCAGGAAGGCCCGGCGGCCCCGCCGCGGCGGCAGGTACGCCAGCACGCGGTCGCTGAAGGCCAGCAGGCCCACGCGGTCGCCCCGCAGCGCGGCGACGTAGGCGAGCATCAGGCTCGTGTTGAGCGCGTGGTCGAGCTTCGTCAGCCCGCCGACCTCGGTCGCCATCAGGCGCCCCGCGTCGAGCACCGCCAGCACGTTCTGGCTGCGCTCGGTCTCGAACTCGGCGGTCATCGGGCGGCCGCGGCGGGCGGTCGCCTTCCAGTTGATGCGGCGGTAGTCATCGTCGGGCTGGTACTCGCGCAGGCTCTCGAACTCGGTGCCCGTGCCGAAGCGGCGCGCCGCGCGCAGTCCCGCCTCCTGCAAGCGTCCCCGCCGCGCCAGCAGGTCGTACTTCCGCAGCTCCAGCAGGTTGGGGTAGACCTTCACCGGCTCGGCCAGCGGGACCGTCGCCTGGCGCCGCACCAGGCCGAGCGGCCCATCCCAGCGCAGCACGGCGTCGCCGAACTGGTGGTCGCCGCGGCGCAGCGGCCGCAGCGTGTAGCGCAGCGTCGTGCTGCCGCCCGGCGGCGCACTGCCGGCGAGGTAGAGCGCGCTGGCGCGGCAGTCGGGCGGCGTGCCGTCGCGCAGGACGAAGCGCAGCGGGCGCGGGCCGCCATTCGCCACGTCGAGCTGGATGAGGTTGTCGGCGCCCAGTGACAGCCGCGGCTCGTGGCGCCGCCGCACGGTGATCGTGCCCGGCCGCACGAGCAGCGACCAGTCGAGGCCGACCGCACCGAGCGCCGCGAGCAGGGCGAGAAGCGCGAGCGCCAGGAAGGTGGCGTCGAGGTTGCCCAGCGCTAGGAGCAGCGCGGGCGCGAGCAGGACGAGCAGCAGGCGGCGCGTGGGCAGCATCTAGCGGGGCACTTCCAGGCCGCCCAGCACGCGCTCCAGCGCGTCGTCGGCGCTGAGGCCCTGGATCTCCGCCTCGGGCTGGAGCAGCACGCGGTGTCGCAGCGCGGGCGCCGCCAGCTCCTTCACGTCGTCGGGCACGACGTAGCCGCGGCCGCGCACGGCGGCGAGCGCCTTCGCCGCGAGCAGCAGCGCGATCGCGCCGCGCACGCTGCTGCCGAGCACCAGGTCCGGCGACTCGCGCGTGGCGCGCACGAGGCGCGTCGTGTAGTCCATGATGGCATCGTCCACGGCGACCGCCTGCACCTCGGCGCGCGCCGCCGCCAGGCCGGCGTGGTCGAGCACGGGCTGCACGCCCGCGCCCGCCAGGTTGTGGGGATCGAAGCCGCGGTGGTAGCGGCGCAGCACCTCGCTCTCCGTCGCGGCGTCGCCGTAAGTCACCAGCACCTTGAACAGGAAGCGGTCGAGCTGCGCCTCGGGGAGCGGGTAGGTGCCCTCGTACTCGACGGGGTTCTGGGTGGCCACGACCATGAAGGTGGCGGGCAGGGGGTACAGCGTGCCGTCAATCGTGGCGTGGCGCTCCTCCATCGCCTCCAGGAGGGCCGACTG
>Ga0070741_10010127_pt1 | contig 17951 bp, 13 predicted proteins | sample Coa_R1_4_FD_66440 | JGI IMG/M metagenome (GOLD analysis project Ga0070741, IMG submission 66440) | Surface soil microbial communities from Centralia Pennsylvania, which are recovering from an underground coalmine fire - Coalmine... | ecosystem: Environmental > Terrestrial > Soil > Unclassified ...
TGGCAAGGATGGTTCTGTCAGGCGGTAAAAATGTTGCAAGGAAATGCTGGTCCCTAGCCCTTGAAGGACGTGCTCAATGGTTGGCTTCCAGGCGTCTGATGGGTAGTGCACCATAAACCAGTAGCTCTGTGCAAGAGACGGTTTGTAGAGCAGATGGATGACATCCGCGAACAGGTGCTCCGATGGCTCTCCACCCAAATAGATTCGATAACGGTTGGATGGGATCAAGATGGCAGCGGTTGGGCAGCCGGGATCATCGACATAGACCCTTCCTGGCAATATGCCAGCAAGGACGCTCGGCACTGCAAGATGATAAGTACTTATTTCCTCAAAGAGAGAAGAGACGGATGGATACGCGTCTGGCTCTAATAAAAAAGGCATAGAGATTCTCCTCGTGATGTTGAGACTCAACCGGATTGCTGTGAGTCCTATAGTTGTTGGCTCAGAACAGGGAAAAGCTCGCCCCTATCAGACTAAAGATCCAGGGCGATGAGAAAATTGGGCAGAAAAAACAGAGGTCACAAGAGGCTACTGAGGAAGAAATGGGACAGAGTGAACGATCAGTCGTGAATAATTAGTAGTGAACACGATCAGGATTGACCTGCCCTCTTCATCAAGGCGTGAAGGATCTGTTGCAAGGAGTTCCCATCAAGCAAAACGGTATCTTCTGCTTCCCTGGTCGCTCCAGCTTTAACGATCTTTTGAGAGGCCATGAGGTCTCCTCCTTCTCTTTGTCCTGTTGTAAACAAGCTGAGCTGCTTCGCTAAAAAGGATGAGAGAAACCCGCGCCTCAACCATTCCTGGCCGTCTTTCATCACCATCCCTTTCTCATGAAGGTCTCAAGGCCGTCCTCGAACGTGATACCAACTTAAACCTTATTGCCGACCGTTTTCCCAAAGGTCTCGAAAATAATAGTTAAACATCTAAATAGTGCTAAGCCCCGCATCTGGGGCGAGACGAGCACTTCCCAGAGCCTCAACCCATTGTCGAACGGTGATGAAGGGAGATAGGTCTGGTAGAATCGTATGCAGTCGAGTAGTGAGCGCGGCGGTAGCTGGTGGACGTAGACCACTATGCTGGAGCATGTCAGTATCGCTGAAAAGCTCGATAGGCGTGCCGGTGAAGGCAAGCTGTCCATTGCGGAAGGATACGACGCGCTGGCAGTATTCAGCAACGAGCGTCATGTCATGAGTGATGATCAGGATGGTTTTACCCTGTTGCTGGAGGTCGCAGAGCAGATGCATGATACCGGTGATCGAGCGATAATCCTGGCCGGTGGTCGGCTCGTCTACCACCAGAATGTCGGGTCCCATAGCCAGTACGGCGGCGACTGCGAGGCGCTGACGCTGGCCCTTGCTCAGAAATAGCGGATCTTCGTCTGCGAAGCGCGTGAGGTTCACGGCTTCCAGCGTGGCAGTTACGATTTCACGACGCCGCGCTGCATCTATACCGAGATTTTTGAGACCATATGCGATCTCGTCGCTGACCTTACGGCAGAAAAGTTGATGGTCCGGATTCTGGAAGACATACCCTACAGATCCTGGCAGGTGCTTGCGTACTTTTCGCACGGCTATGTCCTGTCCCAGGACGCGCACGTTCCCGCTTGATGCGCGGTAGATGCCGGCTAATATCTTTGCAAATGTGGTTTTGCCGCTGCCATTCGGCCCCAGTAACGCCAGCATTTCACCTCGATAGAGAGTGAGATCGATGCCTTTGAGGGCCATTGTACCATCGCCATAATGATAGTAGACATCTGTAGCCTGAACAACAGGCTCTCCGACAGAAATATCCTTGAGTTGTGCAGCTGGAGTGACCTGTATGATAGGCATGCTTTTGTCCAAGAGGGGTGGAGCGAAAGCGGCTTCGGCTTCGTCAAGGGTGAGTGGGGGCCGAGCTTCATATGTGTAGCCGGTTTGCCAGGAGATACGCGCCAGTTCACCAACCGAGGCACCGTATTTTTCCAGCACAGTACGCTCGGTATAAAACTCAGTTGGAGGCGCGACCAGTTCGATACGCCCATCGTGCAACAGGGCAATACGATCACAGAAGGTTGAAAGAATTTCGGGATCTTGCTCGACCAGGATCACGGTCATGGAGTAATCACGACGCAAACGGGCAATAGTTTCGATGACTTCACGCTTGCCAACGGGATCGAGGTCGCTGGTTGGCTCATCAAGGATCAGGACCTGTGGACGCAGCGCCAGAAAAGCGGCAATAGCAATGCGCTGCTTCTGACCACCAGAGAGATCGGCAGGATGGATATAGGCGGCACCATGCCAGAGATGTTCCAGGCCAACCCAGCAGAGCGCTTCGTAAATGCGCTTGAGAATCTCTTCACGCGATATCCCCAGAATTTGCAGACCCAGCGACAGTTCATGCAGCACACTCATGCGCAAAAACTGGTTTTCAGGGTCTTGCAGCACCATACCGATACGATTGGTGCCGGAAGTTTGAGCGGTAACAGGCTCCCCCAGCAGTTCAAGGCTACCACGAAAATGGTGCGGTAGTTGTTCCGGCGTGAGACGAGCGTTATGGGGCAGGATGCCAAGCAGAGTGCGACAAAGCGTGGTCTTTCCAGCGCCACCTGGTCCGGTAATGCCGAAACATGAACCCTGTTCCACGCACAAGGAGATATTGCGCAAAGTCCAGGGGTTGGGCTTGTCGCTGAAGGTGGGGTAGCGCCACCATAAACCGTCCACAGTTAATGCTGTTGGCATACAGTCTTCCTCTACTTTAGCAGTAATACAGTCAGGTTGGGCAATGGACCGAAGGTCAAATAGAGAAAAACGAGACTGACGATAAGCACGATCCAATCAATGAGCCGCCAGGGACTCGTTTCGTAAAAATTCACGTTGGGACGCTCTAATCTGTAACCACGAGCCAGTAAGGCATCACCAATCTCGCTAGAGCGGCGAATCATCATCGCAACCATTGGCACCGCAATATTGCCCATATCACGCAAACGACGAATGACGCTGCGGGGGCGAGCATTGATAGCCCGTGCAATCTGCGCCTGACGGATCGTTTCGTAGTCGGACAGGGACAGATCAAGCGCACGAAATACGGTACTCAGGAAGAAAACGATAGGCTGCGGGATATGTAACTGGCGCAGCGCCCCGATCAGTTCGGCATCACGACTGGTAACAACCAGGGCAATTGTCATGAATACCATACCAGAGTAGCCAACTACTTTGGTAACCGCTACCAGCAAGCTGCGATCACTGACAAGGATGGTCAGCGGGTGAAAAAAGTTCAGTTGAGCGAGCGTGACGGCAGGTAGGGGCAATAGGCTCGTCTGAAGAATTGCCACGAGAGTCGCCAGACCAATACCGATTAAAAGTTTGCGCGTCCAGAGGAAACAGCCAATGACAATGGCAAGCCAGAGCGGTTCCCACCAGGCCAGAATGAGCATCAGATGTCCCGAATAGACAGGCCACTTTAAAAGGGTAACACTGCCAGGTAGAGGGTTAAAGATAATCCAGGTTGCAAAAAGGCTGATCAAGGCTGGCAGCGTCAGGAGAAGATACAGGCGTGCAATCCTGGCGTGCATACCACTCAACAGGAAGAGCACCAGCGATACAACCCATAGAATGCCAGCGCCTACCAGATCGGTTTCCGCGTTAATCATGCGCAACTGCACACCGGACATACAGAGCACAAGCAGGGTACGTGCAATCAGGTGCAGTTGGGCGAATAGGGCATCGATACGACGCGAAAAAAGAAACGAGCGCACGTAACGCCGTCCGGGCGGCGGCTGTAAGAACGGCTCGTTTCCTTCACTGTTTGAGGTGTATGCTTGACTGGACAATAAACAATGCCTCCATCTCTACGCTGATAGACATAATAGTAAGGACGCTAGTGTATGATCACTTGACCTTTTCGGTCTTCATCAGTAGACTCCTCTCACAAGAGAGGGAAAAAGTCAGTGCGTTTTTCCTTCCCGTTGGGGATTGAAGCAGAACAAGCAATCGTGCGAGACAGGTCAGAGCATGGTTCTCGCGCTGGTTCCTGTACGCGGACTGCTCAACCTGTCTCTAACACTGTAGTATATACAAGGTGTGGCAATTCTTCATATTTTTACAACTAACCACCTGATTATACTACAGCCAGATGGTTTGTGTGGGCGGGATATGCGCAAGAGATGCTGTATCTCTTGCGCATATCACTCTCCCCTGTACCCTGCCACCTGGGATGTTCCCCCCACTACCCTCTTGAACCGCCAGTCCCCATGCCCTACCACATACACAAAAATTATTTGATGAGGCGCAGGAACTCCATGCGTGTCTCGTATTCGGCGCGGAAAACGCCACGCATCACAGATGAGGTCATGAGACCAGGAGTACGGATACCTCGCGCAGACATACACAGATGTTCACCTTTGAGCACCACCGCTACATCCTCTGTGCCTGTGATGCGGCTGATCTCGTCGGCAATCTGCTGACCCAGCCGCTCTTGAATTTGCAACTGGTGGGCAAACTGATGGGCGATACGCGCAAACTTCGAGAGACCCAGTACCTTTTCTCTAGCGATGTAGCCTATTGCAACGTCACACCAGAATGGAATGAGATGATGCTCGCAGGTCGACCATACGCGCAAGCCAGATACTGTTACCATCTGGTCAATTGCTACAGACTCAAAAGTCGTCTCGGTGGTACCGGGATCGTATTCGATAAACTCGCGCCACGAGTCGGCCCAACGGCGCGGCGTATCAAGCAAACCTTCACGATTGGGATCTTCCCCTAATGCAATCAGCAGTTCGCGCCCCAATTCCAGCAACCGGGGATAATCGACTCGTCGGGAAGGTCGCTCGATGGGGAGTTCGATGCTGACATCATACCCATTATGCCCATTATGCCCATTCTTCCATGCCTTGTCTTGATCGATGTGTAAAGTCATTAGCTCGCTGCTCCTTGCTTGGCTGATTGATTGGGAAACCGAGAGAAATTTCCTTGTATGCATATGGGTAACTGATGAAACCCAAAGAAACTTAGACGCCGCGCTTGTTGCCCCATAAAATGGTGTGCATTTGCGGCAAAACAGTGACGCGGTACCATTGATCCGCGATGACCTTCTGGATGAGCCAGTCAAGGCGGTTCAGAATACCAGGAATATCAATTTCGTTCGCCAGATGCGGCGGTGTATGATTCCCTGCCTGCAAATAAACGGGCAGTTCGGGATAACGGGAAGCGACATACTTTGCGTAGGAGTAGTCCTCATCGTCAAAAACGACGATTTTGAGGCAGATCTCTACTTTTTTGTCGCTAGAAGTGGTCCGGGCATAAGAGATACAACGGTCGAGGCGCTCCCAACGTGTGACCTGTTTGCTGCTGGGCGGCTTGGGCGAAAGCGTGAGATAGTCCAGCCGGGCAAACCAGGGTTGTGCCACGCTGCCCTGCGTTTCGAGCGCGAAGGTATAGCCGTGTTCATGCCCGAGGTCGATCAGGTCACCAAGCGGCTGAATGGCAGGATTGCCTCCAGAGAGCGTGACGAGAATGGGCTTATTGCCGGAGAGGCGTTGCACCTCAGCAAACACCTCTTCGGTGGTCATGGGATACCACTCGGATTTGTGCTCTGGCAGAACCGCATACAGGGTATCGCAATTATGTGTGAGCAAGCCATCGGCAAAAAACGTTGGATATGGTTCACAGGTAATGTCGTACACCTGCCTCCAATTGCCCTGTCTGGCATCTTCAGGCAAGGGATAGGCATATTGGACGGCCATACCCTCGTGAGGAAACGCCGCCTGCTGCAGTGATACATCTCCATCAGCAATGCCAGGACGTACAGATAGAGATAGGACTTCCCATCCTTCTGAACTATCCTTCAGCAAAACTTGCTGGGCGTGTCCATCGCGCTCGCGGCCAGAAAAGCTCGGCTCAAGCGTGATCGTATGAACTCTCGCAGGCTCAGAAGCGGCTTTATACTGGGAACCACCGCTTTCACGCTGCTTCATTTTCCATGAGGAGCGTGCATAATCAAGCTCCGTTAATATGACATCACCGGCCTGTAAATGCTGTGTTGCGACCCATCCCCTTGGCGTCATCCAGAGATGCTCGCCAGTCGCCACTAATTCTTTACGATTGGTATTGTCGCTGACACCGACCAGCCAGATATCATCGCTTTCATGAGAGATGGCCCGTACAACGGTGGTTGGTCGTAATGTTGCGCTGTGCTCATCGTAGCCGACCAGAACATCACCAACTCGCACTTCAGATATTTTCTTACGCTTCCCGTTGGCGAGGTTCACTAAGGTATCTGGTCCCAGGCACCAACTGCAGCGATAGTCACAACCACCAGTACGTACAAAAACCGTAGGTTTTCCGATCAGTGCGCCTTCTCCCTGCACAGTGGCAAAGCATTCAGTAATAGCTAGCTTACTCATAATCACCTCTGACAATCTTGTTGATGACATAATAGGAGACGCCATACTCTTTTGCTAGTTGCTCATATGTAGGTTGTCCAGGTTTACGACCTATTCCACGTGGGGCATACAGACCATAACGATGTCGAATTTCTTCCACTTGCTCCCTTGTAAGTTTTGTAGAATAGAGAGTCCCATTTGTTTGTGCAACACAAGTATTGTCAATTGGTTCTTTCCAGGTTTTTTGCACTATCACGTCATAAATCGTTGCAATTGTCACTCCAAATTGCTCCGCCAACGCTTGCATGCTAATACTGTCACAGCTTCTCCCCTCTCCTCTTCTTGTATGAGTTCCGTACAATGCTCGTATTTGTCTAGCCTTCTCCATAGTGAGCTTTGCTCCATACGCCTCTGTTCCTAGGCGCACAGGAGAGGCAATTCCCATTCCGCATTTACCCTTAAGGTACTGACTCTTTTTCTTACGCCGTTCCTCTGATTCAGGACCCCTTTTGACACCACGGGATGAACGCGCAATAGGGCAATAGTTGTACCCCTTTTCCGGGTTGATACATTCTGTATAATCCATCCAGAACTGCTCTCTTACATCTAACTGATTAGTCAGCTCAAGAATCTCGAAAACGAAAGCCTCCTCTCCGTACTTTGTCCATGCTGCCTGTAAATGCTTATTGCTATGGGTGCCTGCACGTAAGTCCTTTCGATGGCGACTCCATCGTTTACTAATATTGTTTGCGCTACCAACATAAACTTTCCCGGATTCAAGGTGACGGATTACATATATTCCAGGTTTCTCTGTCATGTTACCCCCACTGCTACGTATCTTACCCATTAAGATCAGAAATCTAGTTCTTGCTTTTACGCTACACGAGCTTCTGTTTCTCTCTCACCATCCACAAATATGGCAAGAACTAGCTTTATGAGCATTATCCTTACACCTCCTCGCGCTCGGCGTGCGTGATCTCGGCATAGCCTTTGGCGGTCTCCCAGAGGCGGATACGGTAGATCAGGGCATCGGGGACGCCACCAGCAACGAGGGCATCCCAGATCCAGTGCACGAGATTCTCGGCGGTGGTACGGATGCCGGTTACGTCGTTGAGGTTGTTGTGGTCCATGCCGCCCTGTTCGATGGGTCGGGCTGCGTTGCCTCTGGGCACGGCGTCGGAGAGTTCTTCGATGATCGTATGGTTGACAATGCGTTTGAGATCGTCGAAGTCCATGACCATGCCGTCATCGGATTGCCCAGGAGCATTGATCAGGGGTCCGCGCAGAGATATCTCCAGGCGATAGGAGTGCCCGTGCAGATGCCTGCATTTGCCCCGATGTCCCGGCAGATGGTGGGACGCCTCAAACGTAAATTCTTTGGTGATGATGGCATATCTTGTCATAGGTCTTCCCTTTTCACGATACGCAGCTAATTTTTCAGGATCTTTCGGATCAGGCATACTTAAACACTTCTTTTGATCATATGTTCAAAATTTATGTTCGAGTATACTCGCTCTTCTCCACCCTGAACACCCTATTGATGAGTATCTATAGTACTCAAAAACGATGATCTTTAGTTGACGAAAACAGCCAGGTTAGATAAGCCCACAGCTTGAAACCTTCGCACCATTTACACTAACTTATTGTTGATTTACCATCAATACGTAGATACTCTTCAGGATCGTGAGCATATTCAGTAGGATCTGGTACACCTGCGATCTTGAAAGATTCGTAGCGTTCGGTGCATGTGCCACAACGTCCGCAATGCCTGTCGTCTAATCCATTATGCCCACCTTCGTAACAACTCCAGGTGAGTTCGAAGGGCACGTTGAGGCTGGCACCTAGACGCGCTATCTGGGCTTTGGTGAAGTGCATGAAGGGCGATTCGACTTTGATGGCGTCGGTGTCCATCGCGACGGAGATCATGTTGTTGAAGGCATCGACGAAGGCTTCGCGGCAGTCGGGATATTGGGCGTAGTCTCCCTGGTGAGCGGCGTAGGCGACGACGCGGGCTTTCTCGTTCCAGGCAACGGTGGCGGCCTGCAGCAGCATGTTCGGGTTGCGATAGGGAACGACGGTGGCCTTCATGCTGTCGTCGGTGTAGTGGCCGTAGGGCATCTGGCGATTGGCGTTGATGAGCGCGGAGTCGGAGTCTTCGAGCAGCCGCGAGATGGGCAGTTCGATGACATCGTGGACGATCTCAAGTGCGTTGTCGCCAGTGCAGAAGCGTTCTCGCAAGTCGGCGATATATTTTTCGGCGTAGGTCAACTCTTTGACATGCTTCTGACCATAGTTGAATGAGAGCAGGTGCAGGTTGAAGCCTGCTGAGGCATAGTAATGCGCCAGCACACAACTATCCATGCCACCACTGACGATTAAAACGGCGCGATCTCTGATTGATTGGTTAGACATGTGAGTGGTCCTCCTCTGTTTGATACATGGATGCGGTTACCGGCAGATCATAGGTCGCTTCCTGACCTCCCAATGGTTACGAGTTAGCAGGCAGGTAGCGACGGAACTCCGGGCGCGGTCCTGAATAGTCGGGCTGAGAGTGCTCAGCAAAGATAATGGTTTTGATATTGCCCCGCACGGTGTAATCTGCGACAATACGCATCCAGCGTGGAGACAGCATAGCCACAAGATCGTCAAGAATGCTGTTGGCAGCGGCTTCGTGACTGATCTGGCGATTACGATATCCGTTGATATAGAGCTTGAGGCTTTTCAATTCAACAACGAACTGGTCCGGCACATAATCGATGATGATCGTGGCAAAATCGGGGAAGCCGGAACGCGGACAGAGACAGGTGAACTCAGGAATTTCAAAGTGTGTCACATAATCCCTGTCTGGATAAGGGTTAGCCCAGGGCTCTAACCGATTAGACTCAATCTCCTCAAAGCCGTATTTACCAGGAGTTCGCGGCTGATCTTGCATATAAAGAACCTCCTTACAGCCAGATGGGCGAAGACAGGTGCGCTAGTACCGTTTCTGGCTGAAAAAAATCTTCTCCTTTACAGTCAGCAACGTTGCAGTTTCTGACTGAATAGAAACGTGTTCTTCTAGAAAAGGAAAGGGGGAAACAATGATGGGCACCTTCTCTACGCCTACCCGCTGAGCCTCTTCCTCTTCCACTACAACAATACCATGAATGCTTGCTGTTATGACGTGGAAATACCACGACAGTATAGCATGTCTGGCAACCATTTTTCCGCGGTCGTGTCTGTTTTTGCTCCGTAGATCCAAAAATCTTGCGACGTTGTAATACGAGTTTCCATAGTATCCATCTTCAAAATATGGCAACCAGCTAGCATTGTCATCTATGGGATGCGTGAGCCATTTCGATTTTTCAATCATCTGTCCAATTACGTTGAATCACCGCCATGATCTTTAATACTTTAATTTAGTGACAAGCTTGCGTTGCCGATAAATCGACGGTGGGCACGATAAATCGGCAACGCGACATCATCTGTGTATTACCAGATGAATTCGTAGTGATGCAGACAGGCATGGCTTAGCTATGGTTGGTCTCCCAGCACCACTACCTGGATATTGTTTGGTGAGGATGGCAATGCAACCCCAAGGCCGCCAGAGGTTGTGATGTTGCTTTTTGCTACTCCGCGCTGTTGTGATAGCAAGGTTGTTGCATCTGCTTGCTTTTTTCCCACAATCAGAGACGCTAGATCTTGCTTCATACCATCGCTGATGTGGAAGATCCATACACCCTGTGCATCCACTTCAAATGATACCGTCTTCGCATTGTCATCTTCATTTACCGTCCCTGCTGGTATAGAAGTAGTTAATTGCTTATCAAGGTTATAGCCAGTGCCATACTGTGAGATCACCTGTTGTTCGAGTTGAGGATCTACCACTGAAAACAGCTTTTGCGTATCATAGGCTATTCCCTCGCATGTATACGTTACCTTTACGGTTACATCATTAGCCTTATCATTGGCCTGATGATTGGGATTCACATTGGGCTTGCATTGAATATCACTGATAAATTGCTCATTCGCTCCAAGTTTATTTTGTGTTGCTGTCCTGGTATCGGTGTCTGACATTTGAGCTTCTAGTTGTGTAGCTGCACTATCAATATCACTTTGTTGCACGAATGTATAGTCGTTCGCATCCTGGCCACCAGTAAAAGCATTGGCGTTTACTACTGTAAAGGTGACGGAAGCGTTATTTTGCAACTCATAGGTATTATTGACATCATAAGCTCCGATGTTGCCACCTGGCCCGGTATTTTCTGTTTGAGCAGAAAAATCGTGAGCGCCGCCCCCTGCCGAAATAGCGCTGTCAATAGTGATAACGACGTTTACCCCACTATTGCTCGGTATGTGAAGCGCAGTTGAAGCAGATATCGAGCCACTAAGCATAGTTACTGTGACAGTTCCACGTCCTGGTGTTGCATCCTGGTGCCCCTTTCCTGTGGCCTGCACATTCATCGATTTTTCGGGCGAAGTAGTCGAAATGCTGTGCGCCCCAACCGCATTTTTGGTGCTATCGGTTGAATTGAATTGGGCAGTGAGGGGATATTGCCCGGACATATGCTGGCTAGCTGGAGTGATCTTCACTATCGCGCTGGCAGCAGGAATTATATCGTGGAGAACAAAACCATAGAGGCTGCCTATGATAAAAAGTACAACAACCACGATGAGAGCTATCAGAGTTGGCCTATTTAGCTTAAAACTCTGTCTGCCAGGAACATAAGGACCACGCTGCATCGGACCAGCATAAGGAACCGGACCACTGGCAGGCAAAGAAGCATAAGGAAATGCAACGCCTGACGCAGGTCCTCCTTCATAGGAAGGTGGAGGACCGACCACAATGGTTGTCTCCTGTGCTAAAGAGCCATCTAGAGGTGATGATGGGATCAACGCAGGAAGATTTGTAGCTAGTATCGTTTGCTTCGGGTCATTTACAGCTGGAATAGTCGGTTCTGAATCATCCACAGCAACAAGTGTCGGCTCTGAGTCAATAGTAGCAAGCGTTGGCTCTGAGTCATTTACAGACTCCAGGGGAGTCTGTGATGGTACCAGTTTTCCGGTAGGCGCAGACCAGGTTTCCTCATCCTGCTCAGACCCATCTACAGGCTCGGGGGGAGACTTCAGGTGCGGTAGTTTGTCTGTGGGAACTGACCAGGTTTCCTCATCCTGCCCAGACCAAGTTTGATCTTCTGAGCGCTGGGAGACTTGAGGCTTTAGAGAGTTGCCGTTATTTTCCTCTGTTGTCATCAAGAACTACTCCTTAACGAAGAAGGTGCCCTCTTAATTTTTATTTTCTCAGTACAAATCCATGCCAGGGAAAAACGAAGCCTTACAACGTATTAAGAATGCGCTTATGGTTCTGTATATACCGACGTACATAACTGGTAAAAATGGAAAAGAATATAGTCCCTCTCACTTGTTCTCTTGTTGTATACGATGGAGCCGCAGGAGTCCACCACTCCCAGGAAACACACACAAAGTATAGCATATGATGAATGTTGAAACTATGTTTTTTTGATTGAAAACAGATGTGTATATTCGACCAGAAATCCAGGGCAGTCACGGGCAATAATTTGCCACATCTTCCCCTGCATCCTATCCTTCTGTTTGGCAATGGTGATTGAACAGGTGTATAATACGGCGCGGCGAGTTTGCTCCGCGCAAGAACGATCAGGCGTGGAGCGAACGAGTCAAAACATAGTGAATGGACGGTTCTTACCAACCGTTTTATCGGAAAGGAAATAAAGAGGATTATGTGGCCGTTTGATCAAAATAATCAGTACACATACCAGCAATATGCTCAGGCATACGACACGGGGAATTACGATGGCTTTGATCACAATCAAACGCTAGGATACCTGCAGCAATTTATGCAGGGAGCACCTCTTGATCTGCAACAGCAGCTCTATCAGCAGCACTTTTCTCAGATGCCCTATGAGCAGCGCGCTGTCCTGGCCCAACAAGTACCGCCGCAATATGCTATGGATCCTAACGATCCCTGGTCAATGTCCCAGAGCTTCCTGCGACTGGGTCAGGAGCAACCACACTTGCTACAGCAGATCTTTCGCCATCCGCTGCTGATTGGAGCCGCGGCAGGGCTCGCTGGCCTTGTAGCAAAGCACCTGCTGGAGCATCACCAGCGCTATCAAGGTCAGTATGGAAACCAGCAGTATGGTTATAATCAAGGGAACCAGTACGGCAATCCACAGTATGGTTATAACCAGGGCTATCAGCAGCCATATGTGCAGCAGGAATTGGCACAGGATCAGGCGGAAATACAGGAGTTGCGTCGAGAACTGCGCAATGAAGAGCGCCGGGAAGAGCGTCTGGAGGAGCGCGAACGGCCTCATCATCATCGCCGCGAAGATTACTATTAATCTCTAACCTTAATCTCTAGCTTCAATGAGCTAACGCAATCAACAGATGTTGATTGCGTTAGTTTTTTGCACTTCAACCTCGGTATCATCAATTTCGTGACCTGCATCCTGTCTGCTTCTGTTTGACAATCGTCACTACATTTTGTATGTTCTTAAATGGTTCTAAAAGCGATGTATTCTCTTTAAGAGGCATGTCAAAGAATATGTGGAATGAGAACTATTGGAGCAAAGCTATTTCTAAGCTTATCCATAGCTTTTCCAGGATGAACAGGTGAATCAGCTATGATTGAACATCCCACTTTCACGGTCGAGGAATGGAGTATTCATGAAACAGGACTCCACCTTGATATTCTGGCACAGACGGAGTCCTGTATGGCTCTTTCTAATGGACATATCGGGTTGCGCGGCAATCTCGATGAGGGGGAACCATATGGTCTTCCTGGCACTTACTTAAATTCTGTCTATGAATTGCTTCCCCTGCCCTATGCAGAAGGCGGATATGGCTACCCAGAATCCGGGCAGACGGTGATCAATGTCACAAATGGCAAACTCATACGCCTGCTTGTTGACGACGAGCCCTTTGACGTTCGGTATGGTCAGGTTCAGGAGCATGAGCGGCAGCTCGATTTTCGCGAGGGAGTATTGAGGCGCAATGTGCGCTGGACCTCACCTACTGGACGCACGATTAAGGTATCCTCGGTACGAATGGTCTCGTTCACACAGCGGGCTATTGCGGCAATCAACTACGAGGTAGAGCCAGTTGATGCTCCGGTGCGTGTCGTTGTCCAGTCGGAGCTGGTCGCCAATGAGGAACTGCCGACCGTCAGCAAGGATCCACGAGAGGGAGCTGCTCTTAGTTCTGTGCTCGAAAGCGAGGAGCATATGACGCGAGGCACTGCCGGGCTCCTGATCCATCACACCCATGCCAGCGGCCTGCGTATTGCGGCGGCAATGGATCACCAGATCGAGGGACCACCCGAGATGGTTGTTGAATCCGAGAGTTCGCCCGATATCGCACGCGTGTCCATCACCACACGTTTGAAACCAGGAGAGAAGCTGCGCATCTTCAAGCTTATTGCCTATGGCTGGTCGAGCCGACGCTCGCGGCCCGCGCTCCACGACCAGGTCCGAGCAGCGCTGGCTGCCGCACGATTGACCGGCTGGGAAGGCCTGCTTGCCGAGCAGCGCGCCTACCTGAACGAATTCTGGACCGGTGCAGATGTCGAGATCGAGGGCGACCCGGCGGTCCAACAGGCTGTACGCTTTGCTCTTTTCCACGTGCTCCAGGCTGGTGCTCGTGGGGAACGTCGGCCCATCCCGGCGAAAGGACTGACAGGCCCCGGCTACAACGGGCACGCCTTCTGGGATACCGAGACCTTTGTCTTGCCAGTGTTGACGCTAACCCTCCCGCACGCCGTCGCTGATGCTCTGCACTGGCGCTATATGACGCTTGGAAAGGCAAAAGATCGTGCATCCCAACTCGGGCTACATGGTGCAGCCTTCCCCTGGCGAACCATCACGGGTGAAGAGTGCTCAGGTTACTGGCCTGCGAGCACTGCCGCCTTCCACATTAATGCAGATATCGCACGCGCCGTCATCCAATACGTTGGCAGCACTAGCGATACAGAATTTGAGGAGCAGATTGGCCTCGAACTGCTCGTCGAAACGGCAAGGCTCTGGCGTTCGCTGGGCTACCATGCTCCCAACGGCCAGTTCCGCATCGACGGCATTACCGGACCAGATGAGTATAGCGCCATTGCAGACAACAATGTCTATACGAATCTCATGGCTCAGCTTAACCTGCGCTCGGCAGCAGAGGCGGCGAAGCGCCATCCTCAGACAGCAAAAGCACTTGGCGTAGATGACGAGGAGGTGGCTGCATGGCTCTCTGCAGCTGAAAAGATGTTTATTCCATATGACGAGCGGCTCGGTGTAACACCACAGGACGAATCCTTTACTGAGCACGAGGTGTGGGATTTTGCTAATACCAAACCAGACCAGTATCCCTTGCTGCTGCACTTTCCGTACTTCGACCTCTATCGCAAGCAGGTTATCAAGCAGGCTGATCTCGTCCTTGCTATGCAGCTATTTAGCGATACGTTCACAGCAGAACAAAAGGCCCGCAACTTCGCGTATTATGAGGCGCTTACCGTGCGTGACTCCTCGCTGTCGGCATCCACACAGGCCGTCCTGGCCGCAGAGGTAGGACAACTTCAACTCGCTTATGATTACCTCGGAGAGGCGGTATTCATGGATCTCGACAATCTGGAGCACAACACACGGGATGGACTCCACATCGCCTCACTGGCAGGGGCCTGGACGGCACTCGTCGCGGGGTTTGGCGGTCTGCGTTCGCACGAAGGTTCTATCTCCTTCACGCCACAGCTACCCGATGGGATCACGCGGCTCACCTTCAATGTCGTATTCCGTGACCGACGCATACGTGTCGTCGTCACAGCTAAGGAGGCAACATATTCCCTTCTCAGTGGTTCATCGCTCAAGACATGGCATCACGGTGACGAAATAACGCTATCTGTGGATAAGCCCATCACCAAACCTATCCAACCAGTTAAGGCCGGACCTAGACCGTCTCAACCACCAGGGCGCGCACCACTTCCACGCGGAGAGCGCAAGTCGTAATCACGCCCATTACACTTTCCATTTCATTCTCGCCATCTCCAACCAGGAAGGATGAAGTAATATAACCTACCTTCCTCAATAACAATATCGGCAGGCTTGCCCAGGTAGAACCATTGAGCAAGCATGCCAGATTTTCTGCTCTGTTTTAGGTAACTGCTCAGGTCACCCTCAAAGGGTGACCTGAGCAGTTGCTATTTTGCCTTGCAATAATGTCGCTTTAGCGCGTACAGAAGATAACTTCTTTCAAATGCCGCCGGCGGCATTTGAAAGAAGTTATCTTCTCGTTGATCATTTCTGGTCTGCGGTTTCATCTATCACCTGAATCTGATCTTGCTGCACGACTCCTTTATCGGTCTGTATCTCTAAAACTTGCCAGCGCGAGTCCTTGCCTTCACGCCAGAAGCGCAGGGAGATAATAGAGGGGCCGACGCGCAGGTGCAGTAGTTTGATGGCGGGCAGCCAATCTGGCAGGGTTGGATGCACATAAAGTTTTTTATGTGGAGCATCGGCACGCAATCCCAGCATGGTTTGTACCATGTGAAAAATCGCTCCGGTAGCCCACGCCTGCGGAATATTAGCGCCCCCCGGATAGAGCGAGGGAAAATCAACATCTCCCTTACGCTGCAATCCCGCAAAGACTTCTGGAGGACGATAGGTGTCGAAACGCTCAATCGCATCTAACATGCCGCGAATGACCTTGTTGGCTTCGTCTGCCATACCATAGCGTTTGAAGCCCGCCGCGATAATGGCATTATCGTGTGGCCAGACCGAGCCATTCTGATACGAAAACGGGTTGTAGGCTGGATTGTTTTTCGACAGGGTGCGAATACCCCAGCCACTCCACATATCATCTTGCAATAATCGGCGCGCCGTTCGCTCCGCTTTGTCCTGGTCGGCAATACCGCTCCAGAGACATTGACCAGCATTAGAAGCTATCGAGGTGATTTGCTTCTTATCAGGGTCAAGCCCGTAGGCATAGCAGCCCTCCTGCTCCATCCAGAAGACCTGATTGAACCTGGACTTCAGCTCCTCTGCTTGCTGCGACAGAGCTTTTGCGCGCGCCTCGTCACCGAGTACCTGAAAGACCTCAGCCATACGTGTCTTAGCATCATAGACATAGCCTTGCAATTCACATAAACCTTTCGGCTGCTTGACCTGGCTACCATCAGCATAGACAACTGCATCACCTGCATCTTTCCAGCCAACATTTTCGTAACCAAGCGACGAGAAGGTTTTGTACTCTTGAAAGCCATCACCATCCAGGTCGCCAGAGTGGTCGATCCAGTCCAAGCATTTCTCAGCCACGTCGCGATACTCTTTGAGCAAGTTTTCATCACCCGTCCAGCGATACGTCTCTGAGAGCACGATCAGATACAGGATCGTGGCATCGGCAGTGCCATAATAAGGCGTGAAGGGGACGCTATGAAAATGAGCCAATTCACCAAAACGTATCTCGTGCAGGATCTTGCCGGGCTGAGCATCACGCCAGTCATCACGCTTTTGCGCCTGATACTCAGATAACCGTCTCAACGCCCCACGCGCAAAACCGGGAGAAACCGGCATATTTTGTAACGAGACGATCAGGCTGTCACGACCAAACAGCGTTACAAACCAGGGGACACCAGCAGCAGGCACCCAGGCTTCGTCCGATACATCCAGATCATAGATGCGCAATGCACCCATATCCTTGATTGCTTGCTGATACATACGCAGCAGATCGTTGTCTGGTGTCTCGATCGCGGTACAGCGTGCCTGCCAGCGTGCCTGACGTTCGTCGAAATTGCTGCGTGGCTCCTGTCCAGGCGAAGGTGTGGCCCCGCTGGAGGCTGTACCGCTTTGTCCATAGCTACAGCTTCCCTGAGAAGGTTGCTTCGTCTGCTGACCATGCTCCAGGATAATATCGCTGCACGCATGCCACGCCTGACCAGCCTCTAGCTCAATCTCATAGAAAATACGCCCATTCGCATATCCTACCGGCGTTTCATCATTCAAAATCTGATAGATGGTTGCACGATGAAAATCCTCATGATCGTAAGACGTGTGCAGACGCCGTTCATCTTTATACCATTCGGTATGCGTCCTGCCGCGTACGACAAGATTATGTGATTTAACCTCAAAGATATCAGCAAAATCGCTGCGCATAGCTATTTCTAGCAGGAAATGCACTTTTCCAGTTGTATAGTTGATAACCTCTAACTCTTCGTGAATGCCTTCGCTGACCAGGCGATTTAGCGTCACGCCGAGCGTATTGGCCTTCAGTTCGCCTCCCTCTGTATTAATAGTTGGATTCGTTAAGTAAAAACGTGAAGCATAAAAACTTAACTGGCTGGAGTTCACCACCTGCAAGGGAACGCGGTTGATGTACAGTCGATAGAAACTGACAAAGCGCGTATCAATCGCATAGATTCCCTGATCGCTGTCCGGCAGAATCTCACCGGCCATATTGGTGATCATAAAGGTACGGCCCTGGCTAATGGTAATTACTGGCGGACCCACTTTGATCTCAATCGACATAGTATTTACCCTTCTCAACTCAACATCTGTAGACATCTTATTGTCTCGTGCTCTGGCCCAATCACCTACAAGGG
>Ga0070741_10010128_pt1 | contig 17950 bp, 14 predicted proteins | sample Coa_R1_4_FD_66440 | JGI IMG/M metagenome (GOLD analysis project Ga0070741, IMG submission 66440) | Surface soil microbial communities from Centralia Pennsylvania, which are recovering from an underground coalmine fire - Coalmine... | ecosystem: Environmental > Terrestrial > Soil > Unclassified ...
GTGACGGCTACGTTGAATCCGACCTCGGTCACGGGATCGGGTTCTTCCACGCTGAATGTTTCCACGGCTACCACAACTGCAGCGGGCACTTACACGCTGACGATTACGGGAACCAGCGGCAGCCTGACCCACAGCGTCAGCGTGAACTTGCTGGTGCAAGCAACGCAGGCTGCCGATTTTTCGCTTTCGGCATCGCCTAGTACGGTAACGGTCACCGCAGGCAACGCAGCCAGCTACACGGCAAACGTGAGTCCAATCAACAGCTACGCGGGGACTGTTGCACTGAGTGCAAGCGGCTTGCCTTCCGGGGCCACGGCCAGCTTCAGTCCGGCTTCGATCGGCAATGGTTCAGGGTCATCTACTCTGACCGTCAGCACCAGCAGTTCGACGCCTGCCGGTAGTTACACGGTGACGATTACCGGGAAGGACAGCAGCGGAAGTCCGATACACTCAACTAACGTAACCTTAACCGTCAATCCGGTGTTGGTGCCCAACTTCTCCTTGTCTGTAACGCCTGCCTCGCAGACGGTAACCGCGGGGAGCAATACTACGTACACCGCGTCTGTTACCCCGGTGAATGGGTACACAGGCACGGTGACACTGAGCGCGAGCGGCTTGCCTTCCGGAGCCACGGCCAGCTTCAGCCCAGCCTCCATCAGCGGAGGTTCGGGATCATCGACGCTGACCATCGCTACAACCAGCACCACCGCAACCGGCACCGTAACCGTAACCATCACCGGCACGGATGGCTCTCTCACACACACCGCCACCGTCTCGTTGACGGTGAACCCGGGCAGCACCTGCGCTCACGGCAACGGTCCGCTCAATCCAAACGTGCCTCCGGGCTGCAACTTCGACATGTCGATCTGGTCTCTGCAACTGCCAATCGGCTCGCCGGGAAGCCCGACAACCATCTCGAACAGTCAACTCGAGAACGGCTTCACAGATCCATACTTCTTCACCGGCAGCGATGGAGCGATGAACTTCTTCGATCCGGGAACCAATTGCGTCACAACCCCCAACTCCACCCATTGCCGGTCGGAGCTGCGTGAAGTGAATCCGGATGGCACTGATGCTGTCTGGTCCGCAAGTGGAACCAACACGCTCAGTGCGACCCTTACGGTCACGCAGGCGGCTGGCGCTCCGGTGGTCGGCCAGATTCACGACGACCCAGCCGTATCGGTTCGTCCGCTGATTGAGCTGTTCTACACTTCGAGCGGCGACCTGGTGGCGGGGGTTGAGCAGTGCACCGCTGGTGGTTGCGAAAACAAGACGACAGTGGGCCACGTTCCGCCAGGTACGAAGTTCAGTTACGTGATCTCGTACAGCAAAAACAAGCTCACCGTCAGCATCAACGGAGGCACGCCAGTTTCGCTCAGTTCTCCGATACTCGGAGTCGGGGGCTACTTCAAGGCGGGCGATTATGGCCAGTCTCCAACCAACGCGAGCGTCTCGTTCTACTCGCTGAAGGTCGTGCACACGCCATAAACGGCCTCGGCTATTCTTACCCTCAGCGCCCACGCCTGCTGAAATTTCGGCAGGCGTGGGCTTTTTTGCTCTGCCCTTGTGTTCCGGATGCCCATGCTTGTAGAGCTTATCCGCGGGCGTTGTTTTTTTAGCAACAATGTTCGCTTCCGTTGTTTATACTCTGTTTCTGCATGGCTCGTCAGAAAGCCTCACTCAATAACCGAAAGAGGGTGCTCTTCCTCGGTCTTCCATCTCCTCTATACACAACCCGCCGCATGATTCTGGAGCGCGCAGGCTACGAAGTCATTGCTTGTTCAAGCGAAGCCGAAACGCTTGCCCAATTAGAAAAGGAAGAATTGAATCTGCTGATTTTCGGGGCTTCTCTCATCGGCGTTGAAGTAAATGAAATCATCCGCCAAGCCAGGCGCCGCGCTCCTTCTTTGCCGATCCTCTCGCTCAATCCGAAAGTGCGTCCTTCAGATGTGGATGTCCAACTCACCAGGCTGGAAAAACCGGATACCTTGCTTAAAGTTGCCGGCGAATTGATGATGCGCAACCATGGCCATCCTGAACTGAAAGGGGATTTGATTGTTTACGCGGATGCCGACCGGCACCTGATTTCGGTTTCCGATGGCGTGTGCAAGCTTCTCGATTACAGCCGCGAAGAGCTTATCGGGATGCAAATCGAAGAGATCAGCGAAGCGCCAGCCCCCGAAGTGCAAGAAATGTTTGTGAAATATCTGCGCAAGGGCAAAGATGCCGGGCTCTATACTTTGAAGAAAAGCAATGGCAAGAAAATCCCCATCCGATACAAGGCAAAGGTCATGAAAGACGGCTGCATGGTCGCGCAATGGAAGGTGTTATAAGGACGGTTCTCTGTTGTTGCGGCACACGGTCGGAGCACCTTTTTACCAGTGGAAAGGCTGCTGCCGTTTTGGACTTTAGCCGTGTTTTCTTTGCAGAAAGGACATTAATCTACAATCTACGCGGTCATCTCTACTTCGCGCTTTTTACCCAGAGTACGGGTTGACGTATGGGGTAATTGCGAATCACTTCTTCAACCGTCGGGTCGGGATTTAGAGTGCGCCAAGTGTCAATATATTCCGGCCGCGAGAGCGCCAGACCGGCAAAGAGCAGACTGGGTTGACGGACGGGGAACTGGTCGAAATATTCGACATCAGGCGGATAGGGCCAGCTTTTTTTGTTGGCGATAAAGGGAAACATAAACGCCACCGCGGTCCCGATGCCCCGGCCATCGGGCAGAGCAAAAGTCCAGAGATTATCTTCAGGCGTGGAAAGAGTCTGGCAAATCGTAGCCATGGCGTCCAGGTTAAAAAGGCAATAGCTGTAAGGCTTGGTGCGCCGCAGTTCCTGAGGAAAGCTTCCATTAGCCGCGATCTGGTTGGGAACGAGGACAGTTTTGAAACGGTTGCGGCAGAAGGCGGTAACCTCCTGGTTGCCGGTATAAGAAGCAAACTCGGCTGCTTGCGTCACCCAGCAGGTGCCATGATTGTTCTTGGCGTCGCGTTCTTCCGCCCCATGCTGCGAGGTGGTCATCCAGTTTAGATAGTCCGCAAACCACTTCTTCAATCCTTTTTGCTCATCGCCGGTGAGCGCCCTGGAGCGTTCCAAAACAGGAATAGAACGAGCTACTTCGACCAGGTGCAGGGTGTCAATGATGCCGATGCCGCGTCCGGTAAACCTTCCGTGAATGGCCTGAGAGTATTGCAGGTTTGGATTCATGAGCGTGGCCGGATCCAAAAACCAGGCGCGCAGATGTTTGGCCGCGTGAGCAGCGTATTTTTCATCTTTGGTCAGCAACCAGGCTGCGGCCAGCGCAGGCGCTTGCAGGCTCAGCCGAATCAGCGCATGACGATGCTCGGTGAAGTTGTCGGGATTGGTCATCCCATCGCGCTGTATATAAGGTCCATCCGGGTTCTTCGGGTCGGGCCACCAATAGTCGCCCTCGGAAAAATAATCGTGCTTCCCGCCCGCGCTGCGCGGGCTGCTGTAAGAGGTTATGGTGATGGGCTGCTCTTTCAGGTAACGCTGGGCGGCGTTGAGCACCCGGCCACGATCGATGGCGGCGACATCGATCGCAGGCGCCTGCTTTTTGGAATCGCCGGCAAACAGAGATTCGGGCTTGGCCAACGCGCCCAGAAAGGCCCCGGCAGCGGATGCGCAAAAATCACGGCGCGAAATTAACAGTCGTTCGCTCACCTTCGATATCTCCATGACTACAGGCGGCTGAGCGCGATTTGCCCCAGTTTTTTTTCAGCGTCTTTCTCGGCGGCCACATTTGGGAGGCCTTCTACTTCAATCGTTAAAATACGATGTGAGGCCAGCACACGCAACTCTACGCCTTTGCCGGTAAGGCTCTCGGTAAAGTAGGAGTCTTCGCCCAGCCCTGCTGACGGCAGCTTGTCATGCATTCCCTTGTCTATTGTCTTGGTGTTTTGCCAGGATTCGCTCTCGGCAATGGACGAGCCGGGTCTTACCAGAGGATCAAGGTCCACAGAGAGTTGCTTGGGTGAATTGGCTGGATCCGAAGCTGGGGCATACTGGCATCGATCGCCTCCCATAATTTGCACGTGAATGGGAACAACCGGCACACCATAGATAGCTTCAGCGTCGGCCTTGGTCACGAGCGCGCAAGCATTGCCTACACTGGAATCTTTGAGCGCCGCCGTGCTGTTACTGAAAGAGGTTCCAGAAGAAGGAGACTCGGAAGAAGAATGCTTGTTACAGGCCGCCAGACACAACAATGAAGCCGATAAAAAAAGAGCTTTGGCGATTGCGATGGTGCGCTGATTTTTTGAATGCAAGGTCGTCATCGATGGAGCAACTCCCTGAGGGGCTAAAAGCCCCGATATTTATAGGACCTTTATGGCACAGATAAATCCGTGGACTGAAAACAATATTATTTGCGAATCAGCCTTAAACTTTAAGACCCGAGCGACCTCATTTGCAGGCTACTGCATTCGGGGAATGACTTTTTGCGCCACTGCCAGCTCCGCATCTTGTACCGCCTTGGCGTGATCGGGCTTATCAATGCTTTTCATGACCCCGATGCTTACATATCTCTCTTTCGTGAATATGTCCAGGTCCTCCAGAAGAAAATAAGCATCCTCCCCGATTCCAGCTACGGGCCGCATGTTTTTCGCATCCGACTTTTGATAAAGCTGCTTGCCTGCATCCCATACCTGTTGCTGCTCCCGGACGATCGCGATGTGGACTGAGTAGGGCAATACGCCGCCATGCACTGTAACCGTCTTGAAGTCGCAAATTCTATTTCCCCCAAGACTGTTCGGCTCCGGATCACGGACCGGCTCCCCAAGAACTGCCTCAGCTTCGTTCTTGGTAAGCAGTTTGCAGGGATCGGGCAAACTGGCATCGCCGCTGGCGGCTGGCGTTGCGGCCGCGGTGGTGCTGGTTGTGGACTCGGGAGCTGGAGCGGAAGCATTCTTGTTCTGGTTACACGACGCCAGGCAAAATAGCAGAACCGCCGGCAAGAAATATTTGGCAATGGTAATGGATGTTTGATCTCTGTGGGACGACATAAGCATTCTGTTTCTTGTATCAGCGTGGCGCTTCGCTGTCAACGATTCGACAATGCGGTACTCTCCTAACTGGAAAACTATCAAAATTTTTGTGCACCGTCTGAATAAGTTCATCCAAAATCGCGCCAGCGCGTAGCCTCCGGCGAGGTTACTTGGCCGGGCGAACCTCGCGAAACACAACCCGGCGATTCAGTGCGCGTCCCTGAGGAGTGGAATTGTCGGAGACCGGAAGCGTAAGCCCCAATCCTTTTGTCGTGAGCCGGCCGGCGCTGATGCCAGCTTCTTTCACCAGGTAGCTCTTGACGCTCTCGGCGCGATTCTGCGACAACTTGAGATTGAATTCCGCGCCTCCTACATTGTCCGTGTGTCCCTGGACTTCTATTTTGATTGCCGGGTTGATCTTTAAATATTGCGCCACCGTGTTCAAGATAGGTTTGGATTCATTCTTTAATTCCGCCGAGTTGAAAGCAAAAAAGATGGCATGGGTTGTGGCTTCACCTTTCTGCTGGAGTTGGGTCACAAGGTTCTTTCCGCTTGCCTCAGCATAGTTAAAGCTGGGCACGATCCAATGCCAGGAGCTGTCGCCTTTCATAATGATGGGAAAATCGGGATTGTCGAGCACCCACAGATACCATCCGTTCTCTCCTTTGGCCTTCAAAGTGTGCAGCTTCACCTTGCGCTCATTCACCAGCGCTACAAGATCTTCTTCCGCAATTTTTTGGATGCTGGCCGGATTCTCGTTCCCATCGAAGTCAAGAGATGTCTTCTTGCCGGCTTTCAGCTCGGTATAGACAGAATCGGAAAGCCTGATCCAATCGGTATAGCCAGACGGCACGCCATCGGAGCCATAGTAAAGGCTGGCTTTGTGGCTCTGCTTCATCTCCTGGCCCGGCACTGCACGATGCCCGCTGGCATTGGCTGGGTAGGTCATGCTCCAGTTGAAACCCAGACCCGTTGGGGAAACATCGGTGATGCTGATGGTGTCTTCATAGTCGCCGATCAACTCGCCAGAAATTCGATGTCCGCCATAGATCAGGACGTTAATAACCAGGCCGGGAGCCAGCCGAAGCTTGCGTGTGTAATCTTCCAAACCAGTCTGAGTATTTTTTTGCGCCGGCAGCGCAACCGATACAAACAGGCAGGCACACAAAACCACAATATTCGCTCGTCGGACGCCCATCTTTGGCTCCTCGCTAGCTTGTTGGATTCTTAGAGAATAGTTGCCGAATTCTAGTATTCAATGGAAGTGCGGTCAAGGTTTAACGTATATAGATAAAGCGGAAAACCGCGCAAGGAGGGTTATTATGCACGTCGCAGTCTTATCCTTAAATTAATACCGATTGTGCTGTTTAATGCATACATTCTTGCTCCCAAGGAATAAAGGGCGCATTCCACATGGCTGGCGCATTGTTTTTGGCCTGCACTTTGTGTGATCGCCAGAACTGAATTTCTGCTAGACTTTGCTTATGCACCGCCTGCTCGCCATAGCGCTTTTAGCGGCGGCTGCGATTATCCCCCCGCACCTGGGAGCGCAGTTCCGTGGCGGAGGCATGCGCTTCAGCGGCCACGTTTCTAGGGGCCCCATGTTTTCCTCAGGGCCAAGGGTCATGGCGGGGCCGAATTTCCATCCAGCTTTCCGCACTTTCCCTGGACCCACGGGTTCATTCGGCTTCAGGCATTTTGGCGTTGGGAATTTCAACCGTGGGTTTATTTTTACCGGAGTTGGATTCGGACACAATCCTCATTTCCGCGTGTTCGTGGGCAGCTCATGCTTTGGTTGTCGTGCACACTTTGCCCGGCGGGTTATTTTCTATCCTCCTATATATCCCGGATACTATCCTCCCTACTACGATCAACCTTTCTATAATCAATCGTCTTACCCGGCAAGCCCAACGGTGGTAGTGCAAAGCTCGCCTCCAGCAGATTACGGCCAGAATCAACAACTCGTGGAAGAAGTTGAAGGATTGCGGCAGGAAGTGCAGCAACTCAGGCAAGAGCAGAATTCGCGGCAACAATCTCGCCCAAGCGGGACGCAATCGAGTGCATCCGTTCAAGTCCCCGCCACAGTCCTGGTGTTTCGCGATGGACGCCGCCGCGAAGTGCAGAACTATGCCATCGCCGGTACTACACTTTGGATATTGAATGAGCGCCAAGCGACAAAGGTGCTCACCTCCGAACTCGATATTCCTGCAACACAAGCCGCAAATGCCGAACGTGGTTTGGAATTCTCAATCCCGCAATAAACCTGCATCAAATCTTACCCGCGCATTTCACGGTTCAGCGCCTGTCATTTTCAAAACCCCCGCTTTAAAAAATGGTACATTGCTTGAATCGCCCGATATCGCTGAAACGAAGCCATGATTCATCAGCATCAGATCTCAATCCGCACCACCGGCCACGGCCACATGCACGATCTCACTGAGCAAGTTACGGCTGTGATTGCGAAGTCAGGAATCCGCACCGGCACAGCTAACGTTTTCAATTTGGGAAGCACCGCTGCCGTCGGAGTGATCGAATTCGAGCCGGGATTGCAGCATGATCTGCCTGATATTCTGGATAAGCTTATTCCACCCAGCCGCAGCTACGGTCACGAGCAAGCCTGGCATGACGGCAACGGCCATTCTCATTTGCAGGCAACGCTATTAGGACAGTCTCTGACCATTCCCATCGCAGAAGGCAAGCCGCTACTCGGAACCTGGCAGCAGGTATTTCATCTGGAATGCGACGTTCGCGGACGCCAACGGACTGTGGTGGTTACTGTGGTAGGAGATTAAAGCAATCACATAGTGGGTACAGTAAGCGTGGAATCCAATAAAAACCGAGAACCGAGAACTGCTTCAAAACCTGAACAAATATGAAACCTTGGCGAACACGGTCCGGCCGTCGTTAATGTAGCTCCGGTTGGTGCGCAACAAGCTGGTGTGGCTGCTGATGGCAAACGGATCCAGGTTTTCCATATTGCTGTTGTAACCCAGGTAAAACGCGGTTCCCGGATGCACGAGATAGCTGATCAGGAAGTCAGTATTGAAATTCTTGGTCTGATCAAGACTGGTGTAAAGCGGGTTTGGCAGCAAGCTGTTGTACTGCAAGATGGCGCGGAACGAAAGCCGCGGATTGTACTGGTAATTCCATTTGGAGCGGATCACGTGGGCATTCACGATGGCGTGTGCCGATGAGGGCCGAATCGTAAGCCGCTCCAGAATGTAGCCATTGTCAAGGGTCAACTGGTTCAAAGGATGGAAAGTTGCATTCAGGTTGCCGCCAACCTCATTGGCCTGAAACGGAGGCTGGCTGCCCACCGGACTGAAATTAATGCCCTTATCCCAATTGAGTTGCCCGTTAAATGTCACCAGCTTGAAGTAAGTGTTGCTGAACGAGATGCCAGAGTAGTCTCCAGCGAAGTCGCGGGTTTGCGTGAAGCTTGAAAAATCCACCGGACGCAATGCTGTATGGCTGTATCCATGCCAATACGTGACATTGGTATTGGCTTTCAGGTTCACGAAGAAGCCAGGTTCGTAAGTGTAGTAGAGTCGAGTGCCATTGTGATCCCAATCCATGCCATGGAAAATCTGGGGACCGTAAGACGTCAGGATTTTGCCTTCCGGACGAAATGTATAACTAAAAAATTGACCTTCATGCCGAATGTCAGGCCGCTGGAAGAAGCCTGTCAGCGTTATGAATCCAGCGCTAGTGTCGTCGTATCGGTTCTCAAGCTCAATGTGCCGGGTGCTGTATGCCGAGTACCAGTGATAAAGCGCCCCGAATTGGTGCATGCCATCGGCCTCGTCATTGGCAGACATCACTGCCTGCCCAAAGCTCTGAAAGTGGTCGCCAAAATGGAAGGTGAAATCGGCCCCTCCCACGCGGTTGGAGTTGGTGATGCAGGCATTGCTCTGACACAGCGACCTGCCGGCCGGTAAGGCGCTCATTTCGCGGTCGCTGAAAAATACTCCCACCTGCGATTGTTTCCACAACTCGCGGGTCAGGCGTCCTACAGTGAAGTAGGCGCGCTTGCGGCGCAGTGGATCATCGTCAGGCACGCTGCGGCCTGGCCCGCGATCATCGATCGCCAGGATTCCGATTCCGTATGGCCCCAGCTTGCCCGTCAACCGCAGCCCGGCAAACGGCGTCTCAATGCGGCGCGTGAAATAAAGATTTACCGGCGTAGTGAAAAAATTAGCGCCCTCCTGAAAAAACGGACGCTTCTCGGGAAAGAAGACCTCGAAGCGTTGGTTGACAGTGTTTTGCGGCTGGTCGCTCTCAAGCTGGCGGAAGTCAGGATTAACGGTGAAATCGAGCACCAGGCTGTCATGGATGATCATCTTGGCGTCAAGGCCGGCGGTCCCACCCAAATGGTTCCCTGAAAAAAATGGATGGTTCGGGTCGCGCTGGTCCAATGCGCGAAAGGCATCAGTCACTCCGTAAGGATTCAACTGAAGGTTCCGCCCGGGATTGATGCCGCTAAGCCCCTTGAGTTGCGCTTCCTGATTCAGCCTGCCCTGAATGCTGCTGGAAACATGCGGATAAAAACTATTGTCATTGTCGTGCGGTATCACCCGCTGAAACAATATGCCCCAGGTCTGCTCCAGAGTGTTAGGAAACCGCAGGCTCTTGAAGGGAATTGCCATCATGGCAACGTAACCCTCGGGCGTCACCTTGCCGGATGAATCCCAAACTGTGTCCCAGGATGAGTCATATCCGCCATCGTCGGTCCAAATGTAATCATATTGCACGCCTGCCGGGTTGATCATGAAGCCGTAAGAGCGGCGCTTGTCATTGAAGGTGTCCAGGTAGAGTTGCACCTCGTCGTGTTCGGGGCCTATGTCCTCGCGGCGTGTCATACGCGCGCGAATTTTCCCCGGCTCCTTATCGAAGCAGACGAACACGGCATACAAGGTCTTGCTGTCATAGCCAATGTAGACTTCAGTCCGCTCTTGCGCGGGCGCGCCATCCTTCGGGTCGCGCTGGATGAAGTTTTCTACCTTCGCCATTTCTTGAGCCACGCCCGGCGCGGGCTTCATGGCCAGAAAGTCTTCGAGCTTCGGCACAGCCGTAAGCTTTGGGATTGTAACCACCGAGGGCCCCATCTCGCTGGATTGAACACTATCGGATGGAAGCGCGCTTTGTACCGAGGCATTCGCGCTTATACCCAATATATAAATAGTGAGTATGTAGGCAATGAGCAGGCGCCATGTCTGGAATCGGAATAGCACAGGTTCCCCTCACTCGGTTTCCGAGTCAGCAGTTAGACGGAGTTCTTTAAGAAAGGTCTCAGAATATCCCGGATTTTATTTCTGCGCGAATGGCTCTTGTTACCGGTCAGTCATTTCTGCAGCTCTGGCCCTATGCGCCTATTGGGGGGCGCAGCCAGGTAAGGCATTTGCTTTCGGGAACAGCTCACTTGATCTTCTTTGCAAGTTCAGAATCTGGCTTGATCTCCCACAGCACGTTGATGATCTTCCATTCGCCGTTGATTTTAGCCTCTTGCAGATAGTCAACCCAATCGGAGGCCACAACCTTCACCATGGCGGCGTTGTTGAAGCGATCGAGAATGGTCACGTCTTTCTGCTGCTTCTCTTTAGGGGTCTTGCTTCCTCCACCGGCGCGGGTGCGTTGCACCAGCGTCATTGCGCTCATGGAATCGAGCCGGTTGTGGCCGGTCTGCTGATCGACAATCACGATGCGTTTGGCCAGCTCAGGGTGCAATGCGTTTTCCATCCGCGCTGCATCTGCTTCATACCATCCTTCAATGTAGTCAAAAGCTGGTTTCTTAATGGCCGCCGCGTCCTCCGGTGAAATGCCCTGCGCCACAGCCCAGGGCGCGAGCAAACCAGCAAATGCCAGCAGTAAAACTGCCTTCTTCATCGCTCCTCCAGTCTTTGCCTTAGACGCTCTTGATTGCCGATAGTAACGCTACTACATGTCACCCGGCAATCGCGACCCAGGAGTTTGTAAAAAAGATAACATCGCCGGAGACCTCAGTGTAAAATACAGGGCAACAAAGCGATTTTGCTCCCGACCCTGGCCGAATCACGGCGAGCAAAATCTGCAACAGGACTGTGGAGAGGCAAATAATTTGATGTTCCGGGATTACGATGAAAACCAATGCCACCAATCGTCAAGAACACAATGCTGCCATGCTCGGTCATTGCCAGAAGTTGTACAAATCTCTCCAGCAAGCGACCACAAACCTGGATGCCCTGCGGCAAATTATTAAAGATGCCAACCCCAAGTTAAAAGAGATGTTTCTTCGGCATTGTGAAGACCTGGAGAGCGAACTTTATCCAGCTCAGGCCGCGACCCGGCACTTGCTGGAGAAGGCCACGGGCGAACTGAAGAAAGATCCATGGAAGTAGAGGGGCGCGCGAGGCTTGGAATTTACGAACAAGCTTTTCTTGCGTGAAGTCGCCATTCAGGGCGCAAGTTTACCTGGCCTGCCCGGGAGCATCGCCGAGGCCTTGTAAGTCGTTAATGCCATAGGCGCTTTGGCGACTAATAGCACTACTTCCTCGCACATCACTACTCCTCGCAGTAAAAGAACTCGATGCGTGGAAACCGCGTTAGTACCGCCCTTGAGTTGTCCCAAAACTAGCCTGACCGCCGGTCCTTTTGTCATGTTTCTGCCTGCACCTTCGTAACGGCCTCAAAACAAAGTATTCCTTGGCTTCCTGCGGTGCTCAGATTAGACTGCAATTCTCCCCTTGAGCTTCGGTGCCCGCAATATTCAACAACGTTATCTAGATTGGAGATGTGCGTACATGCGAACTGGTTGGGCAACATCGCGTCTATTCGTCGTTCTTGCTGTAGTTACAGGATTGAGTTGGGGCCAGCATGGGTTGGGTACGCTTCAGATCACTGCTCCCACCATGGCGGTTCAGGTTGGCGGCAGCACGACCACGTTGAGCGCACAGCGTCTCTTCTTTCGCGCTCCCAGCCGCACTCTCCCGGTTTCCGCCAGATGGTACTCCTCCAATCAAACGATTGCGACTGTGGATGTCCACACCGGCATAGTCACCCCCGTTGCCCCCGGTACTGTGACGATTACGGCAGTAAGCGGTCCGTTTGTCACCAAGACTGTGGTTGAAGTAGTGCCAGCCGGAACTGTGACCGCCATAGCCATTTCATCTCCCGATAGTTCAATCGCAAAAGGTTTGACCGAGCAGTACACAGCTACCGCCACCATCGGGGGGAATCCAGTGGATGTAACCGCGGTAGCCTCGTGGAGTTCCACGATCGCCGCCGTAGCTCCCATCAATACAACAGGCTTAGCGAAGGGCATGGCAGTCGGAGGTCCCACCAATATCCAGGCTTCTCTGACTGTCGGAGCGACTACCGTCAGCAGCAACCAGCTTCCGCTCACAGTTGGACCAGCGATCCTGCAATCGGTCACCGTTTCACCGTCGCCCATATTCATGGGAGCCAATACCACCCTGCAGCTCACCGCCACCGGACATTGGACCGACGGCGACCGCAACGAAACCAACAATGCCACCTGGAGTTCAAGCGATACAACCAACGTCGCAACCGTGAGTAACACTGGGTTGCTCACAGGTATCGGCATTGGCGGCTCACATGCCGCCAATTCTGGCACGATCACGATGACCTTGAATCCTTTGCTACCGCAAAGCATTCCCATTAGCGTTATGACCGCCGCCGAAGCCGGCCGCTTCCTCGAGCAGGCTACCTTTGGACCTTCACCCGCTGATGTCGCCCACTTGCAGAGCATCGGCTTCGATGCCTGGCTGACCGAGCAGTTCGGTATGTCGCAAGGCTATTCCCAATATCAGGCTGCTCCCGATATTCCCACAATTCAGAACCAGTTCTACTTCAACGCGCTCACGGCCCCAGACCAGTTGCGCCAGCGCGCCGCCTTTGCCCTGGAACAGATCTGGGTCATCTCGTCCAATAAAGTTGGCGATCCCAATGCCTTCGTGCCCTGGCAGAACGTGATGGAACGCGATGCCTTTGCGAACTATAAGACGCTAATGACAGATGTCACCCTGAATCCTGCCATGGGTGTCTATCTCGACATGGTCAACAATGACAAGCCGGCAATCGGGGCAAATCCAAATGAGAACTACGCCCGCGAGCTGCTGCAGCTTTTCACCATTGGGCTGTACCAGCTTGATTCCACTGGCACACGGATAGTTGACGGAAGCGGTAATCCAATTCCTACCTATGACGAAAGCGTGGTCCAGGGTTTCGCTCACGTATTCACTGGTTGGACCTACCCAACCCAGCCAGGCCAGGTTCTGAAAAAGCACAACCCGGCATACTACGGTGTAGCCCCCTACGGAAGTCCGATGGAAAACTTTGCCTCGAACCACGATACAACCAACACCAAGCTGCTATTGAATGGAGTGTTGCTGCCTGCAGGACAAACTGCGCAACAGGACCTCAGCGCTGCCATGGACAACATCTTCAACGACTCCACCATGGGGCCGTTCGTTTGCAAACAGCTCATTGAGCATCTGGTGAAGAGCAATCCCTCGCCGACCTACGTGAACAACGTGGTGAATGTATTTAACGACGATGGAACCGGGACCCGCGGCAACCTGCAAGCTGTGTTCAACGCGATCCTGATGGATAATGAGGCACGGGCTGCAGATTTTTCGCCTAACGTCAGTACTGATGGGCATCTGCGTGAGCCGGTTCTCTTCATGACCTCAGTGATGCGGACGCTGAATTCCACCGATACCGGCACCTCTCTGGAGTTCCAGGGAAGTACCATGGGACAGGATGTTCTCAATTCGCCCACCGTCTTCAACTTCTATCCGCCGGACTACGTGGTTCCGCAAACGTACTTTAATCCCTCGCTGTCGGGAATCTTCGGGCCTGAATTTGCCCTTGAGACCCCCACCACCGCGGTGAATCGCGCCAATTTTGTCGCCACGGTCGTCTTTGGTTCGTTGAGCTCCTCGATCAGTGCCACTGTAAATAGCTATAAGCCGCTAGCGGGTAATGCCGCGAATCTGGTGGATGCGCTCAATCTGCGGCTCATGCACAATCAGATGTCCTCGGGAATGCGTACTGCCATTATCAATGCGGTCTCTTTCTATTCGGCATCGTCAACTACCACCCGCGTACAGACAGCCATTTACCTGATTTTGTCGTCATCGCAATATCAGATTCAACATTAACTCGGACGATAGGAACGTGAAGACGGGAAAAATCAAAAGTGGAAAGCGGAATAAAGAAATAGAAATAAAGTAGCAGAAGAGAGAAGTATAAGAAAATTTGAGGAGTCAATCATGTCGCGCTCGTCACTTTCAAGAAGAGATTTCATCCGTTTAAGCTGCTGCTCGGCAGCCGGCGCCGCCTTGGCCACCGGCATGGGCCGCTTTGGTCTGGTCAACGCCTATGCCCAGGGCCCGACTTATAAGGCGATGGTTTGTATCTTCCTCTTTGGAGGGAACGACGGCAACAATATGGTGATTCCCAACGACGCCTCAGGTTATAGCGCCTATCTGACGGCACGTGGCGACAGCACGCTTAATAACGGTGGGCTGGGTCTGCCGCAAGGGGTCTTGCTGCCTATCAACGTCAAATCCGTAACCAATCAACCATATAAAGCGTATGCCTTGCATCCTCAAATGCCAGCCGTGCAGGCCCTGTTCAACAGCGGTCAGATTGCCTTGGTTGCCAACGTGGGTACCCTTGTTAAGCCGACAACTCAAACCCAATATACTCATGGGCAAGTGCCCGTTCCTGCCGCTCTCTTCTCTCACTCGGACCAGCAGAATCAAATGCAGACAGCTGCCTCCAACAGCAACGACAACAGCGGCTGGGCTGGCCGTACCGCCGACAAAACCCAGAACTTTAACCTGGGGGCGAAGTTGCCCATGATTGTCTCTGTAGCCGGCGCAAACATATTCGCCACCGGCCTTAACACACGGCCGGCGGCAGTTAACCCGGGCCAGACCTCGGCATTTAACAATTTGGATACCAATCGCAATACTGCCATGCAGAGTTTGCTGACATTAGATAGTGGTGTATCGCTGGTGCAGGCTGCCAGCAGCATCACCGGCTTCGCCTTTGCCGATAGTAACAATCTTGCTGCGGCTCTAGCGACAGGCACCCCCCTCGCTACTCAGTTCCCCAACACCTCTATTGGCGGCCAGCTCAAGCAGGTGGCGAAGATTATCCAGGTTCGCGGAGCTCTTTCCAGCAACCGGCAGATTTTCTTTTGTTCCATGGGCGGCTTTGATACCCACAACTTCCAGCTTGGCGATCAGGGTACGCTTCTCAGCCAGCTCAGCGCCGCCATGGGCGCGTTTTATAATGCCACCCTCGAAATGGGCGTAGGCCCCCAGGTCACCACCTTCTCCCTTTCTGAGTTTGGCCGCACGCTGCAGCCCAGCTCCGGTTTCGGCAGCGATCATGCCTGGGGAAGTCACCAGATCGTCATGGGTGGCGCCGTGAATGGCGGGGATATCTATGGCACCTACCCGACCCTCGCCCTGGGAGGGCCCAATGATGTTAATACTGCGGGGTCCTCTGCCCGCGGGCGCTGGATTCCCACCACCTCCCTCGACCAGTTTGCTGCTACTTTGGCCACCTGGTTCGGTGTCGCGCCGGCAGATTTACCTTATGTCTGCCCTGACTTGCAAAACTTCACAACCCAGAACTTGGGATTTTTGGGATAACAGATTCGTGTGGCATAGCTGTGTTCGGCTGTGCCATAGCGCCGGGCTGTGGTGTGGGCTCTGTTGCCCAAGGCTGGCGCGTGGCAGAACGCTGTAAACGAAGCACGTAGGGCAATACTAAAAACGGTCTGGCGCTGAGGTTATGGGTTTCCTGTCTCCGGGGTTGAAAAAGCTGCTTTTTGTATCCGCAGTCATATTCGTGTCGGGCTCCGCCAGCGCGGCCACCAAGCACGTACAGGTTGGGCAAATTTTCTTTAAGGATATTGACAGCAATACCGTCAATCCCGCCATTACGACCATCAACGTTGGCGATACGGTCGAGTGGGATTGGGTTGAGGGCACCCATTCCACCACTTCGGGTAGTTGTCAGGGCGAGTCCTGCTCGCCCGATGGGCTCTGGAGTTCGCGGTCTGACCTGACCGCCGGTGCAACATTTTCCTATACTTTTAACACCGCCGGAACATTCACCTACTACTGCATACCGCACATGGGTACGATGCTGGGAACTGTAATCGTCATCAACCCTGCCGATTTCACAGTTTCCTTTTCTGATGCCACTGGCGGCAACGTTGGCGGCCCCATCTTTCCCGGCCAGCACACGGTGTTTGACGGCAGCATCGTCGCATCCAACGGATTTAACAGCGTGGTCACTTTGAGTTGCCAGCCGGGGACCACAGCCCCTCCGTCGCCATGCTCTCCAACTCCAGTAAACGGGACGCCAGACTTTCCCTTCACAATAACCGTCGGCGCCACTACCCCAGGTCATTACAGCTTTTCCGTGCAGGGCACTGATGGCACGCTTACCCATTCCTTCCCTAATTTAAATTTTGATGTGGTTGATTTCGGCATTGCGGCCCCCTCGCCGTCAACTACGGCGTTTTACAACCTGGCTTCTACTTCAATCTCTACCTCGACCACTGTAACCCTGACTGCTGTTGGAAGCCTGCCCGACCTGGTGACTCTCGCGTGCGAGAACAATACGCTGCCGCCCGGTGCAACCTGCAACTTCGTCCCGGCAGGGCCATATGATCCAACGGCAAGCGCGCCCGTCACTGTCAGCGTCACTATTACCATTCCGGCCGCGACCGCCGCCAAGGACTATAACGTGCTGCTGGATGCAACCACTGATACCAATGCAGGCGGCGCTACCAAGACTCAGGCTCTGTTATTGCATGTGGTGCAATTTGCCCCTTCGGCCTTTACTCCTTCTGCGATCACGATCGGGGCAGGGAATGTCTCCGATCCAGCTACGACCCAGCTCACGGCCAGTTCGAACTTTCTCAACCCGAGCACAGTTACCCTCGCTTGCAGCGCCGGATTGCCGGCGGGTGGTGCTTGCAATTTTTCTCCGAACAATGGCGTGGCCGGCAACTTTCCTTCAAGCCAGTCTGTAATCGCCTCCGTTCCCTTCAATACGCCGGCTGGCGCTTCCACTCTCATCGTCACAGCGACGGGAAACTCTGGTGGGGCTTCATTCGCCCAGACTCAGTCTTTGACCCTGAACATACCGTCGCCTGCGCTTTCCCTCGGCGTCACATCCGGAACACCGGTCAACATGGTGAATAATTCTTTCTCGGCGCCGGTCAGTGTGCAGATTACCCCCACCAACCTGGCTGGAACTGTGAACTTAAGCTGCGGAAGCTTACCAGCAGGCGTTACCTGCCATTTTCTGCCTTCGGCAAACGTCAATGTGAATGGGAGGGTTACTACGGTTGAGTTGGTATTGGAAGCAAAGGCAGCGGCTCCGAATGTGTACGGCAATATAACCCTCAACGCCGACGCGACTATCAACAGCACGTCCGTTACGGGCACCGCCGGTCTCGGGCAGCTTACGATAAGCGCTCCCGGAGCAACTACCAATGTCACTTTGAATGTTACGGCGGTCAACTCCGCGTCGAACAGCGCATTGATCAACATTGGTGACCCCAACCTGCAGATCACGGCCTCGGTGAGCAACAGCGGCGGCGTTTATAGCTCCGCCGTCTGGGATGTTGGTTTTTCCAATCCGGTTATTCTGGTGCCCGCGTCCAATCCCACTTGCAGCCAGCTTCTGCCCACGGTGATTTCCTGCAACGTTGGTGATGTGCCCAATGGCAATTCCTCGTATTCTTTCAAGGTAGTGCCAATGTTTGGACGCTCGCTCACCATCAATAACTGGCTGACATCTTCCACGGCCGGAGATAGCAATCTGGCTGACAATGCCGTGACCGCGCCCACAGTGCAGATACGTTTGCGGCCGCTGGCGCGCAAGGGGCTTGTACCCAAAACGCCATAAGA
>Ga0070741_10010129_pt1 | contig 17950 bp, 15 predicted proteins | sample Coa_R1_4_FD_66440 | JGI IMG/M metagenome (GOLD analysis project Ga0070741, IMG submission 66440) | Surface soil microbial communities from Centralia Pennsylvania, which are recovering from an underground coalmine fire - Coalmine... | ecosystem: Environmental > Terrestrial > Soil > Unclassified ...
ACGCCGAGCTCGACGGCGAGCTCCGTGTAGTTCGACTCGCCCGCCTTGAGCGGTGTGCCCGTCCGCGACGCCGTCTGCCCGACGTTGCCGAGCCCGTAGCCCTGCGGATGGTGCACCGCCGTGCGCACGCCGTCCTTCAGGCTCGTCCAGTGCGAGTGGAGCGACGGCTCGTTCTCGCTCGTCGCGGAGAAGCTCGCCGTCGCGTGGCCCTTTGCCTGCGCGGCCTGATAGGTCAGGTCGGCCCGCGTGAAGCGCCCGGTCGGGGCGAGCTTGGGAAAGAGGTGCGCCCAGCCGACGGCGATCGCCACGACGAGGCCCGCCGCGGCGAGCGCCTGCGGGCGGCGCCGCAGCAGCGCGAGCACGACGAGCGCGAAGGCGACCGCGACGAGCGACGAGCGCGAGAACGTCCAGAGCAGCCCGGCCGCGACGACGACGGCGAGCACGATCGCCGCACGGCGGTTGCGCACGCCGAGGACGAGCGCGACGACGAAGAGGTAGCCGCTCGCGAGCGGCGACAGGAAGGTCGACACGAGCCGTCGCAGGAACGGCTTGTCACCGCCGACGTTGTAGATGAAGTTCTCAGGCAGCCCGTACACGGGGCCGTTCCTGCCCTCGGTGCGCAGGCCGGTGCCGTGGTAGTCGTAGCCGAGGTGGCGGTGGAAGTAGTCGATGACGCCGTTCGTCCGCCACCACTGGATCGACACCGCGTACACGTCCACGAGACCGACCGCCGCCACGAAGGCGCCGCTGCCCAGCAGCGTCCAGCCGATGCGCCGCAGCTCGGCGCGGCCGACGACGAGGGCCCGCCCCAGGAAGTACGCACCGACCGGCACGACGTCGTGGCGCAGCGCGAGGGCGACCGCCTTGCGGCCGGCCTCGCCGCCGAGCGCCGACTGCGGCACGAGCGCGTACACGACGGCGAGCGCGGCGAAGGCGACGGCGAGCCAGTCGAACGCGCGCCAGCGAAACGGCAGCGCGCCGGCGCGCACGGCGTCGAGCCCGACCCGCGCGAGCGCCACCGCGAGCAGGATCTCCTTCCACGCGCTGATCGCCGTCAGCGTCGCTCCGCGGACGCCGGCCGCATAGAGGGCGGCCATGACGGCGTTGTGGAGCGCGAGGCCGACGACGAAGACGTAGAGCGCGACGAGCGGCCGCCGCCAGATCGCGACCGAGGCAACGGCGAGGAGCAGCGCGTAGAGGCCGAGCTCGACGACCGTCACGCGGCGAGGGTACAGCGGGCGGGGAGTCGCTCCCCGCCCGCCGTCCGAGCGTCAGGGTCTAATACGGACCCCAGGGCTCGCTGCCGAGCATGAGGGCGATCGCGGCGAGCGCGGTCATGACGACGACGAGCTTGACGAGCGGGATGCTGCGGAACATGGAGTCCCCCCTCCGGGTTCGGTCACTCGGACGAGTGACGGTGGTCCGGGCAAGGAAGCCGATTAACACCCCGTTGTCAAGCGGAAGCAGTTGACGATCTCGTGGCAACCCGCCAAAATGCGACTTACATGCAGTCCGATGGACCGCCGACGGCGGGCGAGACGATCGGGGAGCGGCTCAAGCGCCTACGGCTCGAGAGGGGTCTCTCTCAGCGGGAGCTCGCTGCCCCCGGTGTCTCGTACGCCTACATCTCCCGGATCGAGGCCGGGACGCGCCAGCCTTCGGTGAAGGCGCTGCGTCGGCTCGCCGAGAAGCTCGGCGTCTCCGCGGACTACCTCGAGACCGGCTCGTCGATGGATCCGCGCGCTGCGCGCGAGCTGCGCGTCGCCGACCTCGAGCTCGCGATGCGGCTCGGCGAGGCCGAGGGCGTCGAGGAGCCGCTCCAGGCGGCGATCGCCGAGGCGCTCGCAGCGGGTGACGTCGCCGTCGCGACGCGCGCCCGGATCACGCTTGCGCTCCACCTCCAGACGCGCCTCGAGTACGACCGCGCGGTCGTGCTGCTCGAGGACGCGCTCGAGAGCGATGCCTTCGACCCGGTCGAGCGCATGGATCTCTACGCGAGCCTCGGCAAGGCCTACACCGACGCGGGCCGCCCGCAGGACGCCGTCGTCCTCTTCGAGCGCTGCATGCACGCGTGCGCCGAGGCAGGCGCCGAGACGGCCGAGGCGCGCTACGCGACGCTCCTCAGCTACGTGCTGAGCGACATGGGCGACCTCGGCCGCGCCGAGAACGTGCTGGCCCGCGCGCTGACGCGCGTCGGCGACAGCGGCGACCCGTACATGCGCGTCCGCCTCTACTGGTCGATGGCGCGCCTCGCCCACACCGAGGGCCGCGAGTCGGTCGCGCTCACGAACGTCCGCAAGGCGATCGCGCTCCTCCAGGCGACGGAGGACACGCTGAACCTCGCGCGTGCGCACATCCTCGCCGCCTACATCATGCTCTCGCGCGAGGACCACCAGTCTGCAGCGAACCACCTGAACGAGGCGGAGGCCCTGCTCGGGCCGAACGTGAGCGCACAGGAGCAGTTCGAGATCACGACGCAGCGCGCACGCGTGGCGGCCCTGCGCGGCAACGGGCCGATGGCGGTCGACCTCGCGCGCGTCGCGGTGCGGCTCGCCGGCACCGCGGCTCCGAGCGACCGAGGTCTCGCGCTCGCAGCGCTCGGCGAGGGCTTGACCCTGATGGCGCAGTTCGACGACGCGGACGACGCGTATGCTGAGGCCGTGGAGCTGCTCGAGTCCCAGGGCCGCTGGCGCCACGCCGCCACCGCGGCACACGCACGCGGGCGGATGCTCCGGCTCGCAGGCCGTGAGGACGCGGCGCTCGACGCGCTGGAGCACGCGGCCGAGCTCGGAACGCGCGCACTACCCGAGAGCACGCACGCCGCGCGTTGACCGCCGAGCTGGCCGTCAGGCCGCGCGGTCCCTATTCACTCGCCGATTCCGCTCGTCTCGCGAGCGACGCGACGCGCACCTTTCGCGACGGCCTCTTCACCGCGGTGCTCGCCCTCGACGATCGGCCGCAGCTCGCGCGCGCGTGGCAGTCGATCGACGGCACGGTCACGATCAGGGCCGAGTCGGCCGCCGCCGTGGAGCGGCTGCGCTGGATCCTCGCGCTCGACGACGACCACTCCGACTTCCTGCGGTCCGTGCGGGACGACCCCATGCTCGGACGGACGTCCCGCGCCTTGCGCGGCCTGCGTCCGCTTCGGGTCGCGACGGTCGCACAGGCGCTGCTGCGCGCGTTCTGCGGGCAGCTGATCGAGGCGAAGCGCGCACGCCGGCTCGAGCAGTCGATCATCCGCTCGGTCTGCGACGCGGGCCCCGAGCACCTGCACGTCGCACCCACGACGTCCGATCTCGCGGCGCTCGCGCCGTCGCAGCTCCGTGCCCTCGGGTTGCATGCGCGCCGCGGCGCCGCGCTCGTCCGCATGTGCCGCACGCTCGAGCTCGAGCGGCTGCACGAGGTCGAGACGAGCGTCGTCGCGCAGCGACTCGAGCGTGAGCGCGGGCTCGGCCCGTGGTCGGTCGGCGTCGTGTGCCTGCAGGGCCTCGGACGCTACGACTACGGGCTCGTCGGCGACCTCGGCCTCGTCAAGCTGCTGCGCGCCCTGCGCGGCCGGCCGGTCGAGGGCTGGGAGACGGCGGAGCTGCTCGAGCCGTACGGCGAGTTCGCCGGTCTCGCGAGCATGTACCTGCTCGCCGGCTTCTCGCGCGGTCTCCTCGCCGCGTAACCTCTTGCGCGTGCAGCGCATCGCCATCCTCGGCGGCGGACGCATCGGCGAGGCCCTCCTCGCCGGCCTGCTCAGCGCGGGCTGGACGGACATCGTCGTGACGAGCAGGCGAGACGAGCGCGTGCGCGAGCTCGCCGATCGCCACGGTGTCGACGCGACGACGACGAACCGCGACGCGGTCGACGGCGCTGCGATCGTCGTCGTCGCGGTGAAGCCGCAGGACATCGACGCGCTGCTCGAGGACATCGGCTCCGCGTTGACGCCGGAGCAGACGGTGCTCTCCGTCGCCGCCGCGATCACGACGGCGCACATCGAGCAGCGGATCGCCGAAGGCGTTCCGGTCGTGCGCGCGATGCCGAACTCGCCCTCGACGGTGCACGAGGGGATGGCGGGCATCGCCGCAGGCGCGCACGCGAGCGATGCGCAGCTCGACGTCGCCGAGAACGTGCTCTCGCACCTCGGGCGGGTCGTGCGCGTGCCGGAGCAGGCGATGGACGCGATCACCGCCGTCTCCGGCTCGGGCCCCGCGTACTTCGCGCTGCTCGCCGAGGCGATGATCGAAGCGGGCATCCTGCTCGGCCTCTCGCGCGAGATCTCGACGACGCTCGTCGTGCAGACGATGCTCGGCACCGCGAAGCAGCTGCGCGACGAGGGCATGCATCCGGTCGAGCTGCGCGAGTCCGTCACGTCGCCGGGCGGCACGACGATCGCCGCCATCCGCGAGCTCGAGCAGGCAGGCGTCCGCGCCGCCTTTCTCAACGCGATTCAGGCGGCGATGACACGGGCACGCGAGCTGGCAGAAGGTGGCTAGCGAGATCGAGATCCTCGTCGTGGACGACCCGGCGCAGGTCGTCGCTGAGCGCCTGGCGGCGGCGGCGCGCGCAGGCGGACACGTCGCGCTCACCGGCGGCTCGACGCCGCGGGTCGCCTACGAGCAGGCGGCGGCGCTCGAGTCCGACTGGTCGCGCGTCGAGCTCTGGTGGGGCGACGAGCGCTGCGTGCCACCCGACGACGACAACTCCAACTACGGGATGGCGAAGCACGCGCTGCTCGACCGTGTGTCGACGGGCGCGGTCCACCGGATGCGCGGCGAGCTCGGCCGCGAGCAGGGAGCGGAGCTCTACGAGCAGGAGCTCGGCTCGCTCGAGCGGTTCGACCTGCTGCTGCTCGGCCTCGGGCCGGACGGCCACGTCGCGTCGCTCTTTCCCGAGCAGCCGACGCTCGACGAGACCGAGCGACGCGTCGTCGGCTCGGAGGCGAAGCTCGAGCCGTTCGTCGACCGGATCACGCTCACGCTGCCGATGCTGCGCGGCGCGAACGAGGTGCTGTTCCTCGTCGCGGGCGAGGACAAGGCGGATGCGGCGAAGCGCGCGTTCGCGGGCGAGCCGTCGCGCTCGACACCGGGAAGCCTCGTCCGCGCGACGCACGGCACCACGACGGCAGTGCTCGACGCCGCCGCGGCGCGGTATCTCTAGGGAAGCAGCGACGAAGGCGGCAGCTCGACCGCGACCTCGCGCGAGGCCGCCAGTCGTTGCAGCACGAGCACGGTGTCGGCGACCGGCACGTCCTCGAGGAAGTCGCTGCGCTGCTCGAACGACTCGAGCACGTCCTCGATCGCGAGCAGGTACCCGGCGCGGTCAGCGGCCGCGATCGTGACGAGGGCGTCGGCGACCGCCCGGGGGAAGTCGTCGTCGCGCAGCGTCGAGGCGACGACGCGTGCCTCGACGTCCTCGCCGAGCACGAGGCGCGCGAGCGCCGCGGCGTAGCGTCCGATCGCCGACGTCGCGTCCTCCGCGCCCGCGGCCAGCGCCCAACGCGCGGCATCCGTTGCATCGTCGCCGGCAAGCAGGAGCGCCTTCATCGCGGCGATCGGCCGCCCCCACGAGTCGGGCGGCGCGTTCTCCCAGCTCTCGCGGTAGCGCGCTGCGGCGCGGCGGAGCCAGTCGTTCGCCCCGTCGCCGTCGCCCGCCATCAGCAGGCAGAGCCCTGCCGCCCAGGCGGCGTTCGCGAGCTGCGTCAGCTGGCGCTGGTCGAGGCCGCGCGTGGCGCCGCTCTCGTAGCGCGCGCTCGCCCGGCCGGCCCGTGTCTGCCACTCGTCGGCGTCCACGCGGAACATGATGCCGCCCGCCGACTGATTGACTCGTCAGTCAAAGGGCCGCTATCGTGGCTCTCCGATGCGCGAGGCACATGAGGTCTTCTTCGTCGACGGCGTGCGCACCGCGTTCGGCAAGGCCGGGCCGAAAGGTCGGTTCTGGCGCACGCGGGCCGACGACATGGGCGTCAAGGTCGTGCGCGAGCTCCTGCGCCGGAACCCCGAGGTCGCGCCGGAGCGGATCGGCGACGTCGTGCTCGCGGCGACCGCGCAGGTCGGCGACCAGGGGCTCACGCTCGGGCGCGACGTCGCGCTCCTCGCCGGCATCCCCGACTCCGTGCCGGGATTCGCGGTCGACCGCATGTGCGCGGGCGCGCTCACGGCCGTGACCGCGGCCGCGGGCGAGATCGCGCTCGGCGCCGTGGACGTCGCGGTTGCCGGAGGCATCGAGCACATGGGCCACCACCCGATGGGCGACGACGTCGACTTCAACCCGCGGTTCGTCTCGGAGCGGCTCATCGACGAGTCGGCCGCCGTGATGGGACAGACCGCGGAGAACCTGCACGACCGCTTCCCCGCGATCACGAAGGAGCGCGCGGACGCGTTTGCGGTGCAGTCGCAGCGCCGTGCCGCGGCCGCATGGGAGAACGGCGTCATGCGCGAGACAGTCGTGCCGATGGCGGTGTTCACCGACGACGGCTGGCAGGTGGCCGCGCGCGACGAGTTTCTCCGACCCGACACGTCGCTGGACGGGCTCGCCGAGCTGAAGCCCGCGTTCCGGGCGGGCGGACGCGTGACCGCCGGCAACTCCGCCGGTCTCACGGACGGCGCAACGGCCGCACTGCTTGCCGGGGAGACGACGGTGAACGAGCTGGAGCTCACGCCGAAGCTGCGTCTCGTCGGGTTCGCGTACGCCGGCGTCGAGCCGCATCTGATGGGCTACGGCCCGGTTCCGGCGACGCGGCGCGTGCTCGAGCAGGCGGGCATCGCGCTCGACGACGTCGACCTGTTCGAGCTGAACGAGCCGTTCGCGGTCCAGGTGCTCACGTGGTGCGACGAGCTCGGCGTCGCGGCCGACGATCCGCGACTCAATCCCTACGGCGGCGCGATCGCGTGCGGGCATCCGCTCGCCGCGACAGGCGTGCGCCTCATCGCGCAGCTCGCATACGGCCTGCGCGAGCGGGGCGGACGCTACGGCCTCACCGCGCTCTGCATCGGCATGGGCATGGGGTGCGCGATCCTCTGGGATAACGTGGCGTGAGCGATACCGTCTTCAAGCTGAACGCGGCCGGTCGCATCGCGCTCGTCACGATCGACAACGGCGAGGACCACCGGAAGCCGACGACGCTCGGCCGAGCAGCGCTCGAGTCCGCAGCCGCCGTGCTCGACGAGCTCGAGCACGGAGACTGGGACGCCGCGGTCTTCACCGGCAAGCCGTTCGTCTTCTGCGTCGGTGCCGACATCGACGAGTTCACGCGCATCGGGTCGCGCGAGCAGGCGCTCGAGGGTGTGCGCGCGGGCCATGCGCTCTTCAGCCGCATCCGCGCGCTGCCGTACCCGACGGTCGCCGCGATCAACGGCGCCGCGCTCGGCGGCGGGCTCGAGCTGGCGCTTCACTGCACCGCACGGACGCTCGCCTCGAACGTCCGGCACATCGGGTTTCCGGAGGTGGCGCTCTCGATCATCCCCGCGTGGGGCGGCACGCAGCTCCTGCCACGGCTCGTCGGGCCGGAGGCCGCCGCGAAGGTGATCGTCCTGAACCCGCTCCGGCAGAACAAGCTCCTCACGGCCCAGGAGGCGCTCGACCTCGGACTCGCGGATCGGCTGCTCGACCCGGTCGAGTTCGTCGACGAGTCGCTTCAATTCGCGGCGAGCCTGATTAACAAACCTGGACAGACCAGTCAGACCGGTCAGCCGGAGCAGACCGAATGGTCCGATCTGGCCGACGTCGTGCGGAAGACGCGAGCCCGGGTTGACGATTCCGTGCACGGCGCGACACGGGCGCCCTACGTCGCCCTCGACCTGATCGCCGGCGCACGCGACTGGTCGCTCGAGGACGGGTACGCGGCCGAAGAGGCCGCGATGGCCGATCTGCTCGTGTCGCCCCAGGCGCAGGCGTCTGCGTACGCGTTCACCGTCGTGGAGCGCAGGTCGAAGAAGCCGCCCGAGCTGCCCGATGCGTCACCGCGCCGCGTCCAGAAGGTCGGGATCGTGGGCGCAGGCCTCATGGCGACGCAGCTCGCGACGCTCTTCCTGCGCCGGCTCGAGGTGCCGGTCGTGCTCCGGGACGTCGACCGGTCCCGGGTGGACGAGGCGCTGACGACGATCCGCGAGGACGTCGGCTCCCGGAAGCCGTTCCTCGCGACGATCGTCGACGGCGGTACCGGCTGGGACGGCTTCGAGGACTGCGACCTCGTGCTCGAGGCCGTGTTCGAGGACCTCGACGTGAAGCGGCAGGCTCTCGCCGAAGTCCGCGCGTGCGCGCCCGACGCGATCCTCGCGACGAACACATCGTCGCTCTCGGTCGCGGAGATGGGCGCCGACGTCGGCCTGCATTTCTTCAACCCGGTTGCGGTCCTGCCTCTCGTCGAGATCGTCCGCACGCCGCACACGACCGACGAGCAGCTCGCGACCGCATGGGACGTCGTGAAGAAACTGCGCAAGCGCGGAGTGCTCGTCGCGGACGCACCGGCCTTCGTCGTCAATCGGATCCTCACGCGAATGACGACGGTGCTGATGGACGCACTCGAGCACGGCAACACGGTCGAGGAGACCGACGAGGCGATTCTCTCGCTTGGGCTGCCGATGGCGCCGTCGGTGCTCCTGCAGATGGTCGGCCCGCGCGTCGCGAACCATGTGCTCGAGACGTTGAACGCCGCCTACCCCGACCGCTTTCCGCTCTCGCCGACGCTCGCGAACTACGCCGCCGGTGACGAGACGATCGTCGCCACGGGCGACGCGCGCCGAACCGTCGAGGAGATCCGCGAGGCCGCGCTCGAGGCGGTGGCCGACGAGATCCGCCACCTCCTCGACGAGGGCGTCGTCGGCTCCGCGGCCGACGTCGACGCGTGCCTCATCCTCGGGGCGGGCTATCCGCTCTTCCTCGGCGGGATCACGAAGCACCTCGACCAGACGGGCATCGCAGAGCGGGTCACCGGCTCGCCGCTTGCCGAGTACGGCAAGATGCCCGCGTAGTGGCGGACGACTGGCGCATCCACATCACGGTCCACGAGGACGGCGGGCTGCTCGAGCGCCTCGGGCTCGAGCTCGGCGGCGAGGCTGCCGAGCTCGCCACGCAGCTCGAAGAGCGCCGGCTCGCGGTCTCACGCGACGGCGACGAGCTCTTCGTCTACGCGGGCTCGCAGCCCGAAGCGGCACGCGCGCACGCCGTGATCGACGCCGTGCTCCGCGAGGAGGGGATCGCCGCCACCACGAGCAAGATCGAGCACTGGCTCGAGGACGAGGAGCGCTGGGACGATGAGCCTCCGCAGGAGACGTGGGAGGACAAGGAGCTCGACCGCGGCTACGCGCCCTGGGAGGTCCGTGTCGAGCTGCCGTCGCACGGCGCGGCCCGAACGCTCGCCGAGACGCTCGAGGGCGAGGGCTACTCGGTCGAGCGGCGCTGGCGCTATCTCATCGTCGGTGCGGGGTCGAAGGAGGACGCGGAGGCGCTCGCCCGCCGCGTCCACGGTGAGGTCGAGGCGGGCGGCGAGGCCGTCTGGGAGACGGTGCCGGGAAACCCGTTCGCGATCTTCGGCGGCCTCGGCAGCGCGGGCACGCCCGGCGGCTAAAATCACCTGTTGACAGCCCCGGAAAGGGGCTATGCTTCGGACGGCGCCGCTCGAACCAGGGGACTCGCGAGCGCGCACCTCTCGAGTTTGGCAGCACGACCGACGTGCTGCGCATATGCAGGAAGCCACTCAGCCGATCATCCTCTCCGAGGCGGCGGATCCGCTCGCCGCCGCCGCATTCCGCGCCGAAGCGTGGGCGGGCGAGCCGTTCCTGCACGAGGGCGAGGACACGCAGACGGTGCTCGCGCCCGGCACCGCCCGCCGGCGCGCACTCGACGACGCCCTGGCGGAGATCGCCGCCGGGCGCGCACAGCCGAGTCCGGCCTGGAAGGTCCGCTACGCGCTGATGCTCGGCCTCGAGCGCGTCCTCGCAGACCCCGAGCCGCACACCGCGGCGGGGACGCAGCTGCGCCGGCACCAGATCGACGCGCTCGCGGGGATGCTCACAGAGCTGATCTCCGCAGTGCAGCGTCAGGAGGAACAGCCGAACGGGAACGGCCACGCGGTCGCCGACGAGCTCGCCGACGAGGAGGACGACGAGGACGTCCTGGTCGACGCCGAGGCCGACGAGGAGCCCGAGCCGCTGTCGCTCGAGGAGGATCCGGGGGCGATCAGGCGCTACCGGTTCCGTCACCCCACGGCGTCCGGCAAGACGATCGCGGCCGCCGGCTTCGTCGAGGCAGCGCGCACGCTCGGTGTCCTCATCCTCACCCACCGGCGCCTGCTCGTCACCCAGTTCACGAACGACCTCAAGACCGAGGGCTACGGCGACCGCTTCACGGATGCAATCGAGCGCGGCAACGAGCCGCTGCGCACGAATCCCCTGACGATCCAGACGTACGCGTGGTTCGCACGGCACGTCGGGTCGCTCAGTCGCGACGCGTATCAGCTCGTGATCTGCGACGAGGCGCACACGGCGCTCGGCGAGAAGACGTCCGCTGCGATCCGGTCGATGCCCGAGCCGATCTACATCGGGATGACGGCGACCGAGCAGCTGATCGCGAAGCAGGTCTCGGACGTCTTCCCCGCATCGGTCGACGATCTCCCGCTGCAGGACGCCGCGCGCCGCGGTCTGATCGCACCGCTTCGGTGCCTGCGCGTCCCGCCGGTCGCCGCGATCAACTCCGTTCCGATCGTCGGCGGCGACTTCGACCAGGAGATCCTCGCGAAGACCCTCGACCACCAGGCGCTGAACCAGGCGGCGGCGAGCCTCTACCGCGACCGCTTCGACAACACCCCGGGCATCGTCTACGCCGCCGGCGTCGATCACGCGTACAACCTCGCGCAGGAGTTCCGCGCTGCCGGCCTGAAGGCGGAGGCCGTCTCGGGTCGCACGCCGCCGGTGCGGCTCGCCGAGACGCTCGCCGCCTACGAGCGCGGGGAGATCAACGTGCTGATCAACGCACAGCTGCTGGCGGAGGGCTGGAACTCGCCGCGCGCAACGGTGTGCATGCATCTCGCGCCGACCGCGTCTCGTCGCGTGTACCAGCAGCGCATCGGCCGCATCATGCGCCTGCACCCGCGCAAGGAAGCGGGGATCGTCGTCGATTTCGTCCCGAAGGGGGCGACGCACAACGAGCGCGTCGTCTCCCTGCACTCCCTGCTCGACGCGGACTTCTATCGCGAGGGCGCGCGGGTGACTCCGGCGCCGCGCCGGCGTTCGCAGCGCCGTTCGCGCCGCCGTCTCACCCCGGCACCCTGGCTCGTTCCCGTGACGCCGGACGTGCGCCGGCGCATCGGCGTCATCCAGCGCGAATGGCAACGCGTCGATCCGCGCTTCCTCGACGACGACGAGCAGCGCTACTGGGCGACCATCGCCGGACGCCAGATCCGATTCGACGAGCGCGCGTCGTTCGTGCAGAAGCTCACCGAGGGTCGTGCGTCGAAGGGGGCGCTCGAGCAGTTCCTGTCGACGTGCGCGGCGGAGAATCCGAACCGCCGACTTCGGATGATGGCGCTGCAGGACCGCGTGTCGATGCGCGTCGATCGCGCCGACTTCGACGACCTCGTCACGCTCGTCACGCAGGCGCCGACCTGGGAGAAGGAGCGCCTGCCCGGCATCCGCGTGCTGCTGCGCGCGATCGCAGAGGGCAAGCCGGACGCTCCGGATCAGATTCTCGCGCGCTGGACGTGGCGGCTCGCACGCGCGACGCGGAAGGTGCAGGACCGTCGCGCCTCGAGCGAGTATCCCGAGGCGAAGCGGCTCCTCGGCGCGCTCGCGAACTCGCGCGGGCATCGGCACGAGGAGAACGCGGCAAAGCTCGTGCGCACCGCGCTCGAGCAGCCGCAGCAGGTCGGCGCGGCGCTGCTCGCATCGGCCGAGGGGTACACGCCTCGCGCGACGAAGCTGCTCGACGAGGCGCGCGAGCAGCTCGGCACGGTGCAGGAGGTCGCGCTCGCGCTCTCCGAGAACCTGCCGGCGCCGAAGCAGCAGCCGAGCAAACGCCGGCGCAGGCGCCGCAAGAAGAAGCCGGGCGAGGCGGCCGCCGGCGCGGCGCCCGCAGCCGCGAACGGTGACGGCACGGTCGAGCAGCCGGCTGCGGCAGACGCCGCGGCGAAGCCGAAGCGCCGCCGCCGGCGCAGGAAGCCCGCGTCAGCCGAGCCCTCGGCGGACGTCCCGAACGACGTCGCCGACGTCGCGGCCGCCGACTGAGAGCTCGACCAGCGGACCGTCGAGCGCGAGCGGCGCGTAGCGCCGCGGTGTGGCGGCAGCGCCGCGAGCTCGGCGTCCGCGAACCGCGGCAGGAACGCCGACTCGAGGACGAGCGAACGTCGCGCGGCGAGCTCGACGCCGGCGATCCGGAAGAGCAATGTCGTCGCCGCGGCACCGAGCTGCGCCGCTAGGAGGCGGGTCCTTCGGCGCCGTCGTCGGCGTCGTCCTGCTCCTCGCGCTCGCGCAGGAAGCGCGTCAGCTCGGCGGCGAGCGTGTCGCCGGACGGAAGGCTCTCCTCCTCGCGCAGCATGTCGACGCGGCGCTCGAGCTCCTCGACGTACGCGACGGTGTCGGCATCCGCGGCGACGGCCTCGCTCACCTGCTCGGCGTACTCGTCGGCGGCCTGCTCGAGCTCGTCGACGTCGACCGTGACCTGCATCAGCTCGCCGAACCGTCGCACGAGCGCGAGCGCCGCCCGTGGGCTCGGCGCGAGCGAGACGTAGTGCGGCACGGCGGCCCACAGGCTGAGCGAGACGATGCCGGCGTTGCGGCACGCATCGAGCAGCACGCCGACGATGCCGGTCGGGCCTTCGTAGCGCGAGGGCTCGAGCCCGAGCTCCTCCATCAACGCCTCGTCGGTGGCCGCCGCCGTCACCGGCGCGGAGCGCGTGTGCGGCACGTCGGCGAGCAGCGAGCCGAAGGTGACGGTGCGTTCGACGCCGAGATCCTGGACGAGGCCGAGCACGAGACCCGAGAAGGTGCGCCAGCGCAGGTTCGGCTCGGTGCCGAGGAGGACGACCGCGTCGCGGTCGGCGCCGGGGATCGGCGCGTGGAAGAAGCTGTTCTCGGGCCACTCCAGCCGCCGGGTGAGCCCGTCCTCGAGCGTCACCTGCGGGCGCATCGCCTGGAAGTCGTAGAAGCTCTCCGGATCGATCTGGGCGAAGCGCTCCGCGCCCCACTGCTTCGCGAGATACCCCGCCGCGAGCGTCGCGCCCTGGCCCCCGTCGTTCCAGCCGCGGAACGCCGCGACGAGAACCGGTCGCCGGAGCTCCGGCATGAACGACACGTTCAGCTCGGACATTTCCGAAGTCTAGGTGACGTTCGGAGCGGCGGGAGCGGCGGGCCGCCACAGCCGGGCGACGAGCCCGATCGTCCACGCGAAGACGCAGGCGGCGAGCGTCACGTGCATCAGCACGACCCACCACGGCAGGCCGGTGCGGTACTGCGTCTCGCCGATCGCCATCTGCACGGCGAGCAGCCCCAGCAGCCCGGCGCAGCCGCGAACGAGCCACGGCACGCGCGTCCGCTCGTGCCACGCCCACGCCGCGAGCACGAGGAAGACGATGCCGAACGCCGCCGTCGCGCGAACGTGCAGCGCGACCGCCGGCTGGAACGAGCCGACGCGGCGCACCGCCGTGCTGCCCGGGTGCGGCCCCGCCGCCGTCGCGAGCGTCCCGGTGACGACGAGCACGCCGACCGCCGCGGCGAGCACTGCACCCGCAAGCCGAGCGGGGAGCGCGAGTGCGGGCGCGCTGCCGCGCAGGTGGCGCAGCGCCTCGAGCAGCACGACGACGCCGAGCCCGAGCACGGCGAGCGACACGAGCAGATGCGTGAGCACGAGCCACGGGTTGAGGTCGTAGTGGATCGTGATCGCGCCGAGCGGCGCCTGTGCGAGCGTGCCCGCGAAGACGATCCAGGCGAGCACCTTCACGCCTCTCGCGAGGCCGCGCGTGCGGAGCGACGCGACGGCGCAGACGAGCGTCGTCAGCACCGTCAGCGACGCGACGACGCGGTTCCCGAACTCGACGTACGGGTGGTACCCGCGCGCGTTCTGCGGAAAGAAGTCGCCCGGCTGGCAGCCCGGCCAGTGCCGGCAGCCGAGCCCGGAGCCGGTGAGCCGCACAGTCGCGCCCGTCGCGATGATCAGGATCAGCCAGCCGACGGCCCACGCCGCGATCCGGCGAAACTGCGCCGGCGAGAGCTCGAGCGCACGACGCCACAGGAGCGCCTGCGAGGCGGAGTTCACGCGATCGAGTGTAGTGCGACCCCGGCGCCGGCCTCGACCGAGCCGACCCTCGCGAGGAAGAGACCCCGCGCCCGGAACTCGGACTGCAGCGAGAGCGCCTTGTCGGCCGGAAGCGAGACGAGGAGCCCGCCCGCGGTCTGCGCGTCGTAGCCGAGCGCGAGGAGCTCCTCGGCCGCGCCGTTCGACTCGACCGGCGCGAACTCGCGGTTGCGCCGGTCGCCCCCGGTGCGGACGCCTTCGCGCGCCGCCTCGCGTGCGCCGGGGAGCGCGGGCAGAGCCTCGAGCACGATGCGGACGCCGCTCCGCTCGGCCATCTCGTGGGCGTGACCGAAGAGGCCGAAGCCGGTGACGTCGGTGACCGCGTTCGGCGAGAACGGGCGCAGCACCTCTGCAGCGGCCCCGTTCAGCGTCGTCATCAGAGCGATCGCTTCGCCGGCGTCGCCCTTCGCCGCGAGCACGAGCCCCGTGCCGAGCGGCTTCGTCAGGAAGAGCGCGTCCCCCGGCCGCGCACCCGACTTCGGCCAGATCCCGTCCGGGTGCACCGTGCCGACGACAGCGAGCCCGTACTTCGGCTCCGCGTCGCGGATCGTGTGGCCGCCGGCGAGGATCCCGCCCGCGGCGCGCACCTGCTCGGCGGCTGCGGCGAAGATCGCGCCGAGCACCTCGGTCGGCAGCTCCTCCGGAAACGCCGCGATCGAGAGCGCGAGCAGCGGTGTGCCGCCCATCGCGAACACGTCGTTCAGCGCGTTCGTCGCCGCGATCCGCCCGAACGTCGCCGGATCGTCGACGAGCGGCGGGAAGAAGTCGAGCGTGAAGACGAGCGCGCGCTCGTCGTCGAGCCTGTAGACCGCCGCGTCGTCTGCCGGCGAAAGCCCGACGAGCAGGTTCTCGGCTTGCACCGGAACGAAGCCGCGCAGCAGCTCGTCGAGCCGAGCGGCCGAGTACTTCGCCGCGCAGCCGCCGCCCGCCGTCAAACCGGTCAGTGTGGTCACCCGTACAGAGTACGAAGACGGCGGCCGAAGCCGCCGCCTTCTGGGGAGAGGAGAGCACCTTTGCAGGCACCCTCGTCGCGAATGTTCGCGCTTCGGCCCGCGTTGCCTTCCTGATAAACAACACATATGGATCGCGCGGCCCTCGTCACCGGCGGCTCGTCGGGCATCGGACTGGCGATCGCCCGCATGTTGCGGGAGGAGGGCTTCGAGCTGACGCTCGTCTCGCGGCGCGCCGAGAAGGTCGAGGCGGCGGCCGCCGAGCTCGGCGCGACGGCGGTCGCGGCCGACGTCGGCGACGCCGGCGAGTGCGCACGCGCCGTCGCCGAGCACCTCGAGCGACACGGCAGGCTCGACATGCTCGTGAACTCGGCCGGCGTCGGAATCGCCGGCACCGTCGAGGATCTGCCCGGGAAGCACTTCGACCTGCAGGTCGGCGTCAATCTGCGCGGCCTCTTTCTCGTCACGCAGGCCGCGATCCCGCTCCTCCGCGAGTCGCGCGGCTGGATCGTCAACCTCGCGTCGATTGCCGGCACGCTGCCCACGCCGGGGCTCGCCACCTACGGCGCGACGAAGGCCGCGGTGATCTCGCTCACGCGCTCGCTCAACGAGGAGCTCGACGGCTCCGTGCGCGCGGTTGCGCTCTGCCCCGGCTTCGTCGACACGCCGATGGCGGAGTGGTCGGGCATCCCCGCGGACGAGATGATCCGCCCCGAGGACTGCGCCGAGGTCGTGCGCATGCTGCTGCGGCTCTCGCCGCACGCACGGATCCCGCAGGTCGTGATCGAGCGTGCGGGATCCGTGGACGGTGACGTGCCGCTCCGCGGCGCGTAGTCGGAGCTAGACCTTCGCCGTCTCCTTGTCCGGCTGCGGCACGATGCGCAGCCACGGCCGCGGCGACTCCCAGCCGTCGGGCCAGATCTCCTTCGCCTGCTCGTCCGTGACGGAGCCGGCGATGATCACGTCGTCGCCCTGCTGCCACTGCGCAGGCGTCGACACCTTGTGGTTCGCGGTCAGCTGAAGCGAGTCGATCACCCGCAGGACCTCGTCGAAGTTCCTGCCCGTCGTCATCGGGTAGACGAGGATGAGCTTCACCAGCTTGTCGGGGCCGATCACGAACACGTTGCGCACCGTCTGGTTCTGCGCCGGGGTGCGCTCCGTGGGATCGCCGGACGTGCCGGCCGGCAGCATGCCGTAGAGCGTCGAGACGTTGAAGTCCGCGTCACCGATGATCGGGTAGTTGGGCGCCTGGCCCTGCGTCTCCTCGATGTCCCTCGCCCACTGCTCGTGGTTGTCGGTCGGGTCGACGGAGAGTCCGATCACCTTCACGCCGCGCTTGTCGAACTCGGGCTTGATCTTCGCCATGTAGCCGAGCTCCGTCGTGCAGACGGGCGTGAAGTCGCGCGGATGGGAGAAGAGGACTGCCCAGGAGTCGCCGATCCAGTCGTGGAAGCGGATGCGCCCCTCGGTCGTGTCGGCCTCGAAGTCCGGCGCCGTGTCGCCGATCTGAAGTGCCATCGCGGTCTCGCTTTCTCTTTTGAAGTAATGACCGCGTCCTAGCTTACAGCTCGCCGGGCCCCCGAACGATCCTCCAGATCATGTACAGGCCGAGAACGGCGGCGAGCACGAAGCCGGCGATGCCGAGCCACTCGAAGCGCTGCACCCGGACGATCAGGGACGAGGAGAGCAGGAGGGCCGCGATCACGATCGCCGCGCCCACCCGGTTCGCGATCGACCGGAGGTTGTGCTCGAGCTCGTCGAGCCCGGTCGGCACGACGCCCACCTTGAGCCCGCCCTGCTCGAGCTCGGTCAGGACGTGCGCGACCCGGCGCGGCAGCCGCGTGAGCGGGTCGATCTGCGTGTAGAGGTAGGCGAAGAGCCGGTTCGGCTCGAGCCGGCGCTCCGCCTCGGCGAGCATGACCTCGATCGCCTCCTCCTCGATCAGCTCGATCGGATCGAGCTCCGGGTCGAGCAGGCGCGCGATCGAGTCGGCCTGCGCGAGCGTCTTGCCGACGAGCGCGAAGGCGGTCGGCAGCGCGATCCCGTGCCGGAGCGCGATCCGCTGCAGATCGGCGAGCGACTCGCCGGCGCGGATGCCGGACAGCGGCCGCCAGTGGAAGCGCGGCAGCTTGCGGCGCACCTCGTGCACGAACGCCGGCTGGTCCGAGCGCACGCTCGTGAGCGACAGCGACAGGATCAGATCGGAGACGTCGTCGGCCCGGTTCTGCGCGAGCGCGAGCAGCAGCAGCGAGAGGCCGCGGCGCGTGTCCTCGTCGAGCCGGCCGACGAGGCCGAAGTCGATCAGCGCGAGCCGTCCGTCGCTCGTCAGGAGGACGTTGCCCGAGTGCGGGTCTGCGTGGTAGACGCCCTCGAGCACGACCTGGTAGACGTAGGCGCTGAAGAACTGGCGCGCGAGCTCCTGCGCGAGGTCCGGCGCGAGCCCGTGGTCGCGGTCGAGCTTGCGGCCGTCGACGTGGTCGAGGACGAGCACCCGCTCGGTCACGTGCGGACGCACGACCTTCGGGACGCACAGGCGGTCGTAGCCCGCGACGAGGCCGGCGATCAGCTCGGTGTTGTGCGCCTCCTCGGTGAAGTCGAGCTCGGCGCGGAGGTGCACCTCGAGCTCGTCCGCGAGCGCCTCGAGCTGGAGCAGCTGCGCGGTCTCGGAGTGGCCGGCGATGAGCGACACCGTCGAGCGCAGCAGCGCCAGGTCGATCTCGACCTGCTCG
>Ga0070741_10010130_pt1 | contig 17950 bp, 12 predicted proteins | sample Coa_R1_4_FD_66440 | JGI IMG/M metagenome (GOLD analysis project Ga0070741, IMG submission 66440) | Surface soil microbial communities from Centralia Pennsylvania, which are recovering from an underground coalmine fire - Coalmine... | ecosystem: Environmental > Terrestrial > Soil > Unclassified ...
GGATTTCATCGAAGCCACGCGCGAGATCCGCAAGCGCTGCCCGCACGCGCATATCTCCGGCGGCGTGTCGAACGTGTCGTTCTCGTTCCGCGGCAACAACCCGGTGCGCGAAGCGATCCATTCGGTGTTCCTGTATCACGCCATCAAAGCCGGCATGACCATGGGCATCGTCAACGCCGGCGTACTGCCGGTGTACGAGGACATCCCCGAGGAGCTGCGCGAGCGCGTCGAGGACGTGATTTTGAACCGCCGCGAAGACGCGACCGAGCGGCTGCTCGAAATCGCGCCGAAATACGCCGGCAAGGGCGAACAGAGCAAAGGCCCGGATCTCTCCTGGCGCGAAGCCCCGGTCAACGAGCGCCTGAAACATGCGCTCGTGAACGGCATCGACGAATACGTCGAGCAGGACACCGAGGAAGCACGCCGGCAGTTCGAGCGTCCGCTGCAAGTGATCGAGGGCCCGCTCATGGACGGCATGGGCGTGGTCGGCGATCTCTTCGGCGCCGGCAAGATGTTCCTGCCGCAAGTGGTGAAGAGCGCGCGCGTCATGAAGAAGGCGGTGGCGTACCTTATCCCCTTCATCGAGAAGGAGAAGACGGCCGACACTCGCGCCAAGGGCAAGATCCTGATGGCGACGGTCAAGGGCGACGTGCACGACATCGGCAAGAACATCGTCGGCGTCGTGCTCGCGTGCAACAACTACGAGGTCATCGATCTCGGCGTGATGGTGCCGGCCGCGAAGATCATCGAGATCGCGAGGAAAGAAAACGTCGATATCATCGGCCTTTCCGGCCTGATCACGCCCTCGCTCGATGAGATGGCGCACCTCGCGAAAGAGCTGACGCGCGAAGGGTTCACCGTGCCGCTGCTGATCGGCGGCGCGACGACGTCGCGCACCCATACGGCGGTGAAGATCGCGCCGAACTACGGCCACCCGACCATCTGGGTGAAAGACGCTTCGCGCAGCGTGACGGTCGCTTCGAGCCTGCTCAGCCCCGGGCAAAAAGACCAATATGTCGCGAAGATCCGCGCCGAATACGACGAGGTGCGCAAGCGCCACGCGGGCAAGAAATCCAACGTGCGCCTGCTCACGCTCGCCGATGCGCGCGCCAATAAGACCAAGATCGACTGGTCCGGCTACACGCCCCCTGCCCCGCGCAAGCTCGGCCTCGAAGTGCTGCCGAACTATCCGCTGGAAGAGCTCGTGCCATACATCGACTGGACGCCGTTCTTCCAGACCTGGGAACTGCACGGCCACTATCCGGCGATCCTTGCCGACGCAAAGGTAGGCACGGAAGCCGCGAAGCTCTTCGACGACGCGCAGAAAACGCTGAAAGAGTTGATCGCCGGCCGCAAGCTCACCGCGAACGGCGTCATCGGCCTCTTCGCCGCCAATGCCGTCGGCGACGATATCGAGGTATATAAGGATGACGGGCGCCTGCAAGTAGCGGCGATTTTCCACACCCTGCGCCAACAAGACGAAAAACCGCCCGGCAAACCGAACCGCGCGCTCGCCGACTTCATCGCGCCGAAGGAAACCGGCCTCAAGGACTATATCGGCGGCTTCGCCGTCACCGCCGGTCTCGGCGTCGACGAGCTGGTGAAGAAATACCAGGCCGAGCACGACGACTACAAAGCGATCATGGTCAAAGCGCTCGCCGATCGTTTGGCCGAAGCGTTCGCCGAACGCCTGCACGAGCGCGTGCGCAAAGAATTCTGGGGCTACGCGCATGATGAGCATCTCGATAACGAGAAACTTATTAAAGAAGAGTACCGCGGCATCCGCCCCGCGCCCGGCTACCCGGCGTGCCCGGACCACACCGAGAAGCCGACCCTCTTCGCGCTGATCGACGCGACGCGCAAAGCCAAAATAGAACTGACCGAGAGCAACGCCATGTGGCCGGCCGCCGCCGTCAGCGGCTTATACTTTTCACATCCGGAATCGACGTACTTCGCCGTAGGCCAAGTCGGCAAAGATCAGGTCGAGGATTACGCGCGGCGCAAAGGCATGGACCTCAAGACGGCCGAGCGTTGGTTAGCGCCGAATTTGGGGTACGATCCGGAGGAGTAAGATAATTCCGGCCGAGGTCGTCCGGCTTTTACCTACTCTGCTCTCGCGTCGTACGCTTCAAAAATTTTCCTGGGGGCTCGCATGAAAAATAATATGGCCGCTGCGCTATTTCGCCTCGCAAGCGCCACCGCGCTTTTCGTGACCCTGGCGCCTGGCGCGGCTGCGGCGGACTTCACGATCCTGCAGCCGCTCGGCGACAAGCCGATGCAAACCACAAAGGGCGGGTTGCCGGCGGGAGGGTATTACGTACCGACGACGCCGCAGACGGCGCGGTGGGGCCACCTGCCGAATGCGGACGCGAAGCCGGTGCTCTCGGTGCCTTCCGGGAGCGTCGTGACCTTCGACACGGTGTCGCACGAAGGCATTCTCGAAGACCAGGGCAAGGACCCGGTGAAATACTTCGCGCAGTTCGGCGTGAAGCCGGAGCAAGTGCTCAACGACGCGCAAGCCATCGCGGCATCGAAACTCGAGCACGATTTCGTCAAGGACGGTCCGCATGTCATCACGGGCCCGGTCGAGATCGCCGGCGCCAAGGCGGGCGACGTGCTGATGGTCGAGATGCTGGCGCTGCAGCCGCGCGTTCCTTACGGCGTTATCAGCAACCGTCACGGCAAAGGCGCGCTGCCCGGAGAATTTCCGGAGAACAAAGGCCCGCAGCCGGGCGCCGACGCGGCGCACCCGCAGCTCTATGCCAATGTCTCGATCTTCACGCCGATCCGCCGCATCGGTGACAAGTGGTACGGCATCGTCAAAGACAAGAGCGGCCGGGAAGCGCGCATCCCGTTGCGGCCGTTCAACGGCACGATGGGCGTCGCCGTCAACACCAAGGACAAGCCGAATTCGGTTCCGCCGGGGGAATACGCCGGCAATCTCGATGTCAACGAGCTTGCCGTCGGCGCCATTCTTTATATTCCGATCCAAGTCGACGGCGCGCTCTTCTATGCCGGCGATCCTCACTTCGTGCAGGGCGACGGCGAAGTCGCGCTCACCGCGATCGAGGGGTCGCTGCGCTCGACCTACCGGCTCACGGTACTCAAGCCCGGCGATGCGCGCCTGCCGATGAAAGCGCCGATGAAAAATCCGTTCGCCGAAACGGCGCAGTACTGGATACCGATCGGGCTGCACACGGATCTGAACGAGGCCATGAAGGACGCCACCCGCCAGGCCATCGAGTTCCTCAACACCAAGCTCGAGATGGATCGCGCCACGGCGCTTGCGTACTTAAGCGCCGGCGCCGATTTCCAGGTGACGCAGGTGGTCGATCGGGTGAAGGACGTGAACGCGATGATCCGCAAGTCGGACTTCGCGCCATCAGCGGCCAAAAAGTAGCCCGGCGCCTATAAGCTCCGGCACGTCTAATGCGCGGCTCGCAATCGTTCCGACCGGCGCGCACGATCACAGCACGAACTGCGCGCCGAGCTCCACCACGCGGTTCGGCGGCAGTTTGAAATAACCGGGTGCGTCCGCGGCGTTGCGGAACATCGCGACGAACAGCTTCTTGCGCCAATACGTCATGCCTTTCGCCACGCGTGGCAGGATCGTCTCACGGCCGAGGAAGAACGACGTTTGCATCGGATCGAGCGGCAGATCCTTCTCGTGACAGAGTTTCAGCGCCGCCGGCACGTCGGGCTCCTCCATAAATCCGAACGCGACTTCGACGCGGAAAAAGCGGCGGCTGAGCCGTTCGATCGCCAAACGCTGTGTATCCTCTATCCGCGGCATCGGCAGTATCGAAACCGTCACCACCGCAACCCGCTCGTGCAACGACTTAACGTGTTTAAGGCTGTGCAGCAGCGCGTGCGGCGTGCGATCCGGTTGTGCGGCCATGAACACCGCGGTGCCGGGAACCGTCGTCGGCGGCGATTGCTCCACGGAATCGATGAAAGCGCGCAGCGGCATGGCGTGGGCGTCGAGCTGGTGGCCGAGGAGTTCTTGCCCGCGCTTCCACGTTGCAAGCAGCGTAAATACGACCATACCGAATACCAGCGGGAACCAACCGCCGTTCTGGATCTTCGCGGAATTCGCGGCGAGGAACGCCACGTCGATGATCAACAACCCTCCAAATATGGCGAGCGCCTTCGGTGCGCTCCAGCGCCACTCCTGGCGGGCGATGATGAAGGCAAAAGCGGTAGTGATGATCATGGTGCCGGTAACGGCGATGCCGTAAGCCGCTGCCAGATTGGTCGATGATTTGAACAGGAGCACGAGAAAGATGATGCATCCCAGCAGCGACCAATTAATGCTCGGCAAGTAGATCTGCCCTATCCGAGCGCTCGACGTATGTTGCACGATCATGCGCGGTGAATAACCGAGCTGTATGGCTTGGTGGGTGATGGAATAAGCGCCGGAGATAACCGCCTGGGACGCAATTACCGTGGCCGCGGTCGCCAGCGCGACCATGGGATACAGCGCCCAGGACGGCGCCATTAAATAGAACGGGTTTTGTATGGCCGCGGGGCTTTGCAAGAGTAGGGCGCCTTGGCCGAAATAATTCAGCAGCAGCGAAGGTAAAACCAATCCGAACCATGCCAACCGAATCGGCCGGCGCCCGAAATGCCCCATGTCGGCGTAAAGCGCCTCTGCGCCGGTGACCACGAGGAAAACAGCGCCCAGCGAAAGAAAGCCGAGCATCGGATCCGCCATTAAAAAGCCGACAGCGTAGCGCGGTGACAACGCGCGCAGGACATGAGGGTTATCGACGATCTGTGCTACGCCAAGCGCGGCGAGGGTGACGAACCATAACGCGGTGATCGGGCCGAACGCTACGCCGACGGTTGCCGTTCCACGCTTTTGAAACATGAAGAGCGCCACCAAAATGGCGATGGTGATGGGAACGATGTATTCCCGAAAGGCGGGTGTCGCAACCTCCAACCCCTCCACGGCCGACAACACCGAGATCGCCGGCGTAATAACGCCATCCCCATAGAACAGCGCCGCGCCGAATAACCCGAAGATGACGACCGCCCTTTTCGTCTTCGCGCTCACGCGTTGCTGGCCGAGCACCAACGCCATGAGCGCCATGATACCGCCTTCACCCTTGTTGTCCGCTCGCATGATCAGCACGACGTACTTGAATGAAACAACGACGATGAGTGACCAGAACACCAACGAGAGCGCGCCCAACACGTTGTCGGCGGTGATCGGTACCGGATGATCGCTGTTCGCGAACACTTCCTTGATGGCATACAGCGGGCTCGTCCCGATGTCCCCGTAAACCACGCCGAGCGCGGCGAGGGCCAATGCCGCCGCTCGCTCTCGCGGTTGTTCGTCTTTTGGTTCCACGGTCTGCGCTCGCGTTGAATCTATGGGTGCGGGTCTGTGCATAGGCGATATCCGATACCGGTTTCAGTCAGAATGTAGCGGGGGCGCGTCGAGTCGGCCTCCAACTTCTGGCGCAGGTGGCCGACATAGATGCGTAAATAGTGGCTGCTATCGACATGCGACGGGCCCCATACCTCCTTCAGCAGCTGGCGATGCGTGAGCACTTTGTTGGCGTTGGCGACCAACACCGCCATGAGACGGAACTCGATCGGCGTCAAGTGCAACGGCTGTCCGCCGCGTTCGACCCGGCGCCGCGTGAAATCCACGCGGATGTCGCCGAACTCCGCGATCGGCGTCGCTTCCTTCGAATGCGTTGGCTTGCGCCGCAACACGACGCGCACGCGCGCGAGCAGTTCGCCGACGCCGAACGGCTTCGTCAGATAGTCGTCGGCGCCCGCGTCGAGCGCGTCGATCTTCTCCGACTCGGACGAGCGCGCCGACAGAACCATGACGGGCACCGCCGACCAGGCGCGCAGCTCGCGGATGAAATCGACCCCATCGCCGTCGGGCAGGCCGAGATCGAGAATGACGAGCGCGGGCGTCGACGTCTCGAACAGCCGGCGCCCCTCGCTCACCGTCTGTGCTTCCTGCACCCGGCAACCCTCCTCTTCCAGCGCGCCGCGCACGAAACGGCGAATGTCCTTCTCGTCTTCGATAATCACGATCGCGGGCAGCTGCTCGTTCACGGCGTCTCCCGCTCGATGCCTTCGACGAAAGCGGCGTCGATGGCCGGTGGATTGCCGACCGGCAACGCGAAGACGAATTCCGCGCCGCCGCCCGCGCGGTTGGTCGCCCATATCCGCCCGCCGTGCGCCTCCACGATCGCGCGGCTAATCGCCAGACCGAGACCGACGCCCGGAATATTGGATTGCGGGTTGCCGCGCATGAACTTGTCGAAGACCGACGTTTCGCTGCCCGGCACAAGGCCGGGGCCCTGGTCGGCCACGGACACTTCGACGAATGCGCCGCGACGACGCGCCGCTATCAGGATTTCTCCGCCCGCCGGCGAATACTTGGCGGCGTTATCGAGCAAATTGAACAGCACCCGCTCGATGAGCACGGCGTCGAACTCGAGCAGCGGAAGATCCGCCGGCAGCGCCGTCTTCACCACGCGTTCACCCAGGTACGTCTCGACACTTTTAAGACTGCTGCCGACCACTTCTTCCAGCGGCTGCCATTCCTTCCTTAACTGAACCGCTCCGCTCTGCAATCGCGCCATGTCGAGAATGTTGTGCACGAAATGACTCATGCGCAGCGCCTGATCGCGAATGAGCGCCGCCGTTTCGCGCTGGGGCGGCGAAAGCACGGGCTTGGTGATCGTGAGCGAATCCGCGAGTCCGATCAACGCCGTCAGCGGCGTGCGCAAATCGTGCGAAAGCGCGGATAGCAGCGAATTGCGCAGCCGTTCCGATTCGACGTTCAGCAACGCTTCGTGCGCCACTTCAACATAATGAACGCGCTCGATCACGATGGCGAGCAGCGATGCGACGGTTTCCAGCAACTGCCGCTGGTTTTCATGAACCGCGGCGGTTGCATCGTCCGGCGCTACGACGAGCACGCCGCGCGTGCGCATGGGCGCGCGCAAGGGAAAGTAAGAGATCCGGTCAAAGGTGCTCGGTTTGCCTTGATCGTACGCCAGGCGCGCGAGTTCCGCGCTAAGGGGGACGATTACCGGGCCGCCTCGAGGAATGACGCTTAAACGATCCTCCCGATCGGCTAGAAGCAGCACCGCTCGAACATTAAATGTCCGTCCCAAGAGATTCGCGGCGATCTCCGCCGTCTGCTCCCGCGTTACGGCTCCGGATAACTGCAACGCCATTTCGTATAGCGCGCCGGTGCGCTGCTCCCGGATTGAGGCGAGCGCCGCCTGCCGGCGCAACTGCGCCGTAAGTTGACCGATGATGAGCGCCACGCTCAGCATCACGACAAACGTCACGACATATTGAAAATCGCTCACGGCGAACGAAAAGCGCGGAGGAACGAAGAAAAAATCGAACAGGGCCACGCTCAGAAACGCCGCCATCACCGCCGGACTTCGCCCGCCGCGCCACGCGATCAGAACGACGGCGAGCAAGAAAAGCATGACGATGTTGGCGAGGTCGAGAAAGTCTCCCAAGAAAAGCGCGATCAGAGTGATCGCGACGCACACCGCAACCGAGAGCGCGTGATCCCGGATGACGGCATATCGACTGTATAAACGGCGGAAGCCGATCCGCATTGGCCGCACCATGGGCGCGCCCTCCTTTCGAGTGGCGCAAGTCTAGACTCGTCGGAATAAAAAAGGCGTAAAAAACGCCGAGCGCAGCAACCGGCGGCGACTTCGCTGAAATCACGAAGACGGCGGGCATGGCGATACGGCCGGTGGCTGCGGGCGGCGGCTCATGCTTCTCACGCCCGGAATCGACTTATTTCGCCCCGGACCAGCTGGGCAACGATCAGGTTGAGGACTACGCGCGGTGCAAAGGAACGTATCTCAAAGCACCCGCGCACGGGGGGCGCGTCGAATCTCGGGCACGATCCGAAGGAGCAACCGTCGCCGGCGCGTCTCGAACTACGCTCAGTTGCCGCGGACCGTGGACGGCACGAGGTTCGCGTCGATCAGCTTCACCAGCAGCTCCGAATCGACGGGCTTCGTCATGTGAAAGTTAATGCCGGCCGCGCGCGAGCGCTCGATGTCCTTCGGCTGACTGTAACCGCTGATCGCGATAATCGGCACCTGCTGGAAATTCGCGTGGCGGCGCAGCTCCTCCGCCACTTCGAAGCCGTCCCGGCCGGGCAGGCCGAGGTCGAGCACGATCGCGTCCGGGCGGAACTCGAATGCTTTCTCGGTTACCCCCACGCCCGAGTAGTGCTGCGCGACGTCGTACCCGCTGACCATCAAGTAGGCGGCAATCACATCCGCGACGTCGTGGTTGTCGTCGACGATCAGCACGCGCCGCCTTGCGCCATGGTCGCGCCTCTCCTCGGCCGCAAAGACATTGCCGACGACATCCGTAGGAACCGGGAGCTTGATGGAAAACTCGCTCCCGGTGTTCGGCCCTCGGCTGAAAGCGCTCACACTGCCGTCGTGCATCTCGACGATGCGCCGCACGATGGACAGTCCGATACCGAGACCGCCGTCGGTGCGCGCGTAATTGGTTTTACCTTGGACGAACGGATCGAAAACCTTCGGCAACAGCGCGGCGTCGATGCCGCGGCCCGTGTCGCTTACGCGAATGTACGCGCTGCCGTCCTTGACCCGCCCCTCGACTGCGATCGTTCCGCCCGGCGACGTGTACTTTGCGGCGTTCATCAACAAATTCGTAAGCGCCTGCGTCATCCGTACCGGATCGACGTAGAGGCTGACGTCGGGAGTGGGCAGGTCGACGCGCAGCTCGTGCCGGCGGGAATGGATGAGCGCGCGGCTCGCCTCGACGGCACTTGAAACCAGCGCGTTCAGACTGACGACATCTTTCTTGAGCGCAATATTGCCGTTGACGATGCGGGCGAGATCGAGCAGATCATCGATGACGCGGCCGAGCTGCATCAGCTGCCGATCGATGACTTCGAGGGCCCATTGGCGGCGCTTCGGATCGCCGAGATTCTTCTGGATGATATCGAGGCCGGTGCGGATCGGCGTCAACGGATTGCGCAGCTCGTGCGCGAGCATCGCCAGGAATTCGTCCTTGCGCCGCTCGGCTTCGCGCAGCGCATTTTCGATGCCGATGCGCTCGCTGATGTCGCGCGCGATTTTCGACGCGCCGATGATTTCACCGCTCACGTTCTTGATCGGCGAGATCGTTAGAGAAATGGGGATGCGGCGCCCGTCTTTGGTGACGCGCACCGTTTCATAATGCATGAGGCGCTCGCCGTTGCGCACGCGCGCGAGGATCTCGGGCTCCTCGGCCTGGCGCTCGGGCGGAATCAACATCGTGATCGGCCGGCCGATGGCCTCCTCCGGCCGGTAGCCGAATATACGTTCGGCGCCCATGTTCCACGACTGAATCACGCCGTCGAGACTCTTGCTGATGATCGCGTCGTCGGCCGACTCGACGATCGCCGCGAAGTGCGCCCGGATCCGCTCCGCTTCCTTCCGCTCGCTGATATCACGCGCGATTTTCGACGCACCGACGATCTCGCCGCGCGCGTTCTTGATCGGGGAAACCGTCAGGGAAACGGGAATGCGGCGCCCGTCTTTGGTGACGCGCACCGCTTCGTAATGCTCGATGCGCTCGCCGCGCTTTATGCGCGTGAGGATTTCCTGCTCCTCGGCGAGGCGGTCGGGCGGAATCAAGAGCGTGATGGACTTGCCGACAACTTCGTCGGCGAGGTAGCCGAAGATGCGTTCGGCGGCTCTATTCCAGGTCTGAATGACGCCTTCGAGATTCTTACTAATGATCGCGTCTTCGGCCGAGTCGACGATCGCCGCCGCCAGCCCTTCCGGAACCGGCTCGCCCGCATGCGACCGTACCAGCCGAAGTTCCACCGGCGCACCCCGTGATGCTCCCACGTGCATTCGCTCCAAAAGAAAGAGACCGTACCTTACATCATTGGCGAGAGCGGCAGGAAGCAAACGGAAATATACCCATGGTACCGGTGGGGGAACAGCGCATTACTTGCCTTGCGTAAGTAACCCTTAAGGATAGCGAGCGCCACGAACTTCGGCCACGGTACGGAGTCGCAACCGCGATACCAGCCACAAAGGAGATAGACCATGAGTACGAAGCAGACGTTGACGGCCCTTACCATCGTGGCGCTCATGGGCGCCGCCGGCTGCGCGAGCAAGGCGGGCAACGTAGCGCTCGGCGCGGGCGCCGCCGGCGCGGCCGGCGCGGCGGCATATGAGCATTCGAACAAGAAGCAGCTCGACCAGCTCGACAAAGACCTGCAGGAAGGCAAGATTTCGAAGGAAGAGCACGATCGGCGCGCACAGGAGATCAAAGACCGCTCGCTCACCAAGTGATCGGCTCGCGCGACTTAGCCTACTTGCAAAAAAAAGGGGGGCAGGTGATTTTTATTTATCTCGGTTTTCGAGAAACGCCGAACTTCGGGTTCTCTCACCGACGCCCGCGCGGTCGCGCCAACAATGTCCTTGGCGTTGACCTCGGCGCGTCGGCAAGCGTCTGGGCAACGTCAATCGAGCGCGCAAGAAGAGAGGCGACCCGCCGTCGACGTCCGGTTTTATCCGCCGCGCACGCACGCGATCGCCGTCGTCGTCAGCCAATCCCACACCCGGCGCGCGTCGTCCAGCGTGAAGTGCGGTTCGCCGGAGAACACGATGAATTCGGCGACCGTGCCGCCGGTCACCGGGGTCAGACCTTCGTCCGGGTCGTTGGTGTACATGATGTTTTCCAGGCCGCTGTGACCGCCGTGGTCGAGGCCGAAGTAATGGCCGAGCTCGTGGATCAGCACCCAGCGAAAGACATACTCCGGCGTACGGTCGCGGAACGACACGCCGCTCGGGCCGGTATCGACCGGCGGGCGGAACCAGCTGGTGAGGCCGTTGCCGGTGGGGCGATTCAAATAGCGATGGATCGCCAGCGCCGGTACTTGGCAGAGATCGTCGGCGCCGCCGCCGCTGCGCCCTAAGCGGGTGAGGATCGTGCCTTGCACGCTACCGTTGAACGGAAACTCATCGGCGTTGCTCACGGCATAGTCTTGAATCCGTCCCCAGGTGAATTCGAGCCCGAGCTCGTAGCCCTTGCGCCGCGCCACGTCCAGATGGCGCTCGTAGACCGCGTTCTTAACGGCATAGACGCGGAACGGCGGGACCGCCATCGGGCCGTCGCTCAGAAACAAATCGATATCGCGGCGCGTCACCGAGACTTGGGTGTTGCCATACACCGCTTCCCAATGCGCGAAGTCGTTCACGGTGCGGCCGTCGCAAACGTTCGGACCGCCGATCGCGGTGTACAGATTCAACAGCCCATCGTTGTGCAGCCGCCGCAGATCGACGGCGCGCGAGCGCGAGTCGAGATAGAACCGCGACGGCATGATCAGGATCGGCAATCCCATCGGCCGCGACAATAGGCGCACGCGTGCGCGCGCCCGCCGCAGCCCTTGCGGATCGCCGTCGAATGCGCGCACCAGGCGGTCGTCGATGATGCGCGTTAGATTGTCGTTATCCGGCGGATTGCCGCTCAAGCTGCTGGCGACGTACGAATCGCGAATTCCTCCGAGCCAGCCGAGCGGAACGTTGAGACCGAGCAAAATAACTTGGAGTATATCGGTGCCGAGCCCCATGCCGCCGGTGGCGACTCGGCAGAAATCCAAGCGCGAGATGCCAAAAACGATGTCCTGCACGTGATCGATCACGTCGCGCACGATCTCGACCGCGCGGCGGACGATGCCGAAGACGAAGCGGATCAGGCCCGCGAGCGCGCGCCCGAGCAGCTCGCCGAAAAACGGGATGACCGACGCGACCGCAATGACGACGTTCTCCAGGAGCGAACCGAGGCTTTCCAGAATCCCGAGCACCGCATCGAGGAGCGAGCCGACCAGGTCGATGACGCTTTCCGCGAGATCGAGTAATCCCAGGTGCAGCTCGTAAAACGCGTTGAGCCAGCCTTCGAAGTCGGTAAAAAGGCAAACGAAAAAGGCAACGACAAACTCGACGATGATTGAAATTATTCGGAGCACGATCTGCACGACGACCGCCACCACCTCGCACACGATCGACACCACCCACTCGACGATTATCTCGATCACCCACACCACGATCCGGATAACGGTGACGACCATGGTGCACAGCCAGTTGAACGGCCACGGCCAGCTGCTGCACACCTGCTGCGCCTGCGAGACCCACTGCTCCATCGGGCGGCTCACCTCGCGCCGAACCATCTGGCGGTACTCATGGCACGCTTGCACCCAACTCGTCATCGCGCCCATGACGGGAATCAGGACGTTCTCACGCCACCACTTCTGAAACTCGCGACAAGGGCTCATTGAATTCTCCTTTGTTGTTGCGCCGCGAAGACGCTCGCCAATTCGCGCAGCGTGCGCTTAAGCGCCCAGTGCGCGCGCGCAAGCGCCAATACCTTGCCCATAGCACCAGCCAACAACACCAGCCCCACGTCGAGCGCGATGTCGCCCCAGCCGTACCCAGACCGCGCGGAGTAAACAACATTCCAAACAACCAACGCGGCGCTCGCGAGCAGAACCGCGATCGCGCTCGCAAAACAGCCGCAGGCGCGATAGCGAGCGTTGATTTGCCGCTCGAAGCGCTCGCGCCGCGCTACCGGCAACGCGACTTCGATGTGCTGATACGCACTCCGACCTAGAAAGTGCGCGGTATCGCGCGTGATGCGCGCTAGCGTGTGCGCGTCGGAAATCACGAACGTACCGGGACCGCCGGTGCTCCTTGGAGTCATTGAGCCGCGTCTTCCTGTTGTTGGGGAACGTCTGATAATTCCGTTCGTCCTGAGCCTGTCGAAGGACAACAGTATAAAGTGTCGATTTTCGGGCTCGCCGTTCATGGTTCGACAAGCTCACCACGAACGGCGGGAACTAATCAGACCTTCCTTAGAATGGCCACGGGCGAATATCCGACACCCGTAGCTTTCCTCAGCGCGCGCTCCCTACGACCTCACCTTCCCATCAGGTCGCGGCAAGGGCGGCCTTGGGCATCGGATTGGTAAACGTCGCCACCTTGGGCCCCGATCACCGTGGTCGAACCTTTGCCGCCTTTCGGGGTGCCCTCCCAACAACAGATGGGGACGCCCGTTAGGCCGGTAGCGCTAAACTGCCCGCCGTGGTGGCCGCAGCAACCTTTGATCGTGTCTTGCTGCCGGCATTTTTTCCAATCCTTCTCCGTCGGCACCTTTTGCCCGCAATTGACTTCCCGACAGACGCCAACGCCCTCGGCAGGACGAATCGGTGGCATGAGCACAAGGAGTGTCCCGAGAGCGGCAATACCGATCCACGCTCTTCTCATGGGGTTCTGCATTGTTTATCTCCTCATCGCGTATTTCCCGGATGTCGCTCCGTTACGGCCTATGCGTGCAAAGCGCAAACGTGTCCGCGCGCGGATTCTGTTGCGTAAAACTTTTATCCGGCACTACCGTGACTCGCGTCGCCTCCTTGGCGAGGGAGGCCGGCGTTTCAGCGGGGGGCGAGGTTTGCATGCGGGCGGAGCCGCGTGGCCGGCTTCCCCGGGAATAAGAAACAAGTCGGCAAGCACGAAAAGATTGCAGACAAAAGCGATCCGGTTGCTTTCATGTGGCGCGCCTCTTAGTGTTCTTATAGGACGCCCGAGATGCATGGACGCGCGGCTTCCCTGCTACGAGTCGACAGCGGATAACAGTTTCGACTGCTAGTACGCCGCGCCCAATATCGTAGACAGGTGAAAAGAAGATTACAAATGCGAACGCAACGGCGGGTGCGTCCTGCGCGGCGCTCGTTATCCGACTCTTGTCGTACCCCGGGCTGCGGTTACCGAAAGCCAAGGCGCCACGCCATGAACGCCTGGCCGCAGGTGCCGCGAAAAATTAGGAAGCGTGCATCGCCGCCGGATGCGTGTTCAGCCGCCGGATCAGCCTCTCTTCGACGTCGAAGCTGGTGCGCTCACCCACGTTGCCGAATTGCCCGGAATCGCTGAGCCACTTTGACGCCACGTCCCGCCCGAGCGCCTTCAGCTCCGTGAGAAAGCCCCACGAAGTTTCGCTCTTGGTGTACTCGGGGTAGGCACTCATCTTCTCCTCGGCGTTGATGACGTGAAAACGAATCGCCTTGTACTTCTTCGACTTCAGTTCGCCGCTTCCGATGAGCCGGTTCAAGAGGTTGATCTGTGCGATCTCGCGAACCAGTGCGGAGTTGAAGGTGATTTCGTTGAGGCGGTCCATGATGTCGGCGGCCCGGTGCGGCGTTTCCTTGCGGTTGATCGGGTTGACTTCGACAATCACCATATCGTCCGCGAACGGGATGAGCGGTGACAGTACCGGGTTTCCCATGTAGCCGCCGTCCCAGTAGTCGTTACCCTTCACGCCGATTGCCTGAAACAACGACGGCAGGCATGCGGAGGCCAGCAGCACGTCCACGCTCAGCTCCTCGCCGTGGAAAATCTTGCGCTGGTTGGTTCGTACGTTGGTCGCGCAAATGAACAGCGCCGGCTTGCCGAGGTGGGACAACTTCTTGAAGTCGATCGCCTCCTCGAGCAACGGCTTCAGCCGGTTGGTGTAGAAGAAATTATCGTACGGCGACCACACTTGGGAGAGCACGTTGACCCACAACGACACATACGGAGCCAACATCGGCCACTCCGCCAAGTAGCTGTACGGGTTGAACACGCTGTTGCCGGCGTCGGAAACGCTGCGCCAGAAGTCCTGTAATTTTTGCTTCGCGCCCGCGGCGCCGTTTTGAGCGAACCCGTGGGCGAAGACCGCGGCATTCAGCGCACCGGCACTGGTGCCGCTGATCGCCTGGATAGCGAAGCTCGGTTCTTCCGCCAACCGATCGAGCACGCCCCAGGTGAATGCGCCATGAGCGCCGCCGCCCTGGAGGGCCAACGTCACACGTTTCTTATCGCCTTCGGCGGAACCGGCGGGATTCGGATCCGGCATGGTTGCCTCCTGTGGCAAACGCGTTGCGCGCGCCTTCCGTGACGCGTTTCGCCGATTTCAAACAGGCAAAGTCTCACACAGCGATTCGCGGAAGGTCAACGAATTCCAGGGACCGGATTAGGGTCCACACTCATCGTCTTTATTCTTGCGCCACGGTACACGCGTCTGACTCGTTAGCGGCCGATCACCCAGTTGCCCGACCATAGGAGATTGGCCAGCGCGAGCAGGAGAAAAGCCAATATCCGCGGACGCGTCATTTCGAGGGCGTATTGGACGTGTTCGCCCACGATTCGGCAAGCTCGATATGGTCGCCTGACAAGGCGCCTACTACTGCGTCGCCTTCGTCCGACCGAAGTGCGTCCGGGCACATGTAGCACGCAACAAGCGAAGCGCTTTGCGTCGAACGACAACGCCGATCGAGCGAATAAATCGAGCCTGGCCCGATTAATTTTCTTCGATTAATTCTCTTCAGACGATAAGCGAAGCACCAACACCGGCCAGCACCAGCGCCAGGACCACTACGGTCGGGACGACGGGTGTCTTCGCCTTTGGCTCATACCGGCGAAGCGTAATCGTGACGTAAAGCGTCGGCAGAATGGTGCTCGCCGTGATCGTCAAAATAGCCCAGGCCGCCCAGGATTCACCGCGGTGCAGCGGCAAGAGCAGCCAGAGCATTCCGAGGCCATACGTCATAAGACCGCCGCCGACGATTTTGAGCATGCCCAGGATCGCCGTTTGAACGCCGCGCTCGAGTTGCGACCAGGACTTGCCTGAGACCACGGCGTGATAGGGCATGAATTCCTTGGTAAGCAAGTAGCGGACCCCAAACACTATCGACACGAGCCCGGCGAGCGACAGAAAGATTAGCGAGAGTTTAGACACATTATTCTCCGGCCCGTAATGGAACGGGCGCCGACCATGGACGGAACCGCTGTCATAGTGCAGGAGATTCGCCTGGAGGCCAACTACTCTCGCGATTCCCGTCGACTGGACTCATCCTTCGGCGCTTTTCGTTTAGAGGCAGCGCGGAGGACTTCCAAGCAGCAGCATCGAAATCGTTAACACGTCCAGGTCATCTCACCGGACAGCACTCCGGGATGCGATCGCACCACTGTCCCGACGGCCGGAGGGCCGAAGCAAAAATTTCAACTAGACTAAGTTTGCACTCTCCCCGAAGAACAGCTCAAGTGGACGTAACAGCAAGCGCGGACACACCGACAAAACGCTGGACCGGCGCCTGGCCGGACGCGGCCGCATTCATGCTCGGGCTTGTGCTGGCGTGGTGGTTTCAATGGGGCGCCACCGATCTCGTGTGGAGCTTGTGGCTTTCGAGCCTGGTCGTCGGCTACGTGCTAATCGTTTGGAATGTTAGCGCTCCCCTACGCGAAATGATCGGCAACATGGCGGCCGATAAATCCGGAATCGGCGGCGCCGCTGCTAAAACCGCCGTTGTTGCATTGGTCGGCGTGGGCACCTTGTTTGGACTCGCGTTCTACACCGTGCACTTCGGTGGGTTTCATTTCGTGCACTCAATGTTTCTGCAATTTCTCTTCCCCGTCACGCCCGAGCCGATGAGTGGATTCTTTAACTGGTCGATGTATGCCGAGGTCTTTTCCCGTTACTGGTGGTTTTTGCCGGCGGCGTTTATCGCGGAACGCCATGCGTTCGGTCCCACGCCACCTACCTCGCTGCAATCGGGCACGGCACGCAGCGCAAAGGGCGCGATGATGGAGCCCTACAAGAACGTGGTGCGCATGCACCTGCTCATATTCTTCTTCGTGTTTGCGCATTTCGCGCGGCTCGACGGCTTCGTGATCTATGCGGTGGTGTACGCCGTGTACTTCTTTCCGTGGCGGCTGTTACGGTCGGGAGGAACCTCCGCGTCCGCAACGACGTGAGCCACGTGCCTAACCGTTCGGCGCGTTACGGCTCGCACCTGACGCGCCCTACGTCTCCGTCATCGCATGAAGCCGAAAGACAACAACGTATCCTCGCGACGTCATCGCGCGGATAAACCCGATTGTTTCGCTGCGCTCGCAATGACAGGCACGGCGCACGATACCAAAGAAACGTGAAATACAAACAAAAAGGACACCGAGTCGCCTCGGTGCCCGATATGAAATCGGCCAACGCGTCAGCATCGGCCGCGACGGTTGTTGTTATCTGCGTTGCCAGCCGCTGATCTCGAGAATCACGCCGTGGCCGGTGACGTTGTGCTGAACGCTCACGAAGAAGCGCCGGCCGGAGGCGTCGAAGATGCCGCCGGTCCATTCGGCGTTGAGATCGTTCAGCGTACCGATGCGGATGCAGCCGTCGGAGAGCTGATCATCGTCGTCGCCGTCCTCCAGGCACTGCCATAGGTCGTTGTTGCGCCCGACTTCGGGCCCGTCGCCGTCCTCGTGGAAGACCCACGTGCCGCGGCCGGGTTGATACGCGACGTTATCCATCATCGCCTGCTCGGGGTTGCCGGCGACGAAGAGCTGCGTTTCGGGAACGGCGGCGTTGGCGAGCGCGTCGTCGAGCGTTCCGTCGGTGAAGCACATCGCCTCGCCCCAGTTGCGGTTGTCGCTCTCGTTGCCGGTGTTCGCGCCGCAGAAGCGCACGTTGCCCTTGGCGAGCGCCTTCTGGTCGATGTCGATGTCCTCCGGACGGTAGTAGCCGGTCAGCTTGTTGAGCGCCGCCTCGGTACGCAGGCGTGTCGCCGGGTTGCCCGCGTTCGGGATCTCGATCCACGTCCCGCGTCCGGTGTTCGAGCCTTGGCCGTAGTCGGTGTTGCCCGCGCGCTTGCCTAAACGCAGGCCGTACACTTTGCCCGAAGCGAGCGGCGATTGTGCGAGGTTGGTGATGGACGCGCCGCCGAGCCAAGGCACGGTCGGAATAAACTTGAAGTAGGCTCCGCCGGCGGTGCCGTTCAACGGCCGGTTTTCGTCGCCGTAGTACATCACGCCGTTCGGATAAAGCGCGATGCCTTCGAACGCCAGGCGCCCGACCGCCGGGCGCGTGACGACGTTGGCCGCGCCGA
>Ga0070741_10010131_pt1 | contig 17947 bp, 26 predicted proteins | sample Coa_R1_4_FD_66440 | JGI IMG/M metagenome (GOLD analysis project Ga0070741, IMG submission 66440) | Surface soil microbial communities from Centralia Pennsylvania, which are recovering from an underground coalmine fire - Coalmine... | ecosystem: Environmental > Terrestrial > Soil > Unclassified ...
GATGATGTTATCTTTGGACACGGCATATCGCTCCTTCGGTGGAGAAGTGGAGGCGTCAAGCACCCCCACGATATGCCGCCTTTCCGATTCCCGCCGTCACCAACTTTCAGCGATAGCTCAGGTGCTACCGTTCGGCCCTCATTGCAGCGGAGCAGACTGTTGTGCACGTATTCGTTTGCCCGCGTTGCAATACTATTGCGGAAACTAAGACGCCTTCGAGGCGTGCAACGACCGGACGTTGAAAGCTTCTATTGAAGAGTGCCGGTGCTACCGAGCTCTGCACCGCTGCGGCCAGCGTGGCGCCGACATTCGGCCGGACTGGCAGACCGCCGTGCAGGTTTTCCCGGAGCGCAAAGGCTGGTAACACTGCTCGCCTGACGACGCTTAAGGTCCACTATGAAGTTCACCGAACCCCGCCCCTTCGCCGATCCCGACGTTGCAGCGCGCAAGCTGATCGAGCTGGCACGCCCTCATTCCTGCTTGCCTTAGGCGGAAGGGCGCACCGCGCGGGCCTTGAAGTGGTCGAGCACAAAAACTCGAACCGCTGACGAGAGGTTTGCCTGCTGCCGGTTGGCATCGATCTCGCTGATCAGCTCGGCCAACGTGATGCCGCGCTCTTTGGCAAGCTCTTTTACGCTGCTCCAGAATGGATGTTCGAGGCTGACGCCGGTCTTATGGCCACGTACGACTATTGATCGCTTAACAACAGGTGACTTCATATAAAGGCCCATAATGAAAAAGATCGGGCCGACGCCAAATTCGTTGCGTGGCCCAATCCTCGATATTACCACCGAGCGATCAAACCACTAGTAGCCCGGCGGGCGGGAAGCACTCGAAATTCGTCCGGCGAACTCCTATACCTGCGTGTTCCAGCCGATCGTGATTACCGATTCCAGGCCATCGTGATCACCCATTCCAGAGCATCGTGATCACCGTTTCCAGCCGATCGTGATCGCTAAATCATGAGCGGGGACAACCAGGAGGCGTCCACCGCTGACAGTCTGCAACCGGGGTAGCTCGGTCTTTTGCCCAACCGCAGAGGATCGAGATGCCGACAGAGAGACTGTCCATGCGCCACATTCGCGAAGTTCTACGCCTGCACTACAGCGTCGGCATGTCCCAACGCGCCGTTGCCCGCAGCCTCGGTCTGGCCCAGGGCACGATAAGCAAGTACGTCAACCGAGCCCGCCGCGCCGGCCTGACCTGGCCATTGCCAACAGAGCTGGATGACGACGTCCAGCTCGAGAACCGCCTGTTTCCGCCGCCTTCCGACCGGCCCAGCGACGAACGTCCGCATCCCGACTGGGCGCTCGTCCATCGCGAGCTGCGGCGCTCGAACGTCACGCTGATGCTGTTGTGGGAGGAGTATTGCGACGCCAACTCCGACAGCTTCAGCTATGCGTGGTTCTGCGAACGCTACAGGGAATGGGCAGGCCGTCTCAAGCCAACCCTGCGCCAGGTTCATGTCGCCGGTGAGAAGCTGTTCGTCGACTATTCCGGCCACACCATGGAAGTGGTTGACGGGCTCAGCGGCGAGGTGCGCAGCGCGCAGATCTTCGTCGCCGTGCTCGGCGCCTCGAACTACACCTACGCCGAGGCCAGCCTCAGCCAGAGCCTGCCGGACTGGATCGCCTCGCACGTTCGGGCATTTGCCTATTTCGGCGGCGCGGCCCGGCAGACTGTGAGCGACAATCTCAAGGCCGGCATCACCCGGGCCTGCTTTCACGAGCCGATGGTCAACCGGACCTATGCCGATCTCGCCCGCCACTACCGCACCGCCATCGTTCCGGCACGGCCGTATCGGCCGCGCGACAAAGCCAAGGTCGAAGTCGGGGTCCAAATCGTCGGGCGATGGATACTGGCGCGCCTGCGCAACCGCCGCTTCTTCTCGCTTGCAGCCCTCAACGAGGCGATCCATGCGCTCCTCGTCGAGCTGAACGATCGACCTCTGCGCAGCTGGGGACGAAGTCGGCGCGACCTGTTCGAGGAGCTCGATCGCCGGGCGCTCACCGCTTTGCCGGATGAGCCCTATGAGTATGCCGAGTGGAAGCGCTGCCGGGTCAATCTCGATTATCACGTCGAGATCGCCAAGCACTACTACAGCGTCCCCCACAACCTCGTGCATCAGGAGGTCGAGGCGCGGATCACCCAAAAGACCGTCGAGATTTTCCTGCGCGGCAAGCGGGTGGCATCGCATCTGCGCAGCACGCTGCCGCATCGCCCGACGACAATTTCCGAGCAAATGCCGAGCTCGCATCCCCGCTTCGCGACTGGACCATGAGCGCATTGTTTCGAAGCCGCCAAGGTCGGTCCCGATGCCGAGACATTGATCGACGTCATCTTGCGGTCGCGGCCGCATCCGGAACAGCGCTTCCGCTCCGCCATCGGCATTCTCGGGCTGGTCAAGCACTATGGCCACGAGCGCGTCGACGCCGCCTGCGCCCGTGCTCTTCTGCTCAACGCCTATGCGTTGCTGCAGTTTTATGCAGCCACGCTTCTGCTGCGCAGCGCAATCGTCCGGCTTGATGCGTCCGGCGCGGTGCGCGCATCGCTCGATCGGCTGGTGGCGCGGATCATGCGAAATCCGCTGGCTCCCGTGATCCTGGCGATCCCGATCGGCATCGCGTTCAGCCTCGACCAGAAGTGGATCGATATAATGGGGGTGAGGACGCCGGATCAATCGCTCGTCACCAACCTGCAGGCGCTGATGGGGTTCGGCACCGCATTCGGTTTCGGCTGGCTCTTGCACCGACAGCTCGATCTGCTGCGGATCATCGAGCGGCGCTGGCTGTGGAATCTCCTGCTGGCCCTTGGCCTGATCCTGATCAGCTTCGGACTTGCCGGTGCGATGTTGCCGAGACCGGGCGCGCCTTCGCTGCCCCTTCGCACCGACACGCTCAGGCTTGTCTCCGCCGTTCTGTACGCCCCGGCGATATGGCTTTCGACGTTCACTGTCATCGGCCTCGCGCTCCGGTTCATGTCCGGCTTCAGTCCGATGCGCCGCTACATCGCCGATGCGTCCTACTGGCTCTATCTGATCCACATGCCAATCGTGATGGCGCTGCAACTCGCCGTGTCACAACTGGACTGGCCGTGGCCGGTCAAGTTCTCAACCATTCTCGTGGTCGCTTGCCCTGATGCTGGCGAGCTATCAACTGCTGGTGCGCTTCACCATCATCGGTGTGGTGCTGAACGGCCGCCGCGCGCCGCGCCAATCGGTGGCTGCCGCCGCGATCACTGGCCACGCCGCGCCATGACGCCAGGCGATCTCGCCGCTCCTGCCATGCCCGTCCTGCGAAGCGCCGTGAGCTAGGTGCCTCGTAAGGTTTCAGGCAGTGCCCGACGAGTCGAGGTTGCTCACCTCCCGCGGTATGTGATTTTACCCGTCGCGTGGTCCGCGACCAGTCGCGAAGCACAGCTCATTGCACGTCCCGCACAACGTGCCCACCGCCAACGCCCATCCGATCACGTTCCAGTGCATGAAACCGTTCGGCGGCGGGACGAAAACGTCTGGAAACAGAGGCGCGCCAATTTGGCCGCCGATAGCTTTTTAACCAGCCTCATTTTCAGGCGTTTGCCCCACAAAATCATACCGACAGGAGTCCCGACCATGAAGCGCTCCGCCCTGCTCTTCGTGACATTGCTCACCACTCCGGCCCTGTTCGCCACCGTGCATGCCGGCGATCAGACAACCCTAACAACCGGCACCGTGTCCGAGATCGCGAAGCAATACGCTGACGGCGGACCGTATGGCGGCGTCACATCAGGCCATACCGGACCGGTGCTCCAGGACGCCCAGGACTCCATGCGATATCTGGGCACGGTCGATCAGGTTGCGGCAAATTGGCCGATGCCGCCCGTTCTTGCCAAGGGCGAGTAGTTCGGGCTCGTAGCACATGCCGGGGCTGGCAGAGACGCTCGCCTTGATTTTCAAAGTGGTCGTTTGACGTTTGGCCTTTATTTCTGGCGGTCGAACGGCAAGATGGCGGACACGGAGACCTCGTTCTCCGCGACAAAAAGGCCGCCCCGTGATTGCAAATTTCACCTTCGAGACCCTGCCCTGTCGCGTCGTGTTCGGCAGCGGCACCCTGAGCGCGGCGGCCGCCGAGATCGAGCGGCTTGGCGGCAAGCGCGCGCTGGTGCTGACGACGCCACCCCAGGAGGACAGAGGCCGCAGGCTCGGCGCCGCGCTTGGTCCGTTGTTCGCCGGCATCTTCCCGGGTGCGGTGATGCATACCCCGGTCGAGGTGACCGAGCGGGCGCTGGCCGCATTGAAGGAATCCGGCGCCGATTGCGTAGTCGCGCTCGGCGGCGGCTCGACCATCGGTTTGGGCAAGGCGCTGGCGCTGCGGACGGGCGTCAACCAGCTCTGCATTCCCACGACCTATGCCGGCTCGGAGATGACGCCCATTCTCGGCGAGACCAAGGATGGGCTCAAGACCACGCTGCGCAATCTGGCGGTGCTGCCGGAGACCGTGATCTACGACGTGGACCTGACGCTGTCGCTGCCGCCTCGCCTCGCGGCGACCTCAGGCATCAATGCCATCGCGCATGCGGCCGAGGCGCTCTATGCCCGCGACGGCAATCCCGTAATCGCGCTGATGGCGGAAGAAGGCATCCGCGCGCTGGCTGGCGCGCTGCCCGCAATCGCCGCGAACCCTGGTGATCGCGAGGCGCGCACCGCGGCGCTCTATGGCGCCTGGCTGTGCGCCGTGTGCCTCGGCGCGGTCGGCATGTCCCTGCACCACAAGCTTTGCCACACGCTCGGCGGCGCGTTCGACCTGCCGCATGCGGAAACCCACACCATCATCCTGCCCCATGCGATGGCCTATAATGCCCCTGGCGCGCCGGAGGCGATGACGCGCATCGCCCGCGCGCTTGGCGCCGACAATGCCGCGCAGGGCCTCTATGACCTCGCCCGCCGGCTCAATGCAAAGCTCGCGCTGCGCGACATCGGCATGCCTGAGGCCGGCATCGACAGGGCGGCCGAGCTCGCCATGACCAACGCCTACTGGAATCCCCACCCGCTCGAGCGCGACGCGATCCGCGACCTGATCGCGCGTGCTTATGCCGGCGAGGCCCCGGTACCGCAGCCGCCTGAACGATCCTCGCCGCCCCGCTGACGGGTCGCTGGCTTTCAGGCCGGCTGCCGGCTAGGGTTTGGTCATTAGGGTTAAGCGCGTCATCTGTTTGTCACGACGCGGGCCGGATGCAAGGATCGGATTTGCCCGGACGCCCAGCACGCTAATTGCTTATTTCGTTGATTGAATATCGCCTATTGGATTGACAAAGGCTTTTCAGCTGGTTTGTACCAAATGCGATAGCGTCGGCGTGATCATCGATCACGGTGAGCTGGCGCCCCCGTCCAGGATCGTCAGATGCAGCCATTGCGAGGCAAGCAGAGGCACGCTTGGGGAGTTGCGCGACCTTGCGAGCTCAGGCCGGCGCGACCTGTTCGATGGCGCCGACTCCACGCATGCTACCGGACGCCTCGCCTAAGATGCCGCTCGGCTGAGACTCGCTGATCAGCGGAAGCGGTCGGCGGCCGCGAGATTGTTTTTGACGTAGTGGCCGACGGCATCCTCGAGCGCCGTGAAGCCGCCATTGTAGCCGGCGGCGCACAATCGATCGACCTTCCTCTCGGTGAAATATTGGTAGCTGTCGCGGATCTCTGCGGGCATCTCGATATAGGCGATGTCGGGCGCCTTCCCGAGCGCCTTGAAGTCCGCCAGCATCATATCCTTGAAGCTGCGCGCCTTGCCGGTGCCGACATTGAAAAGGCCGACACGGAGGGCGTGGCGAGGAGCCACATCATCACGCGCACGACGTCGTCGACATAGATGAAGTCGCGCCGCTGGTCGCCATCGGCAATGCCAGCGCGATGCGACTTCGGACCGGCCACTACTCTAGCTCCCCACCGTCGGATCGACGTCGGCCGCAGTCACGCGGGTTTCCGGTTGGTGCCGGCTTGTATTGACCTGCCGAACATTATCGAGATCATAGCCCCTCGTCGTCCTCGTCAAACTCATCGAGGTTCAACATCACGACCAAGCTTCGCTGCCTCCTTCTGCGCAATATCTAGCCTTCGCTCGTCGAAGAGTTCGAGGCGCTTCCTGATCTGGACGACCTGCTCCTCAATGGGCATCGGGATCTCGGTGATCTGTTTCTCTTCCCAGGAGACGCGCTTCTTGCCGTAAAGCTCGACCCGGGTATCGAGCGAAATGTGCCCGACCATGGCCGACCTCCTCTCGAGAGTAAATCGTCTTCATGTTGGCAATGAACTGGTGGCGCACGCTATAGAGCGTGTAGTGCTTCTGCATACGGGGAAACATCAGCTTGCAGAGCTTGCGCAGAAGCTTCGACACTTCGGATTGCCGATCCCACCAGCTGCCTTGCAGGACCCATTCGCGCGAGCGGTCCACCATGCGCTCTACCGCCTCCAATGCTCCCGTGGAAAAATTGGAAAGGTCGGGCGTCCGATGGCTGGCCCGCCTGATCGCGTTCGATGCCCTCATCCGCTTGGCTTTTTGCGCTCGGCGCCGAAACGGAGCGCTCTCTTCCCGCGCGCGAAATATACCTCCATTGACGATGTCGTCCGTCAGCCCAGGACCCGAAAAAGGGGGACGGTGAAATGAACGGCGTCGCGCCCCGCGAGATCAAACACGTCTACTCGCTGATGGCCAAGGCCGCCGGCATCGACATGCCGGATACGCGATTGCTGTTCACGGAGGCCGACACCTATTTCGCCGTCAGCCGGTTCGACCGCGCGGGCGACGGCTTACGCGGACACGTCCATACCGTAAGCGGACTGGTCCATGCCGATCACAGAACCGCTGGCGCGGTCGAGTACGGCGACCTGCTCAAAGTGACCTGGAACTTGACCAAGACATCGGCCACGTCGAGCAGATGTTCCGGCGCATGGCCTTCAGATGAGGCTGCTGGCGCAGGAGCGCCTCCGTCCACTCCTTCTCGATCGCGCCAGTCCAGCGCATCTCGAACACATCTTCGGACGCCAGCGTCACCAGGACGTTGCACGCATCATGCGGGAATTTCGCGTCGACGCGTGCGACCTCAGAAGCGGGGCGTGGGCTGGTAGTCAACTTCGCCCATCTCCGCCAACTCCCGCAGCGTGTTCTGCTGCTGCTCCTCAGCGGCCTTCAGTTTAAGGACGTCCGCGAGCTTGCAGCGCCGGTGTGCCCCTTCGTACCTGAACGGCAGGCGGCCATCGTCCATACGTCGGACCACCAGGGGCCGCGAGATGCCGAGTATTTTCCCGGCCTGCTCGGGCGTGAGCTCGTCGGCCAGGGCGGCCATCGCGAAGCCGGCAACCTTCTCCATCATCGCGGTCGCGTCGCGGAGGATTCCGATCATTGGCCCCTCCACGCGGACCATAACGCTGCCGCCCGTGGCGGACTCGAGCTCACGATGGAGCCGGGCAGCCTGCTGCCGGGTCTCCTCGTCCGGGCCGGATTAACCATGTCGGTAGCGTGGCGTCGATCAAGGCACCATATTAGGTCTTGTACCCGGATGACCTCGGCGAACTGCTTTCGGCCAGCGTCCCGGAACCTAAAGTCATCACGCTTTCTGATCTCGACGTGAAGGCAAATTCGTTCGTGATCCATGTCACAAAGGCCGCCCCAATGAGACCGGCGAGGCTTGGTGGCACCAGCGCAAGCTCGATCTTAGCGGACCGATATTCGAGGCGCAGCGGATGTGGATCCCGAAACCCGAGCGCGGCCAAGGTCAGGGACGCCTCCTTATGGCGGATCTGATCGATGCGGCCACTCGGTTAGGCATCCGGCGCATCACAGTGGAAGCTGACGACGTAGGTCGCTACGCGTGGGCCTGCATTGGCTTCGTTCCCGACAGGGCCTCTTGGAATTACCACATCCGATTAGAAGGCCTTGGCCGCCTCGCCCGTTCACGGAACGAACTGAAGCCGCAAGTGTACCATGCCTACCAGGACGTCCTCTCGAACAGCAATCCGTTGTTGATCAGAAACGTAATCCGATGGAAGCAACTCGTGAAGAGCACCGAACTGTATGGACCCGACGGAGAGCCTTTGCCGATAGCCATCGGCAAGGCGGTCCTTCTGGAAACCGGCGCCCGGTGGTATGGTGAGTTTGATCTCGAAGACCCCGAAACGATGAGGATCTTCAACGAATACGTTCGGAGAAAGTGATGGCGGTCACCGCTCAGTTCGATCGGACAGGTAGAGCACACGAGCAGAACCGTATGCTAGCAATGGTGCCGGACCCGACCGGGCCTGCTCACGAAGCCGCGTCCCATGCGGCTTTGATCCGCGCGGGAATAAGCGAAGAGACGATCGCGATCATCGAAGAGGCGAACCGTACGCCCCCGATGCCGCGATCGTCTGTCTTGTGACAGCATTTCTGGGTTGCATTTAGGGGACGTCCTTTGCTCGGCATACATTGGCTTAAGCAGTGAGGCGCCGAATTCGACGTTCGGTTTCCAAGGGCTTATAGGTGTCATAGGGGACGTACTTTGGTCGTGGCCGCAGTCACTTTCTGGCGTGCAGCCGAGGGCGAAGTTGGTCCCCTACAAGTTGGTCCCCTAACCTACCAAGGGAGGTCCCCCGGCTCTGCCGGGGTGGCAGCAGAAGTTTGACATTTACGGCAGTCGTTCATCATGAAAGTCCCGACTTGTGAGCCACCACGCGCCCGAGAAGGAGTTCATGATGGACCGACAGGAGTATCTGTACCTGGCAAAAAGGTGGGAGCGCAAATGTCGCATGATGTTTACTGTCTCACTCTCTCGGCTCTCTCCATTTGAGCTTTTGCGGCATTCCGCGATCTCTCGGTCAATCCGCCAAGGGTCGCGTTAGCGACCCCAACGGCCGCTTTGAGCGGCCCCAATCCTAAAGCCCCCGGCTTTGCCGGGGGATACTTACCTCGGGGCAAAGTTGGTCCCCTAATCGTCTGAAACACAGAAAGCCCCGCCAGCGACGGCTGGGCTTTTCATTTCGCGCGGGTCGAGGACGAACGTTGATCTGTCGGACGGGTGCAGCGCAGTGCAGCATCAGGTCGGCGGCTTGAACCCGCCGCCTCGCTCGGGCTCATCGTCGGATGTTTGTACCAGCTTTGGCTTCGGTCTGAATTCGAGACCTTCGTAGATATCCCGCAGCGACAGAGAGACCTTCAGCTTTGTAAGCTCGACCACCGCATCGAGACCCTTAATCACCTCGTCCTGCCAAAGCCCTTTACTGTCACGCCGGTAGATGTGAACCGTCGGATTTTCCGTATCTACGAACAGTATGTAGTCAAGGGAAGGAACGGCCTGATATTCCGTTAGCTTAATCGTCACGTCGAAGCCGCCCGTGGTTGGGGACAGAACCTCCACGACGAGCGACGGCTTCTCGGCCAACAGCGAATTGTCGTCGGGCTTGCCGCAGTCGATGCCCATGTCGGGCATCCGCCTGTTCGATTTGGTCGTCGCGACGTAGGTGTCGCCTGTGAAAGTCTGACAGGGGCCACCTCTGGTCTGTGGACGAATGGACGCGATCAGATTGACGACGATGGCGTCGTGCCTCCGGCCGGCGCCGGCCATCATGACAACTTCGCCATCGACCAGCTCGTACCGTCCTTCCTGGCCAGGCACCCAGGCGAAGAACTCCTGCGGGGTTACCGGCGCATAATCTGGCTGGATATTCATGCGTGTTGAGGCTCCATAGCGGATCGCATCATACCGGCTGACGGGACGAGGCGAAAGCTCGGTCTCGACGAGCTTAACCGCCGGCTGGCGTAGGCTTCGACGACAACCTGCAAGCCGATCTGGAGCGCCTCCGCGGTCTGGTTCAGCCCCCAAACCTCGATTTCGCGAAGGACCCTCGAAATAAGACCGCAGCCGATAAGCTCAAGCCCATGGAGTTGAGATCCGCTACCGGCGCCTGCATCGAGACTGGCATAAGTCAATTTCGAAGAGTCAGCGGTTCTTCGATTGAGAGGGGCGTTTTATGCTTGCCCAGCTGCGGCGCCGGATTCAGCAGCAGCTGGCGTGCAGGTTGCAGCGCCGACGAAAGTACGTCCCCTAACTGCTCCAAAAGTCATTGAAATCATATTAGGCGATTCCGCGCGACGAGCGGCGCGCCGGGTGTTGCCGAGCAAAGCACGCCGCTAGTTAAACGTCCTCGACTTTCGTAGGGTACAGAAAACCCCGCCGGATACGGCGGGGTTTTCCTTTCAGACGATGCGGTTGGACTTCACCGATACGGCTATCTACATGCTCGATGCCGGAATAAAGAAGTCTCCTCGCGGAGGTGAGATACCAAAGCAGTGGAAGGCCATCGCGAACATGGACGTCTAAGCCGGCAGGATACGCAAACGCCGCGAGTTGATGTGGAAGCGAGGTTCGACGAGTGAGTTGGCATTCAGGATCAAGCGTCATGGAAGCCGTCGTGAAATCGGCGCTCAAACATGTTCCGGACGAAAACGCCCGCCGCGGGTTATATTGTGACGTGATGCCGGCTCTCGAGAACCAGGATTGGAACGATCATCCCGACTTATTCGGACTGGACCCCATCTACGATCAGGTCGTCCGTGAGAGGCATGGAGACAGATGGTCCGATGATGATACATGACACTGTCCGAACTTCGGTCGCGCGCTGGCGATGGTGAGGGATAGGGTCCGTGAAGAAGGGAAATGGTGCGACACCGATGACGGAAGAATTCAGTCGACCAAGCGGCGATGCCAACATGGGCGGCCGACCCGGTGTGAATGGAGCCGAAATCATCGCGACCCCCGAGTCCTTCCCGGAAAGCGTCCTCGAACGTGTCCGCGAGTTCGCGGACAGTCACCCGGAGATCGAGGTCGAGATCGCCGGCGGACTGGCCGACCAATGCGCGGCGGGAATTGCTCAAAGGCATCCTGCTGCTGACTGACCGCGCACGTCGCCGACGGCCAAAGCTTGACCTTCGCCTGGGATGACTACCCGGCAGGCGTCGCGTGCCGCCCGCAGGATCGCTCATGCCCACGTTCCAGGTCGCTATTCCCGCTTTCGGCTTGCGGGCATACCTCATGAGGTCATCGTGCGGGGACTCGGCCCCGCGAGCACCGGGATCGCCGATCCCAACAGCTATCGGCTGACGAGGCGAGAGCGATGGCGGATTCAGACGCGCAGGAGGATGCTGCCAAGGTTGCGAGCCCTACGCTCGCCTATTTGCGCTCGTTCGACAAAAAATTGGACTTGGTGTTGCAGACGTTGGCTCGCCACACCGAACGTCTGGGGCGGGTCGAGCGTGATTTCGGCGAGGTGCGCCGGGATCTGTCGGAAGAGGGCGACATCGCGCTTCTCGAGAACAAGACCCTGTCTGCACAGAGCGACATCCTCTCCGTTCTGCAGCGTAACAGGCCCTTGCGCCATCCATCAAACATCCGGACGACGCTCCGCCGACCCCAGGGACCACCTGACAGCAGCCACGGGCAAAGTTGGTCCCCTACAAGTTTGTCCCCTAGCGAGCCGCATTCTTTGGGCGATACTTCTCGCCACTGTGCTATAGTACCCGACGAACAAGGAATGGATCGTCCTCATCCTTGGGCTCGTCCAACGCGATGACATTCAAGATTGCCTGCCACGCGTGCTCCGCTTCGATGATGCCGAAATGAGTGCACAACGCCTCGATGAACGTTCGGGTGCCGAATACATCCAGGTTGATCCGACGCATTCCTCTCAGCGCGTCACGCCCGTCGGTATCGTCCATGAGTACGATGATCGTCTGCCGGGGCTGCACCTTGCCGCGGAAACTCTTTAGGGTCTGGATAATGCTGGCTTCGCCGAGATCGTGGGAATCCGGCTTGCTCGCGGGGTCCGCTCCCTGCGCTCTCCATGCATCGAGCGCGAGCTTGTAAGTCTTGTAGGTGCCGGTTTCCACCCGGCGAATGCGAAACTTGTTCGCCTCGATCCATGACCGCGTGTAGCTGAGCCACCGCTTCCGCGGATCGGCGCCCGATTCCGGATCGCGCGTGACCTCCTCCATGACCATGTCGGTCATCCAGATTGTGCCGCACGGCTCCAAGAGCCAGTCCAGTCTTCCGATGGCAGACAACATCACGATCGGTGATGCATCCATGATAAGAAAGATCGGATCTTTCTCGCTCACCCTTTGGGCGGTCACTTGGCACCTTGAACAAAGTGCTTTGCGAACCTGTCGGCCTCCTGACGCACCAAGTCCTGGTTGATGCCGCCAATGGCGTCCTTCGCCATGTGAAGGACGGCGTCAACGGGGTCCCGCTCGTCGTAGCCGAGCAAGTCTTCTGGTTCAGGACCGAGCACTGTCGGCTGCCGTGGACGTGCTTCAGCGGGAACCTCTTCGCCGGCTTCAGTCTTCAGCCGCCGGAATTCGTCGACCGACATCACCACGACGCGTGGCTTACCGTGGCTCGTGATCACCACCGGTGCCTGAGCAGCAGCTCGTTGGATTTCGCCGGATTGCTGCTGTAGATCCAACGAGGAGAAGGAACGCATTGTCATAACACGTAAAATACGTATATTTAGCTCGTTAGTCAAGAACCCGCATAGGAACAAGCTTGTGCGCGGTTGCTGGCGGGTATCGACAATGCCTTGATGCATTTCGACCTTGCAGTCCGGATATTCCAAACCGGCGAAATCGATTCTTCCGATATCCTCGAGAGTTACAAAAGCTCGAGCGGCCTTATGCACGGAATGGACGCCGGTTATGCGCGCGGCGCGTGCGGAATTCGAAGCTTGGTTCAACAGGAATAAACGCCGGATCCAGGTGGCGCCGACGATATCGGCCGGAAGTATCGACAGGCCATGGAACTGTGGGAAAAGGCCGGACGTCCCGCCGACCTCCAGCCGGACGAGTCCGATCTCGGCGAGGAGAGCGTGCTCGCGAAGGTCAAGATGACGCGGGAGCTTCTGCAGCCCAATCAAGCGTTTCTCGTACTCATGGACGACCGCGACGGCAGGGACGCCGTCAAATTGCTTCGAACGAATGTCGATTTGATGAGCACGCAGACATTCGTCCAGTGGATGGCCGAAGACTTCAACGTGAAGGAGGCCGAAACCGCATGGGTAACTCTCGAACGCATCCTCGGTGGAGATTTGGATCCAGGACCGGCGGAAGATCCGGTCTGTGTGCGCAAGTTCGGGAGTTGACCTTTTCCGACACTTCGATGGCGGGACGTCTGTCAGGTTTTGATGGATGCGTCATCTCGTGAATGATTTTGTCGGCGGAATCGATGATGCCGAATGTAGATATCTCTCTGCTATACTGTGCTCAGGTGAAGAAGCTCGGCATCCGATCTGGCGGCGCGTGAGGGCCGCCGCAATCACTCTTGAAGGATGCTATCAAATATTCTATTTCGATAGCATCGCAGTCAGTCTCCGGAGGACGCCATCATGGCCGCTGTCACCATCCGCAACCTCTCCGAAGAGGCGCATCGCGCGCTGAAAGTCCGCGCGGCGCAGCACAATCGCAGCGCGGAAGCGGAAATGCGCGCCATTCTTGAGGCTGCCGTGCGTCCCGAGGGCCGGCTGCGGCTCGGCACCGCCCTTTCGGAGATGAGCCGGAAGATCGGCCTCACCAATGCCGATGTCGAGGCACTTGAACATGGCCGCAATGCGCGTCCCGCTGAGCCGATGCGCTTCGAATGATCCTGCTCGATACCAATGTGATCTCCGAGGCGATAAAGCCCGAACCGCATCCATCGGTCCGTGACTGGCTCGACGCCCAGGCCGCCGAGACGCTGTTTCTCTCCAGCGTAACCATCGCCGAACTGTTGTTCGGCATCGGCGCGCTGCCGCGCGGCAAGCGCAAGGACAGGCTGTCAGCTGCGCTCGACGGCGTGCTGGATCTGTTCGCGGCCCGCATCCTGCCCTTCGATACCGCCGCGGCACGGCGCTATGCCGATCTCGCCATCAAGACGCGCGCGGCCGGAAAAGGCTTCCCCACGCCCGATGGCTATATCGCCGCGATCGCCGCCGCGCACGGGTTCGCCGTGGCATCGCGCGACACGAGTGCGTTCAATGCCGCCGGTCTGACAATGATCGATCCCTGGACCGTGACCCGCTGATAACGTGTCGAGCGGGCGCGTCTGGAGATGCCCTCGATGATAATACTCAACTCCCCGTGGTCGATCGCGGTCACGTAATCGAACCTCACTCCGCCTTCGCCGCGCCCGCCCCTAAGGCAACCTGATCGATCCCACGCGGCCAATCGACGTTATGTCGTCGATCTCGTGTAGGTATCCGATGCCCAACGGGGCGTAGAGTTCGATTCCGCGTTTCCCGTCCCGCGCGAACGCATACTCGTGCGGATTCCGATGATCTCGCCCGGGTGTACCGATTTGATCTCGCCTAGGATTCCGAGATGATCTCGCCCACCATTCCGACTTGATGTCGCCCGGGGCGCGAGGCGTTCTGGCTGTCTGGTTTCTGGCATCGGCGAAGCCGCGTGGTCAAATCTTAAATCGCGGCTCGAAAGACTTGTTTTTTGCTGCTCCTGCTGTGGATATGTGGGCAACGCCCTCCGCGTTGTCCAAGCGCAGCGGCCAGGCCTTTCGGCCCTTTCGGCCGGGCTTACGGGTTCGCCGCAGGCTCTCGCCGTTGAGATCGATCCGGTGGGCGTTATGGACCAGGCGGTCGAGAACGGCGTCGGCGTAGGTGGGGTCGCCGAACACGACAGAGTACCCCTATTTTGGAACGGGTCGTGTCTCACGTCACGATCATCGACCCGCATCATTTTCTGTTTGGGCACCGGCTTGAGCTGCTCAAGGAACGGGCCGGGCGCGGTCCCGCCTACGTCGTTGTCGCGCTGCCGGACGGACGGCGACGGGCGGTTCGGATCGCGTCGACGGATCTTGCCGAGACGCCGATCACTTCCCGCCCCAACGCGGCCGATCTGCCACGCATCAGTGCACGTACGCTGATCCCATTGATGCAACATTTGAGCGCGAATCTGAACCTTCTCGACGAGAAGGTGATTCGCGATGACCCACCGACCGCTTCCAGGTCGCGTTGCGTATCGACCCCTGCCGACGTTGGCAAATCCACCCGGCCGTCCGATGGCCGACGTTCCGCGCCTGTGGCCCAATCTGTCGACCGCGACGCAAACCCAGATTGCTCAAACAATCGCCGCGCTGATGCGGCGAATGCAAGCGATCCCCGGCACGCCCGGAAGGGGACTGGGCCGTGCTGATCAGCTCGAACATCGCTGACGAGCGGCTCACGACCGCACACCGAGCCAAGTTGGCCTATGTCTACGTGCGGCAGTCATCCGTGAACCAGGTGCGCCAGCATCAGGAGAGTACCGAGCTACAGTACCGTCTTGTCGATCGCGCCATCGGTCTGGGCTGGCCGCCTGAGCGCGTCCAGGTGATTGACGAGGACCTGGGCAAATCCGGTGCTGGCGGTGTGGATCGACATGGTTTCCAGAAGCTCATTGCCGAGATCGGCCTTGGCAACGCCGGCCTTGTGGTGAGTCTCGACGCTTCTCGCTTGGCCCGCAATAACCGGGACTGGCATCAGCTTCTCGAACTGTGCTCGGTGTTCGGCGTGCTCATTGCGGATGGCGAGCGGCTTTACGACCCGCGCGCCTACCACGACCGCCTGCTGTTGGGCTTGTCCGGCATAATGAGCGAGGCGGAGTTGCATCAACTCCGGATGCGGCTTCACCAAGGGGAACGCCAGAAGGCGGCGCGGGGCGAACTGCGGCTGCCCCTGCCAGCCGGGCTCGCCTATGATTGCCGGCGCAATTATTCTCAATCCCGATGAGGAGGTGCAGGCCCGTCTTCATCTCGTGTTTGCCAAATTCCGGGAACTGCAAAGCGCTCGCCGTGTGATGCGGTACTTGGACAGGAACGGATTGTTCTTGCCGGTTCGACCGCTGCTTGGACCATCTCCACACGAGATCGTCTGGCGTGCGCCAGATAGTGCACGCGTCCTTAGTATCCTTCAAAATCCGGCCTATGCTGGGGCGTATGTTTATGGCCGCCGGCAGAAGGATCCAAGCCGATGCCGGCCAGGATCGCTGACGGGAACGGTCAAGGTGGCGATCGCGGATTGGGCGGTTTGCCTCCACGCCGCTCACCCAGGCTATATCAGCTGGGAGGAGTTCATGGCCAACCAGGGGCGACTGGCAGATAATGTCTTCCGCTATGAGGCAGGACACTCTGGCGTGCCGCGCAAGGGGGCAGCCCTGTTACAAGGAATTGCGATCTGCGGCCGTTGCGGACGGCGCATGAGCATCCGCTACACGGGCCCGAATGCCGACTATCCGGTCTATTGCTGCCGCTCAGATCGGGACCAGCAAGGCAGTGCACTATGTCAGGAAGTCCGGGCCTTGGCGGTTGACGCGCTGGTCGAGCGGGTGGTCCTCGATGCCCTGGTGCCGGATCAGATTGCGATCGCACTCGCGGCGGCGGGCCAACTCGAGCAAGAGAGCCGTCAGCTCGAGCGCCAGTGGGCGCTTCGCGTGGAGCGCGCCCGCTACGAGGCCGAGCGCGCTCGGCGTCAGTATGACGCTGTAGAGCCCGAGAACCGTCTTGTGGCGCGCTCACTCGAGCGGGCTTGGGAAGACAAGCTGCGTGTCGTCGAGGCGGTCGAACAGGAGCATGCGCGTTGGCGCGCGCAAGAGCCGCTTCTGATTGGCCCGGCGGAACGCGCAGGGCTACAAGCGCTCGGCGAGAACCTGCCGCGGATTTGGAATGCGGCCACCACGTCAGCAGCCGATCGCAAGCGCATTCTGCGATTTGTCATCCGCGAAGTCGTTCTTGATCAAAAGCGGACCCGAGGTCAGGTGTGGCTCAAGATCGTCTGGCAGACCGGCGCAACCAGCGAGCATCATGTACAACGGCGCGTTCACACCTACCGCAACTACATCGACATCGATCGGTTGCGGCTACGGATCGTCGAGTTGAATGCTGAACGCAAAATGGATGGCGAGATTGCGGCAATACTCAATCAGGAAGGCTTCGTTGCGGCCCGAGGCTGTGCCTTCAAAGGCGAGAACGTCTGGCTTTTGCGTACCCGCTGGGGCATTCCCACCGTCAAAATCAACGGCGTAGACAAGAATCCGATGCGCTGGCCTGATGGTAGCTTCTCGATTCAGGGCGCAGCGGCTGAGCTTGGAGTAACCCCGCAAACGGTGTTCGATTATCTCGCGCGCGGATTGCTGGCAGGTCGTCAATTGACCAAAGGCCAGCCATGGCAGATCGAGCTCTCAGACGAACAAATCAGTCAACTTCGCAATCAGGTACGACGCACCAAGCGTTCGAAGAAGGAGGCATCATGAAGTCATCGGCTCGCCGATCAGCGCGTGCCATTGATCGACGGGTAGCTGGCTGGTGACGATGGTGGAGCGGTGACCGTAGCGGTCCTCTAGGATCTCCAGGAGGTCGTTGGCGGGCCGCGGCGTCGAGCGGCTCGAGACCCCAGTCGTGGAGGATGAGGAGATCGACGCGACCGAGCGCGCCTGCAGGCGGGGGTGGCGGCCGTACCCGCGCGCCAAGGCCAGATCGCTGAACAGTCGCGGGACGCGCTGATAGAGCACGGAGCGATTGTCGCGGCAGGCTTTGTTGCCGAGCGCCGAGGCGAGCCAGCTCTTGCCGACACCGGACGGGCCACAGATCAAAAGATTGGCGTGGTCGTCGATCCATTGGCCTTCGACCAGCATCGTCAAGAGGCTGCGGTCGAGGCCGCGCGGGGTGCGATAATCGATGTCCTCGACGCAGGCCTGCTGGCGCAGCTTGGCATATTGAAGCCGCTTCGACAGTCGCTTGTCGCGTCGCAGCGACGCTTCACGGTCGAGCAGTAGCGCAAGCCATTCGGCGTGGCCGAGGCTGGCGGCCTCGCCCCCGGCTTCGATGTCGGCCAAGGCCTTGGCCATGCGGTGAAGGCCGATCTGATGGAGCTGATCGAAGGTCGGATGGGTGAGCAAGGCGTGATCTCCTAATTGTAGTAGCGCGGCCC
>Ga0070741_10010132_pt1 | contig 17946 bp, 13 predicted proteins | sample Coa_R1_4_FD_66440 | JGI IMG/M metagenome (GOLD analysis project Ga0070741, IMG submission 66440) | Surface soil microbial communities from Centralia Pennsylvania, which are recovering from an underground coalmine fire - Coalmine... | ecosystem: Environmental > Terrestrial > Soil > Unclassified ...
GCAGTTGCGCGCGATGAAGCATCAGATCGAGGCGGAGCTGCGATCGCCCGCGATGATCGCGCGGAACATCAAGCTGGGGCGCGGAGGAATACGCGAACTCGAATTCGTGACTCATTCGCTGACGCTCATCTACGGCGGCCGCGACGCGAGAATCAGGACCGGCAACGCGCTCACCGCTCTGCGCCTTCTCGATGCTTACGGGTACATGAGCGTGGAGCGCGCGACCGCGCTTTCGGAAGCATACGTTCTGCTTCGCGACGCGGAGCACAAGCTGCAGGTGGTTTCGGGAATGCAGACGCAGACCCTGCCCGCCGACGAGGCCGGGATGCGCGCGCTGGCGGCACGGATGGGATTCGGCAAGGACGACGGCGCGGCGGCAAGACTCGCCGAGGCGCTCGGGCATCGCCGCGATCTGATCGCCTCGCAATTCCGCGAGACCCTGGCGGGCGGCGAGGAGCAGGCGGCTCCCTCGGCCTCGCCGCAGGCGGCAGCCGCATGGGCGCACGCCTCCGAACACAACATCACAGTCCCGCTCCTGGCGCATCTCGGATACGCGCGGCCGGAGGAGAGCGCGGCGCATCTTGATGCGCTGGCGCGCGGGCCGGAGCATTGGGCGCAGAGCGCGCGGCGGCGCGAGCTGCTCGACACGCTGGGGCCGCTCTTGATCGACGAGATGAAGGCGCTGGCGGATCCCGACCTGGCGATCATGAACCTGGCGGCGTTCATGGGGTCGGTGGGAGCGCGGACCTCGTTCCTCGCCCTGCTCGAGCAGCATCCCGCAACCCGCAGGGTTCTGCTCAGGCTGTTCGCATCGAGCAAATATCTCTCGTCGATATTCATCCGCCATCCCGACATGCTCGACACGCTGGTGCGATCGGACCTGGTACGGGCGCGGCGCACGCTCAAGGAACTCAAGGAGGAGGCGGCGGGGCTGGTGGGTGCGAGTCCAGACTTCGAAGGGAAGCTCGATGCGCTGCGCGCTTTTCGCCATCAGGAGTTCCTGCGGATCGCGATCGCGGATCTGGCGGGCGATCTTCAGCTTTCGGAAGTCGAAACCGAGCTTACAAATCTCGCCGAAGCGGTGCTCGCCGAGTCGCTGGCGCTGGCGCGGGCGGAAGTCGCGCGCCGCGCGCCCATTCCCCCATCGCTCAGGATGGCGGTGCTTGCGATGGGCCGGTTCGGGGCGGGGGAGATGACGTACAACTCCGACCTCGACCTGATCTTTGTTTATGACGATCCGTCGGGGACGGTTGGCGATGCGGCCGCGATCGCATCGCGAATCGCCCAGAAGCTCATCGCGGTGCTGGAGTCGCGCACGCGCGAGGGCTACGCGTACAAGCTCGATCTTCGCCTTCGTCCCTCCGGCAACCAGGGACCGCTGGTCACCTCGCTCGAGGGCTTTATTTCGTATCATCGCGAGAGCAGCGCGGTATGGGAGCGGCAGGCGCTGGTGCGCGCGCGCGTGGTCGCGGGCGATCCCGAGCTGGGCGCGCAGGTGGAGCACGCCCGCGAGGAATTCGTCTTTTCGCGCGGCCTCGATGCGGCGGGCGTGGGCGAGATAGCCGCGATGCGCGCGCGGATGGCGAAGGAGATCGGCGCCGAGGACAAGACCCGCCTCAATCTCAAGCAGGGCGAGGGCGGGCTGGTGGATGTGGAGTTCCTGACGCAGATGATGGCGCTCAGGCACGGCAAGGATCATCCCGCGCTGCGCGCGCGCGGCACGCGCGCGCTGCTCGGCGCCCTGCACGACACCGGGCTGATGGAAGCGCGGGAGGCGGGCAGGCTTGCCGAAAACCATCATTTCCTCGCGCGGCTCGAGAATCGGCTTCGCATCGAAAGCGATCAGCCGGCGTGGGCCGTGCTCACCGACCGCGCCGCGCTGCTTCCGCTCGCGCGCCGGGTGGGTTTCCAGGGCGAGGATGCTCCGGAGCGGCTGCTCGAGGAGTTGCGCCGGCGCAGGTCCGAGATTCACGATACGTTCCGCCGCTGCTTCGCGGCCGAAGCGGAAGCGAAGGCGACCTGAGCGCTTCACTGGAAGTCCAGCTTCACGCCGGCGACGAAGTTGATCGGCGGAGAGCGGAAGCCGAACGCCTCCGAATAGGTGCGGTCGAACAGATTCTGGATGCGGGTGAAAGCCTCTTCGTTCGCCACGAGACCCCATCGCCGACCCAGCGCGTACGATGCCGTGAGATCGAATCGGTAGTACGCGGAATGGTTCTGGATGGTGCCGATGGGGGTGATGTCGTCGCGATCGCCGACGAAGGTCATCGCGAGGCTTCCGGCCACGCGATCGTGCGGATCAAGAATTCCATCGCCGATGTACTGAAGGAGCGACTGCGCGGACCATTTCGGCACCCGCGTGGGAGTGGCGCCTGAAGTTCCCGACACGTGGGTCTCATCGATGTAGGTGACGCTGCCGCTGAGATTGAGCCCCTTGTAAAGCGTGAACGAGGGAACGATCTCGACGCCCTGCGTGTCGACGCGTCCCGCGTTTCCCGCCAGCGACCCGAAAGGACATCCGGGTCCGATCGTGCACGGCACGGCCACGATCAGGTTGTGGACGCGGCGGGAGAAATAGGTGGCGGTGAGGGTGGCCAGCTCTCCGAAACTGGTGGTGAAGCCGCCGTCGTATTCGCTCGAGATTTCGGGGCTGAGATCGGGATTGCCGAAACCGGGGAAATACAGCTCGTTGAACGACGGCGCGCGAAATCCTTCCGAATAGCTGCCGCGCAGCGACGTGGAGAGCTTCTCGATCGGGATCAGCACGGTCCACGAGGGGCTGACCTCCTTGCCGAACTGGCTGTTGCCGTCCACGCGGAATCCTCCGGTGGCGAGAAGATGCTCGTTCAGGAAGGTGCCCTGCTGTTCGAGGTAGCCGGCATACTGCTGCTGGTCGGCGCTGAAGGCGCTAATGAAGGGCGTGCCGGCAAAGACCGAAGTGCTGTTGGAGCGCGCCCACAGCCCGCGGAAGTCGAAGCCGCCAACGGTGCGGAAATTCTCGTTCCAGGTGTAGATCGACTCCAACTGTCCGCCGCGGTTCTCCTCGGGAATATTGTCGACCTCGCTGCCATCGAAGCCCGTGAACGGGGTTTCGTTAAGGCGAATCTGGTTGCGAACGAAATAGCCGTTGGCCCTGACCACCAGCTTGTCCCCGAATTTGTGCTCGACCTCGCCCTTGTAAAGCATGAATTCGCCGCGCTGATGAGCGGTTGGATTGTTGGGTACGCCGAAGCTGATCGTGAAATTGGTGAGACTTACGTTGGATTTGATGTAGCGGGCGAATCCGCGCACGGTCGTGTCGTCGCTCAGATGGTAGTCGAGGCGCCCCTGCAGCGAGAGGTTGTCGGAGTTGTCGTTGATCAGATGAAAGCCCTCGGTCGAGAAGTAGTCGACCGCGCCGGAGAAGCCGAGCCTGCCGTGAGAACCGCTGACGGTCATGATCTGGCGCTGGGTTGCGCTGTTGCCGCCTTCGGACAGGAGGCTGGCGGAGGGAGCGCCCTCCCCTTCCTGCGACAGCAGGTTGATAACCCCGCCGATCGCCTGCGAGCCGTAGAGCGAGCCGCCCGCGCCGCGCAGCACTTCGATTCGGTTCAGGTTGTCGGTGGTAAGGTTCGCGATGTTGAACGCGCCGGTGGTGGCCGAGTTCACCTCCACTCCGTCGATGAGCATCAGGGTTTGCGAGGACGACGCGCCGCGAATCGAAACGTCGGTCTGGGTCCCGGGCGATCCGGTCTGGGTGACGTTGACGCCTGGCACCTGCTGGAGCGCGGTGCCGACGTCCTGGATCTTCTGCGACTGCATCTGCTCATCCGGGACCACGGTGACGGTGGTTCCGATCTGGTCGATAGGCTGCTCGACGCGGGTCGCGGTGACCACGACGGTCTTGAGCCTGGCTTCGGAGCCCGCAGCCCTGGGAGGGATATTGGCCTGCGTGCCGGAAGCGGCGGGCGACGGCGAGGATGAGGGAGTAGCGGCGGGGGATGAAGGCTCGGAATATCCGGGCGTGGGCCCGACCGCCGCAAAAGCAAGACAGGCGAGAATGATAGCCGAACGAACCATGAACTCCTCCGCGTTCAGCCGCCGTTCGCGGAGGAGCGGGCCAAAAAAAGACCCAACCCTTCGCACACAAGGATTGGGCTTGCAGGCATGACACCTGATGCCAACCCTCCCCGCGGAAGGCGGACGTCGATTCACCCGGCCGGTCTCCTGGCTTGGGGATCATCCTCGGGCCCGCCTTCCTGCCTGAGCAGTGGCATCGTGGGCCGTTGTCCCCCCGTACAGTTGCGGGGCAGCGCCGGACTCTAACCGGCTTCCCGAACACCGGGCGCGCGCAAACAATTACGCCGCGGCATCCGCTCAGTCAATCGGGGGGTTCGGCGAAAGTCGAACCGCGCCGCCCATCGGAGTACCCTCTGCGGCGTGGGAAGGATCAGCCTGATCATCGGGGGCGCGCGCAGCGGCAAGAGCGCGTACGCGCTCGAGGTTTCATCGCATGCGCGCGGGGCGCGGCGGGCGTTCGTAGCGACTGCGGAAGCGCTGGACGACGAGATGGCGGCGCGAATCGCTCGCCATCGCGCGGAACGCCCCGCCGAATTCGCCACCATCGAGGCGCCGGTCGCCCTCGCCGCCGCGCTCGATGCCGTCGCCGGTTCCGTCGACGTCGTGATCATCGATTCGCTTACGCTGTGGGTGTCGAACCTGATGCGTCATCTGTCGGCGGATGCTGAATTCGATCGCGAATTCGACGCGCTTGCGGGGGCGATGAAACGGGCGGGGTTCGCAACCGTCGCCGTCACCGACGAGGTGGGGAGCGGAATCGTTCCGGAAAATCCCGTCGCGCGGCGGTTTCGCGACCTGCTCGGCTCGCTCAACCAGACGATCGCGAAGGCGGCGGATGAAGTGACGATGGTGGTCGCGGGCCATCCACTCAAGGTCAAGTAGCGCCGCGGGTCACGCCCGAGGCTGCGGCCCGCGAACGAGCCGCCCGGGCATCGCTCCCGTCGGCTCTCCATCCTCGAAGGTCGGCTCTCCGCTCACGATCGTATGCCGGTAGCCGTCGGCGCGCTGGATGAGCCGTCGGCCGCCCGCCGGCAGGTCGAAGACCATTTCCGGCGCATGCAGGCGCAGCGCATCGAGATCGATCACATTTACGTCAGCCTTGAACCCCGGGCGAAGGACGCCGCGATCATTGAGGCCGTAGAGCGCGGCGGTATCGGCGGTCTGCCGCTTGACAACGAATTCGAGCGGGAGGCGTTCGCCGCGGCTGCGATCGCGCACCCAGTGGGTGAGCAGGTAGGTCGGCATGCTGGCATCGCAGATTAGTCCGCAGTGCGCGCCGCCGTCGCTGAGACCGAGCGTGGTCGCGCAGTCCGTCATCATCTCGCGGACCGCGTCGAGGTTGTAAGCGGCGTAGTTGGAGAACGGCATGTAGAGCATCTCGCGCCCGCCGCGCTCGAGCATCAGATCGTACGTGACCTCGGCGGGATTACGGTTTTCGCGCGCGGCGCGCGCGGCCACGCTGGTTTCCGGCGCGGGCTCGTAGTCGGGCGGATCGCCGAGGCGGAAATAGCGGGCGAAATTGGTGACCAGGTATCGGGTGACGCGGTCGCGGGTCGCAGGCTCCTCGGCGAGAATGCGCGCGCGAACCTCCGGCCGGCGCATCTCGGCAACGCGCCGATCGAGCGGCAAATGAGCGAGTTCGCGATGGTAGGTGGAATGGGTGATGAACGGATGCAGCGAACTCTGCAGGCCCATCAGCATCCCGGTCGGCCGGGCCGAGATTTGCGGAGCGAGCCGCGCGCCGGAAGCGTTGTAGCGCTTGACCCGATCCAGCATCCGCCGCCATCCGTCGGGATTGTGGTCCGTCTGGCCCATCGCGAACGTGATCGGCAGCGCGGTCTCGCGGGTTAGCTTCACCATCCATTCCATCGTCGCGTCGGCTCCGGTCATGTCGGAGGCCATCTCGAACACACCGTGACCTGCGGCGCGAAGCGCGCGGCCGATGCCGAGGAGTTCGGCCTCGCTGGCGAAGGTTCCGGGGACGACTTCCTTGTTCTTTGCGCGATGGAGCATCGTGCGGGAGGTTGAAAATCCGAGGGCGCCTGCGGCTATGGCCTCGCGGACCAGCGCCGCCATCCGCGCGATATCTTCATCGGTAGCTTCTTCATTGTGGGCGCCCCGCTCTCCCATCACGTAGGCGCGAAGCGCGCCGTGCGGGATCTGCGTTCCGACATCGAGCACGCGCGGCATCCGCTCGAGCGCGTCGAGGTACTGCGGAAAGCTCTCCCACGACCATCGGATTCCCTCGGAGAGGGCGGTGCCGGGGATGTCCTCGACTCCTTCCATCAGCCCGATTAGGAACTCCTCCCTGCCGGGCTCGACGGGAGCGAATCCCACCCCGCAATTTCCCATCACCAGCGTGGTCACGCCGTGCCATGACGAAGGAGAAAGGAAGGGGGCCCACGTGACCTGGCCATCGTAGTGAGTGTGGATATCCACGAATCCGGGCGCGACGATCATCCCGGACGCGTCAATTTCGCGCCGGCCGGGGCCGGCCTTGCCGCCGACGCTCACGATAGTGGCGCCGTCGATTGCGAGGTCGCCGACAGATGCGGGAGCGCCGCTGCCGTCCACGATTGAGCCGTTGCGGATAACGAGGTCGTGCATGGGAAAGTTCTCCTGGGCATCGACGCCGGGGGGACGCAGGCGGGCCCGACGGCAGTATCGCGCAGTCCGGGGGCGGTTATCAAGTCTAACAGATGTTAGGGGACGTCAGGGGCGCGCCGTCCGGTAGATCGAATAGACGCCGTTGTCGTTGCGCTTGTGGAAGTAGAGCGAACGGCCGTCGGGAGACGTGGCGGGCGCCTCGACGAACCCGGTGATCGCGGCGACCCTGGCGGGTGCGCCGAACGGCTGGTGCCTGCTCGCCCGCCGCGCCATCAGGATTTCGGGTTCGCCCGCGCCGAGGCGGGTGAAGAAAATCTCAAGCTCGTCGGGCGAAAGCGCGGCCGCGTAGTTGAGCCGGCCCGCGCCGTTCACCTCGGCAAGAATACGGTCGCTGTCGGCCGCGCGGACGAACCGATCGCCCTCGCGATGCGCAACTATCAGGCGCGAGGAGCGCGGGATGCTTCCGCCGGTGAAAAGCCCTTCGCTGAAGTATAGGGTGTTGCCGTCCGCGCTGATCTCCGAATCGAAATCCACCAACCCCCGCCTGAGCGGAGAGACCCCAGGCGCGATTGCGACCGCGCTCAGCGATCCGTTCGAATAACGGCCGCAATAGACGGTCGAGAGCGTGGCGTCGTAGCTGCGCGTCGAGATGAAATAGAAATTGCCTGCGAGGTCCATCGACGCGACCGCATCGAGCGCGGCGCTGTTCGCCCCCGCGATTTCTCCCCTGAAGCGGAACGTGACGTCATCGATGCGGCTGGCCCAGAAGAGATTGGTGTCGGCGCCGGGCGCGTTCGAGCTGTTGAAGAACAGCGTCGTTCCATCGCGGGTCAGGAACGGCTCCATCGCGTCCCGGCTGTAGCCCACGATATTGACGGGCTCGGGATTCGAGAATGCCGCGGCGGTCGCTTCGGTCATGCGGGTTTCGGCTGCTTCCTGGGGCGAGGGTTCAGTCCGTCCTGCGCCGACGCATCCGGCGAGCAGGAGGGCCAGTACGGCGGCGCGGACAAGTCCGATCGCGCGGCGGGAAGGGGCGGCGAGGATGCTCCGCGGCATCGGCGAACGACCGCTACAGCTTCTGCGCAATCTCCCATCCGAGCTGCGCGCTTACTCCGGCGCGCCGTCCCCGGTCGGCTGCATCGGGCGCCGAGGCATTGCCGAGCTTCGCCCTGAGCGCGATTCCCTGCTGGATGGCGGCGCCGCGGAAGAAGGAGAATGCCACGAAGAAATTCCAGTTCTCGATTCTCCTGCGGCCGGTGCGGCGGCAGTAAGCCTCCAGGTATTCCTCTTCGGTCGGGATGCCAAGTTCCTTGAGATTGCGGCCGGCGAAGCTGCCGGTGTCGCCGACTTCCGGCGGATAGTGGTAGCTCAGGCAGTTCCAGGCGAGGTCGGCAATCGGATGGCCGAGCGTGGAAAGCTCCCAGTCGAGGACCGCGACGACGCGCGGCTCGGTCGGATGAAGGATGAGGTTGCCGAGGCGGAAGTCGCCGTGCGCGATCGCGGTCTCATCGTCGGCCGGGATATGCCGGGCGAGCCACTCGGTAAGATTGTCCATCGCGGGGATGGGCTCCATCTCGGCCGCCTTGTACTGCTTGGTCCATCGGGCGACCTGGCGCGCGATATAGCCGGTGGGGCGTCCGAAGCCTTCGAGGCCGACCGCCCGAAAGTCGACCTTGTGCAGCCGCGCCATCGTCTCGTTCATCGAGTCGTAGATCGCGGAGCGCTCCTCGGGTGTCATTCCGGGCAGGATCGGCTCGCTGATGATTCTTCCGGATACATAGTCCATTACAAAGAAGGCGGTGCCGATGACGCCGGGGTCCTCGCATAGGAGATGGGCGCGCGGGACGGGAACGTCGGTGTTCTCGAGGGCCTTGATGATTCGGTATTCGCGTTCGACCTGATGCGCGGATTGGAGAAGCGTGCCGGGCGGCTTCTTGCGCATCACGTATCGCGACTGGCCGGATTCGAGCAGAAAAGTGGGGTTGGACTGTCCGGTCAGGAACTGGGAGACGACGAGAGGAGCGCGAAAGCCCGGCATGTGATCGAGCAGGTAGCGTTCGAGGGCGCGCTCGTCGAAGCGATGATTATCCCTTACCGGCGTGGTGACTCCGTCAATCGGCATTTGCTGATGCTCCCGTATCGTCTCACTGGAAACCGGCGGGTTTCCTTTGCCGTGAATTCAATCTCGTGGTACTCCCAAACAAGGTCCAAACTCAATTGCATCTCAAAGGCGCGCGGGATTGGTTTGGAGAACAATAAAATAGCCCGGCGCCGGATGGTGAGCGATATGATAAAGGCGACCGAAGAAACTCTGGACATTGCCGGTGCACGGCTGGTGATGGTAAAGGGCGGCGGCGGAAAACCGCTCCTGATCTTTCACGACGAACTGGGTTATCCGGGATGGATGACCTGGAACGAGAGCCTTGCCCACGAGCACACGCTTCTGATTCCGCTGCAGCCGGGATTCGGCAAGACCCCGCGCCTGGACTGGATCCGCTCGTTTCGCGACCTGGCGGGTTTCTACTCGCAGGTGGTGCGCGAGATGAAACTCGATCCGGTGGACGTGATGGGATTTTCCGCCGGCGGCTTCATCGCGGCCGAGATGATCGCGGCGGACCCGAAGATCTTCTCGAAGATGATCCTGGTTGCGCCGATGGGGCTTAAGCCGGACCAGGGAGAGATCATGGATATCTTCCCGATCACGATCCGAACCCATCTGCGGGCGACCGTGGCCGACCCGGCGGGCACTCCCGAATTCTCGAAGATCTACGGCGGCGAGATGACGCCGGAGCAGTTCGAGTTGTTCGAGGATGCGCGGGCGGAGACGGCGCGGATCGGATGGGAGCCGTACATGCACAATCCCAGCCTTCCGCATCTGCTGCGCGGCGTCAGGACGCCGACCCTGCTGGTATGGGGATCGGCGGATCGCGTGGTGCCTCGCGGATGTATCGACGCGTACAGGCGGGCGATACCGTCCGCGGAGGTGGCGGTAATCGACAATGTCGGGCATCGTCCCGAAATCGAAAACTCCGCGGAGTTCGAGCGGATCGTCAGCCGGTTTCTGGCTGCGTAATCGAGAGGTGCGCGATGAAGGTAGGATATTTCACTGAACGTCCGGTGAGGTGGGTACCCGAGGAGGTCATTCTCGAAAACGGCGCTCACTTCGGAGTATCGAACAAGTATTTCGACAGGGAAAAGGCGGCCGACGAGTACAACTACTTTATCGACGAGAACTGCTACGCGGAGGAAGTCGGCTTCGACCTGATCGCCCTCAACGAGCATCACGGCAACCCGTTCTGCATGGGCAGCGTGATGGACGTGGAGGCGGCGATTCTGGCGCGAATCACCAAGCGCGCGCGCATCCTGCTGATCGGAAATCCGCTTCCCGTCGTCAAGCATCCGCTGAGAGTCGCCGAGGAGCTCGCCGAGATCGACCTGATCTCGCGCGGGCGGCTGATTTCGGGATGGGTGCGCGGAGCGGGAAGCGAGCAGTTCTTCAACAATTCCAATCCCGCGTACAACCGCGAGTATTTCGAGGAAGCCCACGACTTCATCGTTCAGGCGTGGACCCGGCCGGGGCCGTGGCGCTACGAGGGCAAGCATTTCCATTACCGCCACGTCAATCCGTGGGCGCTCCCCTATCAGAAACCGCATCCCCCGATGTGGATTCCGGGAACGCTGAGCCCCGAGACGGTCAAATGGTGCGCCGAACACAACTACCCGTACTTCGGCCTCGGCACATCGCTCGGGCCGACCTGCGATCTGTGGGAGTACTACGCGGACGAGGCGCAGAAGCACGGCTACCAGGCGGGGCCGGAGAACTTCGGCTACGTGATTCCGACCTTCGTGGCTGAAACCGAAGAGCGCGCGCAGGAACTGGGCAAAGGGTTCCTGTTCGGCGGCGGACAGAACGCCTTCGCCCGTCCCGAGCATACCCTGCCTCCGGGCTACAACTCGAAGGACGCGATTCGGCGCCTTGCCAAGCAGCCGCAGGGAAGCTGGCTCGGGATCAGCGGCGAGAAGCTGCGCGGGCACGTCGAGGAACGAAAGATCGATCCCGAGGAAGTGCATCGCAAGCTCGAACCCGGCTACAAGCGCGCCCAGGCCCAGTTGCAGCTAATCATCGGCAGTCCGAAGACGGTAACCGCCAAGCTCAAGACGATCATCAGTGTGCTGCGTCCGGGCTCCGTGGTGTTCTTCAACGTGCAGGGGCACGTGAGCAACCAGGATCGGCAGACGAGCATGAGGCTGCTCGCCAAGGAGGTGGCGCCGGCGCTCAAGGAGCACGCCAAGACGCTGGGGCTGGTCGATGGGCTCGAGTGTCCGCCGGGACGCAACAAGGTTCAGGCCGGGGCAAGCCGCCTTCCGGTTTCCGACAAGGGACCGCTCAAGGAACTCGGGCTCATCTGATTCGAAGGCCCGGTCCACAGGGCAAACGAGGGCGCCGCGGCGTGTCCGCGGCGCCCTTGTTGTTTCGGCCGGCGGTGGGGAAATTCGCACATACCGGGCGTTTAATTCGCTTGCAGGAGCGATAAGGCTTGCTGTAAGAACGGATTAGCTGCGGTGACTCGAAACGGCGCGCCGACAGTGTGCGCAGGAGGGCGAATCGATGGCTGAATTCGACATTCAAATCAAAGGCGGTACGGTGGTGGACGGAACCCGGGTGCCCCGCTACCGCGCGGACGTATGGATCAAGGACGGCAAGATCGCGCAAATCGGCGGCCGCGCCCCCGGCTTCGCGAAAAAGGTCATCGATGCCGACGGCCTCATCGTCGCGCCCGGCTTCGTCGACCTGCACACCCACTATGATGCGCAGATCCGGTGGGATCCTTATTGCACGATCTCGGGATGGCACGGCGTCACCTCGGTCGTTCTGGGCAACTGCGGTTTCGGCTTCGTCCCGGTCAAGCCGGATTTCCGCGAACGCTCGATGCTCACGATGACGAGGACCGAGGCGATCCCGTATGAATCGATGAAGGTCGGGATGAACTGGGACTGGGAGACGATTCCGCAGTACATGGACTCGCTCGACCGCTCTCCCAAGGGCGTCAACTGCATCCAGTACCTGCCGACCGCATCGCTGATGACCTACGTGATGGGTCTCGAAGCCGCGAAGACGCGGCCCGCCACCGAAAAGGAACAGGCGGAGATGAGGCGGCTTCTGGCGGAAGGGATGGATGCGGGGTTGTGCGGGTTCTCGATCCAGCGGCTTGGTCCCGACTCGACCCAGGCGGATTTCGACGGCTCGCCGATGGTGACGGACACGATGTGCGACGAGGATATCCTGAACCTCGCGCGCGTGCTTCGGGACCGCGATGAAGGGTTCATCCAGATCACCCAGGCGACCGGCCATATCAAGGACGACCTTGCCTTCCTCGAAAGGCTCGCGGCCGAGGCCAACCGGCCGATTCTGCACAACGCGATAGCGCCTGCGCGCAAGGATCCGAAGGTGCATCAGCGCAGCCTCGCGTGGCTCAAGCGGGTGCGCGACAAGGGCCTGCCGATCTTCGGACAAACGGCGACTCTGCGCACCGGATTCGCCTTCACGCTGGAGCATTGGAACCTGTACGACGCGAGCCCGGCATGGCGCGCGGTCACGACCGGCACCAACGAGGAAAAGATCGCCAAGATGAAGGACCCCGCGCTGCGCGAGGCGATCAAGCGCGAGCACGACGCGGCCAACAAGAAGCTCGAGGTGATCCAGAAGGGCGTGGGCGGCCCGCTCCGCCATCTGATCGTCCAGTGGGCGAACGACAATCCCGCTCTCGAGAAGTACGTCGGAAAGTCGGTCGGACAAATCGCGATGGAAGAGAACAAGCACGAGATCGACGTGATGCTGGATCTGTCGATCGCGGGCGATCTCAAGGTCGAATTCCTCGGCCCCAACCGAGGATTCAACCCGGACTTCTATGCCGAGATGATCAACGACTCTCCCTACACGATTCCGGGAGTGTCGGACGGCGGCGCGCATACCAAGTTCTTCACCGGCGGCGCCTACACCACCGACTTCCTCGGATGGCTGGTGCGGGACGAGCAGAGGATCACGCTCGAAGAGGCACACTATCGGCTGTCGGCGCTGCCCGCTCACGCGGCGGGATTCCGCGATCGCGGGATGCTGCGCGAGGGACTGGCGGCGGACGTGGTGGTTTACGACCTCGCCGGGCTTGGCGTCGAACCGGACTGGGTCGGCGAGATCGTCCACGATTTTCCGGGCGGGGAATGGCGGCGCGTGCAGCGCGCCCGCGGCTACCGCGCGATTATCGTCAACGGCGAGATCACCTGGGACGAGGGGCGATGCACGGGGGCGATGCCGGGACGGCTGCTCCGCAACGGCCACGCGTAAATCGAACGATTGCCGGATGCTCGTAGAGAGCCGGGATGCGGGCCGCGTCCCGGCTCTCCTTTTGCCCCGAATCCTACGCCGCTCAGGCGCGCTCGTATGCGTGTTCGAGCGCCCGGATATCGAGCTTCCTCATCTTCAGCATCGCCGCCATCACCCGCTGCGACCGCTCGCGATCCCTGTCCTGAAGCATCCGGTCGAGCGCGGTCGGGACGATCTGCCATGAAAGACCGAAACGGTCCTTGAGCCATCCGCACCGTCCCTCCTCTCCTCCCTCGGAGAGTTTCCGCCAAAGTTCGTCCACCTCCGCCTGCGTCTCGCAGTTTACGCACAGGGAGAAAGCCTCGGTCAGGCGGTAAATAGGGCCGCCGTTCAGCGCGAGGAACTCGCGACCGTCGAGCTCGAAGGTGACCGTCATCACCGAACCCTCCGGGCCCGGCCCTGAAGCGCCGTAGCGCGAGATGCTCACGATCTTCGAATTTTTGAAAAGAGAGGTGTACAGCTTCGCCGCCTCTTCAGCCTGGCTGTCGAACCAAAGGAAGGGAGTGATCTTCTGCATGGCCGCGACCTCGCGATTGTTTGAAGTTCCGACGGGACGATTGGATGTATATAACCTATCGGTTAAATAACTGGCGCGCGGGAGGCGGTCAAGCGCAGACAGCGATTCCTAGCCCGCCGCGACGGGAAGCCGATAGACCCGCGCCGCGGTCCCCGAGAACATCGCCCGCTTCTCATCGGCGCTGAAGCCGGCGGCAATCTTCTTGAAAGCGTTCCACAACACGGCGTAGGAGCACGAGGCCTTGTCCACGGGAAAGTTGCTTTCGAACATGCATCGGCTCGGGCCGAAGCAATCGATCGCATGCAGGTAGTAGTCGCGGGTGGCGGCGGCGAGCTCATCGGAGGTGGGCGGCTTGGGCCGCCGATGCCATCCGAAGCCGTTCACCGTCATGTTGATTCCGCCGAGCTTGGCGGCGACATTGGGGCATTTCGCGAGCTCCGCGATATCGATCTTCCATTGCCGGAAGATTTCCTCGCGCTTTCCCTCGTAGGGGCCGATTCCGAGGGGGCCTCCGAAATGGTCCAGAACGATCGTGACCTCCGGGAAGGCGCGCGCCAGGCCGGTCAGCCCGGGGATCTGATGATGATAGTTCCAGGCATCGAAACTGAGTCCCATCTCTCCGAGCTTGCGAAACCCGTCGCGAAAACTTCGCGACTGGTAGAGATCGGGCGGCGGACTGGTGTGCGAGCGGCGGATGTCGGGGCTCTTGTCGAATGCGGCGGCATGGCGGATTCCGCGAAAGCGCGGCGATGCGGCGAGGTGGGCATTGAGGACGGATTCGATCGCCGAGCCCATCGTGAGATCCGCGAAACTCACGATTCCGAGGCACGCGCGGGTTTCGCCGTAGCGCCCGCTCGCGCTCTGCGCGGCGATGCCGTTGACGAATTCAGTCTCGCCGACAGGCCTGAGTTCGCGCGGCCCGTCCGCCTTGTACATCGAGGCGCATTCGACGAACACGGTGGCGATCACGCGATGACCGGATCCGGTGTCTTGCAGCAGCTCGTCGAGCAGGTAGCGGCTGTTCGGGTAGTCCCACAGGTGATGATGGGGGTCGATGATGGGGAGTTCGGGATCGACGGCGGCCTCGGAAACCTGCGCCAGCCAGAGGTCTTTTTCGCTCGGCATTGGTCACGCTCCTCCAGACGCTCACTCTCCGATCCCTGAGGGCAGGATCGCAAGCGACCGGGCAGGTGCAGGATGAACGGATGCGGGCGAGCGCCGGAGGCGATGTTTCGCGCCTATCTCATCGGAGCCGCGGAGTGCCGGGCATCTCCGTCGGCAAGCAGGCTCTGCGCGCCGCGGAGCGCGGCCTCGGTCTCGCGGATCAGATCGGCAAAGACCTCGGCGGCGGGCTTTATCTCGCGGATCAATCCGGCGCTCTGGCCGGTGGGCATAAAGGTGCGGTTCGGGTCGGCATCCTCGCCTCCAAGGCCCGCAAAGCCCATGACGCCGTTGCGCTGGGAGATCTGCGCCTGGATTGGGAAGGGCTGGATCTTCGAAGGGTCGCGCTCCCATTCGAGCGCATACTGGGTGCGAATCACGCGGCATGGCTTTCCGGTGTAGCATCGCGTGCGCATCGTGGCGTCGTCGCGCGCCTTCACGATCGATTCGCGGTAGGAGCGCGCGGCCTGCGCCTCGGGAGTGGCGATGAAGCGGGTTCCGATTACGACGCCCTGCGCGCCGAGGGTCAATGCGGCGGCAATCTGGCTGCCGTGTGCGATGCCGCCGGCGGCGAGCACGGGGAGCTTTACGGCGCGGAGCATTTGCGGGACCAGCGAGATCATCCCGATTTCGCCGGTATGGCCGCCCGCTTCGGTTCCCTGGGCGACGACCACATCGGCGCCCGCGTCCTGAGCCTTTTCGCCGTGATGGACCTTGCCGCACATCACCGCGACCTTCATCCCGTGTTCGTGCATGGTCTTGATGAATTCGCCGGGAACGGCGAGGCCGGCGACGAAGATGCGGACCTTTTCCTCGATCAGGACGGGCATATGCGGGCGCATCATGTCGGGGATGGGCGCGAGGAGATCGACGGCGAAGGGCTTGTCGGTCAGCTCGCGGGTCCTGCGGATTTCGGCGCGCAGGTGTTCGGGAGAAAGCGATGCGGCGCCGATGACGCCGAGGCCGCCCGCGTTGGAGACGGCGGCGACCAGCCTGTGCATCGCAACCCCGCCCATCCCGGCGAGCACGATCGGGTACTTGATTCCGAAGTAATCGCAAATCGGCGTATGCAGCATCGTGGAGATCTCCCTGCGTGGGCCGCGCATCGCAACGGCTGGCCCCGCCCGATCCCTATACGTCGGGATTCGCGGGGCAGGCAAGCGGGATGGCGCGGATGTGGCATGGCGGTTCGCGCCGATGGCATACTGGCAAATCGCCGCGGAGAGGTGGCCGAGCCCGGTTTAAGGCGCACGCCTGGAGAGCGTGTGTTCTCGAAAGGGAACCGGGGGTTCAAATCCCCCCCTCTCCGCCACGCCCAACGAATGCCCGGCGGAGTGGCGCCGCGCATTTGATTTGATCCCGCCGACCATTGGTTGGATGCTCCATACGGAACCCACACGGCGTCGTTGAGCGGCAGCGATCGGGATCCCCGTCTGGAGTCATGCCGGGACGCGGGCATATATTCGCCTCCTCGACGACCATAGTCGAGGACGAGGCGCCGCGATGAAGAAAACGAGCGATTCGCGCAAGAGGACGGGCGGCAGAAGGAAGCCCGCGTCGAGTCCCCGCAAACGCAAGGACGAGGTCGCAATCCTCGTCGGCACCCGCAAGGGCGCGTTCATCTACTATGGCGATGCGTCGCGAAGATCGTGGCGGGTCGATGGTCCCCACTTCCTCGGACATATCATCAACCATATCGTGCTCGATCCGCGCGACGGGCGCACGATGCTGGCCGCCGCCCGCACGGGGCATCTCGGTCCGACAGTCTTTCGCTCCACCGACATGGGCGGGACATGGACGGAAGCGGTTCGGCCGCCGATGTTCGGCGAGCCTCCGGAGGGAATGGCGGCGCGCGCGGTGAGCCATACGTGCTCGCTTACGCCGGCGCTTGCCGATGAGCCTGGGGTTTGGTACGCGGGCACCTCTCCGGCGGGGATTTTTCGAAGCGAACATGGGGGCGCCACGTGGAGCGAAGTCGAGGGATTCAACCGCAATCCGATGCTGCCGAAGTGGGCGCCGCCGGACAACGTGGCGCCCGACGATGACAATGCACCGCCGGCGGCCAATTCCGGAGCCGCCTTCGGCACCGTGCTAATCGATCCCCGCGACCGGTCGCACATGTATTACGCTTCATCGGCAGCGGGAGTGCTGGAGACGGGCGACGGCGGCGCGAGCTGGAACGCGCTCAACCGGAACGTCGAGGCGAACTTTCTTCCGAATCTGTATCCGGAGTACGGGCAGGACACGCATTGCCTCGCGATTCATCCGCGCAACCCCGACCGCCTCTACCAGCAGAACCATTGCGGGATCTATCGGATCGATCGGCCGAGCGACGAATGGGTGAGAATCGGACGCAACATGCCGCCCGCGATCGGCGACATCGGATTCGGCATCGTGCTCGATCCGCGCCACGTGGACCGCGCATGGGTATTTCCGATGGACGGGACCACGGTGTGGCCGCGCACCAGTCCTGACGGCAAGCCAGCGGTTTACGAGACGCGCGACGGCGGCGAGTCGTGGGAGCGGCACGATCGCGGCTTTCCGCGCGAGCACGCCTATTACACAGTTCTCAGGCAGGCATTCTGCGGCGACGGGTTCGATCCGATGGGGCTTTACTTCGGGACGACTTCAGGAGAACTGTGGGTCAGCCGGAACGAGGGCCGGTCGTGGACGCAGGCCGCCGCCCATCTGCAGCGCATCCTGTCCGTCGAAGCGGCGATGCTGTGATGATGAGAATACTGATTCCGAGCCAACTGCGTTCATACACGGGCGGCGCGGCGGAAGTCGAAATGAGCGGCGCCACTTTGGACGAGGTTCTGAGGCGGCTGGACGCCGCCTACCCGGGAATCCGCTTTCGGATCATCGACGAGTTGGAGCGCATCCGCCCCCATATAAGGATATTCGTGGCGCGCGAACTGGTCCGCACTCTGGACGTGCCCCTGCGCGCCGGCGACGAGATCCAGATCGTAGGCGCCCTCAGCGGCGGCTGAGGGCGGCTTCGCCACGTTGAGTCGGTGAAGACCGAATACACATTGCAAGTGTCCTTTTTGTTGGTCACGAGGGGGCGGTGCGACGTCGAGCATTTGGAGTGTTCGCTACTGGGAGGTTCGAGTGGTAGAAGCGGATCAATCAGGCGAGGAGGTCGGTCGGGCAATGTCGCACAAGGGATTTTCCCATATCGGGCTTTCGACGCTGGATTTGGACAAGACCCGCGAATTCT
>Ga0070741_10010133_pt1 | contig 17944 bp, 22 predicted proteins | sample Coa_R1_4_FD_66440 | JGI IMG/M metagenome (GOLD analysis project Ga0070741, IMG submission 66440) | Surface soil microbial communities from Centralia Pennsylvania, which are recovering from an underground coalmine fire - Coalmine... | ecosystem: Environmental > Terrestrial > Soil > Unclassified ...
GGCTTGACCGAGGGCTTGCGAGCCGAGAACGTACAGGGAGGAATTGAGAAGACCGAGGCTGTTGCCCGAGACCACCGCTGCCATGGCGTCGTCCTTTCTTCGCTTAACGCGCTCTTACCTCGAGGCCCGATCGGCAGGCCCGAGCACCCACGTCGGAAGGTTTCCCGCGGTCGCCGGATTTGTTTAGGCGGGAAGGGCGCGCGATATTTCGCGCCGCGCCGGATCGCCGCGCCTAAACATCCGGCGCAATCGCCGGATACTTTGTCGAGTCGGGGAGCCGGGCCCCCGTGGCGCGGCTAAACGCCTCGCGAACCGGGGGGATACATTCGATCGGGGCGGCGCCGAGGCCGGCGCCGCCGGCCGATCGTTCCATCTGAGGGGAATTCCATGGCAGAAAGCCAGGCGCTGGGACTGAAGAACGAGGCGGAGCTCGGGGAGAAGCGCGGCAGGTTCCGGGGCCTCGCCGCGGCCTATCACGACTTCCTGAACCGGATCTACTGGGGCTACCAGGCCGGGGAAGAAGGCGGCGGGCAGGACGACGACCTCGACTTCGGCGGCATCGCGGCCCTGGGCGAGGGCGGCGGCTAGCACGCACGGCAAGGCGCGCCGCACCGCACGGGTTCGGCGTCGCAAGGGAGAGGTCGTTGAAGCTGCCGCTGGGAAAGATCCGCGCCAAGACCGAGGAGCTGTACCGCCATCCGCTGATGAGCGGCGCGCTCATCACCAACATCGACGCGCTGCACGTGTTCATGGAGCACCACGTCTTCGCGGTGTGGGACTTCATGAGCCTCGCCAAGTCGCTCCAGCATTTCATCTGCCCGAGCACCAAGTGCTGGGTGCCCACGCGCTGGATCCGCAGCGGCGCGGCGCGGCTGATCAACGAGATCGTGCTCGCCGAGGAAAGCGACGTCGACATGGACGGCGTCAGCTCGATCACGCACCACGACCTGTACTGCCAGGCGATGCTCGAGGTGGGCGCCGACCCGGCCGATCTCGAGGACTTCGTGAACTGCGTGACGAACGACGGCGTGCGCTACGCGATGGAGAACATGCACGTTCCCGCGCCCAGCCTGCGCTTCATGACGCGCACGTTCGAGTTCATCGACACCGGCGAGCCGCACATCGTCGCGGCCGCCTTCTGCTTCGGGCGCGAGAACGTGATCCCGAGCATGTTCTCCAAGATCGCCGAGCAGCTGAAGATCTCGCGCACGCAGGCACCCAAGTTCCATTACTACCTGCAGCGCCACATCGAGGTCGACGGCGAGGAGCACGGGCCCGCGGCGATCCAGCTGGTCGAGACCCTGTGCGAGCACGACCCGGTGCACATCCACGAGGCCGAGCAGGCGGCGGTCGAGGCGCTCGAGGCGCGCATCCGCCTGTGGACCGAGGTCGAGCACGCCATCCGCCACGAGGTGGCGGAGCTGCGCCACAACTAGCGGCGCCGCCCGCGGCCTTGCCTAGTTCGGCAGCGCGCTCAGGCTGTCGACGTAGCGGTCGAGGAACGCCTGGCGGCGCTGCGCCGCGTCCTGCTTGTCGACGTCGACGAGGCGCACGTCCTTCTCGTGATCGAGGTCGTAGCCGTAGGTCCCGCGCTCGATCAGCCCCCAGCACTCCTGCTTCTGGTAGGGCTTGGCGAGCGTGGTGAGCTCGTCCTTCAGCGTCTTGCCGTCGCGCCAGGTCATGGTTGACGTCTTCCAGCGCGTGACGCCGTTGTCGGTGTACCAGTCGAAGCCGTACTGGTCGGCGTGGCGGTCGAACTCGCTGACCCACGGGCCGTGGCTGTCGCGGTTGACGCTGAGCAGGTGCCATTTCCAGTTGGGCAAGCCCTGGTCGACGGCCCATTGGTGCGTCGTCATCATGTCGTCGCGGGTCTCGGGCGGGATGCCGACGATCAGCCCCATGCGGAACGTCGTGCCGCGCTTCCACACCTCGTGGTACAGCCGCGGGATGTACTCGCGCGCGTGCGTTCCCGACCAACCCTTGCCGATGAGGCGGCTCGCCTCGCCGCTCAGGCTCTCGACCCCGAGGAAGGCCGAGATCAGGCCCGCCTCCTGCAGCTTCTCCGCCTGCCCCGGATGCGCCCACAGCAGGTCGGGCCGCAGGTAGGACGCGAAGCGCATGCGGAACGGCAGGCGGCGCACGACGTCGACGAAGGCCTCGATCTTCTCGTTGCTGTCGTTGAACGTGTCCTCGAGCATGTAATAGTTGCGCACGCCCCACTTCTCGTGGTTGTGCGCGAGCTCCTGCGCGACCAGCTCCATGCGACGCGTGAAGTCGTTCTTGGTCTTGCCGATGTACGGGTAGCGGCAGAACTTGCACTTGAAGATGCAGCCGCGGCTCATCTCGATCGGCAGGCTCTCGCCGGGCTGGATGCAATCGCGGTCGTGCCAGAGGTGATCGCAGTCCTGGATGCCGAACTTGGGTTGCGACTCGGGCAGCACCGCGCTCTCGCGGATCACGCGGTTGCCGAGCATGAGCTCCATCTGCGGCATGGGCGCGCCCCGGTAGACGTGGTTGCAGAAGGCGAGCAGCGTGTCCTCGGCGTGGCCGTAGAAGAAGTAGTCGAAGGCCCGCCGGTTGCGGTACAGGCGGTTCACCTCGTGCACGGGCGCCCCGCCCGTGATCAGCTTCAGCTGCGGATAGCGGCGGCGCAGCTCGGGCATCAGCTCCTCGCACACGAACTTGAGCCACCACTTCTCGTCGCCGGGCATGAGCATCCCGCTCCATCCCAGGATCCGGGTCTCGGGCTTCACGAACTTGCCGATCAGCTCGAGGATCTTCGCCTTGTCGAGCTCGTGGATGAAGTCGAGGACCTGCGTCTCGTAGCCGTGCTTGCGGAGGTACCAGGCGAGCTGGTAGGAGCCCAGGGCGCGGAACAGGCGCTTCGCGCCGCTGGTGACGCTGGTGAGCAATACGACGTGCATGAGCGGCTCCTTCAGCGTCCCCGTGCGGGACGCTCGTGGATCAATGTATCCGGCGATCGCCGGGGCGGTTTAAACGGCCGGTCTAAACATCCGCCCCCGGGCGCGGATAACTTCCAGCAGGGGAGTGTCGGTCCGCCGGGCCGGCGTCTACCTTGGCGGGGGCGGATGGCATGGCGTACTTCAGCTACAAGCAGAACCTGCTGAACCACTTCAAATACGTTCAGACGGCGCTCGAGCGCTTCGGCGCCGAGGCCAGCGTGAACGCACGCGATTTCGTGCTCGAGGTGCGCGCCGCCGGCAAGCGCTACAGCCTGTGCCCGCAATTCCTCGAGCTGCGCGACGGCGCGCGCCAGTACACGCCGCGCTTTCAGCCCGACGTGCACGCGTTCGCCGGCTGGTACCCGTACTTCAACCGTCGCTGGGAGCTCTCCGACGAGAAGCTCAAGTTCAAGGCCTACGCGGCCGCGAACGGGCTCGCGACCCCGGAGCATTCGACCGATCCGTCCGCCGACATGGCCGACGTCGTCGTGAAGAAGAACGTCTCGTCGTTCTCCGAGGGCGTGGACGGGCCCTTCCGCCATGCCCGGATCCGGCCGCTCGAGCCCGGCGAATACTACGAGCGCTTCGTCCGCGGGCGCAGCGCGAAGATCTACTACGTCGAGGACCGTCCCGTCTGCCTGGAGCTCGAGTCGCCGGCGACCGTGATCGGCGACGGGCGGCGCACGATCCGGCAGCTGCTCGCGACCCGCTGCCGCATCAAGCAGCAGCCGATCGAGCTCAAGAAGCAGGCACGCTACGTGCGCTTCCTCGGCAGGTCGCTCGACGACGTGCTCGAGGCGGGCGCCGGGCAGGAGGTCGATTTCCGCTACGGCTCGATTTTCAACCTGACGGCCGACATGGAGACGGTCGATCTCGCCAAGAACATGATCCAGGATCTCGCGGCCCAGCTCGCCGCGATCGGCGAGCGCTTGTGGACGGGCATCCCGGCCGAGCTGCGCCGCACCGCGGTCTATACCGTGGACGCGGTTCTCGATGCCGACGGCAAGCTGTGGCTGGTCGAGATGAACTCCAACCCCTACCTGCACCCGTGGCTCTACCCGGCGATGTTCGACGCGCTGTTCCGCGCCGAGGCCGCGCCGCAACCGACGTTGCCTTACCGGCCGGCGGGCAACGGCGCGCAATCGGCGAACGAGACCTTCCAGCTCGCGCTGATGCAGTTCGCCGCCGGCGCCACCGCGCAGGCGCTCGCGCTCTGGCACCGCGTGCTGCAGATGCAGCCCGACCATGCCGGGGCGCTCTACCACATCGGGCTCGCGTGCGCGCGCGACGGGCGAGCCGCGGAAAGCCGGCGCGCCCTGGAGACGCTGCTCTACACCGTGCCGCGGAGCAACGTCTATTTCGATTCCGCCCGCCAGCTGCTCAACAGCCTCGGCGGCGCCGACCGGATCGACGCTCCGGTGGCGCCCGGCGGCGACGCGCCGACGCAGCCGCAGCCTTCGCGCCATTAGCCGGGCCCGCGCAGCCGCGCGCCCGCGGGAAAGCGCTCACGCGAAGTCATTGCGCGCCTCCAGGTAGGCGTCCGGATCCAGCTCGTTGCTGAAGCGCAGGTCCTCGTCGAGAAAGTTGTTCGCGTACAGCCGGTGCGTGAGCGGGATGAGCGAGCCCTTCTTCAGCTTGTTGTCGCGGTATTCGGCGTCCCCCGTGTAGTCGTAGATCAGGTCCTTCGCGATCCACTTGTAGCTCGCCCAGGTGTCCCGGATGCGCTTGTCGAGGTTGTTCATGCTCCAGAGCTGGAACTCCTCGGTGTTGAAGAAGGAGACGAAGCGCGTGTCGAGATAGTCCCGCGTGACGCGGTGCGCGTTCCGGGCGGGCGTCAGCATCGTGATGTACGCGTAGCACGCCTGCCACTTGATCGCGAAGTTCACCCACCACAGGAAGTCGAAGTTGGTGTCGATCGGCATCGGGGCGACGTCGCGGATGCGCTCGAACAGCTCGACGTAGAAGCGCGCCGCCTCGACGTCGTCGTTCAGGTTCGAGCCGAAGAAGCCGGTCATCAGGTCGCGGTCGTAGCGCCCGTGTATCGAGGCGGGGCCGTAGCGGCTCATCATCTGGCCCACCTTGTCGGACCCCATCACCATGTCGTTGTGCTCGGCCGAGAGCAGCATGTCGGTCCCGCCGAGCAGGTTGGGGAAGGTGATGCTCGACTCGACGCGCAGCTTGCCGCGGATGTGCTCCTCGTAGAACCGCGGATTCTCCGAGATCGACTCGTGCGAGAGGAGTATGACCAGGTTTCTTCTCTGCTCGAGCGTCGCGTGCTTGAGCAGCGACACCAGCAGGCAGGTGCTGTCGATGCCGCCCGAGTACATGACGTAAATCCTGACGCCCAGGCTCTCGGCGCTCGCGAGGATCTGCCGCGCGCGCGCGTCGCAGAGCTCCTCGTACGTCTTCGAGAACGGCCGATACCGCGGCACCGGGAACAGCGACACGTCGCGCACGGGCGTGCGGATGGTCCCGGTCCGATCCACCGGCACGACCCACCTGCCGTAGAGACGGAAGATGTGCGCGAAGCGCCCGACGCCGGGGCGCCCGCGCACCGCCGCGTCGCCGAAAACGGCGGGCAGGCAGTAGATCAGGCGCTTCATGCCACGAAGTCGTTCCTCGGCTCGAGGTAGGCTTCCGGGGCCAGGTCGTTGCTGAAGCGCAGGTCCTCGTCCAGGAACCGGTTGTGCAGCGCCTGCTGCCGCAGGATCACGGGGCGCGAGCGGACCTTCGTCTTGTGATCCCGGTACTCCGCGTCCTTCGTGTAGTCGTAGATCACCTGCTTCGCGATCCACTTGTAGCTCGCCCAGGTGTCCTTGATCCTCTTGTCGAGGTTGTTCATGCTCCATAGCTGGAACTCGTCGGTGTTGTAGAAGGAGACGAAGCGCGTATCCAGATAATCCCGGGTGAGCGCGCGCGCCTTCCGCGGCGGCGTGAACAGGAGCACGTAGGCGAGGCACGCCTGCCATTTCGTCGTGAAGTTCACCCACCACAGGAAGTCGAAGTTGGTGGCGATCGGCACCGGCGCCGCGCCCCGGATGCGCTCGAACAGGTCGACGTAGAACGCCGCGGCCGCGGCGTCGCCGCTCAACGTGGCGGCGAACAGCGCTAGCATCTGCGCGCGATCGTACGCGCGGTGGATCGCCGCCGGCCCGAACTGGACGATGAGCTGCGCGACGACGTCGGAGCCGAGGATCTGGTCGTTCAGCTCGGCCGACAGCAGTATGTCGTCCCCGGCGAGGAGGTTCACGAAGCGCAGGCTCGACTCCACACGCAGCTTGCCGCGGATGTGGTCCTCGTAGAACCGCGGATTCTCCGAGATCGACTCGTGCGAGAGCAGCACGACGATGTTCCCGCGCTGCGCCGGAGTCGCCTGCTTGAGCAGCGACACGAGCAGGCAGGTGCTGTCGATGCCCCCGGAGTACAGCACGTACAGCCGCACGCCGAGCCGCTCGGCGCTCTCGAGCAGCTCTTGGGCGCGGCCGTCGCAGACGTCCTCGTAGCTCCTCGCGAAAGGCCTGAGCGCCGGGATCGGGTACAGCGACACGCTGCGTATCGGGATCGTGACCGTGCCAGTCCGGTCGATGGGAAAGGCCCACTTGCCGCCGTACAGCGCGATCGCGTGCCGGAAGCGCGCGAACCCGGGGCTGCCGCGCGCTTCCGGCTCGCTGAACACCGACGGCAGGCAGTAGACCAGCCGGGTCATGCCACGCCGTCTCGCTGGAACTTTTCGATGATCTGGTCGAGGTCCCAGGGCGTGCGCGCGCGCTTGATCTTGCGGAACAGCGCGAGGCGCACGCGTTCGGTCTTCTCCAGGTGCTCGTGGAAGAGCTGCGCCTGGAACAGGATGTCCTCGGCCGCGTCCTGCAGGGACAGCCCGCTCTCCTCGGCGTGCTGGACGACGTAAGGCGCCGACGCGGCGAGAGCCTCGTCGAAGCCGGCGTCCTTCAGCATCTGCGCCTGCTTCTGCTTGGTCGCGTAGATGGTCTCCTGGAACAGCAGCCCCGGGTTGACCTTGTCGCGCGCTCGGTTGATCAGGTACGAGGCGCGCGTGAAGATCTCCGCCTTCTTCGCGGCGAGCGCCGCGCGCTCGCGCATGGCGTCGGTGACGATGGCGGGATTCGTCCTGCCGAACGCGCGGTTGCGGTAGTCCCAGGACCACTCGGGGTAGGTCCTCGGGTCGGCGGCCTTGATCTCGAGGACCTCGGGCGCGACCACCCCGACGTCGTAGATGGTGTCGAGCAGGCAGTCCCTCAGGAACACCATCGCCGGGATGTGCGTCCCGACCGCGACGAGCGTGTTGTTGCCCGCGTCGAACACGACCGAGTGCGCGACGACGCGCGCCGCCGGCTTGGAGAAGCGCGAGCTCACCTTGCCGGCGATGCGCCGGATCGGCGCCGCGACGGCCCTGTGCATGTCGCCGATCGCCTCGTGCCACCTCGGTCGCCCGGAGATCGCCTCGTTCACCGGGATTTTCGTGCTGGCCAGCTTCTCCATTGCGCTCATGAGGGCTCCTGATCGGGTTAATGTCCGCCGTAAGGCGTCGCCGCCGGCGCCGCCTCGGGCGCGGGCGGAGTGCCGTCCTCGAGCGCCTTCAGCAGATTGCGCGCGCGCTCGACGTAGAGGTTGTCCGCCGGAGCCGAGTTGAACAGCACCTCGAGGTGCCGGCGCGCGTCGGCGGTCTTGCCGCTGCGCGAGAGCGCGGCGGCCGAGAAGAACAGCGCGGGCGGATAGGTCGGCGCGATCGTGAGCGCCTGTGCCCAGTATTCGAGCGCCTTCGCGTCGTTCCCCTGGTCGAAGTACGTGGCGCCCAGCTCGAAGGTCTCGTGCGTCGCCCCGGGATGCGACTCGAGGTAGCGCCGGAACGCAGTCTGCGCGCGCTCCATCATCCCGATCTGCGCGTACACGCGCGCGAGCAGCGCGAGCGAGTCGGCCGGCGGCTGCGCCAGCGCCGCGAGCGGCTTCAGCCGGCCGAGCGCGTGCTCGAGGTCCCCGTGCATCACCTGGTGACGCGCGAGCGCAAGCGATTCTTCGACGTCCTGGTCCTTCGGCTCAGTGAGCATGTCTCCTCCACGATTTGGCGTCCGCGGACGGTCCAGCGGACGGGCGGATTCCCCCTGCGGAAGGTCTCCACGGGCGGGGCCGCGGGTTTAGCGGCGGCGCGTCCGCGGCGCGAGCGGCCCTCCTCCGGCTAAACTCGCGGCCGCCGCGCTGGATACCTGAGGTACAGGAACGCCTATAATCTTCATACCCAACCGAAGCGGGCATCTCATGGAATCGCATACGAAACCCAGGCTCGACGACGAAGAGCTGCTGCATCTCGCCATCGAGGCGAGCCGCAAGCAGCGCCACGGCGACGCGATCGAGTACCTGAAGGACGCGGCGGCCAAGGCGCCGCGCAACGCCAAGGTGCGCTTCCTCCTCGGCGCCGAGCACGCCCAGATCGGCATGCTCGACCGCGCGGAAGAGGAGATGAGCGCGGCCCTCGAGATCGACCCCGGCCTCGTTCCAGCGCGCTTCCAGCTCGGGCTGCTGCACCTCGTGCGGGCCCGCGTCGCGGAGGCCTCGGCCGCCTGGAAGCCGCTCGAGGCGCTGCCCGAGTCCGATCCCTACCTGCATTTCAAGCGCGCGCTGGAATACCTCGTGCAGGACGAGTTCGCGCGCTGCGAGGAGTCCATGTCGCGCGGCATGAAGCTCAACACGACGAACCTTCCGCTGAACACCGACATGCAGCGCATCCTCGACGAGGTGAAGGCGAGGACGGGACAGCCGCCCACGGCGCCGAAGGCGGAGCGGTCCGAGCACGTGCTGCTCTCGGCGTACAAGGGAAGCTCGCACTAAAGGCCGGCGTCGCGCATGGATCCCGTCAACAACCTCGGCCAGGTCATCTCGATCCTGCGCCGGCAGATGTCCGAGCGCTCGGCGAAGCTCGCGCCGCAGCTCGCGCGGACCTCCACGGCGGAGAGCGAGGCGGCCGCGGCGCAGGAGCTGCGCGACATCCAGAAGAAGATCCAGCTGCGCATCCGCGCGCTCGACGCCGACGACGAGCGGCGCCACAGCAAGGCGGTGCGGATCTTCCTCGAGGGCGTGCTGCGGCGCGAGTTCGGGGACACGATGATCAACGATCCCGCGTTCTACTCGCTCATCGACGACGTGCAGCTCGCGATGGAGTCCGATCCGGGAACCAACGAGAGCCTGCGCGGGCTGATCCGCCGCCTTTGCGAAGAAGAGGCCTAGGCTACAGCTGCACATTGAGCTTGGCGGCGCTCGCGTAAAGGTCGCGCAGGTTCCGCAGGGCTTCGCGGTGGATCTGCGAGATCCGTCCCTTGGTCAGTCCCAGGATGTCCCCGATCTCCGTCACGCCGAGCCCGTGGTAGTAGTGGTACTTGATGACGTTCCGCTCGCGCTCCGGCAGCAGCTCGATGATCGCGTTCACGGTCTCGCGCAGCTGCTTCATCTCGTGGCCGCTGTAGACGTCCTCCGCGTGGCTGTCCTCGGCTGAGACGTACATGCCCGAGCCCTCGAGCATGTAGCCGAGCGCGAGGCCGACGGCCACCTCGGCCATGTGCTCGAACAGCTCCGAGGTCTTGTCGCCCGGCTTGCGGCCCTCGGTCAGCGATTCGAGCCGCTGCTTGCGCAGCCGCGACTTGAGCGCGAGCTGCTCGTCGCGCTCGCTCAGCCGCTCGACGTTGTTCAGCACCGATCCCTGGATGCGGTGCGCGGCGAAGGTGCGGAACAGCACGTTGTGCGACGGATCGAATTTGTCGACCGCCTCGATCAGCCCCAGCGCCGCGTAGTGCAGGTAGTCGTCGAACTCGGTCTCCTGCACCCGGCGTCTCGAGAAGAGCTTGGCCGCGAGGATGCGCGCGAGCGGCAGGTGGCGCTCGATCAGCCGCGTGCGCAGATCGCCGTCGCGGCTGCGCACGAACTCGGCCCACAGGGCGCGCTCCTCGGCCGCGGCGGCTTCGGCGGCGGCGGGGTCGATCTCGGCACGGACGCGAGCGGTCATCATCAGTGGATGCTCGCGACCAGGGACTTCACGACGAGGTTCCAGCCGTCGATCAGCACGAACATCAGGATCTTGAGCGGCAGCGAGATGACGACCGGCGGCACCATCAGCATGCCCATCGACATGAGCGCGGCCGAGATGATCAGGTCGAGCAGCAGGAACGGCAGGAAGATCACGAAGCCGATCTGGAACGCCGTCTTCAGCTCGCTCAGCATGTACGCGGGCACGAGCTGCACCATGCTCACGTCCTCGAGCGCGCGCGGCGGCTCGGACCGCGAGATCTCCACCAGCAGCGCGAGGTCCTGCTCGCGCGTCTGGCGCACCATGAACTCGCGCAGCGGGGCCACGCCGCGCTTGAACGCCTCGTCGACGTTGATCCGGCCCGCGCTGAACGGCTGGTAGGCGGCGGCGTTGATCTGCTCGAGCACGGGCGACATCGTGAACAGCGTCAGGAACAGCGCGAGGCTGACCAGCACGGTGTTCGGCGGCGCGTCCTGCAGGCCGATGGCCTGGCGCAGCATCGCCAGCACGATCACGCAGCGCGTGAACGACGTCATCGCGATGAGGATGGCGGGCGCGAGGCTGAGCACCGTGAGCGCGAGCATGATGCGGATCGCGGTCGCCGTCTCCTGCTGCGCGCCCTTCGCGGCGCCGAGCGTGAGCTGCACGCCGGGGAGCACGACGTCCGGGGTCGCGGCCGAGGCCGCCGCGGCGAGCCCGGCGAGCGCGAGCACGAGCGCGATGCGAAGAGCGTTCACGGCGTCGCCTCCCCGGGCGCGCCCGCGGACGCCGGCGCCTCGAAGTCGCGGATCATCACGAGCGTGTCGCCGCAGCGCCCGAGCAGCAGCCCGCGGCCATCGCTGGTCACGAGGTAGAGCGTGACGCGCGCGTCGAGGCGCGCCGTCTCGACCAGCCGGATCCGGCGTCCGCCGCGCAGCGTCGCGGGCGCGAAGCGCGAGCGCTTGAGCGCGTACACCGCCGCCCACGCGAGCGCGCCGATCACGACCAGGGCGCCGAGCGCCTGCGCCCAGTCCGACGACATCTCGCGCTCGGGCTTCTTGAACGGGATCGCGGCGCCGGGCGCCTCCGCCTGCGGCGCGTCGGCCGCGGCGGCGGCGCCGGGCACTGTGCCGGCGAGGACGAGCGAGAGCAACAGAACGCGCAGCACTCAGCGGCCCGCCGGGAGGATCTCGGTGATGCTCACGCCGAAGCGGTCGTCGACCGCGACCAGCGACCCGCGCGCGATCACCCGGCCGTCGAGCACCACCTCGACCGGGTCGGTCGTCGCCGCGTGGAGCTCGAGGACCGAGTCGTCCTTCAGCGCGAAGAGCTCTGCGACCGTGAGCTCGGCATGGCCGACGCAGACGGTGACTTTCACCTTGATGTCCTTGATGAGCTCCAGGTTGCCGCCCGCGATCGGCTTGCCGCCGGCGTCGTGCGGCTGGATTTCCTGCAGGCGCACCTGCATGGCGGAGGAATCGTGCTTCTCGATTTTTTCGGTGATCATGAAGGTCGTGCCTCAGTTGACGAGCTGCAGCGCCTTGGAGCCGGCGCGCGAGCCCAGGAAGCCGCGGGCGAGCGGCGTGCCGCCCGCGCCGGTCAGCGCGAAAGTCTGGTCGATGCGCGCGTCGAGCACGAGAACGTCGCCCGGCGCGATGGAGACGAGCGATCCGATGCCCAGATCGGCGCTGCCGGCGGTGACCTGCAGCCCGATCGTGCGGCCCTGTATACAGTCGATGCGGCGCGCGAGCCCGCCCCGGGGCGACGGCCGCGCGGCGCCGGCGAGGTCGTAGACGAGCGCGGGGCTGAGCAGGGCGGCGAAGCGCGCGCCCTCGAGCTCGAGCTCGAGCGCCGCGGCGCCCGAGCCCGCGCGCCACGCCGCGTCGATCTCGACGAGCGCGGACGGCTGCGCGCGCGCCGGAGCGAGCAGCTCCTCGGCGAGCGCGCCGAAGCATTCCTCGAGCGCCCCGCGCAGCACGGGCGTCAGCTCGCCTCGCGCCGACCAGCCGTCGCCCACCTGCGCGGCGAAGCGCGTCGCGGCGGCGCGGTAGGCGTCCGGTCCGGCGAGCACCGCGGCCCAGCGCGCGCCGTCGGCGGCGCGCACGAGCGGCGCCGCATCGCGGTGCTCGGCGCGCGTCCGATCCGCCGCGCGCGCCTCGACGCAGGCGTCGGCGCCGGCGACGAACCAGGCGCCGCGCCAGCGCCCGAGCGCCTCGCGCCCCGCGGCCGCGACCCGCGCGAGCTGCGAGGCCCCGAGCAGCCGGTAGGGTCGCGTCGTCATGCGCCTCCCCCTCCGCCGCCGCGCTGGATGTCGAGCAGCTGCTGCAGCATCTCGTTCGCGACGGTCACGACCTGCGACGAGCCCTGGAAGCCGCGCTGGATCACGATGAGATCGGTGAACTCCTGCGACAGGTCGACGTTCGAGGACTCGAGGTTGCCCGCCTTGACGCCGCCGAAGAGCGACGTGTTCGGCGCGCCGAGCCGCATCGCGAGCCCGGTGTTGTTCTCGAACGACGCGTGCCCCGAAGGCTGCAGCCCCTGCAGGAAATCGAACCACGCGAGCGCGAGCTGGCCGTGCGAGGCGTTCTGTCCGTTGGAGTACGTGAGCGCCATCTTGCCGTCGGCGTCGAAGGTCGTCTTGGTGAGCGCTCCGGCGGCGAGCCCGTCCTGCGAGGCGAGCGCGAGCGTGGAGTCGCCGCCCGCGGAGAAGTTGGTCGCGCCCGAGAAGCCGCCGGCGATCCCGAAGTCGAGCGTGAGCGTCACGGGATCGCCCCCGCCGATCGGCGTGAAGACGAAGGAGTGCGACTCGAACCCGGGCTGCGGCGAGCCGTCGCCGTTGAAGCGGATCTCGCCGGTGTCGTCGACGAGGTTGCCGGCCGCGTCGTCGACCACGATCTTCCAGCTGCGGGGCACGGCGCTGGTGCCGGTGTTCTTGGTGAACGTCACGGTGAGCGGATTGTTGCCGCCGCGCGCGTCGAACACCGGGATGCCGTGCACGACCTGCGTGTTGTCGGAGTCGTCGACCGAGAGGTTGCCGGTGAACTTGATCGTCGTCGTGACCTTCGCCGGGCTCACCTGCAGGTCGCGCACGTTGATGTCCACCAGCTTGTCGCCTTCGAGGCCCTGGACGCGCGCCTTCCCGGAGCGCGCGACGAGGAAGCCGTCGGCGTCGATGCTGAACTCGCCGTCGCGCGTGAACGTCGTCTTGCCGTCGTCGGAGCGCAGCACGAAGAAGCCGTTGCCGTCGACCGCGGCGTCGAGATCGTTGCCCGTGGACTTCACGTCGCCCTGCCGGAAGACGACGCTGCTGCCGCCGGCGCTCATGCCGGAGCCGAGGAACATCCCGGACTGGTCCGAGCCGTTCCCGCCGCCGGCCTGCGCCTGGTAGAACAGGTCCTGGAACTTCAGCGTCGTGCCCTTGAAGCCGGGCGTGTTGACGTTGGCGACGTTGTTGCTGATGTTCTTCAGTCCGTCGGAGAAGCCCGTGAGACCGGTGAGGCCGATGTAGATCGTGTCGAGCATGGTTGTCTCCTCGCGGTTTCGCTCAGCGCACCAGCGAGACCTGGGCGAGGCTCACGTCGGTGACGAACGCGCCGTCGGTGGTCTTCACGGTGAGCCGCGGCTGCCCCGAGGTGAACGTCACCGTGGTCACGTCGCCCGTGACCGTGCCGCCGTTCTGCGCCGCGACGTCGACGGTCTTGCCGATCAGCGCGACCGCCTGGGTCGACGACTGGATGGTGAGCAAGGTCGTGACGCTGTCGTCGAGCTGGCGCGTCTGCTCGAGGTTCGTGAACTGCGCGAGCTGCGCGATGAACTCCTGGTTGTCGAGCGGCTTCAGCGGGTCCTGGAACTGCAGCTGCGTGAGCAGGATCTTCAGGAAGTCGTCCTGGCTCACCACCGACTTGGGCAGGGCGTTGGTCACCGCCGTGTTGATGTTGCCGAGCGCTTCGACTGCCATGGTCGTCTCCTTGGGGTTCAGAGGGTAGCTTCGGGATCGTCCCCGGGATCCCCGAAGACGACGTGTCCGTTGACGGTGATGCCTTCGAGCCCGAGCCCCGCGTCGCGCGCGAGCGCCGCGAGCGCGGCCGTCACCCGGGCCGTCTGCGACGCGTCGAAATCGGCGTCGCGTATCCAGATCCAGACGCGTCCCGCGCGCGCGCGCGCGTGCACGCGGCGCGGCTCCCACTTGCGCGGCGCGCCCCAGAGCCGCGCGGCGATCTCGGCCTCGAAGGCGAGCGCGGGATCGGGCGCGGGCCGGGCGTCGGCGGCGCGCCCCGCGGGCGTGGGCAGCGCCGCCTCGCCCGCGTCCGCGGCGAGCGGCCTGGGCGACGCGGCGCGCGGCGCGGAGGCGGAGGCCGAGGGACCGGCGGCGCGCGGCGCGCGCGACGCCAGCCATTCGCCCGCGCCCTGCCCGCGCGGCGCGGGCCGGCGCGCGGCGCGCTCGCCGTCGGCGCGCGCGCCCTTCGCGTCCGGCGCCTGAGCGACGGCCCTCGAGTCGGCCGCGCGCTGCTGCCCCTGCGCGCGCTCGAGCTCGCGCAGCCACGATTGCTCGATCTTCGCGTTCGCGACCGGCGCGCCCGAAGGCGCATCGGCCGGGACCGGATCGGGCGGAACCAGGGAGCTCGGCGTAATCATGGGCGCGAGCGCCTCGCGAGCCACAGGTCGTCCAGCGTCTTCTGCAGCTTCGACGCGGCGAGGTCCTCGCCGCGCCGGCGCAGCCGCTCGCGGTGGCGCTCGAGCGCGCGGATCGCGCGCCGCACCGAGAGCACCGCCTCCATCACCTGCGCGAGCGCGGCGCGCTGGTCGGCGAGCGCCTCGCGCTCCCGATGCAGCTCGCCGTGCCGATCGCGCAGGAACAGCGCCGAGATCCTGCGCCTGTCGACCTGGATCAGGCCCTGCTGCGCTCCCTCGCGCGCGAGCTCCGACTCGGCCGCGGCGATCTCCGCGACCAGGCGGCGCACCGTGCGCTCGGCGGCGTCGACCGCGCTCTTCGCCGCGGCGAGCCGGGGCGCGAGCTCCTCGAGCTCCCATTCCCGGCTCTTGATCAGCGCCTCGAGCGGGTACTTTTCGGTCATGACGCGTGCTCGCCGCGGGCGAGCGCCCCTTTCAGCGCGCGCAGCGCCTCGTCGCGCGGGATCCAGTCGCCCATGTCCTGGCGCAGGAACTTGTTCAGCTCGGGCAGCAGCCGGATCGCGCGATCGGTGTCGGCGTTGCTGCCCGCGCGGTAGGCGCCGATCTCGATCAGCTCGCGGCTCTTCTCGTAGGTCGAGAGCATCGCCACGGCCTGCTGCACCATGCGCAGCGTGTCGCGGTCGACGATGTGCGGCAGCAGCCGGCTGGTGCTGCGCAGCACGTCGATCGCCGGGTAGTGCCCCTGGTTGGCGAGCTCGCGCGAGAGCACGATGTTGCCGTCGAGGAGCGACCTCATGGTGTCGACGATAGGATCGTTCAGGTCGTCGCCTTCCATGAGCGCGGTGTAGAGCGCGGTGATGGTGCCGCCCGCGGTCGAGGTGCCGCAGCGCTCGATCAGCGTCGACAGGCACATGTAGACCGAGGGCGTGTAGCCGCGCGCGGTCGGCGGCTCGCCGATCGCGAGGCCGATCTCGCGCCGCGCGATGGCGAAGCGCGTGAGCGAATCCATGATGAGCGCGACGCTGCGCCCCTGGTCGCGGAAGTACTCGGCGATCGCGGTCGCGGCGTATGCCGCGCTCGAGCGCACGAGCGCGGGCTGGTCGGAGGTCGCGACCACGACCACCGAGCGCGCGGTGCCCTCGGCGCCGAGCACGCGGTCGATGAACTCGCGCACCTCGCGCCCGCGCTCGCCCACGAGCGCGATGACGTTGACGTCGGCGCGCACCTTGCGCGCGATCATGCCGAGCAGCGTGCTCTTGCCGACGCCGCTGCCGGAGAAGATGCCCATGCGCTGACCCTTGCCGGTGGTGAGCAGCGTATCGATCGCCTTCACGCCGGTCTCGAGCACGTCGCGGATCGAGGCGCGCGAGAGCGGGTTGAGCGGCTCGGCGCGGAAGCCGTAGCGCTCGCGGCACTCGGGCGCGGGACGGCCGTCGAGCGGGGCGCCGAACGCGTCGACGACGCGCCCGAGCAGCGTCTCGCCCACCGGGATCTGCAGCGGCTTGCCGGTCGCGATCACCTCGCTGCCGAGACGCACGCCGTGCAGGCCGCTGTAGGGCATGAGCAGCACCTTGCCGTCCTTGATGCCGACGACCTCCGCGGGAACGCGCTCGGCGCGCGTGCCCGGGCAGATCTCGCAGACCTCGCCGACGAAGGCGTCGGGTCCCTTCGCTTCGACCACGAGGCCGTACGAGTGCGTGACGCGGCCGCTGCGGTCGACGAGATCGGCCTCGCGCACGGCGGACAGGTAGTGCTCGAGATTCATGGCTGTGCGGCCCGCGCCGGGGGCGTCGATGCGCGCGCCGCGAGCAGCGCGCCGCGCAAGCGTTCGATCTGCGTCTCGATGCGCCCGTCGAGCAGGCCCCCTTCGGTCTCGACGATGCAGCCGCCGAGCGCGACCTTGTCGTCGGCCACCAGCTCGGCCCTGAAGGCGAGCGCCTTGCCCGAGTCCGCGCCCAGCCCGCGCAGCAGCGCGCAGTCCTGCGGATGCAGGCGCACCAGGATCGCCTCCTCCTGCTTCACCCGCGCGACCACCTCGCGCACGATCGCCGCCACCGCGTCGCGCTCGACGGCGCGCGCGCCGAGCGTCTTGCACACCGCCTCGAAGGCGATGCCGACGACGAGATCGTGCACGCCGTCGATCTCGCGCGCGGCGCGCTCCGATACGGCGGCGATCGCGCGCGCCGCGGCGGCGCCCTGCTCGCGCGCCTCGCGCAGCGCTTCGGCTTTCCCCTGCTCGACGCCTTCACCGTAGCCGCGGCTGCGCGCGTCGGCGGCCGCGCTCTCGAGGCGCTCGTCGAGCTCGCGCCGCAGCGCCTCCTCGATCTTGCGGCGCTCGGCTTCCAGGCGCGCGTCGTCGCGGGGCGCCTCGACCGATTGCGGCGCGGGCGAGGCCTCCGGCGGCGCGGACGCGGCGACCGGGTCGGGCCGCGCGGGCGCGCGCACGCCGAGAACGACGGCGTGCTCGGAGACGCGCGCGCCGCGGATCAGCGCATCCACAGGCGCAGCCTTTCCACGAGGCGCGGGCGCGGCGGACGCGCGAGCGCATCGACGTTGTCCATGACGCGATCGAAGGGCGTGCGCCCGGACCCCGGGCGCTCGGCGACACGCCGCGCGAGCGAGCGCGCGAGCGCGGCGGCGAACGCCGGGCGCGGCGCGTCCTTCGCGGTGCCCAGGACCGGCGGCGTCCGATCGCCTCCGGCGAGCCGCTGCAGCACGGCGCGCCGCCAGCTCCACGGATGCACGGCGAGGATGGTCGAGCGCACCCACTCGGGCTCGCCGCGCAGCGCGCGCGCGACCGTTTCCGCGTCCGCCTGCGCGAGCGCCGCCGGCACGTCCACCGCCGGCTCCGCGCGCGCGGCGGGCTGCGGCTTCGCCGCTTCCGCTCCCATCGCGCGGAACGAGTCGCGACCGATGCCCGCGCGCTTCAGGTCGCGCAGCAGCCGCACCAGCGTGCGGCGCTCGCGGCGCTCGAGCCGGTCGAGGATCCATTCGCGGTCGGCCGCGCCGACGCCGTGCAGCCGGAGCGCCGCGAGGCGCAGTCCCTCGCTCATGTCCCCGCTCCCCGCGCGGGCTCGGGATCGCCGTCCCGGACCCAGGTCCTCACCTGCGCCAGCGCTCTCTCGCGCTCCTCGGCGCTCAGCGCGGCGGGCTCTGGACGGCGGCGCGCCGCGGCGACGAGCAGCGCGAGCACCGCCGCCGCGAGCATGACGAGCGCCGCCGCCAGCGGCAGCGACAGCGCCCGGTCCTTCGCCTCGGCATCGGCGGACGCGGCGCGCTGCGGCGCCTCGGACGGCGTCTCCGCGGGCGCCGCCGGCGCGACGAGCTGCGAGGCGGCGGC
>Ga0070741_10010134_pt1 | contig 17944 bp, 13 predicted proteins | sample Coa_R1_4_FD_66440 | JGI IMG/M metagenome (GOLD analysis project Ga0070741, IMG submission 66440) | Surface soil microbial communities from Centralia Pennsylvania, which are recovering from an underground coalmine fire - Coalmine... | ecosystem: Environmental > Terrestrial > Soil > Unclassified ...
CTGGTGCCAGGGGTGTCCCGTTGACGTAGAATCCGTCGTGAATGACTGAGAATCCTCATTTCGTGAAGTGCATTAGAGGCATGCGAAATATCGACAAGTACTGCCCGGTTTGACCGCGTTTTCTGAGCGCATTTAATATCAAGAGCAGCTATCAGCTTCAGCCATCAGCTATTAGGAACCGGTGTCCCGACGCTCCACTGGGCACTCAGTGGTAGGGCTCACGCCTGAGAACTGAAGCCTGATTGCGAGCTTTCCATGCTCCATGAACTGTCCAAAGCGTACGAGCCGGGCGCCATCGAGGCGCGGTGGGCCGAGTATTGGGTGCGCGAGAACCTGTTCTCCGTGAAGACGCCCGCGCCCGGCGACACTCGCCCGGTATTCGCGCTGCTGCTGCCACCGCCCAACGTCACCGGCCGCCTGCACATGGGCCACATGCTCAACCAGACGCAGATGGACATCATCGTGCGCTGGCACCGCATGCGGGGCTTCGTCACGCTCTGGTTGCCGGGGACGGACCACGCCGGCATCGCCACGCAAATGATGGTGGAGCGGCAGCTCACCAAAGAAGGCAAGAACCGGCGCGAACTCGGACGCGAAGCTTTCATCGAGCGAGTGTGGGAGTGGAAGCGGCATTACGGCGGGGCGATTCTTGACCAGATGAAGCGGCTGGGCGCATCGGTGGACTGGAGCCGCGAGTACTTCACCATGGACGAGAACCTTTCGCGGGCGGTGCGGGAGGTGTTCGTTCGGCTGTATGAAGAAGGGCTGATTTACCGCGGGAAATATATCGTCAACTGGTGTCCGCGCTGCGGGACAGCGATCTCCGATCTCGAGGTGAAGCACGAAGACATGCCCGGCAAGCTCTATGAGATCCGCTACCCGGTAATCGGGACGGATGAGTACATCACGGTCGCGACTACGCGGCCGGAGACCATGCTGGGCGACACGGCGGTGGCGGTGAACGCGGGCGACGACCGCTACAAGCACCTGCATGGGAAAAAGGTGCTGCTGCCGCTGATGAAGCGGGAGATTCCCATCATTCTTGACGACCTGGCGAACCCGGAGTTCGGCACCGGCGCGGTGAAGGTGACCCCGGCGCACGATCCCAACGACTACCAGGCGGGGCTGAGGCACCAGTTGCCGCAGATCGACATCATGGATGAGCATGCGCGCATGAATGCGAATGCGGGACCATACGTGGGATTGGACCGCTACGTCGCGCGCGAGCACGTTGTCGAGGATCTGAAGGCGCAGGGATTCCTGGTGGGCGTGAAGGATTACACCATCCCACTGGGCAAGTGCGACCGCTGCGGAACGACCGTAGAACCGCGGCTCTCGACGCAGTGGTTCATCAAGATTCAGCCGCTGGCGAAAAAGGCGATTGAAGTCGTCGAGAACGGCGAAATCCGCATCACGCCTGAAAATTACAAACAGATTTACCTGAACTGGATGAACAACATTTACGACTGGTGCATCTCTCGCCAGTTGTGGTGGGGGCACCGGATTCCGGCATGGAAGTGCGAGGGCTGCGAGGAGATGATCGTGGCGCGCGATACGCCAAGGGAGTGTCCCAAGTGCAAGGGCGCCAAGCTCGAGCAGGATACGGACGTGCTCGACACCTGGTTCTCGTCGGGCCTGCTGCCGTTCACCACCCTGGGGTGGCCGGAGAAGACGCGCGACCTGGATGTTTTCTATCCCAATTCTTTGATGATCACGGGATTTGACATCCTTTTCTTCTGGCTGGCGCGCATGATCATGTTCGGGTGCCACTTCATGCAGGGGCATCATCAGGATGCTGCAATCAAGCAAGCGAGCGGATGGCGCGAGCGCAACGACGATAGCGTTCCGTTCCGCGAGGTGTACATTCATGCGCTGGTGCGCGACGCTGAGCGGCAGAAAATGTCGAAGACCAAGGGCAACGTAATCGATCCGCTGGAAGTCATTGAGCGGTTCGGGACGGATGCAACGCGGTTCACTTTAGCAGCCATGGCGGCGCCGGGCACCGACATTGCGTTCAACGAGAGCCGGACGGACGGGTACCGGAAGTTCGCCAATAAGATCTGGAATGCCGCGCGCTTTATGTTCATGAACCTTGATGCGGCCGAGGCGGCGGGAGTGCTGGCCGGCGGTTGGCGGCGGTACTCGAGCCAGCATGCCGGTCTGGGGCTGCCCGGAGTGCGGGCGGTCACGTTGGAGGATCGCTGGGTGCTCTCGCGATTCAACCGTGTGGCCAAAGCGGTGAATGAGGCACTGGCGGTTTACCGCTTCCACGAGGCCGCTAACCTCATATATGACTTCTTCTGGGGCGAGTTCTGCGACTGGTATATCGAACTGATCAAGCCGCGTTTGATGCTGGATGGCGCGGATCGGGACGCCACCCGGGCGGCGTGTGAGAATCTGGGGACGCTATTCGATGCGGCACTGCGGCTGCTTCATCCCGTGATGCCTTTCATCACAGAAGAGATCTGGCAGGCGATTTATGATGGCAAGCCGCCGGCGAAATCCATTGCCTTAGCCGCGTATCCGCAGGCGGATGAAGCGCAGTTTAATTTAGCGGCGGAAACGGATATGGCGATTCTCCAGGATTTGATCGTCAGCGTGCGCAATTTGCGAGCCGAGCTGAAGGTGGAGACGAAGGCGCGGGTGCCGATCCAGGTCTACCCGCACGAAAGTGCGATTCGTGAGCTCATTGAGAGAAATCGGGGCGCGGTGGAGCGGCTGGCGACCGTCGATCAGATTGACTTTGTTTCCAGCTCCATGGCGAAGCTGCCCGGGGCAAGGCATACGGCCCGCTTTGACGTGCGGGTTGTATATGAGAAGAAGATTGACGTGAGCGCAGAACGGACGCGGTTGCAGAGAGAATTGGAGCAAATCGAAAAGGAGTGGGCAAACGGACAGCGGCAATTGGGCAATGAGCAGTTCCTGGCGAAGGCTCCGGCGCACGTGGTGGAGGGCATCAGGAAGCGGGCGGGAGAACTGCAGGTCCTGCGCGAGAAGGCGAGCGCGAAACTCGCGGAACTGCAGTAGGTGCGCAACGGGCCAAGTGTTTAACGCCATGTTCGAACTGCTTCGGAGCGGCCGGCTGAAGCCGTGCGTTCACGGCGTGGTGTGACACGTCAGGAGAGATCACCCGAGTAGCAACATCATTAACTAGGAGACGCCGTAAAACCGCGGCCTCCCGGTAAACTGCTCATATGGATTGGAATAGCCGGCGAATTACCGCCATCATCGAGAATGCGCTGAACGAAGACCGCGCTACGCGGGACGCGACCAGCTACGCCTGCATTGAGCCGGGCCAGCGCGCGGCGGGCACGATCGTGGCCAACAAGGACTGCATTCTCGCCGGCATTGGCTGTATCTCACGCATACTGGACGTCTACGCCGCATTGGATGGGGCAGTAGTTTCGCACTACGAAGTCACTACGCATCCGTCGATTTTCGATGGAGTGCGCCTGCACGCCGGGCAATCCGTGGCTGTGGTGCGTCACAACGCGCGAGTAATTCTTTCCTGCGAGCGGGTGATTTTGAATTTTCTCCAGCGCATGAGCGGGATCGCGACCGTCACCCGGCAGTTCGTGGATGCGATTGCGGGAACCAAGGCTCGGATCCTCGACACACGCAAGACATCGCCGGGACTGCGGGTCATCGATAAGTACGCGGTGCGCTGCGGCGGCGGGCAGAACCATCGGTTGGATCTTTCCGATGGCGTGCTGATCAAGCACAACCACATTGCACTCGCCGGAGGGATCCCCGCCGCGTTGGAGCGGGCGCACCGCAACCGGCGCGGGGAACAACCGATCGAGATCGAAGTACGCACTCTGGATGAGTTGGAGCAGGCGCTGTCAAATGGGGCCGAAGCCATCCTGCTGGACCATGTCAGCGTCGACGAAGTCAAGCGCGCGGTGGAGCATTGCTCAAAACTCGACAAGCCCATTCCGCTGGAGTGCTCGGGTGGCATCACGCTGCAGAATGTTCGCGCGTACGCCGAGACCGGCGTGCAGTTCATATCGGTGGGCGCTCTCACCCAGTCGGCGATTGCGGTCGACATGAGTTTTCGTATCGCGCCAGCGTAGCGGGTGAGCGGCTTCATTGTGCCGGTCCGCGCCGAAACTGATAGCCGAAAGAAGCAAGTTCCTGCATAATTCCGCCATCAAGAACTCACGCAAAAGTCGCGTCTCCGCAGCCTCGATCAATCCCCCTCAGAAAACCGATATCCGCCTTGGCCAGATCGTACGGCTATTGATGGATCATGCGACCATGGTAGTCAGCGGCACGAAAATCGCGGAGGAGATTGGAACCAGCCGTTCCGAAATATGGCGATTGGTGCAACAGTTACGGCGCCTGGGCGTCCACGTGGCGGGACATCCGGCAACCGGCTACCAGTTACGAGCCGTGCCCGATCTGCTGCTGCCGGACATTCTTGCGCCGCTGGTAAAGGGCACAATTTTCAGCAAGAACATCCATCACTATTACAAGGTTGCATCCACTAACACGGCGGCGATGGATGCTGCCGCTGCGGGGGCACCGGAGGGCACGGTTTTTCTGGCGGAAGAGCAAACCGGGGGCCGGGGCCGCGGGGCGCACAAGTGGCATTCAGCCCGATCCAGCGGGATCTACTGCTCGGTTGTTCTGCGGCCTGCGCTTCCGCCTTCGGAAGTATTACTACTTTCGCTCGCCGCGGGATTAGCCGTGCGACGAGCCGTCCGCGACATTGGCCCTGGTCTCAAGCCTGACCTGAAATGGCCTAACGATCTGTTGCTGGACGGCCGGAAATTCTGCGGCATTCTCACCGAGATGAATGCCGAAGCAACGCGCGTACGGCACCTGGTGATCGGTATTGGCATCAACGTGAACCAGGCAAGTTTTCCGAGCGACGTGCAGGATCAAGCCACATCTTTGCGAAGCCACACCGGGAGCGAATGGTCGCGGGTTGAAGTCACCGCTGCTTTGCTAAAATCGCTGCATCAGGAATACCGCGACTTTCTCGAGAAGCCAAACGCGCGCGAGTCGATCTTGAGCCGATTCTGCGAGCACTCATCGTTCGCCCGTGGACGATCGGTGCGCGTGGAAGAGAACGGCGAATTTGAAGGGGTCACGGAGGGGCTGGATGCGCGGGGATTTCTCAAGGTCCGTGCATCTGACGGTGTACGCACAGTATTAAGCGGCACGGTGCGACCTCTATCTGGCTGAAATCACTGGGGGCCCTGAAACACGGCTAACGAGCAGTTCGAATAAACGATCATCATGCTCCTGGTATTGGATGTCGGCAACACCAACACGGTGCTCGGCGTTTTCGCCCGGGTAGCCCACGTCACTCCCGCGGAAGATACCGCCGAGGACAGCGGGCGTTACGAGCGACTGGTTGCGCAGTGGCGGGTCGCGACCATTCATACACAGACTGTGGATGAGTATGGCGTGCTATTCCGAAACCTTTTCGCCATGGACAACCTGCAGGTATCCGGCATTCGGGGCATCGTCATTTCTTCCGTGGTGCCCCCGGTGGACTCGACTCTGCGCCAGGTGTGCGAACGATATTTTCACACCAGGCCTCTTTTTATCGAGCCGGGCGTAAAGACAGGCATGCCGGTGCAGTACGACAATCCTGCCGAAGTAGGCGCCGATCGCGTCGTGAACTCCGTGGCGGCATTCGAAAAATACGGGGGGCCATGTATCTCAGTAGACTTCGGCACGGCCACAACGTTTGATTGCGTTTCTGCCAAGGGAGAGTACATCGGCGGAGTGATCTCGCCCGGAATTGGCATTTCAGCGGAGGCATTGTTTGGTAAAACGGCGCGTCTGCAGCGAGTAGATATCCGCAAGCCGAGCAAAGTGATTGGCACGAACACGGTTGCTAGCATGCAGTCCGGCCTCTATTACGGATACCTGGGACTGGTGGATGGCATTCTCGATCTGCTGCTTAAGGAGATGGGGGGCAGCACGAAGATAGTGGCCACGGGAGGCCTGGCTAGTTTGTTCGGCGAGGGTTCGAAGTACATCAAGACCGTGGACGATACCCTCACGCTCGAGGGTCTGCGGATTATCTGGCAACGCAATAACGCGGGTGTCAGAAACCAAGAGCCGACGCCCCGGGGTCAGCAGGGATTATCCGCCGCAGGGCCAGACCACGCCGCCGCCAAGCCCAAGGCAAGCAGCGCGAACCAACTCGAAAACTCCAGCAAAGCGACTGGTTCTGCGAAGACCTCGTCAGCCAATGCTTCACGGAATTCCGCTTCGGCCTCTACTACGAGCGGCAAGCCTCGATCCCGCTGAGCGAGCCGTGGAAAACTACTTCAACTATTTCACGGAAATTGAAGAACACTTCCAGAAGCGCCGGGGGGGCGGCCTGCTTCTTTCCACGCTTGACTGGGCATTGATCGAGAGCTGGAAAGATGCGGGCATTCCGCTGGAAGCGGTGTTGCGCGGCATTGATGCGGCGTTCGATCGTTATGAGCAGCGGCCCTCGAAAAGCAAAAAAGTAAACAGCCTGGCTTACTGTGCGCAGGAAGTGCTCACCGCCGCAGAGGATATGAAGGAAGCGGCGGTCGGGGCGCATAGCGAAATCGGCAGCAATGCAACGGCGCGGGCTGCACATGGTTTTGACCCAGCCAGCATCGCTGCATTTTTACGAAGGAGTGCCGATGTCCTGGAACAAGCGACATTCCCGCAAGCTATTGGCGTCCTCGCCAAACCGGTGGCATGCGAAGCGGTCCGCACCTTACGGGAACTGGCGGAGCAGATGAATGGGAGCCGTAACTCATCTTCCGCCCCGGAAACAGCATTGATGGCGCCGGCAAGCCCTGCCAGCGAGAAGAAATCCCCCGTTCGATTAGAGGACCTGGAGCGAAGATTGACCGTGATTGAAGAAAAGTTATTTGCGGCGTTGCTGGCGGTCACTCCCGACGAACAGATCGTCAGAGTCCGCGCTGAAGCGGATCGCGATCTCGCGCCCTACCGCAGCAAGATGCCCGGGAGCCAGATTGAGCAATTGCAAAAACAGTACGTGCACAAGCGCGTCCTCGAGCGTTATGGACTGCCGCGATTGAGCCTGTTCTACATGTAATTTTCCCGTTTCCCGCGTTCTCCACTGCGCTGTGTGGAAGCCCTTCAGGCCGTTCGATACAATGCGAAACATCAAGTCGACACTTGAGTAATCTCGAGGGGCGATGGGGCAATCCGAAGTTCAATCCAACTTGGCTGGGCTTTCTGCGCCCAAGCAGCGCCACCGGTTAAGAAGCATTGCCCTGTGGGCGGCGGTATCGATTTCCGGCGGCGTGGCTCTCGCCATGATTGCCACAGCGCGTGGCGAGCCGATCAATGCCATCTGGCTGGTCATGGCGGCGGCTTGCGTGTACACGCTGGGATACCGTTTTTACAGCCGCTGGATTGCCTACAGGGTTCTGCAACTGGATGACAAGCGTGCCACGCCGGCCGAGCGGCTGGATGACGGTCGTGACTTCGTGCCCACAAACAAGTGGGTAGTGTTCGGGCATCACTTCGCCGCGATCGCCGGTCCTGGTCCCCTGGTCGGACCGATTCTCGCCGCACAGTTCGGATACCTGCCGGCGACGATCTGGATAGTCTTTGGCGGCGTGCTGGCGGGAGCCGTCCAGGATTTCGTGGTGCTCTTCTGTTCGGTACGACGGGACGGCAAATCCATCGGCAAGATGGCGCAGGACGAGATCAGCCCGCTGGCCGGGTGGGCGGCGCTGTTGGCAGTCCTGTTCATCATCATCATCTTGATCGCAGTGGTTGGCTTGGTAGTTGTGAACGCGCTCAAGTCGAGCCCGTGGGGGTTCTTTACCATTGCGGCGACTATTCCGATCGCGTTTTTACTGGGCGTTTACCTGCGGCGCATTCGGCCGGGGCGAGTGATGGAAGCCTCGGCCCTGGGATTCATTCTCATCGTGATTTCGGTCGTGGGCGGGCGATACGTCGCGGATTCGTCGTACGCTTCTTATTTCACATATGGCGGCATGGCACTGGCTTGGATGGTCATTATTTATGGCTTCTTCGCGTCCGTACTGCCGGTTTGGATGCTGCTGGCGCCGCGCGACTATCTGAGCACATTCGTGAAGCTGGGCACCATCCTGGTGCTGGCTCTCGGAATACTGGCTGCGCATCCGCAAATGCTGCTTCCGCCGTTCACCCGATTCGTTGACGGCACAGGCCCAATTTTCGCGGGCAAGATATTCCCTTTCTGCTTCATCACCATTGCCTGTGGTGCGATCTCCGGCTTTCATGCGCTGATCTCTTCGGGCACGACCCCGAAGTTGATAGGCAAAGAAAGCTACACGCGCATGGTTGGCTATGGAAGCATGTTGATGGAGTCGTTCGTTGCAGTCATGGCATTGGTGGCAGCGACCGTACTGCAGCCCGGCACATATTTCGCGATCAACAGCCCCGCCGGGGTTGTGGGCAATAGCGCGGAGAAAGCGGTTGCCACGATTTCCGGCTGGGGCTTCCCGGTTACGCAGCAGGTTATGGCCAAGCTGGCGTCGGATGTCGGGGAGATCACGCTCTTTAATCGGACTGGCGGCGCCCCTTCGCTCGCGGTGGGGATGGCGCATATCTTCTCGCGCGTGCTCGGTTCCGGCGGACTCGAAGCGATCTGGTATCACTTCGCCATCATGTTCGAAGCGCTGTTCATCCTGACGGTGCTCGATGCGGGAACGCGCGTGGGGCGTTTCATGCTGCAGGACTTGCTGGGACTGGTGTGGAAGCCGATGGGGAAGACCGGCTGGTATCCCAGCATTATTTTGACGAGCGCACTGGTCGTGGGTGGCTGGGGATATTTTCTGATCCAGGGAGTGGTCGATCCGTTGGGGGGAATTAACAGCCTTTGGCCCCTATTTGGAATTTCGAACCAACTGCTGGCTACCATCGCACTGTGCGTGGGCACAACCATCTTTATCAAAATGGGCAAGGGACGCTACGTATGGCTCACGTTGGCTCCATTATTGTGGCTTTTGTCGGTCACCATGACGGCCAGCTATCAAAAGGTGTGGCATCCGAATCCACGGATTGGATTCCTGGCACACGCCACGACCCTGGTTCGACTCGTCGACGCCGGGCAGGTGCCTGCAGCCAAAATTGCCGAAACACAACGCCTGATCTTCAATGACCGCCTGGATGCGGCGGTGACCATTGTCTTTGCAGCGATGGCGCTGCTTATTTTTCTGGAATCCGCAAGGCACTGGCTACTGCTCCGCTTGGGACGACGAGCACGCGTGCTCAACGAAGCTCCCGTCGTCCTTTCTCAATTGCAGGCGTAACTGGCACGGAATTTCGCGCTTCCCATAAAGCTTCGACATTCTCAATGCGGCATTGCGTAGTTTGATTCCCGCAGACTATGTGGACGCAATCGCGAGACGAGCGAATCCTACGCTACGCTACACTGCAGATGAATCCAGCGACTCGGTTTCTGGACGATGGATTCCATTGGTACGTCCCAAACATGACGATTGCTCTCGATACGGGCGCAAAAAGACTGGGGTTGTTCGCTGCCGCCGTTGTGCTCAGCGGAATATACCTGACGTTCTGCACTCGTGTTTTCCTGGCCCAATACGACTGTACCCGGCACGACTTGCAACATCTTCAAGCCGCTATTCGACTCATGCCCTGGGATGCTGATTATCATCTGCAACTCGCCCGCTACCTGTTTCAGGACGGCAAGAACATGCGCGCGTCGGAAGTCGAATATGAAGCAGCAGCCAGACTGGACCCGAATCGTGCGCGAACATGGCTGGGATTAGGGGAGGTGCGGCAAGTCCTCGGCGATGCTCAAGGCGCAAGAGACGCGTTTGAACAGGCTCTGGATGCCGACCCGACAACTCCGAAGGTCATGTGGCGAGTGGGCGAATTCTTCCTTACGCAAGGCGAGACCGAGCGGGCCTCGAACGAATTTAAATCGGTGGTGACAAGTGAGCCGGGGAGCACTCCCGCCATGCTCCGTCTCGTCTCGCGGACCACGGACACCGGCACGATCATTCACGACGCTCTTCCGGCTGAGCCTGGCGCCTACTTTGATTTCATCGATCTCCTGATTGAGAAACGCGACACGGCGTCGGCCGTGAAAGTGTGGGATGCGCTCGCAGAATTAGGCAAGCCGCTGGAAGCGCGACGTGCCTATGAGTACATCAATTACCTCATCGCACAACGCGAGGTCGGGGAGGCGCGTTCGGCGTGGCACACGCTGGCGCTTCTTTCGGGTCTTTCGAGCTATCTGAGCTCCGAGCACAACCGTATTGTTAACCCGGGCTTTGAGCTCGAAATCCTCAACAATGGATTCGACTGGCGTTACCAGAACGAGAGGGATGTGACCCTCACGCTCGAGCGCATGCGCGACCATTCTGCCCAAAACGCGCTGGCCGTTTCGTTCGAAGGACCGGGCGTAAGTGACGCCGGCATATTGCAGCTCATTCCTGTGCAGTCAGGAACGGAGTACGAATTCAGCGCTTCGTACAAGAACGGCGTGATCGATGGCGCTGGCGGCCCGCGGTTCGATATCAGCGACGCTTATACCGGCACGACTTACTTCCAAAGTGGAGATTTAAGAGACGCCAGCGATTGGCGACGATGTACCGCGCAATTCACGACCGGTCGCGAAACCCAACTGCTCGCATTGCGAATCGCGCGGGTGCCGGCGGGCAGCCCGATTCGCGGGAAACTGTGGGTGGCTGATTTCCACCTGGCGCAGAAATGAGGACGGTCGACCTTGGCAGCGCCTGACCTGATCGCGACCGACAAACTGGAAACTCCCACTCTCATGGCTGGCAGCGCACGCCTTGCGCTGTTGGATGCAGTCATCCTATACGGCACATTCGCTCTGCTCATGTTCGGACCACTCGCTTTTGGCGCTGTGGAGTTCTGGGCCGTGTTCTCGCTGCAGTTGGGAACCGTGACCTTGTTGCTGTTATGGGCGGCTCGTCAGGCGATGTCGCCAGAATTGGATCTCGTCGGAAATCCGCTATTTGCTCCTATGCTAGTGTTTGGCGCGGTGATCGAGGCCCAACTGGTGCTTGGAACGTCTGCGTATCGATATAGCGCGATGGTCGGCGCAGCCCTCTACCTGTGCTATGGCGGCCTGGCATTCCTGACTGCGCAATCGTTGCGTAGGACGTCGCAAGTCAAACTTCTGGCGTGCCTCTTGTCAGGATATGGTGCCGCCGTGGCGCTATTTGCGCTAGTACAAAGCCTGTCGTCGCAGGGCAGACTTTACTGGATACGTGAGGCCGAGGCGGGCGGCGCAATTTACGGCCCTTACGTCAATCGCAATCACTACGCCGGTTTGATGGAAATGCTGTTTCCGATTGCCCTCGCGGTGTTGCTGAGCGATCAGACGCATCGCAAGTGGAAGCCGGCGTTTGCCTGTGCCGCCGTCCTGATGGCGGGCACCATTTTCCTTTCCGGCTCGCGGGGGGGGATGCTGGCTTTTGCGGCACAGATGGCGTTTCTGGCGTTGCTGTTCGGCATGCAAAAGAACCGCCGCGCTGCGCTAATCACGGGATGCTTGCTGAGCGCAATTGTATTGGTGATGCTATGGGTCGGCGGGCAACAACTGGTCACACGGGTGTTGAGCATCCACAGTGAAGCGCGGACCGAATTGGATGGCGGCTTGCGCTTGACGGTGGACCGCGACAGCCTCAGGATGTTCGCGAAACGACCTGTGCTTGGCTGGGGCTTGCACTCCTTTGGGGAAATTTATCCACGGTTCCGCAGCTTTTCAACGAGCAAGACAATCGATCAGGCGCACAACGATTATCTGCAATTGCTGGTCGAGACGGGGATTGTGGGATTTGCAGCAGGAATGTGGCTAATCGGGCTGGTTTTCCGGCACGCCACCGCAAAGCTAAAGAATTGGGCACGTGACGTGAACGGTACGGTCGCTCTGGCATCTCTGCTGGGATGCATCGGGATTTTGGTGCATGCATTTTTCGATTTCAATTTGCAGATACCCGCAAATGCGGCGTTCTTCTACGTGCTGTGCACGATTGCCGCCTCCCACACTTCATTCGGAGCGCATCGCAAAAACCGGCATGTCTCAAGCAGGCGATGAGGCCTACATTGTTCCGTAGCTGACCGCCTTTCAAACCAGCCCCGCTACCCTTGACCGGTTTCGTTCTCTCCGTATCGGCAGCACCAAAAACAATTTCGAAAGCAGCCATGACGTTTTTTCGATTGTTTACGCAATGGACAGTGAAACCGCTGTGGGAGCCTCGACTGGGGGAGGCGGCCCGATCGAGACTCAGCAGAACCTTCTGCTAACAGCTCGGCGACAAACGTCCTTGGGGTCACCGAAGCCGGGCCGCTAATATGGTCGCCACCATGAACATCAGCCGACGGGAGTTCGCAAAGCTGTGCGGGCTTACCTTGGTTGGAAAGTCGCTTTCTACTGATCTGAACTGGGCTTTTCCCCAAAACACTGAACTACGGCACGCGAGTGGGAAGCGGGTGATCATCCTTGGAGCGGGACTCGCTGGTCTCGCCGCAGGCTGGGACCTATACAGCGCTGGACACGACGTCACCATCCTTGGAGCGCAACTTCGTCCGGGCGGGAGAGTACATACAATCCGCGCGGGACTCTCTGACGATCTCTACGCTGAAGCAGGTGCTGGGCGCATTCCCAGCCATCATGTCATCACGTTGGAGTGGGTTCGACATTTTGGGCTGGAGTTGGAGCCGTTTCGTCCCCAAGGTCTCGCTGAAATTGCCCTGCTGAAGGGCAAACGGGTAAAGATCCCGGCAGACAAACCGGTGGATATGTCGCTCGTGCCGCTGAATCTCACCCCTGAAGAACGCAGCATTGGGCTGAAGGATTTAGGAGAACATTACTACGGCAAAGCAGCAAAGCAGGTTGGAGATCGAATTCCGGAGGACTGGTCGCCCACAATCGCCCGCTTCGATGGGATGAGCATGCAGGAGTTCCTACGACAGGAAGGCGCGTCTGAAGACGCGATCCATTACATCTCGTTAGGATTCGAAAATGACTCCGCAGCAGACTACATCATGGATCTGGTCAATCTTAGTAGCCCACTGTCCAAGATAAAGGGAGGCAGCGACCAACTTCCAAAGGCGTTTGCTGCAAAGCTGAGGGAGGTCTCCATTACGGTTGCGCGGTCGAGCACATCGAGCGAAGCGAAAACCATGTGCGCATCGGGTGCCGTCACGCTGGGATGCTGGACCACATAGAGGGCGATGCTGCAATCTGCACGATCCCTTACACCGTACTGCGGCGAGTGCCAGTAACCCCGGAATGGTCGCCGGAGAAGCGAAGGGTCATTGACAATATTTACTACGGGCCATGTGTGAGAACCACGTATCAAGTGAGTCGTCGCTACTGGGAGGATGAAGAGCTCAACGGATCCGGGACCTCCGACAAAAACTTCGAAGTGTGGCATCCCACATATGGCAAACCGGGGAAACGCGGGCTACTTCAGGCGTACAACTACGAGAACTACGCCCACGAACTGGATCAACTCAGCGAAGCGGATTGGCTCGAGCAGACCATCCGTGACATGGATGAAGTATTTCCTGGGTTGCGTCCTAGTCTGGAAACAGTGGTGGTGAAGTCTTGGGCGAATGACCCCTGGCAATGTGGGGGCGTACGCGCTTTATCCCATCGGCCAGATGAAAACCAATTCAGAGATCTGCAAGCCGGAGGGCAGAGTATGGTTTGCCGGGGAGCACGCGTCGCCATGGAATGGCTGGATGCAGGCAGCAATCACATCCGGCATTAAGGCAGCGCGAGAGATCAATGCGCAATTTCAGCATGCGGCTGCGTAGTCGCGTTCTAGCCGTTACGGATTCAACAAGAGAAACTGAATGTGCAGTGATTGTGCAGTAGTTCACGATGACGATTCCTGCTAAACTACGGTTCCCACATTCTCGGAGAGGTGGCAGAGTGGCCGAATGCGGCGGTTTGCTAAACCGTTGTACGGGCTAACACCTGTACCGAGGGTTCGAATCCCTCCCTCTCCGCCAGGTTCCTTATTTTGTTCCGTTTCCCAGCGCCCACCTCGCCCTGCGTGTTCTCTCTTTAGCTCGTTTAGTGTCCTCCTAATGTCCCAATGGGCCAGCCATGCATAACGGGAGCCCCCCTTTTTCAATGACACTTCGATCACAGCGAGACCCGACCCGACCTTCCATGAGAAGCCGTGTAATGTCAACCGAGCTTTTAAGGTTTTGGGCTTCGACTGTGTGCCTTCGTTTTCTAGCGGAGGGGTGGTCAGCAAAACGGGCGAGGGTTCAGCTCAAGGTCCAGCGAATGCGAGCCGAAGGGCAACCTTGACGGGTTCCTTGGAACTCTCGCGCTTCGCTGTGCGTATATTTGCATAGACACAACTTTGTCCCGTTCCGTAGAAGAGCGGAAATGACGACCAGCACTATGGATGAATCGCAACGCAAAGCTGCACCGGTCGCAGGATTCTTCTACCTACTCACCTTCGCGATCGTAGTCACGGTGAACTTTGGCATCAACGAGCGCCTGTTGGTCGCTGTCGATCCCGCGCAGACTGCACGCAACATCCTGATGCGCGAACGGCTCTTCCGTATCGGCATCGCCAGCAACCTCGTCTATGAGGCGGGGTTGTTGGTCCTGCTTAGCGCACTGTACGTGACCCTCAGACCAGCCGGTCGTACTTTGGCGTTGCTGGCCGCGTTCTCGCGGCTCGTATATGCCTCGATGTGGGTCCTGATGTCGCTCAATCAGCTAACCGCTCTGCGGCTATTGAAAGGTGCTGATTACCTGCGTGTTCTCGGGACGGAACAAGCCCAGACGCTGGGGAGGCTGTATCTCTCCGGCTTCGATGCGTACTACGTCGGCCTGCTGTTCTATGGCTTGGCATCCACCGCCTGCAGCTACCTATTCTTCAAATCGGCTTACATCCCACGGATGCTTGCCGGCTTCGGCGTGATCGTCTCGGCATGGGCCTCGGTGTGTACTCTCGCCTTTATCATCCTCCTAGACTTCGCCAAGGTCGTGAACCTGTGGTGGTTCGACACCGGCCTCGGGCTCTTTGAACTGGCGACCGGCTTGTGGCTCGTGATCAAAGGACTGAGCCTGAGATGACCAAGGCTGATTAGCGTTCAGTGGACGTTTACAGCATTATCCTCATCTGACCTTGGCAGGGATATTTCAATGCATGATGACATCACGTCTCGCGTGAATGCGCTAAAAGTGGAAATTGAGCAGTTGCAACTCGCAAACCACGAATATCTGAGTAAGGCCCGACACAGCGTTTTGGAAATGAGACTTCACGCAGACCGAGAGACACGCCTACAGCAGATCTTGGCGGAGCTTGCAGCAATGACTAAGGGGAAAGGGCCGTAGCGATCAAAGTAACTGCACGTTCAGCGACGCAGGAACGCCAAGCGCCGATGAGTCGAGGCGATGCTTGGCCTATCTTGGTTTAATGCTCGATACGAGTAGCTGGCAGGCGGTCTCATGTCGCTTTCAGTTCGAGCGAAGATTGTTGCTGCAGGAACTTGCGCCGGGCAAGAAAACGCCCGACATAATGCAGCTCATCTCATCCGCTAAACTGCGGGCGCTATAGAGGGTGAAGCTGAGGTCCGCGGGAAGGCGCCTGAACATTGATGCTCAGCGTCTCAGTTGTACCCGAGTACGAAACCGAAACCATTACTCTACCTGGAGTGAGCGCGGTGATCAGCCCAGAATCTGAGATTACGGCATTCCATGTATTCACTGACCAAAACATGTCTGAGGACTTGTCTGCCGCGCGACCCTTTTCATCAATGACGAAAGCATAAAGCTGGACAGACTGTCCCACCTGAATCTTGGAAATTGCGGGCGATATGGCAATGTCGAACGGAACGATCACTGAGTGAAATGAATCGGCGGAACTCCCGTTCTCGACCGTTGATTGCACCCCCGACAACCAAGCGCTGAGCTTATGGGTTTTCTGAAAAAATTCAGCTTCTGTACTCTCCACCTGAAAGGCCACTTGCACGAATGCATCGAGCTTTTCAAGCTCCGATACATAGCCAAGTTCGTCGCTGCCCAGACCAACACGCCCCAATTCCGACGCCACTTCCATTTTGTTGCTCGCCAGAAAAGCCAAGCACTCCTCAGCTTGCGCTTGATCCCGTCCGAAGGAACGGCGCCTCAATTCCTCTATGAGACGGTGTTCGTCAGCGGAAAGGGTGGAATCATTCGCGATCATCGCAACCCATTTAGTATCGATGGAAGTTGGAATCGAATCGAGCACTGGCTCGATTTTGTTTTGCTCCAGCCCCGTAAGCGCCGACAGCAAAGCGAGTAGCTGATACCTGACTGGCTCAAGCTCGGCGGCTTTGAGTTCAGCTCGTGCGCGGCTCAATTTTGCCAAGTACATGGCACTAGGGTCGTCCACTTCGTCGAGAATCCGCTCGGACTCAATAAGCAGAAGGTGGCGTGTTATTTGGTCTCGAATCTTGAGAATGTCCAGTTGAACATTAATCTTCGCAAGATTGATGTAAGCGAGAAGGCACGCAAGTGTTGCCTTGTCATGCAACGCTCCGTTGTCTATGCCGAGGAGATTGTGGCTCTGAGCCAGTTCATCTACTGGCCTTGCCACGTCGAGCAGCGAATCTAGAACAAGTGTATTGCGCCAACCACTCAAGTTCTGAATACGTTTGACAATGTCCGGAAGTGAGCGTTGTTGTGTTAGGGTTACCGCTCCTTGCAGGGTGACATTTTCACGGGCCCATAGTGTTGAAGGAAACGCGCACGACAAGAGACACACAACAAGCATCGTGGCACATAAATTTAACTTTTTCCTAATTAAGGAGCGATCCCTTAAGCAGTAGTCGCGCAATGCAACACACCTATTCATTTAATCGAGCGGGGAGTTCGTCGGTGTCGACTCTTTGCCGGCAATCTGCAATGCCCGCGATGCCGCGAGGCGTACATCAATATTGGGATTACTTTGCGCTGCTTTTAATGCTGCTATAGCGTCGCTATTACCAATTCGCGCTAATCCCATCGCCGCGTAATCCTCTACCAGCTGCCCGGTCTCCAGCACTGATGATAGGAACGGTACGCCGACAGGATCGGCTACTAGGCTTAGCGCCATCGCCGCTTCCATCCGATGTTCGACAGAAGAGTCGCTAATTGCTACAGTTGCTAACCGCTCGCATTTCTTTCGCAAGACATCCGCATCGCGCGGTCCCACACTAATCGTGAGTTCGCCCGCGGGTGTCCGCTCAACTATGCCCTTTGCAGTTTCGAAATCACTTAGCACTGAGATTTTCAGCCGATAAATTCCGATGAGAGCAAAGGATTGCCATTCGTTCAAAAGTAGCCGTTGTGTGTATTGTTCAGTTGGGGCAAGCGAAATTTCCCCAATTCTCCCGAAACCCTCTGATCTCAATTGTTCGGTTACGATCCGTCCGTCAGGTTCTTCCACCTGCACTCTAAAGTTCGCCTTTCGATCCAAACCTAAATCAAACCGCACGAAATCCGCCGAGTCATTTATTACACTGAAATCGACGAACACCGGTTCGTTTTGACCCACTTCTTGGCCCGACGGACTAAATGAAATAAGCACTTGCCCCGACAATTGATAGTTCTGCTTCCCAGAAGAAATAACTTGGCTTGACTCAACCGTTGCTGGCAGACAGGCTTTCTTCGGGACGCCTGGTAACGGAAGCAGTGAGGCAGTGTACCCAGTCTTTGTAATTTTATATCCGAAGCACCCCTTCCCTGTGTTGTCACCAACATTACGGCTGATGGCCAAGCCAACCCAGTTCTTAAAGTTCACCGGGTTGTTTCCATTGCAACGGTATCGGTAATTCTGTTGAGCACTGAAGGAACTTGCCTTGTACGGCAGCCACTTCCATCGGCATAGTTGGTAAACGAGGTCACGTCTCCGGCATTGTTGTAGGCGTAGTGCAAATGCCAATAAGCGCTTCCGCAGTTGAGCAGAGGCGTGCATTGGTCCGTGTCGAT